>Ga0187827_10001453_pt1 | contig 34798 bp, 39 predicted proteins | sample ETNtaG_39_FD_167969 | JGI IMG/M metagenome (GOLD analysis project Ga0187827, IMG submission 167969) | Marine microbial and viral communities from oxygen minimum zone, Eastern Pacific Ocean - ETNP2014_SV_150_PacBio MetaG (Illumina Assembly) | ecosystem: Environmental > Aquatic > Marine > Hypoxic...
TTTTCAATGAAGCGTCATTGCTGGCAGCAAGGTATAACAAGAAGAAGATATCTATGTTTGAGATAGAGGAGGCTGTAGAAAGAGTGATAGCCGGTCCTGAAAAGAAGACGAGGGTTATTTCGGAAGAGGAAAAAAGAATAATAGCATTCCATGAAGCAGGACATGCTTTATTGTCCCATATTCTTCCTCATACTGACCCCATACACAAATTATCCATAATCTCCCGAGGTAGGGCGCTGGGGTATCTAATCACCCTTCCAGAAGAAGACAGGTTTCTAAAATCCAAGAAAGAGTTGTTAGACAATATCACCCAGCTTCTGGGTGGAAGGGTTTCTGAGGAGATGAATTTTAGTGATATTACTTCTGGAGCCCAGAACGACCTGGAAAGGGCTACTAAAGTAGCCAGGAAGATGATAACTGAGTTCGGTATGAGCGAACGGATTGGCCCTGTCACCTTTAATGGAGAGGAAGATGAAGTATTTCTTGGCAAAGAGATAGCATCCAGACCACATTACAGCGAAAAGAGTGCGTCTGCCATTGATGAGGAGACCCACAATATAATCAATACCAGCTATGAGAGGGCCAGGAAGATACTGGAAGATAATAAACCAACTCTGTCCAGACTGGCAAAAACGCTTATTGAAAAAGAGACCCTTTCCAGAGCAGCGATTCTAAAGATCCTAATAAAAGTAGAGACTAAGAAGGTAAAAAAATCCAGAAGGACTGTCATAGGAAAGAAAGTAGCCTCTAAAGTAGGGGCTGTAACTGCTAGAAAAACATCCAGTGCTAGGACTGTCAAATCTAATAATAAGAAGAAGTAAAAGCTAAACATCTTTCAGTGCATAGGTCTGATATAGGTCAAAAGATATTTAAAAAAATGTGCTGAAAGATTTTTTAATTCAAAATGACCGGAGGAATCTGTGGATAAAAAGAAGATCAAAAAGGGCATTAAACTGATACTAGAGGGAATCGGAGAGGATATAAAAAGGGATGGTTTGTTAGGTACTCCTGAAAGAGTGGCTGAAATGTATGAAGAGATCTTCTCAGGCGTCGAAATGGACCCAAGGGAGCTCCTCGTGCCCATGTTTGATGAGAACCATGACGAGATAATTCTGGTGAAAGATATACCTTTCTATTCCACCTGTGAATACCACTTAGTACCTTTTGTAGGGAAGGCACATATCGCTTATTCTCCTAATAAATCCGGAAAGATAATAGGTATTTCCAAATTGACCAGAGTGCTGGAGATAGTAGCCAGAAGGCCCCAGATTCAGGAAAGGCTTACTACTATAGTAGCCAATTTCATCATGGAAAAGATGGAACCAAGGGGTGCGATGGTCATTATAGAAGCAGAACATCTATGCATGAGTATGAGAGGCGTTAAAAAACCTAATACCATGACTGTGACCTCTGCCATCAGGGGCCTTTTCAGAGATAATCCAGCTTCTCGGGCTGAGGTTCTTTCACTAATATATAATAGTAAATAAATAATACTGCTGTCATGAGATATACCATAAGAGCACTTGATATAAAAAACGAGCAGGAAGGGTTATCTGAGTTCGAAAAAATAGGCTCTACTCTCTCGGGCCAGAAGATAATGGTGGGCAAAATATTCCCGCTTTCCATAAAAGTAAAAGGGTTAAAGCCGACAGCAATAAATATACTGAAACAAGAGATGCTGGCCAGGGGAGGGGATGTGGTGACTGCTAGGGATACGTTACTTGAAAAAGAATGTACGTCAGACGTCATAATAGAAGGAACTTATAAGAGTTTTGAAGGTATGGTTCGGAAATTAAAGATGCAGCACTTTGGCCTGAAGGGCCTTTCTGCAGAACTAGGTACCTTTTTAGTCGACCACAGAGAAAAACAAGGGGGCTTTAAATACAGGATTAGCAGCAGAAGCTTTACTACCGGTTCAGCATCCCTTACGATGGGAATCCTGAATGTCACTCCTGATTCATTCTTTGATGGCGGAAGATATGATAAACCACCAAAAGCAGAGTCAAGGATAAAAGAGATGATAGATGCCGGTGTAGACATTATTGATGTTGGCGGAATGTCATCCAAGCCCGGATCAAAATCAGTGGGGTATAAAGAAGAAGCCAGCAGAGTATTACCGGTTATTAAATATATCAAGAAGAACTTTGATGTACTGATTTCTGTTGATACATATAGATCAGAAGTGGCATCAGAAGCAGTTTCGGCAGGAGCCCACATTATTAATGATATAAGCGCATTTACCATGGACAAGAAGATGGCAGCAGTTGCTGCTTCTTCCGGAGCAACAGTGGTGCTAATGCATATGCAGGGGACACCGGAAGATATGCAAGATGCTCCTCAATACGTGGATGTTGTGGATGAGATATATGAATACCTCAATGCTAGGGCAAAATATGCTTGTGAAACTGGAATACCAGTGGATAAAATAATAATCGATCCCGGGATAGGTTTTGGTAAAACCCTGGAGAATAACTTGACCATCCTTAACAAATTAAGAGAATTCACTTATATGGGATATCCTGTACTTGTTGGTGCATCCCGTAAGTCTTTTATAGGTAAGATACTTGGACTTGAAACTGATGAAAGGCTTGAAGGAAGTCTGGCTGTTGCTGCATGGTCAGTCATCAAAGGAGCCAGCATTTTGAGGATTCATGATGTGGCAGAAACGGCCAGAGTAGTAAAAATAGCATCAAGTATCATTTCGGGATATAAATGAAACCAGGGATTGATTTTGAAGATATTGATAAAAGATCTTAGATTATTTGGTTATCACGGGGTCCGAGCACAAGAGAAGAAAGACGGGCAGTATTTTATCTTTAATATCTGCATAGATCTAAAAGATGAAGATCTGAAAGAAAGTGACGACCTTCAAGATACTCTAAGCTATTCATATGCCGTAGATGAGGTTAAGAAAATAAATAGTGCTCAGAGATTTGACCTCCTAGAGACACTATCCCGAAAAGTTGCAGACAAGATAATGAGTATGTCAGACCTTGTAGAAAGAGTAGGTGTAAGGATTGAAAAGAAGGAATCTCCCATTGATGAAGATTTGGGTTCAGTCGGTGTGGAATATGGTACTTCAAATGAAATGGCTGCAAGTAAAAAAAATTCGGTTCGGGCATTCCTTTCTCTGGGGGCTAATATGGGAGACAGGAAAAAGAATATAGAGAAAGCCCTTAGCCTCCTGGAAAGTGATCCATGTATCGATATCATAAAGACTTCTTCCTATTATGAGACAGAACCCATGTACTCTGAGGATCAGGAAAATTTCTATAATATTGCTGCGGAGGTAAAAGTCTGCAGTCAGATGGATCCATTCAGGCTACTAGGAATTATAAAGAGTATCGAATATAGTATGGGCAGGAATAGTGGGGGGAAAAGATACGGTCCCCGATCCATAGATATAGATATCCTTTATTATGGAGATGAAAAGATAAAGTCAGACATTCTGGAGCTCCCCCATCCTAGGATAAAAGAAAGAAAATTTGTACTGGTACCGCTAAGTGAGATCGCGCCAAGTATAAAAATAGAGACCAAGGACATAAAAACATTTCTGAAAAAAAGTATTGCCCAACAAAGTGGAAAAAACCTAATGAAACTACCCTAATTTTTTTATAACAATAGCATTAGTTCGGTAATGCTTAACGCTTATGGGATTGTATATACCTACTTTACATCATCATTTTAAAATAATAATATTAGTATCAGGAATTAATAAAAGTCATAAGGATTTATTGTTAAATGATCTCAGTCGATGAAGCCAGAAAACTAGTGCTTGATTCTAAATTTAAATGCAAGATAGGGAAACTGCCTATACTTGATTGCTTGGGAAGAGTTCTGGTGGAGGATATTCCTGCTTCTGAAGATATACCCATATATGACAATTCAGCCATGGACGGTTACGCAGTTATCGCCAATGATGTAAAAGGGTCTGATGCGAATTACCCGGTCAGGCTGATAGTATCCGGTGGGAGCATTCCTGCAGGAAAGACATCAAAAATAAAGATAGATCCTGGTTTTTGCATCCCTATCATGACTGGCGGTGCCATGCCAAATGGTGCAGATTCAGTAGTGATGAAAGAAAATGTACAGAGGGATGGCAAAAGTCTACTTATTTTCCGTGAGGTAAAAAAGGGAGAAAATGTACGCTATAAGGGCGAGGACATAAAAAAAGGCGAGGTAATCCTCAGAAAGTCAGATATCATAAATTCAGCTGTTGTGGGTATGCTTGCATCACTTGGAGAAAGTAAAGTGAAAGTATTCAAACCTCCAGTTGTAGGTGTGATAGCTACCGGAGATGAATTACTTGAAACCGGGGAGAGGCTGAAGACTGGGATGGTAAGGGACAGCAATAGTTATTCTTTGTCTGCCCAAATTTTGGAGACCGGAGCGAAATATCATAGATACGGTATCGTGCGTGATGACGAAAAAATCCTTAAAGATAACATAGAGATAGCGCTAAAAGAAAATGATATCCTACTCTTAAGCGGAGGGATATCTGTGGGTGATTTTGACTTCGTCAAAGATACTATAGAGAATATCGGTGCAGAACTTGTCTTCTGGCGTGTTAACCAGAAGCCCGGGAAACCCATGGCTTTCTTTAAATATGGTAAAAAGTTCATTTTCGGACTTCCTGGAAATCCGGTCTCTGTTATGGTATGTTTTGAGGTATATGTAAGACCGCTTATAAAGAAGATGATGGGATTTAATGATCTTTTCAGGCCAGTTGTGTCTGCAGAAGCTCTTCAGGATTTTAAAAATAGAAAGGGTAGGACAAATTTTGCTAGGGTTATACTTGAAAATAAAGAAGGGAAATATTTTTTCAGTTCTACCGGTATGCAGGGTTCAGGTATGCTTACCTCTATGGTAAAGGCTAACGGGTTGGCAGTTCTCCCTTCCAAAATGGGAGATGTGAAAAAGGGAAGCGAAATAGAAGCGTATATAATCGGATCTTTTTAGCATGATTTGTTATTTCGAAAAACTCTTAAAAACAGTATATGCATGGTCGGTAAAGGGGCAAGAATTGATCTAGGGAGAAACTTTTTGCATATGAAGAGACGCTAGTGATATCAGATATTATGGTATTGTTGGTAGGATGATAATTATATTGAGGAGATTGTCAGATGAAAGAAAATAACGTTTTCACTCATATTGATGGAAGCGGAAAAGTAAAGATGGTTGATATATCCGGGAAAGAAAATTCATTAAGAAATGCTGAAGCTGTAGGCACTATAAAGCTCGATAAGAATATCATAAAGAAGATAAAGGAAAATGATATAAAAAAAGGTGATGCGCTGGCAGTTGCAAAAATCGCAGGCATAAACGCAGCTAAAAGGACTTGGGAAATGATACCTCTCTGCCACCAGGTAAGACTTAAGGGGATAGATATAGATTTTAAGATAATTGATGATAAAGAAAGCATAGAGGTTAGGTCAAAGGTCAGTGCTTATGACAGTACTGGTGTAGAGATGGAAGCAATTACCTCAGTCAGTTTCAGCTTGCTTACTATTTATGATATGTGTAAGGCTGTGTCAAAAAGTATGGAAATAGGTCCGGTCTATCTTCTGAGAAAGACCGGTGGAAAATCAGATTATTTAAAGAAATGAATATATGGAGGAAAAGATCAAAGGGAAAATTATATTTATAAATATAAGGAGAAAGAAGAGCGAAATGGAAACCCAATAGATACTGTTGTCATAAATAATATCGGGATAGAGGTTACGGTCACAGTGGTGACGCTATTACAGACAGATAAGTCTCCTTTCAACTGAGAGCACACAGAAAGTCAATGATGCGAGAATTGAAGTAAACCCTGAAGATTTGTGTAGAACTTTACCATCATGGAGATTGGACATGGGAAAGTTGGAGACAGGCTGGTTATTCTAGATCTCGGCAGTAAAACAAAAGTGAATATTGAGATTAGTCCAAATAGGAAAGGAATGCTCTCGGCCATGCAGTGGATATCGCCAGATGGGATTAAGCATAATGCCCAAAGAAGAAATATTTTTCAGTATTTTAGAGTCGGGAAATATAGAAGTAATAATTAGCGAAGTATAGATATGAAAAAAGAATTAAGTATTGCCATTGTTACTGTCAGCGACAAAGGATACCGCGGTGAAAGAGAAGACTTGAGCGGTAAATATTTGCTGGAATATTTTAGAGAAAAAGGCTGGAAGATTACTGATTACACTATTGTACCTGATGAACTAGATATGATTAGGGATAAATTGATCAGGATATGTGATACAGGTTTTGCAAATCTGATTCTCACCACCGGGGGGACCGGCTTTTCTCCTAGGGATATTACGCCTGAAGCAACTGAAGCTGTCATTGAAAGAAAGGCGCCTGGCTTTAGCGAAATAATAAGGCTGGAAGGACAGAAAAAGACACCAAGGTCTATACTTTCAAGGGGGATAAGTGGCATCCGCAAAAACACTCTTATAATAAATTTTCCAGGAAGCATAAAAGGGGTAAAGGACAGCTTGGAATTGATTTATAGGCCCCTGCCCCATGGGATTGATATCCTTGCCGGCAGGGATGCTGAGTGCGGGCAGGAATGAAAAATAATTTATTTATTTTGTGCATAAATCATTAAAAGGTATAATTTACCAAATACGTCAGAGAGGTGATTTATGTTTGATTGGGTGACTAACGCAGAATCCTGGATAGCTCTGGGGACACTTATTGCCATAGAGATTGTACTGGGGATTGATAATATTGTATTTATTTCAATTCTTGCCGGCAGGCTTCCTGAAGAACAGAGAAACAGGGGGAGGCAATTAGGAATTGCCCTGGCTATGGTCTCGAGATTGGCTATGCTTTTTGGAATTGCCTGGATTATTACCCTGGAAAATCCACTGTTTGCTGTTTTTGATAATGAGATCTCAGGCAGGGAAATCATCCTTATAGCTGGAGGTCTTTTTCTTCTTGGTAAAGCGACCCAGGAAATTCACACTAAACTTACTAAGTTTGAAACTCCCAAAACAACTAAAAAAAATGCTACTTTTTTTGGTGTTTTAATACAGATAGCGTTACTGGATTTAGTGTTCTCCCTTGATTCTGTAATAACAGCAGTAGGCCTAGTTGATCATCTCTCAATAATGGTAATAGCAATTGTGATTTCAGTAGGGGTAATGCTTGTTACATCAAAGTGGATCACTGCTTTTCTGGAAAAAAATCCGACCATCAAAATACTGGCTTTGTCCTTTCTGCTTATGATAGGTTTTACCTTGATAGTTGAAGGTTTGGGAATAAATATACCAAAAGGGTATATTTATTTTGCCATGGCTTTTTCAATTCTAGTAGAGGTCTTGAATATGAGGTTTAGAAGGAAAAAGGAAAAAGTTAAAAGTAAAGGTGAAAAGTAAAAGGTTAAAGCAACCAATACTTTTTTACCTTATCTTTGGTTTGAAAAGGTCCTGTAGGGTAGCTTCTTTCCTGAACTGGAAGTTCTTTCCTAATGCAAGGTTCTTATTTATTTGTTTGGGAAGCATAATCACAAGCAGCAGGATTAAAGCCATAAAAATACGGCAGATGACACTATTCCAAGAGTCACTCCCCATATCATATTCCTGGCGAAAAGGATGCCTGCTACGATACCTATTCCTGCTACCGGGAGAGTTATCCAGCTTGCAGCTATTATAAAACCTCCCCATGTTGCTAGTCCCTTTCCGCCATTCCACTTAAGAAAAGGAGTGTAATTATGACCTGCGACAGCTACGCAACTCAAAAGTACAGCCATTGCCTGACTGTGATTTGTACCCAGTATCTCAGCGCTACTTTTATAAGCAAACATCAGGACTAGGGAATAGACAAGATATCCTTTTGCCATATCAAGTATTATTCCGATAAATCCCCATATCTTTGAGACATTGAAGATCAGGTTCCAACCACCTGGATTTTTGTCTCCTATTTCTTTGAGGCTCTTCTTGCCAACAACTTTTCCTAATATATAGCAGAATGGTATGGCTCCGATAAAAAAGCTGGCGATTATAAATAATATGTCCTTGCCTATTTCTAATAAACCCATAAATATGTCTCTTGTGACTTAAATGGTTTTTATGTCTGAATATAATAACTTATTTTACAAATTATTTTAATATCCTTATTTGTTAAAAAACTTAAAATATAAATATTGCATTCAATCATTTATTAATGAATAAACAATAAATATAATGTAATGGTGAAATACTATAATGTATATTAATGAAATCTTCAATTCAATAGGGAGTTTATTTTAATCGAATGAAAAATATTAAAAGAGTTCTTCTTATAAACACCAATTTAATAAAGCCTCCTGTTGCTCCGATAGGTTTGGATTATATTGGAAGCGCACTTATAAAAAGTGGTTTTGAAACAGAACTATTAGATTTAAATTTTTCAAAAAATATAAAAGAAGATATAAGAAAGAAACTAGCTGAAAATAATTTTTTTGCTATTGGAGTTAATATAAGAAATTCAGACGATTGCTATTATTTAAGTCAGGATAATTTTTTAACTCGAATCAAAGATATAATAAAGTATATTAAAAAATATTCTAAGTCTCCAATAATATTGGGGGGCGGGGGATTTTCAGTGATGCCCCTTGAGATAATCTGTTATCTAGAAGCTGATTTTGGGATATTGGGGGATGGTGAATTCGTACTACCTGAACTTTTGAGAGTTATTAGAGAAAATAAGAAATATTCAGATGGCATTAATAATATAGCAGGTGTAATAAGTAAAGATAAGAATAATAAAATAATAAAATCACACAACTGCTCATTAGAAGAGTATCCTTTGCCTGATAGGGACTTAGTGGATAATAAAAAATATTTCGATGAAGGAGGGATGGGCAATGTTGAAACAAAGAGAGGCTGCAATAGAAAATGCATATATTGTGCTGATCCTCTGATTAAGGGAAAAAGATTAAGAGTCCGTCCTGTAAAAACAGTAATAAATGAAATAAAAAAATTAATATCTAAAAAAATAAATTATATACATTTCTGCGATAGTGAATTAAATATCCCTCAAGACCATACTACTGAGCTCTTAAAACAAATAATAGAAAATAAATTGGGGGATAAAATAAGATGGTATTCATATATGAGCCCTGTACCTTTCGACGAAGGCCTTATCAAGCTCTTAAAAAGGTCTGGATGTGAAGGTATTAATTTTGGGGTAGATAGTACGCATGAAATAATCCTTAAAAATCTGGGTAGAGACCATAATTTAGAAGATCTTGAAAAAATTTCAAAACTTTGCTCAAAGCATAAAATTAAATTTATGTTCGATTTGCTACTCGGAGGACCAGGAGAAGATAAAGATACTATAAAGTTTACCATAGAGTCTATAAAAAAGCTAAATCCTACTTGTGTGGGGATTTCATACGGTATCAGGGTTTATCCAATTACGAATCTTTCAAGCATGATAAAAAAAGATATTTTCTCCAGCAAGAACCTCTACGGGAAGATTGGGAACAGTAATAATTTTCTAAGACCTGTTTTTTTCCTTTCTGAAAAGATTGGAGAAGTTATGATTGAATATACAAATAGTCTGGTTTCTGGAGACGGAAGATTTTTTGTTGGGGCATCTAACAAATCTGATAAGAATTATAATTATAATGAAAATTTAAAGCTCCAGAAAGCAATTAAAAGTGGTTATAGGGGAGCTTTTTGGGATATATTACAAAGACTAAATTCTAATTCAATTTAAAACTATACTTTATAATAGAGGCCTAATTGTAAAGATTTAATAGTTATTTATATAGATATGACAGGTATTTGGCAAACAATTTTTCTTTTCCATCTCCTATAAGTCTCTTTGCTGCTGGTGGGCAAACAAAATAAGGATTGAAAACTAAGACTCTATGATATGGGTACCAAATCTTTAACATACCCATACCGCATAATGAATCTCAAGATATCAGAAAAAAATGGTATATGATATCCTAGTAAATAGCCTTTAGGTCTAAAAACAAATATAACACTTTAAACCATTTAAACTTGGTAGCTACTGACCAATATACCCATATATTACATTCAGATTTTAAAAACGCAGCTTGCTGGAATCATTTATTTTTAGTAGATTTTATTGAAAATACTTTTGTACCGCATTTTATACAAGTACCGGTGATTGCGGGCCTACCATTCTTCATAGTAACATCTTTAGGATCTTTGACCTCAACTTTTTCTCTGCACTTTACGCAATAAGCATTCATAGTATTGCTCCTTTAATAATTATAATGAAACCCATATATATTATAAAGTATTTGATAATTATTTTAAATATTTTTTAAAATAATTATATAGTTGCTATAATTAGGATACATTCTAAAAGTATTTCGTTTAGTAATTTATTGATAAATTATTTTCATCTCACTATAGTACTAGAAAGATTAGTCTAGTCAGTATGAAACAATTCGAAAAGTGAAGGCTTAAATGAGTAAAAAACCAAAAGATTTTCTGAACGAGGCAATGGATCTAAATAACGGTATTCTCAACCTTGTTTCTTCAAGGATGCCAAGGTCTTTTTGAATTCCCGGTCGCAGGTTTGACTCCATCCTGACGATCTGTTTGCTCTGGGTGCAAACCGTGGAGGAATAGATGAAAGATGGTTCGTCTCAACAGTTCAGGCAGATAATGGACCAGGTACGCCAGATGATCAAGGCCTTTCATATGTTGTGAGATCAAAGCTATAAAGTTTTTAAATTGAGCATTGTTTCATAAAAAATAAGGAGAGAAGTGGCAGACTATTTTTTTCATTTTAAGGATATTTTTAAATAACAATAATAATGTTCTGACAGCATGGCTAACCAAGCCCAAAACCCTTTTGAGGGATACTACTTCATCTTTTAGCAAAAGCAAGGTTATCTGATACAGGAGGAAAGACATGGGAGTATATGAGACTATAATATCCAGAAGGACAATAAGAAAGTTCAGTCAGGATGAGATAAAACAAGAAATATTGGTCAGGTTGATAAACGCCGGAAGGCTGGCTCCTTCTGCAGCTAATTTGCAACCTCTACAATACTTTGTTATTAATAATAAAGGCCTTAAAGAAAAGATTTTCCCCAACCTTACTTGGGCAGGCTACATCAATCCTGAAGGTAATCCTAAAAAAGGGGAAAGGCCGGTTACTTATATAATAATCCTAGCTGATAAAAGTATGAATAAATCACCTGAGCTGGATGTAGGTGCCAGCGCTATGAGTATCAGCCTAGCTGCCCATGAAGTAGGAATCGGCTGCTGTTGGGTTTTAGCATTTAAAAAGAAGCAGGTAAATGAAATGATCATAATTCCTGATGGCATATCGGCGGAAATGATAATTGCTCTGGGGTATCCCGTAGAAAAACCTGTCGCGGAAGATATCGGCAAAGGTAGACCTATTAAGTATTATAAAGACAGTTTAGGGACACTGCATGTGCCCAAAAGAAAGCTTGAGGATATAGCCCATTTTAATAAGTTTTAGTACTGCTTGGTTTAGAAAGTTTAAACTGAGACTTTAAAGATTGCCTTGCGGATTCCGCGAGTCTCATTATTACTAAGTCCGGGCCTGTGAACATCTTCTGGAAAGAAGACAGCATACATGCCCTTTTTAAGAATAAAAAAACTTTCATTGTCTATCCTACTGAAAAACTCTGTATCGTTTTTATTATCATAGGTCTTTTGTGACATCTTAGAGTTTGCTATATTCGCATAACCGACTTTTTCCTCTCCATATATCAAGTATTGGAGATCAATATTAACCCTATGTGCTTCAGCAGGTTTTTCTTCCATGATTGAAGAAGTTTTATATGTAGTGAGTGAATAGAAAAAGCTTTTATCGTCTAAAGGGTAGATACCGTCTTCCATTTTTGAAAAATCTGTATTTTCAATAATACTGATTATTTTATTAATACTACCAATTTCTGATAACCAGTTATTTTTCTTGAGTTCTTCTATATGACCAGTTATCATCTATTATCTCCATATCAGTTATCACCTTTTATTCTTTTTACGGTCTCAGCTATTATCGATTCGATATCTTCACTGCTAAGACTTGACTCTATATCTTTTGGGCTGGATATGTCGGATAGCTTTACTGCATTATCAGCTCCCTCTCTGACTGTACCATCACACATACCGCACTGTGTGCAATCATCAAATTTCTTCTTGCCTGCATCGGCCTGGACTGCCGGATAATCATATTTGATATTGGTCTCTTCATGAGCCTTATAGGTCAAAGGCATGCCAGGGAAGTATTCATAGAGAAGGGAAGTCATCTCAATTTTGAGCCTTTCCTTGAGGTCGGCAATCTTTGCAAGGGTCTCATTGGGATAATTCATCATGGGTCTTCCCATATCTATCCCCCTCAGAGACATTGCTTCCTTGAAGCCCTGGGGAAAATTTACTGATTTCATCTCTCTTATAAGGGGGAGAATTGCAAACTGAAGGTTTTTGGCAAGATTATAATTTCCATTATTGAAAGACTTCCAGATACCTGTCATAAACTCTGGGAATATTCCTGCCGTGCCAGTCATACAGCCCTTGCCTCCCATAAGAAGTGCAGGTAACATTATCTCTTCAGCGCCTACAAGTATCTTAAATTCCGGGTCTACTTTTTTTGTCATCTCAATAAGGTTTATAACATTTACCATATTTCCTGAAGAATCCTTGACCCCTACCACATTTTTCATATTGCACAGGTTCTCTACCATGAAGGGAGTGACCTCATTGGCAAAGAAAGGGATATTATATAAAAATATTGGAATTTCAACTGATTCAGCTACTTTCCTGAGGTGTCCTTCTACTGCTTCCTGGGTATTCTGGAAGAAATATGGACCAGAGAGGACTACAGCGGCACACCCATTATCTTTGGCATACCTTGCGAGCTCTATAGACTGGTGGTAGCAGGTAGCGCCCGTACCAGGAATCACATCTGTGCGGCCGTTTGTCTCATCAATTACAATGTCTATTAGGAATTTTCTTTCTCCCATATCAGTATGCGTATATTCACCACATGAAGATACTGGGAATATACCGTCCACACCCCTGCCTATAAGAAAATTTACTAACTTTCTGACTTCGGCCTCATTTATCTTCCCCCTTTCATTAAACGGGGTAAGCATGGCTACAATTGTTCCTTCAGGGATACTCATCTCCACCTCTTCCAGGAAAATGTCCGTTATTTTTTAAAAAAGCACTTTTTGTAAGTGCTACATTATTTTTTTAATATAACGCTATTCAGTTTTTTTGTAAATCTATTTATGTATATAGATATGGATAAATAGTGCAGTAAAAAATTGTATAGCTTAACAAAATTATTATTATAAGTATATGATATTTAAGGTATAATAACCTAGTTTAAAAAGTTTAAAAAGGGATATATAGGATGCTTCTGGGAGAAGTCATAGGTTCTGCAGTCTGTACTATAACTGTAGAGTCAATCAAAAAGAATAAATTTAAACTGGTTAAGATCACTGGGCCAAAAGACTGCAAAGCCAGGGGATATTCCATGGTAGAAGACCCCTTGGGAATAGGTTTTGGAGAAAAAATCCTTATAGCAGAAGATGAGATCGCAATTGCCCAGATGTATGAAGGCAAGGAAGATATCCCCATAAGGTTCTGCATTGTAGCAAAAGTAGATGATATAAATCTGGTTGACTGATCATGTTATTGGGAAAAGTAAAAGGGAATATTACATCCGTGACCAAGATTGATGAACTTCGCCCGGTAAGGTTATTTTTGGTGCAGCTGCTGGATAAGAATCTCGAGCTGGCTGATGATTATTTAGTCTCAATAGACTCTATCGGTGTAGGACTTGGAGATACAGTGATACTTACTGGCGGAAGCGGATCCAGGTTTACGGAGACTACAGAGCACACCCATACAGATTCATCTATAATCGCTAGAATTGATGATCCTAAAAATATGAAAGGTCGGCCTAATTGACTCTGGGAAAAATAATAAAAGAGCTAGTTTGTTCTGTTAAAGACCCCAAACTTAATCCTTCAAAACTATTCCTAGTAAGGGCTCTTAACGTTGACCTTTCAGAAAAGGAAGAGCAGTTTGTAGCCTTGGAGAGCAGGCTGGGCCTGGGTAAAGGCGATATAGTACTTTTGGTGTTCGGAAGCGGTTCCAGGAAAGTGGAAGGCAATACTGATCTTCCAATAGACTGTGCTGTCACTGCAAAAGTAGAAACTGTAAACATTGATGATAAATACTTGGGTTTGAGATGAATCCAGCAAAAGTAATAGGAAAAACATATTCAGAGTTTAAGAATCCCCTGCTTAAGGGGTATGGGTTTAAGATTCTTCAGGCAATAAATGTTGAGACTGGTAAACCCGAAGGCAGACCTTTTTATGCCATAGATCCTATCAAGGTGGCAATAGGAGAACTTGTAGCATATGAGGAAAGCTTTCAGGCAACATGGGCTTTTGAAGACCATGAGATACCCATTGATTGCGCAATAACTGCCATTATTGATTCACTCGATATTGGGAAGGAAGGATAATGATAATTGGTAGAGTCATAGGAAATGTAGTGTCAGTAGTAAAAGACCCTTCATATGAAGGCTTCAAACTTATGGTAGTCAAAGAGATGGATGTTGACGGTTCATTTGCTGAAAAGTCATATATCGCAGCCGATCTCATCGGTGTTGGTGTAGACGAGACAGTAATGGTAACAAACGGGACCTCTTCCAGGGCAACTGAAGAGACACATGAAAAACCCATAGACTCTGTGATAATCGCCAAGATCAATAAACTCATCTTTATTGACAGTGAAGTAGACCTCTAAAACACCTTTCCAAATTTTCTTTTTAGAAGCCCATAGAATCGATTAAAATACTAGCCTTGCTCTCTATGGAAATAAAAGAATTCCAAACTTGACAAGAATCTATAAGTAGTTAATATACTTATTAGTTTAGACACTTAATTATTTTAACATACAACCTAAAAGAACATTAGGAAAGGGTTGAAGATGAAAAGATTAAAACCGGGCAAGATATCAATAATCCTGACTAACTTTATGATAATCGTAATTATCCCGTCACTTCTTTTGTCCTGTAAGCCGGGTGGACGCTTTTTTGGCGATGAAGAAGATGGAATGGAGACCTATGAAGTCATGAGGGGAGATATAATACAGACAGTATCAACGTCAGGAAATGTGGACTCAAAGTACAGCAACAGCTATTCTCTCAAGACCTCCGGTGATGTGCTGCAGTCTCTTGAAAAAGGAGATAGCTTTAAAAAAGGAGATAGCCTTATTGAATTGAGCTCACAGAGGATGCTTATAATGATGGATCAGGCTGAGGAAAATGCCAGGACATCCCAGGCTTCACTAGACCTGGCCAAGCTTAATGCCAGGACATCCCAGGCTTCACTAGACCTGGCCAAGCTTAATGCCAGGACATCCCAGGCTTCACTAGACCTGGCCAAGATTAATTACCAGCAGGCATTGGATGCTAATCATGTTGCTGTGCAGCTGGCAGAGACCAATACGGATCTGGCTGAACTTGCAGCACAGAATGCATTTAAATCGCTGGAAGGTGCTAATAATATGGCAGCCAGTTCTATAGAAAGCGCAAGAATAGCCATGGAGAACTCAAAAGAGATATATGAGGTAGCTAAGGACAGTCAGACATTGACAGATGTCCAGAAAGAAACGTATGAGGACAGCATAGATACTACCGAGGCAGCTTATCAGTCAGCAAGAGCACAGGCACAGTCATCCCAGAGTTCTGCAGAAGGGAGTTATGAACAGTCTGTGCTCAATCAGTCGACTACTTACTGGACAAATATTTCCAGCACACAAACGGCAGAGTCACAGATAGATATAACAGCCAAGAATATCGAACAGGCAGAGGTGCAGGTGGCTATAATAGCCAAGAATATCGAACAGGCAGAGGTGCAGGTGGCTATAATAGCCAAGAATATCGAACAGGCAGAGGTGCAGCTCAGGCTTGCCCAGATCAATCTGGAGCTCGTAGGCTTGGACAGCGATGCCCATATAATATATGCACCTTATGACGGAATAGTTCTTTCTTCTGCATATAAGATAGGAGAATATGCAGGTCCGGGTCTTTCTGCTTTAGAAATAGCAAGCAATGAGTTCGTTATAGTCTCAGAAGTAAATGAGACTGATATTGTAAATATGGAACTGGGACAGGAAGTAATTATCAGCTTGGATGCATATTATCTGGAGGAGCTAATGGGTAAAATAATAAACATCTCTCCAGTAGCCACCAATGTAGGTGGGGTAGTTTCTTATAAAATAACTGTACAGCCTGAGACTGAAAACGGTCCAAGACTTTTCCTCGGCCTATCTGCCTCTATGGAAATAACCACATATAGCTTGGAAGATATTATCTTTGTTCCAATACAATATGTAAGCGAGGATGACGGGATACCAAGCGTAAATGTAAAGAAAGATGATGAAAGTATAGAGGAAGTAAAAGTAGAAACGGGAATATTTAATTTTGATTTTATAGAAATAAAATCAGGACTTTCAGAGGGTGATATAGTGGTTATGCCCAGCTTTGAATAAATATGATTTTAAAGAAGAACCCAGGGGTCCTAAATGGGAAATAATGGACTGACGATACACATAAGGGAGATGAAAAAAATATACAGGATTGGCAAAATAGCTGTTCCTGCATTGATTGGTGTAGACCTAGATATAGCCTCTGGAGAATTTGTTGCTATAATGGGCCCGTCAGGCTCAGGAAAATCTACTCTCATGAATATAATAGGAGCATTGGACATACCTACTTCGGGTAAATATTTTTTGGACGACGTAGACGTGGGCAAGTTAAATGATAATGAGTTGGCAATCATAAGGAATAAGAAAGTCGGTTTCGTATTCCAGACATTTAATCTGCTTTCTAGGGAAAATGTATTTGGTAATGTCGAGCTTCCTCTTATTTATGCTAAGGAAAGGATTAGGAATAAGAAACAGAAGATATTGGATGCCATAGAATCAGTCGGACTTACTGATTGGATCAGACACCGTCCCAATGAACTTTCCGGAGGTCAGAAACAAAGGGTGGCCATAGCTAGGGCACTGGTAAATAATCCTTCTATAATACTGGCTGATGAACCTACAGGAAACCTTGACTCCAGGACAGGCGAGGAGATAATAGGAATCTTCCAGAAACTTAACAAGGCTGGGAAAACCATAATAATTGTGACCCATGAAATGGATATTGCCGAGCATACTCAGCGGACTATATTTCTAAGAGACGGGGTAATTAGCGGCCAGGAAGATGTAACTGAACAATTGGATGCAGAAGAGATACTGAAAAAGATGCCCAGACTGGAAGATAAGCTATGAGAAGATTAACTGAAAATATAAGAATTGCCTTCCACTCTCTGTTATTAAATAAATCAAGATCTTTCCTTACCATGTTGGGAATTATAATAGGAGTTGGCGCAGTAGTAGCCATGCTCTCTATCGGAGCTGGAGCCCAAGAGTCTGTCATAAGCAGTGTACAGGATATCGGGTCTAATCTTATTATGATAACTCCGGGCAATAATGAGGAAGAAGGACAGTATGGTCCTCCGGTGATGTCTGCAGGTGATACTGCAGAACTAGATATTGATGATGTTAAGGCTATTAAACGGGATGCAACTCTTATAACAGAAGTAGCTCCAGTAGTAATGGGTGCCGGTGTAGTTTCTTATATGAATAAAAACACACAGCCACAGATATTTGCTTCCTCCGAAAATGGGAGAAGCATTTATAATATGAATATCGAAAAAGGGAAGTTTTATTCCAGAAGTGCCGTTTCAAGTTCTTCAAATGTGGTAGTTTTAGGTCAGACTGTTGTTAAAAAGCTCTTTGGAAAGATCGATCCTATCGGAAAAATAGTAAAAATAAATGGCCATAATTTCAAGGTTATCGGTACCTTAGAATCAAGAGGAACAGATAGTTTCGGCAACGATCAGGATAATTCCATATCCATACCTGTGACCACTGCTCAGAACAAACTATTTGGGTCTGATTCATATACTATGATCCTGGCCCAGAGCATAAATGAAGAACAAATTCATGCAGCTAGTGGAGAAATAGAAGATATATTAAGGAAAAGCAGAAACATAAGATTTGGAGAGAAAAATGATTTCACAGTACAGAACCAGACTCAGTTACTTGATGTTGTAAGTAACATTACAAATATTTTCACTGTGGTTATTGCCGGAATCGCCAGTATCTCACTTCTGGTGGGAGGGATAGGCATAATGAATATAATGCTAGTGTCTGTAACTGAAAGGACCCGGGAGATTGGGATACGCAAGGCTATTGGAGCCAAAAACCGCGATATCCTGATACAATTTCTGGTAGAAAGTATTGTACTCAGCATAACCGGAGGAATTTTAGGAATTTTATTTGCAACACTTATTGCAACAATCATTAATAGTTTTACAGTGCTAGAAACCAGTATAAATGCATTCCCTATAATAATTGCTCTAAGCTTCTCGACGGTAGTCGGACTCTTCTTTGGTATATATCCGGCTATGAGAGCTGCAAGATTGAATCCAATAGACGCCCTGAGACATGAATAGGAGGCGATAAGTGACGGGTGGAAGAAAAGAAAAAATAATAAACATATTCGAAAACTTTTATAAAATCAGGCAGAAAATAGCTTCAGCTATGAACCTTCCGCTAAATGAGATGCCTCTCACACTTTCGCAATGGCAGGTTTTAAGTCATGTCAGAAAAAGTAAAAGTATAAATGTTAAGGACCTTGCAGGGCTTCTTGATGTAACCAGCAGTGCTGCTACACAAATAGTGGATGGCTTGGTGAGTAAAGGTCTTCTGAAAAGGAAAAGGAGTAATATCGACAGAAGGGTACAGGAAATAGCCCTTCCAGTAAAGGCGCTCGCACATATGAAAAAAAGATTCCAAAAAACAAGTCATATATTCGATATACTGGATGACAGCGAACTTATTGACTACTGCTCCCTTACAGCTAAACTTGCCGGTAAGAACTCCAGCGCAGATGAATGCAAATAATAATCAGAAGAAAATGAGGAGTATCCCCACAACCAGACACCCGCTCATCTTTCCCAGGGAAGAACCCAGAACAGTCCTGGTAGCATCAATACCTTTAGAATGTAAAAATTCAGAGATATTACCCTCAAAAAATCCCGCCACTGCATCAGAAATGGCATTTCCCACCACTGCTCCTGCAAGTGCTCCTGCAGCACCGAAAAGCTCTGCACCAATTATTGCCGGGATAATTAGTAAAAGATTATCTGTTACCCCGAAAATAATATCGGGGATCATTCTTTTTAAGTCTATCTTCAAAAAATATGCTATAAGCATTGGGATAAACCCCATGGTAAATATTATAAGGCTTGAAAACTTGCCCAGCTTCATGGCATAAAATGCTATGAATGCGGTGAAGATCGATAAGAGGATAACTATGATTGCCTCCATTATCTTTCTTTCACTTCTATTATTTATTTTATTTCTTAACTTTCTTATCATAATGACTCCCTTGGAAGGTTTTTATTTCATTATATAACATAGTTCGGAAAATTATGAAAAATCCGGTATTCAAAAATAATTTATTTATTCCAGAAATTTGGAGCAGCTGTTGTAAATACAAAGGAAGCATTTAAATGGGACTAAAGATATCTTTTAGAACATTAAAAGATATGGGTGTCTTAATTTACCATCAGGTCTACTTCATCTAAAATTTTAGAAGTTGTCTTTTTATCAATAGAAAGAATATGCATTATCTCTTCTGCGTCCAGAGCTATCAGGTCCTGTATCAGGATAATATCTGTATCAAAAAGTTTATTCCTGTATACTTTCTTTATACTGGGAATGATGCTGATGGGATATAATCTCTTATTCTCGATATAATACTGAAGGTTTTTTTCTTCTGGATGCTGCCAGGCCAGTACTTTTAATTTTACACAGGATGCGTATTTTACAGCATCCTTTGTCGCTTTTGTATTAGTAACCAGCCAGCCTTGATAATTAGCTTTATCATCAGGTTGTTTTTTACTTGCCTTTTCTATATCCATGAACCTGGCATGAACATAGAGGGCAGTCTTTACATCAGAATAAGTACCCCTGTGGTTGTGATATTTACATTCCATTAGGAAAACCTGGTTGTCTTTTTTTGCCACTACATCTACTTCATGTTCAATGCAGCAGCCGTTCATTACCACACTGACTTCAGTATCATAACCGTACCTAGAAAGGATCTTGGCAGTATATCTTTCAAATACAAAACCCTGGGGACCCAGGCTCATTATGGCCTTCTTTAGGGAATATTTAAGAGCAAGCTTATGCCCCATGTTCTCCAGAAACTCATGTGTCATATCATGTATTTCCGCAGTGGTGGTACCATCGTGGACATTATTCTTTATATTATCAAGTGCCTTTTCAGCCTGTTTTCTGGTGGATCCAGATCTTATCAGAGAGTTTAATATCTTATTTGGATCAATAGCCTCAACTTCTCCGGTTGACTTTACCACGAGGTCATCTTTTTTCATATTTTTCCAATCAGGAGCTTAATAGAAAATTTTTTCCATTTTATCAAATAGTTGTTTAATGACCAAATCGATTTTTGATATTTTAAGGTTTTATGATTTTAGGCTATGAACCGCTAATTAAAAACAATAAATAAATAGCTGTCTTATTGATATTTTTTTACTTTTAATTTTTTCTTATTTTAAATAGAATGGTGCTTATTGGTTTTTTAAAAAAGTAATTGCAATCAGGCCTGCAAAGCTCTGATTACTTGATATTATGAAAGATACAGGTAACTCTGATTTAAAGAAAGTCCGCGGTAATCCACTATCCACAAAGATCGAACTGTCCCAAGAGATGTCACTTTTTAGCATTACCATGATAGGTGTTGGTGCTATGATAGGGGCAGGTATTTTTGTACTTACTGGGCTTGCTGCGGGTGCTGCTGGTCCTGCACTTATAATTGTATTTTTAATAAACGGGCTGATAACTTTTCTTACTGCCATGGGGTATGCAGAGTTGGGGTCTGCTTTTCCGGGAGCCGGGGGAGGATTCCATTGGGTCAAGAGGTCTTTGCCTCAACCCAGCGGATTTTTAAGTGGTTGGATGGATTGGTTTGCCCATTCAGTAGCTTGTAGTCTTTATTCACTTGGGTTCGGTGCCTATTTTTACCTTATAATAGAGATGCTCAATATAAATATTCCATTTTTCAGCGAAGAACTTATCTCAAAATTGCTGGGAGTAATGGTAATAATCATCTTCACCTATATTAATTATAGGGGTGCCTCAGAAACCGGAATTGTCGGCAGCATTGTCACTATAATAAAAATAGTTATACTGGCAGTCTTTATAATTGCCGGATTGATAAGCATCTTCAGGAATCCGACGGCTTCCATTGGTCATTTTATACCATTTTTACCAAAAGGCTTTACTGGTGTATTATTTGCCATGGGTCTGACTTTCATTGCCTTTGAAGGTTACGAGATAATAGTACAGGCAGGAGAGGAAGTAAAAAATCCCAAAAGAAATATCCCAAAAGCAATATTCTCATCACTTATAATCGTGATTCCGATCTATATATTGATAGCTTTTGTAGGCATTGCGGCTATTACAGCGGATGAACCGACATGGCAGTTTTTAGGAAAATTTAAAGAGGTAGCAATGGTCGAAGCTGCCAGGCAGTTTCTACCCTTTGGAGAGCTGATATTGCTTGTCGGAGGCCTTCTTTCCACAATGAGTGCATTAAATGCTACTATTTATTCTTCTTCCAGGGTCTCTTTTGCTATGGGAAGGGACGGTTCTTTACCAAAAATATTTGCAAAGATACACCGTACTAGGAGGACTCCATTTGTAGCTACCTTGATAACCAGCCTTTTAGTAATAATCATGGCAATGACTCTGCAGATAAATGATGTTGCCAGTGCAGCAGTCATCATGTTCCTCTTATTATTCTTAATGGTAAATATGGCATTGATAAATCTTAGAAGAACCGAACCAAAAGCGGAAAGGGGTTTTACGGTCCCCTGGTTCCCATATGTACCGATACTAGCCATAATTGCTAATCTGTTTATCGCAGTCTTTATGTTCGGATATAGCCCCATTGCCTGGTATATTACCCTTATCTGGATAGCAGCAGGTACCATATTCTATTATGCTTATTCAAGGGCAAGACATATTGAACTGGCTGAAGAGATTGTGAAGACTGTCCATGAAGAAAAGGAGATAGTCTCAAAAGATTTTAAGGTCATGCTCCCTGTTGCCAATCCGAAAAGCATAAGCCCCCTAGTCAAATTTGCTGCTGCCATTACCAGGCATAATAATGGCCAGCTTACATTTCTTAATGTAATAAATATCCCAGCACTACTGCCAATGGGGGGAGGAAGGAAATATATAAAGAAATCCAGACCTATAATCGAAAAAGCAATCAATAAGTCTGAAAAATATGATCTTCCTGTCAATTCTGTAATAAAGATCTCCAGAAGGACTGAAAAGGCTATTACAGATACAGTAATAAGTGAAAAAATCAATCTTCTCATACTAGGCTGGCGGGGATTTACAAGAAAAAGAGATTATATATTCGGGAGCGTCATAGATCCGATCATAACCAATGCTGAATGTGATACCATGGTCCTAAAAGTCAAAGGCGGAAAACTGGGAAAGATAAAAAAGATACTTCTTCCAGTTGCAGATGTAAGGGATGTCAAGTCCTCATTGGATATATATAAAAATATTGCTGATTCCTTTAAGGCAACACTTGATATACTCCATATCGTGCCCCCATCTGAGGTCAAGAATATGGATAAAAGGAAACACAGTATAATAAACGGACTTAATGGAAAGTCAGGCATAAAGCCAGAAGATATACATATAGAAGAATCATCCAATATTGCTGAGACCATTCTTGAACACTCAAAAAAATACAACCTTCTCATAATAAGTGCACCCTTGGAAAGTATTTTTAAGATGCTATTTGTAGGGAACAAAGTAAAGTATATTGCAAAGAAAAGTACTACTCCCATACTACTGGTGAAAAAATATGAAGGTAAGATAAAAACAGTCCTTCAAAAATTCTTCGGAACACGAAGGGTCGACCTTTAAGATAAGCTTTTTCAAATCGTCTTGTTTTTTAGACTTACGTTAAAAACATATTTACTCTATTAATAATCATAAAAAATCACACACTGCTTGAATGCTAAATATGCGACGAAAATAAAACTCTAAAAAATATTAGAAAGCATGCTAAAAGTTTAAAAGGATGTATGTTTGTTCCAGAATAGAATACAAAAAATTTAAATAAAACAGAAGTGGCAGCCTATAAAGAGATAAACTAACTAGAATTTTATTTCAGTCTCATTTAAGTAAATTAATATTTTTTATAATTTTTAACTATAGATATTGTGTTTGTATCGCTACTATAGAAGTATTATTATAGATATTAATTTTATTTAAAAATAATATAAAAGTGACTAACCTATCAAAATAAAGAGAATTTCTAGCATGCTCCTATTGTTAGATATAGAACTTAAGTTTTAATGCTATTGGTTCGAATCCTCTCTCCCCAGCGGATATGCAAGGTTCAAACCGTAAATTCTATTGATTTAGTTTTTGTGATATCATTTTGTGATGTCGTAGTATTTTATGGAACTGGGGATAGTCAGATAATGTATCTTGACCCACTTGGGGGCACTCTCAATGATTATTAATGAAATGCTTTTGTTTACCAGATATTTTTATGAATAGTAGTGACACAAAAGGGTAAAACTACTAAGAATAACTCAATTCAGGCAACTCAAATTCCTCTCCTAACTTCAAAATCTTGGTTTGAACTTCGTCTGCTGTCTATTGTCTGAGCTTAGATTAAACATTATACAGAAAGATGGAATAAAATGATTAAGAGATTTCGTCATAAAATGATGCATATAGTCCGTGGACATATAGACAGCATCCAAAATAAATTACTTACTAAAATTCACTAAGGCTATATTGCTTACTTGTTTTATTGATGTGATATAAAAAGTATTCCACTATATTAATATTTTTATTTATATATAATTATTAATTACAATGACCTGAAAGTGACTGTATACTAGCTATATGTTTGTTTTGAAAGGGGGAGACTACGGCTGAGAAGGATAAAGGAGAAAACCCTGCTGAAAGCTTCAGCGAACTGGTGAAAGAGTTTGGCAATGCTTTAAGTAATATATTTGATGATCCTGAACTAAAAAAGAAGGCAAAAGATTTCGGAAACAGTGCAGTAAAGTCTGCCAAGCATTTTGGAAGCAGGCTCAAAGATGATGATGTCAAAGAAAAGTTTAAGGACGTAGGAAAAGCAGCTAAAGACTTCGGCAACAGCGTATATGGTTATCTCAAAGATGAAAAAGAGGAGTCAGGGGAGAAGATAGAAAAAAAGGGTGACTGTGGAAAAAAATAGAGAAGAAAATGGAAGATTTTTCTTAGAAAGCTGGGAGAGTCAGCTAATAATTTGGAGGAAAGGTCTCAGACGCTTGAAAACAGAAAAATTAAAGAAATTAATGGGCCAGATAGAGGATAACTAGACCTCCGTGAAGATAGAATCCGGTATAATATATGGATAATGTGATTGTAAGGGAATTCAGTGACTATTCTTCAACAGTTTTTTCAATTCTTGATGAATTAGGATTTGCAGAGAAGCTGGATGACATAAATAGAATAATAATCAAACCTAACCTGCTCCAGGATGCTCCTCCACCATGCACTACTGATGTGGGCTGTGTTGAAGCAATAATAAAGTTCATACGGGAAAATAGCCAGAACAAGCAGATCATGGTCCTTGAAGGCTCAGGTGGTTGTGCTACAGGAATAGCCTTTAAAAAACTGGGGTACGATAAGATGGCTGCAGAGTATGGCATTAAACTCCAGGATGTGGATAAAACAGAAATAATACGTCTGGAAGACCCTAAAGCCCTGGTTTACAAAGAGATATATCTTCCTGCTGTACTCTTCGGGGGATATATTATTTCTGTTCCTAGCCTAAAGGACCATTCTATTGCAGGAGTGACACTTTCCCTAAAAAACCTGGTGGGACTTCTTCCTGATAGACATTACGGAGGATACTGGAGTTATAAGAGAAGCGATGTCCACAGGGTAGGTATAGGCAGGGCGGTAGCAGACCTTAATAAATATGTAAAAATCGATATGAGTGTAATAGACGGAAGGCTGGGACAGCAGGGCAGCCATCTCTCCGGAGGAAGACACTGCAATCCACATAAAAATGTCATAATCGGAGGACATGATGCTCTTGAAGTAGATAAAAAAGGCGCGGAGATATTGGGGCATGAATGGGAAAGTATTGAACATCTTAGAATGATTTCAGGTGATTATGAAGAATAAATACAGTTTAGCTATCCAGGGATGTAAAGAATACAGAAAAGATGAGATAAAACAGGTTTTACAAAGATGTTTTAGCCTGATAGGTGGTCTCGAAAAGTTTATCGAAAAAGGAAAAAGTATTTGTATAAAACCAAATATTCTCATGCCTTCCTCACCAGGACAGGCTATAATAACTCACCCTGTTTTTATTGAAGCTGTAGTAGAATTAATTTTAGAACGCACTGGGGAGCCTGAAAATATAGTAGTAGCTGACAGCTTTTCTCCTGTGGTGCCTTTTACAAAAAAGGGAATAGATAAAGTCTATAAGGAAACAGGCATAGATGAAATTTCTAAAAGGACTGGCTGCAGGCTTAATTACTCTACTGAATATACTACCCTGTCAAATCCTAAAGGAAAGTTCCTTAAAAAAATTGAAGTAATACAATCTGTTATTGAGTCGGATATAATTATAAACCTTCCCAAGTTTAAGACCCATGGGCTTACTGGCATTACCGGTGCAGTAAAAAACATGTTCGGAGTGGTGCCAGGTTTTACCAAAGTAGGTTATCACTTGAGGTTTGAAGACCTTATAGATTTTGCTGGAATGCTTCTTGATTTAGTAGGACTTGTCAAGCCTGCATTAAATATAATGGACGGTATATTGGGACTAGAAGGTGACGGCCCGGGAAGGTCTGGGACCCCCAGAAAAATTGGGCTGGTAGTGGTCTCGGATGATGCGATGGCTATGGATATGGTAATAGGGAAGCTTTCAGGCCTTGCGGAAGAACTTAATCCATTTTTGGAAGCTTATAATAAAAGACAGGAAAATGGTTTTGACTGGGATGATGTCATGATAATGGGGAAGGACCTGCAGAAAACTATCATAGATGGTTTTGAGCTTCCCAGGACGGTTGGGCAAAAAAAGTTGATACAGAACAGTTTTATCAGCAGGCATATAATGCCTTTTGCTAGGAATGCATTAAACCCTTACCCGGGAGTAGATTCCCAGAAATGTGATGGCTGTATGACATGCAAGGATATCTGCCCTCGGAAAATCATTGAGTATAACGGGAGAAAAGTTATTGTTGATCGTGCTAAATGCATAAGATGTTTTTGCTGCAGTGAGATGTGCCCAAAAGGAGCTCTGGAGCCCAGATATTCATTTATTGCAGATTTTACACTTAATCGTATGGGATTTGGTGGAAAGAAAAAATAATCGGGAATATAACTGATTACCCTTTAAAAAAATCATAGACCAGGTTAATGATTTTTTTCTTTTCTAATATCTTGCTGGAGTGGAAGATGTTTACCCATTTTATTTGAGGCTTTCCCAGTTCTTTCCAGAGGTACTTGGAAGACCGTCTGGAAAAATACAGGTCAAACCTGGAATTTATCATAAGGACTCTATCAGGATTCACCATATGTCCAAAAGCCATAGGGTCGCACAGAAAACATGATTTGGGGGTGACTTCTTTAAGGTCTTTCAGGTCATCAAGTTCTGTGGAAAGGCTGTTTTTATTGGTTTTTTTTAATTCTTCAAGAAAGTGGGGAAAATCTTTATAAGTTTCTCTACATTCGACCCTTTTTTTATTTATACTATCCTTGGAACAGTCACCATTTAATACATACCGCAAGGTACCTTTCCAGTGGACTTCCTCCCAATTACCTCCTCCGAGAAGAAGTGCGGCACTGTTAATCCTTCCCTCGAATGCCAGGACTATAGTGGATACCATACAGCCCATGCTAACACCACAGAGGTATATATTTGGATGGTCAAAGATCTTTTCAGAAATATCCAGCAGACGCCTTATATCCACAACAGCCTGATGGAAAAACTCCAGGGTCTGGATATCATTAAATGCTATAAGCTTTTGACCGCTGGACTCGCCTTGCGGCGTTCTTTTGAGATGATAGGGCAAGTTGATAAAAATAATGGTGATGCCCCTCTTTGCCATCGATGCTATAAAGGTGTGGTAGCTGTCCAGCCCCTTTTCCTTAGCAGCAAAACCGTGGATAAGTATCAAAATATCTCCGGCAGATTCCAGCTGTACGGAAGCATCATTTTGTTTTTGGAAAATCTGGGCATGCACAGTATCATTATTCTTGATGGCTGTATTAACTGGTGAAGGAAAAGACAGGTCGTATCTTATCAGGCCATTTATCTTGGTAGGACTGGACATTGTATAAGAACTGTTATCTACAAGTGTTTTTTTGTATCTGTAAAGTTCCATATGCCATATATTTAATTATATTTTCTGAACAAATGTCAATAAATATTATGTTTTAATTGAAACAGGGCAATGTTTCTAATAAGATGTCAATAGATGTTATATTTTTTAGAACAGCTTGTATAATACGGTTTAAGGAGTGTCTTTTATAGCTATTATGGAAAATGGAGGATCAAGATGAGTAAAGGTTTGTTTGCAGGGATGGTTATCGGCTTTGTTGCCGGTGCGGTAACAGCTATTTTTTTGACGACCAAGACAGGAGAAGAACTGAGAGAAGAAATTAAGGAAATGACCCTTGATGTAAAGGCTAAGGTGGAAGAAAGAGCCCAAAAGGTCAAGAACCTGAGCAGGGCAAGATATGCCGAGATAGTTGATAGTGTCCTTGCCAGTTATAATAAAGTTAAGGGCATCACTGAAAGAGAGATAGATAGTATAAAGAAAATAGTGATCGAACAAAAAGAAGTCATCTCTTAATAAAGCAAAAATAATTTAGCTTCAAAATACAATATAGTGGATGGTTGCAGCAGCTTTTGACCGTAGAGTGTTTTGAAGCTAATTTGTTTTAAAAACCTGATATGACAGGCTGGTTTTTGAAAAGAAATGGCTGGGGAAAGTGCGGCAATTAATTAAAATTATGTTATTTCAAGCATTTTGAAGGGTGTATTTGCAGTGTCATCCCCCGATGTGAGAAAATATACTAAAGCAGGATAGATCTTTTGAGTCTTAGCTTATTGAGTTCAGACTGTAATAAGTGTCTGGCTGACTGACTTTCGGAAGCTATAAAAAAATTAATACAATAAAGTGGTGCAGTATGGCTGCACAGAAAGAAATTCATCAGTGTTTGAGGAGGATAAAGTTCTAAAAAATATAAAAAGATGTATAAGGAACAAGATGAATAGGAGAAAAAGGATCATAATTATAGGTGGGATTACAGCAGGAACGGCGGCTGCAGTAAAAGCCAGGAGAAGTGATGATGAGTCGGAAATAGTGATATATGAAAAGGACAGTCATATCTCTTACGGCGTATGCGGGCTTCCTTATTTTATATCTGGAAAGATAAAAAATATTGACAAACTTCTAATAAATACATCTGGGCTTTTTTCCAGAAGGTTTAATATTGATGTAAAGACTTGTAATGAAGTGTTAAAGATCCTGCCTAGTGAAAAGAAAGTCCAGGTAAGGGACATGGAAAGCGGGAAGAAGTTTGAGAATAGCTATGACAGGCTGATAGTGGCTACTGGTTCGGACCCCATAAAGATTCCTATTGATGGTCATGATGCTGAAAACGTATTTACCCTAAAATCCATAAAAGACGCCTTGAGGTTAAAAGAATTTATCAGTAAGGAAAAAAATGAAAAGAAAAAGAGTGCTGTAATAATAGGTGGCGGATTCATAGGTCTGGAACTTATTGAAGCTTTTATAGAGTATGGTTATCGGGTTACAATAATCGAAAAGATGGGCCAGATCCTGTCTGCTTTTGACAGGGAGATAATCGAGTACCTTGAAAACTATCTTAAGACCCTGGGGATAGATATCTTAAAGCATGAAGAAGTGACAGGACTTATCAGGGGGGAGGATGGTATGGTAAATACCGTCCAGACAAAAGGAGAAAAAATAATAGAGGCGGATCTAGTATTTTTTGGTATAGGAGTAAGGGCACAGACTGGTCTTGCAGTAGATAGCGGAATAAAGCTTGGTGATTCCGGTGCTATAGCGGTGGATGGTTACATGAGGACAAACATAGAAGATATTTTTGCTGCTGGCGGGTGCTGTGAATGTAGGAACAAGATATCAGAAAACTACAGTCCATATAACTTGGCATCGATAGCAAACCGTCAGGGAAGGGCTGCCGGGTATAATGCAGCTGGCGGAGGTTATGTTTTTTCTGGCAGCATAATAACTTCCATAATAAAAGTACTTGATATTGCAATCGGCAAGACAGGGTTGGGATTCAGGGAAGCTCTTGAGCTGGGGTATGATGCAGGACAGATAGAGCTTCATTACAGTTCTCATATTGAGTATTATCCAGGAGCTCAGCTGATGCACTGCCTTACAGTTTATGATAAAAAGACAGGCAAGCTTCTGGGGATGCAGGCAATTGGAAGGGACGGCATAGATAAGAGGATTGATATAGCTTCAGCCACCTTGAAAAGTGGTATGGATCTGGAAGAGCTGGGAGAGTTAGACCTAAGCTACCAGCCTGCTTACGGCACTGCTAGGGACGCATTAAATATCCTAGGAATGATAGGAGAGAACATCAAAAAAGGTGAAGTAGGGTTTATGGATATCCACATACTCAGGAGAATGGACCTGACTGGTAATAACATGACTCTTCTAGATGTAAGGACTGAGAAAGAGTTTAAATCAGGGCATATTGAAGGAGCAGTGAATATCTCTATTGACAGGTTGAGAAAGAATATTGACAGGCTGGAAAAGGATAAAAAGGTTATAATATACTGCAGAAGCGGTTACAGGGCTTATCTGGGCCTGAGGATCCTTACCAATGCAGGATTTACGGATGTTAGATTATTAAATGGTTCCTACTTAAGCTGGATTAGAGAGCTATAAGGGAGGCTACATTTATGATAAATATCTACCAAAATTGCAAAAAGATAAAATTCATCTCATGTGAGGTCATACTTGATGAAGTCAAAGAAAAGATACCTATAGAATGGGAAGTAACTAGCATCGAAAAAAGGCTTCACGACCGCAGTGATACACTAAGGGAAAAACTTCAAAAAGAAATAAATGATTCACAGGGTTACGAAACTATTGTTTTAGGGTTCGGGCTATGTGGGAAAAGCGTGGAAGGATTGGTCTCAAAAGGTACCACTTTAATTATCCCTAAATGTGATGACTGCATAGCAATGTTTCTGGGTTCAGTAGAAGAGCATAAAAAGCAATCTAAGAAAGAACCGGGGACGTTTTATCTGACAAGGGGATATATCGGTGATGCAGACGAGAATATAATAGGAGGGTCTCCTGATATCAGGGGGAAATATGATGAAGAGACCTGGAAATGGGTAATAAAAGAGATGCTGAAAAATTATAAGAGGCTGGTCTTTATAAATACTGGAAATTATAATCCCGGGAAATGGCGCCAGATAGCTGTAAAGGAAGCAAAAAAACTATCTCTTCAATTTGAAGAAGTAAAAGGTACCGGGACTTTTTTTAAAAAGATAACAGGAAGTAAATGGGATGGGGATTTTATTATAGTGGACCCCGGTCAAAAAGTCACTGCTGACATGTTTGATAATTAACAACATTGAAAGTTAATCTTTGTGAGAGTAATATTATAGAAGGTCAATATAATTTTGGTAAAGACAAATGGGAAAAGACGGCAAATACATTCTGGCAGCCCTATATGGAAGCCCCAGGCTTAACGGAAATACTGCAGTACTAATGGACAGTTTCTTGGAAGGATTTCTGTATAAGGCAGAAAAAGCAGAAAAAGATATAAATATAGAGAAGATAGTTGTATCCCAACTGGAAATATCTCCGTGCAGGGAATGCGACAATTGCTCAAAGACCGGGGAATGCATTATTGAAGATGACATGCAGGAAATTTTTAAGATCCTTATAAAAGCAGATTTTATAGCCGTTGCCTCTCCAGTGTTTTTTACCACAGTATCTGGATACCTAAAAGCCCTCATTGATAGGTGTCAAAGATTCTGGGTATTAAAATACAAAAGACGCGAGAATATAATTAATAAAAACAGGAAGGGAATATTTATAAGTGCTTCAGGTTCTGGTACAGGGACTATATTCGACTGCTCTAAAAAAGTAATAAGGGCTTTTTTTGATGTGCTGTTTGTGGATTATGAAGCAGACTTTTTATACGGTACTACTGACCGCAGGGGAGATATGTTAAAAAACTTGAAAGCGCTTGGTGAAGTATATGATTTTGGCAAAAAATTGAAAATAGAATAGGATTAATAAGTTAAAAACAGATCAATATTTTTAATATTCTTATCCATTTTGGTATTCTATGGTGTACTTATATCGGGATGCAGTTATTTCCGAAATGAAATAGGACTTTATACGGATGAAGGGTCCCGGGAGACAGGCTCAGTTGGAGATTATGAGAATACCTTTACACTTAAAGACCTTGATGGAAAGGAAGTATCCATCTCAGATTTTCAGGGGGATGTAGTTGTACTTAATTTCTGGGCGACCTGGTGTCCACCCTGCAGGGAGGAAATACCTGATTTTATCCTGGTATATAGTAATTACCGGGATAAGGGAGTTCAATTCATCGGTATCTCAAATGAAGAAGTGTCCACCATCAAGAATTTTGTAGAAGAATTCGGCATAAATTATCCAATCCTGGTGGACAGGTCAGATATCGGAAGCGAATGGGGAATAAGGGCCATTCCCACTACTTTTATCCTGGACAGCAGCGGTAATATTGTAAACAAGAATGTGGGACTTATGACTAAAAGTCAGCTTAAAGAAGCCATAGAAGATGTCCTCTGATCACAGAATAAAAAACATTTCTTATATCACTTTGAAAGGGATAATATAATTGCTTGAAATAGGGCTTTTATCATCATTTCTTGCAGGGCTTCTTGGTTTTATTTCACCATGTGTGTTACCTCTTGTCCCAGTGTATATTGGCATGATGTCAAAAAAAGCCATTTACAGAAGTAAAGATGTAAAGTTCTCTGAAAGGCTTTACCTATTTTTAAACAGCCTGCTATTCGTCCTGGGTTTTACCATAGTATTTATCATTCTTGGCTCAACAGCTACTTTTCTGGGACAGGTGCTTAGCAGTTATGCCAACATTGTAAGCAGGCTCGGAGGAGGTATTTTGATAATTTTCGGACTCCACTATATGGGTCTTTTCCGGATTAGGTTCCTGAATTTTGAAAAAAGGTTTAGAATGCCTAATTCTCTCAGTTCAGGGTACTTGAGCTCTTTCCTTTTTGGAATAATATTCTCATTTGGATGGATACCCTGTGTAGGTATAATTCTTTCAGGAATACTTCTTCTGGCCAGCAGGCTTGATACTATATTTGAGGGCATACTTTTGCTGGGTGTATTCTCTGTAGGTTTGGGATTTCCTTTTATACTGGCAAGCATATTTATTAGTTTCTTTTCCAAACTGCTGAAAAGGCTCAACAGGCATCTTAATGTAGTATCCATAGTCTCAGGAATATTGATTGTAGTTCTGGGGATAGTATTTGTCACTGATTCCATGATAAGAATAATCGGCTGGCTGTCCCGGTATATCCCTATAATAGATAAAATGAATATTTAAATAAATTTTTATTCGAATTTATGCTAAAATTTCTGTATTTGTTTTTTAAAAATAGGAATTTTTAATATATAAGGAGGAATCTTGAATATCGATTCTGTAGCTTTTTCACTATTCAATCTAGAGATCAGGTGGTATGGAATACTAACTGCTCTGGCACTGATGATAGGATTTGTAGTAGCTTACTTTCTTGCCAGGTACAGAAGACAAAGAGCAGACGAGATACTTAACTTTGCACCTTTTGCCATAATCTCTGCCATCATATGTGCAAGGCTTCTACATGTGCTTGTAAACTGGTCATATTATAGCCAGAATCTTAGCTATATATTTGCCTTCAGGAGAGGCGGACTAGCCATCCAGGGAGCAATGCTGGGAGGTCTCCTTGTCTTGATTGTGTTCTGTAAAGTGAGAAAACTGGATTACTGGCTCTGGGCTGATATTTTAGTTCCTGGACTTCTTCTTGGACAGGCTATCGGCAGATGGGGTAATTTCTTTAACCAGGAAGCGTTTGGAAGACCTACCAGTTTACCGTGGGCGATATATATCAGTCCTGAGTACAGGCCATTTGATTATGCAAGTTATGAATATTTTCATCCCACTTTCTTTTATGAGTCCATAGCCAATCTTTTTCTGTTTGCTTTGCTGTTCTTTATGCATAGATTTTACAGGAACAGGCCGGGAAGGCTTCCTGCTGGTACAATCCTAGCCATGTACCTGGGGATATATGCAATATACAGGACTCTTATTGAAGCATACAGGATAGACAGCACTTTCTTTGGCTCGGTAAAAGTAGTATACATAATCAATTTCATAGCTATTTTGGCTGCTTTGCTCATATTGAATTATGTGATGAAGAGATTCAGGGAGAAAAAGCTTAAAGAAGAAAACACAAAAAAGGATTAAAGTGGGAAAGTAAAATCTTATTTTCTGATACTATAATTGCAGCCGCAGTAATCCTGGTGGTACAAGCCATAGGTCCGAGAAAGTTCATTAGTCTTTTTAAAACCATCTTTTTTTTTTAGGTCGGAAGTATAATATTGGACACCCATAGCTTCTGATATAGTACTGGCAGCAACATTTATTACTTTAGAATTTTTATGTGGGCTGATGGACATAGTGGTAGCAAATATATCCATATGCTTTTCCTTGGCCGTAGAGGCTGTTTTTTTAAGACGCATGTCGAAGCAAAACCGACACCTTTTGCCTCCTTCAGGTTCATTTTCAGTCCCTTTTACCCGTGATGACCAGAGAACTATATCATAATCACTTTCGATAAATACTATGCCTGATATATCTGAAAGCTTTTTTACACTTTCGAGACGCTTTATATATTCTTTCCGTGGGTGTATGTTCGGATTATAAAAAAACATTGTGATATCAAAATCAGGCTCCAGAAGCTTGATAGGGTAGGCAGCGCAACTGGCGCAGCAAACATGCAAAAGCATTTTAGGTTTTGAAGTTGAATAATTTATCAATTTCCCTATAATATAAAATCTGTCTTTATTAATTAAGAATATATTAATTGAAATTTAGAAAATATCAAAACTAATGAACTTCATTTTACCAAAAATCAAAGAACTGACTGATCCGGAAGAGATAAAGGGTTATCTTCAGAGGCCTAAGAAGATACTTCAATGGTGCTTAAAACAGTTATGGATGTGATAGACGGCATTAGGAAGAGAGGGGATAGTGCTCTTGAAGAATTCATAAAAAAATATGACGGGTTTGATACAAGTATTAAAGAGATAAGGGTAAAAGAGGATGAAATATCATCGGTAGCTGCTAGAGTTCAAGAAGAGCGCCCAGAATTGATAAGGGCCTTGGCAGTAAGCCGGAAAAATATTCAAGAGTATCACAGTGCACAATTAAAGAATGGCGAAGGCCAATGGATGATAGGAGTAGGCACCGGAAGGGAAGTAGGCCAGAAGGTGACACCAATAGGCAGGGTCGGTCTCTATATTCCTGGAGGAAGATATGCTTATCCTTCAACTCTTCTTATGGCAGCCATACCTGCAATGACT
>Ga0187827_10001455_pt1 | contig 34771 bp, 29 predicted proteins | sample ETNtaG_39_FD_167969 | JGI IMG/M metagenome (GOLD analysis project Ga0187827, IMG submission 167969) | Marine microbial and viral communities from oxygen minimum zone, Eastern Pacific Ocean - ETNP2014_SV_150_PacBio MetaG (Illumina Assembly) | ecosystem: Environmental > Aquatic > Marine > Hypoxic...
CCCGTTATTGGCCAATGGGATCCCCGTTCATAGCGAATTGGATCGCCATTGGTGGCGAATGGGATCCCCGTTCATGGCGAATGGCATCCCCATTGATAACGATTGGGAATCCCCATTGACGCCCTATCAGCTCCCCTCTTTATGCAATGGGTGCACATCTCCTTGGGATTGCCGGTGCAGCCCTGGGCCGGGCGCAAGTTCTACTTCACAAAGTAGTTGGTCTGTCAGGCCAGTACCAGCTCCAGAACCCCGCCAATTAAGCCCTTCGCCGAAACAATTACAGGGACCGCGACCCGGCGCAAAATAAGCCACGTTTTCCTCGATAGACCACCAGATCAATGGTTCAGGATCGCCAAGAGCCCCTCGCACTCCCACATACCGAACTTCATGGCTGGATTGACAACACTCACAAGGCCCTTGTGGGTCAGGCTTTTTAACTTGACACCTCTTCCGCCAAGCCCCGGACCGGTTCATACACTTTCGGGTGCCTATGGTTCCGACCGTCGATTTAGTTAGGTACTTGGCTATTTCCCAACCGGCCCGAAGGGAAACTTCCTGCCAGGGCTCAGGAGTACTCCAATCCGGCGCATATCCACAGCGCCGACACTCCCCACGACCCGGTGGTGGAACAACCATACTGGCTCGTTTTTCCTTCCGAGGCGCACGTTGCCCTGGCCAACACCTAGGGCACGGGAATCCTACGGCCTCTATATCGACAATCTTGGATCCACCCGTGATCGTTTCCCATTGGCTGCTTAAGACAGCCTGCGGAGCGTAAGCTGTCACCGCTACCAAGTGGAGATGTATTGCTCCAGACTTGTGGGATTCACTAATTCGTAGATACTCAAATACCTGCCCCTTACGGCGAAACCATTGGACAAGATGCTGCAAATCCAAGCGCCGTCGGTCTGCCCCTTCTGGTGTGGGTAATGAGGCTCTCGTTCCCCGACGCCAAGTAAACGTCATAAATTTTGCCGTCACCCCCAACTCCCTGGCCCACTCCAGCGCCTTTGCCAGCTCTGGTCGCAGTTCGTGTTGAAGCCGATAATAGCTACACTTCGCGCAGGACCACTTATTGCATGGAATCCACAAGTAACGCCAGGCCCCGCACCCTGTTTCAACCTGTAGGATCTTGCCTGCATCACATTTTGGATTTTTCCGTGATGGGTTATGGTCTGACCCCAATGAGGTCTTGTGTGCATTAGCGCCCGTACCTGGTAACGAGTGAAGTGGCCCGCCTCCGGCGGGCGGGAAGGAAAGCCCCTCAAGTAATCCCTGGCGGTCAGCCCAGCCCACAGGCCCTCACCACCCGCCACAGGACGTGGCCACAATTGAACGGGCGAGGTCTACTCGCTAGTTCATCCCTGCAAAACCAAGTGCTATAATAGAAATGCAAGATTCTGACCTTCACGGGGTAGGTTTTTTGCGGTCTTAAGGCTCAGCAGTTACAGCTGCTGGGCCTTATTCTTTGTCTGTCTAGCTACGCGTTTACCGGGGCTCTGCCCCTGGACCCCGGAGTGTTTTGGTACGGTCCTCGGGCAAGGTTTTCGTGGTCCCGGCGACTTATGTGGTGCCTGCTGGCCAGAGAGGGAACCCACCAGGGGAACCCTCCCCAGCCAGCCTTGCCCTATGGACGCTCACGGCCGGCACTCCTGCCCTCCGCTAAGCTTATGGTCAAGCGAATCTATTGAGACTCGTCGGCTGCGCCGTTCAGGAGTTTGTCGAGCGCCGCCCTTGGTACCAGCATCCTGCGGCCTATCCGCACTATTGGCAGCTCGCCGCGCCGCGCCGCCTCATAAGCACCGGTTCTCCCGATCCTGAGCAGAGAAGCAACTTCCTCGATTGTTAGTACCGTCCTGTCGTCATGTGCTATGGCCATCCGTCTCCTCCCTCTGGAGTAGTATCTCTACGTATTGACTTATTATGGTTTAACTCTTATATTATGGGCCTATACGGTATAAACCAAGTTTTTACTCCTCATGATAGGCCGTAAATAAAAGCAATAACGGTAATAAACATGGGTAGACCAGAGATAACGCAAGCATTGAAACGATGGATCGAAGGAATAGGCTACGAGGTTCTCGAGAGTAAAGGCTCGACTAGAACCGCCTGGAAGGTTGCTCTGGAGAGAATGGAGGGGGATGAGCCATGCTCCGAAACCACTTTCCGTAAATATATTCGCAAATGGGAAGAGGGTTACACACGCTTGGAGCCTGATGCGTATATCGAGCCTTGGAGTAAGGATTGGTTACATGATCCAGCTGAGCTCGGGGATCCAGTAAAGATCGACGACCCCACTAAGGCTGAAGTGCTGCTAACACTTCATTACCACTTGGAGGCGCTTGCAATACCCGAGCCGAGACGCCTCACCAAGCGCCAAGCCAAGTTTGCACTCCTCCTGCACAACTTCTTCGATCTTTCGAAACGCCGAGACGCCCTGGCGCTACTGGTGATTGCCCATGATTATGCGAGGGTGCACCGGTGGGCCGAGGCTTCAGGTAACCCTCCAGACTCGTCATATATGAGGGCTCTCGATGAGAGGTTATTGGTCTACTCAGGCCGCAACCCCAGACCTCCCGCTTTCTACTACTGGTTGCCAGTTGCGCCGTCACTTGCACCGACAGAAGAAGAAGAGATCGAAATACTGGAGCGAGTGGTGATTAGTTTCAGGTCTCGTGTAGTAGACCCGCTTTTTTCTGCGATCCGAGCGGTACCACAGGACGAGGACGATGCGTGCACCAACAATGAACGGGCATAGGATAGCTGGTCCATTTGGTGCGATGAACCGCAATATTGAGGAGACTTCGTTATGGATCATGCCAAGCAACGCAGGGGACAGGGCTCGATCATAAAGAGAGGAGACCACTATTCGATCGTATTGCACCTGGGTCGAGACCCAAAGACCGACAAGCGGACACGAAAGTGGGAAAGTGGATTCCGAACGAAGCGGGACGCTGAAAAGCGACTCGGCGAATTATTACACCAGCTAAATGGCGGTATAAATGTAAAACCCACCCGCAATACCCTCGGCGGGTTTATGGTCGACTGGCTCGATAACTACGTCTCTACGCGGGTTCGCGCCAGGACACTTGAGGGTTACCGCCAAAGGGCTAAGCACATCATCGGAGACATCGGAAGTATCCCACTTGCCGATCTTCGCCCGAACCACATCACAAGGTATTACACCGATAAATCCGAGTCTCTCAGCCCTGGGACGCTTATCAAGCATCACAACCTAATCCGAGATTGCCTCTCTCACGCCGTCAGATGGGATTTATTGGTGCGGAATGTGGCGGAAGCGGTTGAACCACCACGGGCTCGGAAAAAAGAGATGCGAGCCTTCTCAGTGCCCGAGATCCACAAATTCTTATCGGCCTGTCCACAAGGACCGTGGCATACCATGTTCCACACCCTGATCTGGACCGGGATACGACGTAGTGAGCTCCTGGGTCTCCGGTGGAGTGATTTGAACCTGGATATGGCTAGTATGCAAGTGCGCCAATCCTTGGTTCGTCTTCAAGACGGGACATACGTTATCGAGGAACCAAAGACCTTCAAAGGGCTCAGATCCCTCGACCTCGCCCCATCGACCTGTCTTTCCTTGAAAGCCCACCGTGAGAATCAAAAGCGGGACGCCGCACTGTTGGGAATTCCCTTCTCTGAGATTGATTTGGTTTTTGGCCACCCGGATGGATCTCCCAGAACCCCATCGACCGTTACCCAACAGTTCCGAAGAACAGCTAGGCGGGCCGGTTTCTCTGATGTTCGTCTCCATGACTTAAGACACACTCATGCGTCCTTGATGCTCCAGCAAGGGACGGATATGAAGACCATCAGTACCAGGTTAGGACATGCCAGTATAGCCTTTACGATGGACACTTATGCGCACTTGTTACCTGGGATGCAACAATCAGCAATGGAGAAATTCGAGAAAGCTCTCAATAGTGACCCGCAAATGTCGGCGGTTTAGGAGGGATTGGGATAATTAGGTTGCAAATAGGTTGCAAGGGCCAAAAAGAAAAGAGCCCCCGGACCACTCCGGGGGCCTAATTCGTGCCTAGATTTGGTAGCGCGTGCGGGATTCGAACCCGCGATCTCCGCCTTGAGAGGGCGGTGTCCTGGGCCTCTAGACGAACGCGCCACACGGCGTCGCAAAATAGCTTGGCCCAAAAGCGGATGCGACTCGGCCCATCGTACCAGAACCCCTCCAATCTTGTAAACCGATTTCGGTAGATTAAGGCCCGGTCCGGCAGGGTCTGGGCTGAAGATGGATGTCTGGGGCGCCGCTCAACGCGGGGCCGGATTCCCCTGCTGCCAAGTGTCCCGATTCACCCCTCTCCCGAAGGCTTTGCCCCAAGACTGTCATGCCCGTGCGGGGCGCCACCGGAAGATGAACACCTGTATTCAGAGCGGGAGCGGAGCGACGAGGACCCTGTTCCGGGGTCCTCTCATCGCAGCTTGTACCCACCACCCCAGACTCCTTGTTTCACTCGGGGCGACCTGGTCCGGGATACTCTTTAGGCAAGGCCCATCCCATGGGTATCCCTGCAAAGAAGAAACCCCACGCCCGGGGGCGCGTGGGGTTTCTTCAAGACGGTTCTCGCTGGGGCCGGTATTGCCGGCCTTCGGTCTAATTTGGCTCCGAGCCGATCTACCCGGGCGTGACCTCGAAATCCCCGAACATGGTGAAGTTGTGCCCCGGAAAGGTACACACGAACTGGTACGTGCCGGGCGCCGGAGCGGTAAAGGTAGCCTCTCCCGCCTCTCCTGCGTTCAGCACTTTGGTGTTGGCGATAACCCTGTCATCGCCCGGCTTTACCCAGTCACTGCCCGGGCCGGCTACCGTGCCATCGGTGGCGACGGCATCCTTGGTCCCATCTTGAACCAGGACCCAGTTGTGTTGGTTAATACCGGACACGTTATTGAAAACGAGAACCACCTCGCTGCCGGAACTGGCAGTGAGATCGTCCGCGGTGAAAGTCAATGCGTCGCCGTTGACGCTGATTTCCAGTTTTGCTCCGTCTGATACGTCAGGGGCATCTGATGGCGCTTCCGTGGCTGCTGGAACAGCCGTAGCTACGGGCGCGGTGGTCGCGGTAGGCGCCGTAGTCGCAACTGGCCTGGCCGTCGGCGACTCGTCGCCGCCGCCGCACGCAGTGGCCAAGACCAGCGTGGCGGCAAGTGCTCCAGTGATCAGAATGGGTGCTAAGTTCACATTTCCTCCTAAATTACCTCAACCTCAGGCACTAATATTTCATCACTAAGACCTTTACGTGTCAAGGAACAACTGGCCTCAGCGTCCGATTTTGATTATGATTGGCCTGCCCGGTGAGGATCGATAACAGGACCATAACAAGCCCGCGAGGGAAGCGGGGTCCGCCGGGAGATTGACCCCACGCTGTTCACCTACCGCGGCTTCTGCGCTCGGCGGCGATCACAGACATAGTCGATTGGTTTCGGAGGTTGATTTGGAGATCGGGAAGTTTCCAGCCTCCCTTTTGGAGAGATTGCTGGCCAAGAACCCGATGGCCGACTCCAGGGTCACCCTGGGCCCGCGGGTCGGTGAGGATGCGGCGATCCTGGACATGGGAGAACGGCTGTTGGTGGCCACCAGCGACCCCGTGACCTTCGCCACCGACCAGATTGGGTGGTATTCCGTGCAGGTCAACGCCAACGATGTGGCGTGCACCGGCGCTTCCCCCCGCTGGTTCATGGCCACCCTGCTGGTGCCAGAGCGGTTCTCCGAAGGGGACGCCGAGGCGGTGTTCGACCAGATCCTGGAAGCCTGCCGGTCGGTTGGGGCTACCCTGATTGGCGGCCACAGCGAGGTCACCTACGGTATCGACCGGCCCATTATTATGGGCACCATGCTGGGCGAGGTCGAGCGGGGCAGGCAGATCAGCACCGGCGGGGCCCAGGAAGGTGACAGCATTGTTCTCACCAAAGGTATAGCCGTGGAGGGTACGGCGCTCCTGGCCCGCGAGAGGACCCGGGCGCTGCGAGAAGCGGGGGTCCCCGCCGAGAGCATCGAAAGAGCCGGCGGATGGCTCTCTGAGCCAGGTATAAGTGTACTCAAAGAGGCCCGGATTGCGTGTGCCGTCGCCCAAGTACATTCAATGCACGACGTGACGGAAGGCGGCCTGGCAACCGGCCTGCGGGAGATGGCTCAAGCTTCCGGGCTCGGCCTAGCGGTCGAGGAAGGGAGCATACCGGTGTTTCCGGAGTGCCGCGAGGTATGCCAGGCGTTGGGGCTGAACCCCTTGGGGCTATTGGCGTCGGGCGCCCTCCTGGTGACCCTGCCGGGCGTGGATGTCCCGGCCTTCTTATCGGCGCTGGAAGGGGAGGGCATCGACGGCTGGGAGATCGGCCAGATGCTGGCGCCCGAAGAAGGATTGCTGCTGATCGGTACCGGTGGCGATGCCGCCTTACCCGAGTTCTCGAGGGACGAACTGGCGCGCTACTTTGCATCCACCCCTTGACCCGGCCTGCCCTGGCGAGCCGCCCCGCGACCGGGGTACGAACGAGGGAAGAACAATCAGGCTTGGTACACTTCTACCGCGCCCATTAATTGTGGAAGAGTAATATTCCCGCCGCTCACGGTAATCGATACCTTTTTACCCTTAATCAGATCCGGGCTCTTCACCGCACCGGCCAGGGCTGCCGCACCGGCCCCTTCGGCCAAGGTGTGGGCCTTTTCGATGAGGAGCCCGATGGCCCGGCGAATGTCATCGTCGCTGACCAGCACAAAATCTTCCAGGTGCTGCCGTAGGATCGCCTGGGGCTGCTCGTAACCGGCCTTGGTGGCCAGTCCCTCGGCGAAGGTCTCCATCGGGGCCTCTACCGGCCCGCCCTGCTTCCAATACAGATAGGCCCCGGGAGCGGCCTCCGACTGGACCGCCACCACCTTGATCCGGGGGTCCACCGCCTTGGCCACGATGCAGGCCCCGGAGGCTCCGCTGCCCCCGCCCAGGGGCATCATGATCACTTCGACGTCGGGCAAGTCCTCGATCACCTCCAGCGTCTGGGTAGCGACCCCGGCTATTAGCAGCGGTTCGTTCGCCGGGTGCACGTACCGGTAGCCCTCCTCTCGGGCCAGCCGCTCGCAATGGGCCTTGGCCTCGTCGAAGTTGCTCCCGTGGAAGACCAACTCCGCTCCCAGGGCACGCATGGCCGCTACCTTCAACGGGTTGGCCTGCTCGGGAAGGGTGATCAAGGCACGGGCGCCGAAAAGCCGGCACGCAGCCGCGATCGACTGGCCGTGGTTGCCGGTGGAGGCGGTAATGAGACCCCGGTCCCGCTCCTCCTGGGTCAGGTGCGCCAGCAGGTTGATCCCTCCCCTGCTCTTGAAGGCCCCTAGCGGCAGGTGCTCATCGTGCTTCAGGTACACCTCAGCATCGAGCAGGTCGCTGAGGCCCGGGGAATGGTACAGCGGGGTGCGAGGGAGATGGGGTGCTATCGTTTTCCTAGCTTCGTAGACGTCCCGCAGGGTGGGTATTTCCATCAGTTCGCCTCGGTCCTGGTTTGGGTAACCTCAGCTTAAGGTAACGAACAACCGGTGTCAACGAGGCTTTCGGATACGAAATCGCTTGGTGCGCATGCGGGACAAGGGCTCTTGCGCCGGGAGCATCCTGGTGAACCCGTCCCCCCTAGTAAAGCGAGGAGTCCGGCGTGATGGGTCCGGGTTGCCATGGAGGTACCCCACACCAGATTCGTTGCTTCACTCGAAATGGCGGTTTACTCTCAATCCTGCCGATCCGAAAACAGCCCCTCTTCCGGCGGGAAGGGGGCCAGGGTGAGGGGGCATCGAGTGTTTTCATCGGACGGTGGGGTCCCACCGGGGCACGACAACTCGGATTGTCCGTGAACCCTCGACCATATGGATGATGGTATCGAGCAAAGCCGGCCGGTCCATGGATTTCAGGAGACGCCGGTCAGCCTTCACGGTTTCCGGGTATCCTCGGTGGAGGAGGCGCCGGGGTTCCCCTGGGCCCGAATGGCCCGAATGCGACGCAGGATGAACCAGGCAGCCGCCGCGGCCAGTACTATCAGGATCGGGATGTCGAAGGGCCGCATCACCGACCGGAGGTCCTCCCAGTTCTCCCCCAACTGGTAGCCGCCATAGGCCAGCCCCAGGCTCCAGGGGAAAGACCCGGCAAATGTCAGAATACTGAACTTCCACATATTCATCCGGGCGATGCCGGCCGGTATACTAATGAAGGTACGCACCACCGGGAGCAGCCGGGAGAAGAAGACTATCCAGTCTCCGTATTTAGAGAACCAAGCCTCCGCCCGGTCCACTTCTTCCCGGGTGATCAATACATATTTACCGTATTTGAATAGTAGAGGCCGGCCTCCTTTCAAGCTCACCCAATAGGCAATCAAGGACCCTAGCAGGTTCCCTACGGCTCCGTAGAACCCGGCCAGTCCCACCATCCAAACCGAGTCTCCCTTCGCCTGGATCAGCATCCACCCCGCCAGAGGCATTATCAACTCGCTCGGAAAAGGTATGCCGGCGCTCTCGACGGCCATCAGGAATACAACGCCTGGCCAGCCGATGGTGTCGTAGACCTGGCCAACGAACTCTAAAAGTATAGTTTCAACCGCGTGGATGACACCGAAATCCATGGAAACCTCAACGTTTGTTTGTGCCTGGGTATATAAGCCTCAGCCTGCTGTTCTAATTTAATTTTAAATTAATATAAGAAATAATCGGGACAATACCTTGACAACTTCTAGAACGCATGCTATGCTCTGGTTGTCTAGAGCGGACCGAGGATGTAGCGGTAATCAATTAACGGTAACCATAAAGGAGGTAACCCTTGGCCAGAAAGACTAAGCTGATGCAACGTGTAGAAAAGGAACACCAGCGGCCCTTGGAGCGTCTCCTCCCTGAAATGGTCAATGAGATCGGTCTCTCCAGCACGGCTGAGGCGTTGGGCGTAAGCAAAGCCACCCTGGGTTATTGGCTGCTCAAGCTCGGTATAAATGTACGCCGAGTAGCCCTGGCTCCCGGTGAGACCCTGGAAGTCAAGCGGATCAGCTAACTCCCGGAGACCGGCTGGCGGTTACGCCGGTCCGTCGGCACCGTGTGGTGCCGGCAAGGTCTCACGGGTCCCCTGGCGAGGCCGGGTACTCCCGCGACGCCAAAGACTTGTGGCAGCGTACAACTCTCTCGCCCCCCGGCGCTAGGCTAGCCGCGTAAGGGGGGGATTGTCAAGACAGCATAGCGGCCCCGTTTGGGGCCGTTTTCTGTTCCCCACCACCCCCTGGGGTCACCCTGCCCGTTATTTACCCCTGAAAAATGTCCTCAGGCAGAAAAGCCGAAACCGTGACGTTGGGCAAATCGACCACGTTACTGACCTTCAGGTCAACCGCCACGCTACAAATGATGTAGGCCTGCTCGCGGCTCCAACCTCTCTCCTGGAGCAGATCGATCATGTGGATCAGGGCGTTGCGGGCGGCCAGGGTGAGGTCCTCCCCCTCCTGGGTACCGTCGTCGCGAACCGGCATGCCCATGGTGGCGATAAAGTTCCTTGGAGCGGCCCACTCGGGTGCGGCGAAGTAGCCAGGATGGGCGAACCTGGGCCAGCGGATATCGTGCCGGGCGGCCTCTCCCTGGTGGACCCGGAAACGGACCGCCACGGTGGCGCCCATCTCGATGGCGGTGACGCAAACTTCGCCGTCTCCCTGGGCGAAGTGACCGTCTCCTACCGAGTAGAGCGCACCGTCGACGTTGACCGGGATCAGCAGACGGGACCCCTTGGTCAACTGCTTGGCGTCCACATTGCCGCAGTTCTCCCTCGGCGGCCCGGTGCGCAGCCCTTCGGCGGCGACCAGCCCCCCGGAGGGAACGGCGTCCTCCGGATCGGGCGGGGGGGTTGTACCGCCCCGCTTCGCAAAATCGGCCTCCCGTCGAGTCCACTCCTCCAGCTGCACCCGAGAGGGGGCGACGCCGGCGGTACCCATGAAAGAGCCCTCGGGGATGCGGACGCCCGGAAGCTGGGCCGAGGTGGCCCAACCGTCTTTCATTTCCCAGTGGACCAAGTAAGGGTCGGTGAATAGGTCACGGAGAAACCCGGCGCCGGGCCGGTTCCGGGTCCAGCCATGAGGTTGGGCGATGACTTCCAGGTACTCGATCTCCAGCAGGTCCCCCGGCTTGGCGCCGTTTATGTAAACCGGACCGGTCAAGGGGTGAGCCACCTTTGTATCCAGGCCGCTCAGGTCGGCCACGGTCATACCCGGCTTTACCTGGCAGTCCGAGGCGTCACGGGTCTCCAGCACCACTTCTTCTCCGGGGTCCACTTCAAGGACCGGGGAGATGTCCGGGTGCCACCGGTTGTGGCCCTTTTGAGGTTCCTGCTTGAGCCGCTTGCTTCGGTCGATCTCAATGCTCTTCATGGCGGGTCCTCTCGCTGCTCTCATTCGTTCGGCAACCGGTGGCCCCTGCAGCCGGTTGCCCGGCCGCCGTGGCGCGGTGGCCACCCGGCATTGCCGGTCTGCACGAAGCCTCCCACGATTCTATACCGCCGCGCTCGCCTTGACCACGTTGGGGGCGCGGCGTATCATCCGGGCGTACTGCCCACGGAGGTACAGAGATATAGAGCCAATCTACTGTTCCTCTGTGCCTCGGCTACTCTGTGGCAACAGGAGCATACATGCCTTTAGCTTGCGAACTGATTGTTCAGACCCTGGAAGAAGCGGGCGTGGAATACGTCTTCGGTATCCCCGGAGGCGGCACCGGCCAGATCTTCAACTATCTCTACGGCAAAGAGGACCGGATCAAGGTCATTCTGGTGCGCCACGAACAGTCGGCGGCGATCATGGCCGACGCCTACGCGCGGGCCACCGGCAAGCCGGCGGTGGTAATGGGCCAGGGCCTTTTCATCGGCTCCAACGCCTCCTTCGGCATCATGGAGTCGATGCTCAGCAGCTCCCCAATGGTGATCCTCACCGATACCTCCGATGGGGGCGTGGGCATGCACCCCGCCAACCAATCGGGTGCCGGAGAGTACGGGAGCATCGACCTTCCCGCAATCTTCAAGGCAATGACCAAGTACACGGCGGTGGCGGCCAGCCCGAAGGAAGCGGTCCTGACCACCCAGCTAGCCATCAAGCACGCCACCTCCGGAAGGCCCGGTCCCGCCGCCGTGGTCATGAGGTCGGCGGCCATCGGCGGCGAGGTGGACCTGGAATCGCCCCCCTTCATCCACCCCGCGTCGGGATACCTAAACACTGTCAAACCCCAGAGCGCCCCCCAGGATATTCAACGAGCGGTCGAAATCCTCTCCCGCTCCCGCCGCCCGGTGCTGGTCGCCGGCAACGGTGTCCACGTGTCCCGCTCCCACCAGCAACTGATGGAGTTGGCCGAAATGTGGGGTATGCCGGTGGCGACCAGCTATAAAGGAAAGAGCGCCATCGCCGAGACGCATCCGCTGTCCCTGGGCATGGTGGGGGTTTATGGCCAGGAAGTGGCCAACCGGGTGGTTGGAGACGCCGACACCGTGCTGGTGGTGGGCGCCAAACTCTCCCCCCAGGATACGGTGGGCGAGCAGCCCGGTATCTTCGATCCCCGGCGCCAGCACATCATCCAGATCGACATTGACGACCGCAACGCCGGCTGGACTTTCCCGGTGGAGCTGGGGCTGATCGGCGACGCTGGCCGAATTCTGGACCAACTGATCGAAGCGTCCCGCCAGCCGGCGCCGGACGCCGCGGCGTCCCACCGGGAGTGGGCCGGCGGCCTACCGAAGAGAAAACAGGATCTGTCGTACCACGACGATCCGGAGATGCACCGGGATAGTTCGCCGGTAACCCCTCAGCGGCTGGTGGCGCTGCTCCAGGAAAACCTGCCGCCAGACACCGTTTTCGCCCTGGACGCGGGCAACAACCGCACCTGGATGGCCCACCTCTACCAGGCACGGCAAGCCGGCACCTTTTTCTGCCCCGGCGGCACCGCCGGCATGGGCTGGGCCCTCCCCGCGTCGGTTGCGCTGAAGCTGGTTTACCCGGACCAACCGGTGGTCTGCGTGACCGGCGACGGCGGCTACATGATGACTGTTCACGCCATTTCCACGGCGATGCAGTACCACCTGCCCATCATCTGCGTGGTAATGAACAACAACGCCCTGGGCATGGTTCGCGGCCACCAGGCGCCGGACCGGAGGATCGCCTCGGAGTTTGTCGACACCGACAACGCGGCGGTGGCCCGAGGGTTCGGGGCCTTCGGCGTGCAGGTCAAGGACTCCCGGGACTTGCCCGAAGCCATTCGGCAGGCCCAGGCCTCGGGGCTGCCCGCGGTGATCGACGTTCTCATCGACGGCGGCCCCAGCCCCGACGACTGGCGCGCTGGCGCCCACCGCGCCGGAGAGACCTAGGCGAGGGGGGGCGACTACACGAGTTGCGGCTAAAGCGGGCGCCGAGGCCCAGGAACCAGAGGGAACCGGTGCACGCGCCCTCACCCTCGTTCCCTCTCCCAATGGGAGAGGGATGCCCTGGCGCAGCCTGGGCTGGGTGAGGGCAAGCCTCCTTCCGCTGAAACCTTGCGCCTCGCCCGCTTCCACGGTACAGTGGTACCGTTCCGAGCCGGGTATCATTTAAGGAAACGGCCGATAGCCCGAAGCCGATGGCCGCGACGCAATTCCTGGGACCGAGGGGCACCAAGAGCCAGAACTTCAGAATCTCTGTGGTTCTGTGACTCTGTGGCCAAAAACCTGAGAGGCGACCTGTGAACGAAACACGCCGGCTGGCTGAGTTTATCGCGGGTACGAGCTACTCCGACCTCCCCGAAGCGGTGGTCGAGGCCACCCGGGTGTACATCCTGGATAATCTGGCCAGCGGGCTGCTGGGATCGAACACCCCCTGGGCTGAAATGGTGGGAAGCCTGGCCTGGGAGAGCGCATCCAGCGGGCCCTGCTCGGTCATGGCCCAAGGCTGGACCACCTCACCTTCCTACGCCGCCCTGGTCAACGGCACCATGATCGGCGGATTCGAGACCGACCACTCCTACGGGCCCGGCTCGTCCCATCCCAGCGCCGGTGTCTTCCCGGCCGTCATGGCCGTGGCCGAGCGTGACCGCCTGGACGGCAAGACGTTCCTGGCGTCGGTGGCCCTTGGTTACGAGGCGGCCTGCCGGGTCGGCCTGGCCGCCACCCGGGCGGTGGAGGACGTTGCCGGTTTCCACGGGCCCGGCACCAACGCACCCTTTGGCGGAGCGGCCGGGGCCGGCAAGGCGCTGGGCCTGGACGCGGACCGCCTGACCAACGCCCTCGGCATCGCCGGGTCCCACGCCGGGGGGGTTCTGGAGTTCGCCCGAGAGGGCGCGATGACCAAGCGGATTCACGTGGGCCGCGGCTCCCAAATGGGGCTGGAGAGCGCCCTGTTGGCCGCCAAGGGTTTCACCGGTCCCTCGACAATCCTGGAGGGAGACAAGGGCTACCTGAAGGTGTATTCGCCTTCGCCGAACCCGAAGGCGGTGGTGGAAGGGTTGGGCCAACGCTACCTTCTCATGGACGTGTCGCTGAAATCCTACGCCTGTCACGGGTCTTTTCACTCGGTGATAGACAGCATCTGCCGCTTCCGGGCGGATCATCGGTTCGGAGCCTCCGACGTGGAATACGTCAAGGTGGCCGGGCCCGAGCGGATGATGGAGGCCCGGTTCACCGGCCGGGAGCCGGCCAGCGTGCTGGGTGCCCAGTACAGTCTCCCCTTTTCCGCGGCCATCGCCCTGTGCCGGGATGCCGGCGACCCCCTGGTTTTCAGTGAGGCGACGTTGTGGGACGCCCAGGTCCGGGAAATGGCCCAGCGAATCGAGCTTGAAGAGGTCCGGCCCGGCCAACACCCGGACCGGCTGGGACGGGGCGATCTCGGCGAACCCGGCAGCCCGATCGCCGAGGTTACCCTGACCGTCTCCGGGGATACCCATAGTTTCCTGGCGACCGGCTGGAAGGGGGCGCCGTCCAATCCCTACACCTACGACGAGATATCCCGGAAGTTCAGCCGTTATGCCGCCACCTTTTTGCCGGCCGGGCGCATCAAAGAGATAATCGACCGGGTCCGCGGGTTGGAGCAGCAGCAGGATATCGGCGAGTTGACCCGGTTGCTGCGGGCCGGCCTCGCCATCACCGCTTAACCTTCCCCCATTGGAAGAGGAGACGCTCGGGCGCGCAGAGCAAGGCCTACCCAACCGGGAGCCGGCGGGGTGACAACTACTCGGCTGTAGCCGATAATGGAGGCGTAACTCATGGCGGTAACCGCTCTGGAGATCAAGTCCCGGCAACCCTACGCCGACGGAGTGTCCTTCAGCGACGTGGGACCCTGCGAACTGGTGGACGCCGAGGTGCGGTTCGCCGTGGACCCGGACCACCCGGCCAACGAACTCATCACCGACCTGAAGCTGGCGCCACGGGACGCCGATGGGAAGGTCTCCTTCTCGGCCGATTTCCGGATGGTCCGTCCCGTCGACCCGCAACGGAGGAACCGCCGCGTCTTCCTGGATGTACTGAACCGGGGCCGCCAGCGTGCGCTGAGATACATTCAAGACGCGCCCGAAACCCTGGACGCCGGTCTGAATCCGGGCGGCGGCTTCCTAACGCGCCAGGGCTACACCCTGGTCTGGTGCGGCTGGCAGCACGACGTGCCCGATGGCCCGGGGCTGCTTCACATCCGGGTCCCCGGCGCCGTCACCTCCGAAGGTCCAGTCTCCGGAAAGATCGCCATCACCTTCCAGCCCAACGCGGCCTCCCCAACGCGCCTGCTCTCCGACCGCGGGCAACGCAACAACCCGGCCGCCGATACCAGTGAGCCCGGGGCGGTGCTCACCGTCCGGGACCACGAATATGCCCCCATCCATGTCTTCCCCCGCGATCAGTGGGCATTTGCCCGGCTTGAGGACGGGCAGGTGGTGCCCGACGCCGGTTATGTCTACCTGGCCGCCGGGTTCGTGCCGGGGAAGGTCTACCGGGTGATCTATACCACGCCGGCGGCGCCTATCATCGGGCTTGGCATGGTAGCCACCCGCGACATTGCGGCGTTCCTGAAATACGGGACCGAGCAGGAGGGTAACCCCTGCGCCGGCGGGATCGAGCGCGCCTACGCCTTCGGCGCCTCCCAGAGCGGCCGGTTCCTTCGCCACATGCTCTACCTGGGATTGAACGAGGACGAAAGCGGCCGCATCGCATACGACGGGATCATCGCCCACATCGCCGGAGGACGGCGGGGTGAGTTCAACCTGCGCTTCGGGCAGCCGTCCAACGTTCTCGAACACAGCGTCGGCAGCATGTTTCCCTTCTCGGACGTTGAACAAACCGACCCGGAAACCGCCCGCACCGGCGGGCTTCTTGACCGGCTCACCGCCTCGGGCAAGCTGCCCAAGGTGTTCTTCACCAACACCGCCGCCGAGTACTGGGGCGGCCACGCGGCGCTGATCCACACCGACGTCACCGGAAGCAACGACCTTGCTCCATCGGAGTCGGTCCGAATCTACCACTTCGCCGGTACCCACCACTCTTCAGGCAAGTTCCCTCTGGGCGACGTCGATCCGGCCAACGGCGCGCGGGGTTGGCACGCCTTCAACTCCGTTGATCTGACGCCTCTGCTCCGGGCGGCGGTTTTCCATCTCGACCGCTGGGTGAGTCACGGAGAGGCCCCTGCTCCCAGCCGGCATCCGCGATTGGACGACGGCACGGCGGTGCTGCCGGGACACACGGCGGCGGCCTTTCGGAGTCTCCCTGAGGTCGACTTTCCTACCCACCCGCGCTACATCTGCCGGCTCGATTTCGACGAGGAACAGGGAGTGGCCACCCGGCTGCCAGCGACCGTCGGCAAACCCTATCCAAATCTGGTTTCCGCAGTGGACCGGGACCGCAACGAAATGGCCGGTATCCGGCTCCCCGACCTAACGGTGCCCCTGGCGACCCACACCGGCTGGAACACCCGCCACCCGGACATCGGAGGAATGGGGCAGACCATACCGATGATCGGCTCCACCATGCCCTTCCCGCCAAACCAAGAGGAACGGGAGGCCTGGGGCGACCCGCGCCTCTCCATCGACGAGCGTTACGCCTCCAGGGACGATTACCTGGAGCGGGTTCGGGGCGAAGCCCGCAAATTGGTCGACGAACGGTATCTGCTGGCGGAGGACCTGGAGACCGTGATCGGGCACGCGGCCGAACGCTACGACTTCTTCCGGAACCGGATCAAGGAGGCCCAAGCCGCGAATGATTGATCCCGGAGGGTTCTCGTCCCTTTCAGTTGGTTCCCAACCCACCCACTCGCGTCCCAACCTACGCGGGTCCCAACGCGTGGTTGAGCCGTTCAACTTCCCGGTGGCCTGAGGGAATGCCGCCAATCCGGCCTTCCTCCGGCCACGTATACGCTTGTGAGGGGCTCTGCCTTCCCGGTCACAGGGAGCCCTGAGTTCGTGGAAATTCAAGGGCCAGAGGACCACGAACTCATCCAGCGAATTGCCGGGCACGACAAGGATGCTCTGGAAGCTCTTTACGCCAGGTACTCCACGCCGGTCTACTCGCTGGCCATGTACATGCTGAAACAGGAATCGCTGGCCCAGGAAGTAACCCAGGAGATTTTCCTGAATATCTGGCTCCGAGCCTCCAGCTACAAACCCGATCGAGGTCTGCCGCGGGCCTGGATCATGAGCGTGGCCCACCACAAGATCGTGGACTTGATCCGCTCCCGCCGGCGGGCGACGGCTCACACCGACCCCGGAGGCTACGAGCTGCTGGAACTGATCCCCTCCGGCCAGGCATCCACCGAAGAAGAGGTTGAGCGGAACCTGGACCGGGAGCGCATCATCAAGGCCCTTGCCAACCTGCCGCCAGCCCAGCGAGATGTGATTATCCTGGCCTATTTCGAAGGGTACTCCCAATCTGAGATGGCAGACAGGCTGGGCGAGCCTTTGGGAACCGTCAAGGCCAGGGTACGTCTCGCGATGCAGAAATTGCGGGCCTTATTAGAGCAAGATGTCATCGAGTAATCTCGACAACCGGTCTCATCCGGACGAACTGTTGGGCGCGTATGCCCTGGATGCCTTGGATAACGAGGATACGTTACTCGTGGAGTCCCACCTGGAGGATTGCCCGCGGTGCCGCCGGTCGTTCGCCGGGTTCCAAAGCACCGCGGAGCAACTGGCCCGGCTGACCGGCGGCCGCCAGCCGGACCCAGCGGTTCGTTCCCGTTTGATGAAAGCAGTCGCCCAAGCCGGGTCCCCGCCCAAAACCGCCGGGGTGCTGCCTTGGTCCCACACCCTGCCTCCGATGATCAGACTCCTGCTCCCCGTGGCGGCGATGGTGGCCGTTGCGCTATTCACCCTCGGCGTCTTCATGAACATCCGCATTTCCGACCGGGTGGAAGGTTTGGAGAACGAGAACTCTACCCTGGTGGCCCAGGTGAGCGATGTGAACCGCGAGAACTCCACCTTGACCATCCAGCTATCCCAAACCGATACCGAGGCGTCCGATCTCGCCGACACGTTGCGCCAGCTACAGTTGACCAGCTACTGGATGGCCAATCCGGCGAACCTGGCCCTCGCGCTGAGGCCACGCGACGGTGGCGGAGACTCCCGGGGCATACTTCTGGTGGGCGATAGCGGTAACCGAGCATTGTTGATGGTGTCGGGCATGGGCGGCCAGGCGAGTCTCTCAATCTATCAAGTCTGGCTGTCCCGGCAAGGGGATCGGCTATGGGCCGGCGAAGTGCGGGTCGACGACAACGGATGGGGTACGGTTACACTGCAACCCACCGAGTCGGTGTTCGGATTCGACAAGGTGGAACTCACGGCGGAAACCGTGGCCGGCGTCGCGCCGGGCCCCAAGGACATGGTCCTTGAAGGCGCCATTCAAGACCCAAGGTCCTCGGAGACGCTGATACCGGAGCCTTGGCCCTAGCTCGAGGCGCTTGGTTGCGCACCCGATCGAAGATTGAGGCATCGTCCCCCACCCATCGGCGTTCGGGTATGGTACCCTAGCTGAAAGCTGATGACGTGGATGTCATCGTGCTGTTCTCAGACGGGAGGGCCGGATGCCAATCACCGTGCTCATTCTTTACGACCGCAAAAGCGCCGCTATTGAAGCCCTCGCGGAAGCGGCGGCCGAGGGTGTACAGGGTACCGGGGTAGCCCGCGCCAACCTGAAACGCGTCGAGGAGGCGGCCCGAGAGGACTTGCTGACCGCCGACGCCCTGATGCTGGGCTCCCCGAACTGGAGCGGAGTCACCGGTTCCCTGAAACTCTGGCTGGACGAAACGGGAGACCTGTGGGAGGAAGCCGCCCTCGCCGGCAGACCGGCGGCGGCCTTCACCACCGCGTGGGGTCGTCACGCCGGCCTGGAAATGACTCTCCTTCAACTGATCCATTGGCTGCTCGCTTGCGGGATGATCGTCGTCGGACTCCCCTGGTCGGACCGGATGCGCTACTCCGGCTCATACTACGGAGCAGCCGCCACCGACGGAATCTCCGATGACGATCTGGCCCAGGCCCGTGATTTGGGCGCCCGCCTCGCCATTATCGCCGCCCGGCTCCAAGCCAACTAGGTGCTTGCGGCGCTCCGGCCTATCCGCCGCCAAGGGCCTTGAGTCGATGGCTGCGGTTCACGCATCGAGCATCAAACCGCGGCTAAGTGCTCCCCTACCAAGTTCCTGGCGACACACGTCCACTCCCAGAAGCGACCCTTTGGTCGGACCATGCTTCTTTAGGGGGTTCCCCCAACCCCGAATATTTGTTTGTAGGCGCGCGGGGCCTCGCCCCGCGCGCCTACAAACCTCCTTGGGCAGGTGGGCGGGAATGTGAAAGTCAGTCAATGAATAAGGCAGAAGGTCTTCGGTCAGATTTGGATCGACATCTGGGTTGCCGCAAGGAGCCGCCGGGAGAATGGAGAAGGCGGTGGCGCCCACTTTCGGTGAGGCATCACCGCCTTCACGGCTTTCGCCGGGATCAGCCCGACTGGGGAAAGGGCCACCAGTCGGGATAGTCTCGCAGGCGCAGGTGCCGGAACAGCTCCGGGTGGACCTCCATGGCCAGCTTCATCGCCTGAAGAACCGGTTGCCGGATGGAGAAATGAGCCAGATCCGAGGTCCGCAACTTGAACAGGTGGTAGCACTCCCGCAGGTTCATCTTGGCCAGCACCCGGCGGTAGTGGGCGTGAGTCACCAGGTATTGGGCGGCCACCGGAGAGTGGTGGCGCACCTCACGGCAGGCTTCCTCTGCTGAACCCACGGCTTCTTGAAACATACCCCCCAGGCCCGCCTCCACCAGCAGGTCGGGTACCCGATACCGGTGGGCCACCGTCAACGGTTGGGGTACGTAGGTCATCATCCGATGCCGTTTGAACTCGCGGTAGGCGCCGTAGTCCATTAGAAACTCGAAGGTGTAGTCCACCAGTTCGAACTCCCGCGCCGGCGCGTCATGCGGTCCCAGGCCGGCCACGCACCGGTTGACTATGTCCCGGCGCTCTTCCGGCGGCATCTCCGACACCCGCTGCCATATCCGGTCATAGCCCCGGTCCGATTGCCGGTACAGCAGGGCGGCCGCCAGTTTCTCTTCGGCCTGGCGGTCCCAATGGACCAGCCGCACCTCCGGCTCGGGGCTCGCCGTAAGAGAAGGCCCCGACGCGGGTGAATCCTCGCCGCCTCCCTCTGAATGATGGAGGCCGGCAGGAATCTCCGGCAGGTATTCACGGGGCAGCGCCCGCTGGGCGGCGGGCATTCCAGCGAGGTAAGGGTTCGGCTCGGCATACTTGATAAGGGTGGGGGTAATGTCGCGCGCCTGTTGCCGGAGGTCCAGTCCCAGGTCCTGCTCTTCAGTCAGCTCCGACGACAGCAGCTTGGAGATGGCGTGCTCCAGGACCCGGGCGTTGGCGGTCACACCCACGTTGGTCAGGAGGGCGGCCGGCAGAACGGCCCGGCAGTTGTCGGTGGCGATGCGCCGCAGCCGCATATTGTAAGTCTGCCGGCGCTCCCGTTCTCCTCGCGGGACGGCCTGCTGAAGGTGTTCCATAAAGCCGTCGATCAAGCCGCGATAGTCCTTAAAGAGCCTCCGGCACGTTTCATCGTACAGCCGGGCGAGATCGGGTTGACCGTCAAGCTCTCGCGGGGAATAGAAATAGTCCTCCGGCATGACCTGGTAGCGGGACGACTTCTCGGTGTAGGACGCCAGGCGGTTGTCTTCCAGGGTATCGCAGGCCAGCCGGGAGACGTTCTCCACCGCCAGGTGGACCACGGCGTGCTCGGCAACCGAGGCGTGCCCGTAGCCCAGCACCCATCTCTCGTGAAACTCGGCGGCTTTTTCCTGGCTGACCTGCCGGGCGATCTCGTCGAAGGGCTCCGGCCGCCGCGAGGTCATGGCGAAGGCCACCGCAATCTGCTCTTCGCTCAGCTCGTGAGCATCCAGAGGGTAGACCCGGCGGCCGTAGATTGGAGAACCGTTGCCACTTTCGGCCATGGTTGTGACACCACCCCCTATCCCATCATGAGGCCATTTCAGCCGCGTTGGCCCAGACTGTCAAGCAGTAAGTGTCAACGTAAGCGCCGTGACACCTTATGTCAACCGCTGATACCCAGCTACCCTATCCACGAAGCGCGGGCGCCGCAAAGGTTGGAGCGCAGGCTAGCCGGCCTGACGGTAACTTCCCACTCGGAGGGCGCCGGAACCTCACGCTATCGGGGTGCCTAGCTCTGCGTTCTCCGGCCGCGGTGCGGTGTTCGTTGGTGGACGCCCCAGTGCCCAAGCTCGAAGGCGGCCGCACCTTTTGGTCTTGCATTTCGTGAATCGCCCGATATCCGGTCCGTCATCCCGGCGAAGGCCGGGGTCCAGCTAGCACTTCTCTGGATTCCGGCCTTCGCCGGGATGACGGACTAGACAGTACTTTAAGTAAGGGCCCCGAAGCCGTTGGGAATCTGGACTTCGATCAAATAGGTGCGGCCGGAGGCCAGGGCTGTCTCAAGCGCCCGGGTCAACTCGTTCACCGAGGTAACCCTGGTCCCCTCGAACCCGTATGACTCGAACAGCTTGATGAAATCCGGGTTGACCAACTCCGTGGCCAGCAGCCGTCCGTCGAACCGGTCCTTCTGGAACCCTTTGAGGACGCCCCACGCGCTGTCGTTGAACATCAAGACGATCGGGTGAATGCCGTATTGGGCGGCGGTGGCCAGCTCTTGTAAGTTGTACTGGAAGCCGCCGTCACCGGTGACACAGACCACTGGACAGTCCGGCCGGCCCAGTTTGGCGCCAAGGGCGGCCGGGAACGCGAAACCGATTCCAACCCACCCGTGGGGGTACATGAAGGTGCGCGGCCCGTAGATGGAGAGGCAACGGCTGGCGCGGCTGGTGGCCACCGTTGGGTCCAGAGCGAAGATGGTCTCCCTGGGGGTAGCGGCCCGTATGGCCTCGAAGGTGTGAAGCTCGTTGCCCCACTTCTCTTTCAGGTCGTCGTAAATCTGCTGCCGGACCGATTCCACCTCGGCGCGGTAGGCATCTCCTTTGTGAACGTCCCGGCCGCCGATTCCGTCCAACCACTGGCGCACCACCGCCCGGGAGTCGGCCACGATGGGGATCGCGGTGGGATAATTCTTGCCGATCGCTTCGCCATCCAGCAGAACGTGGACGATCTCTTCCGGCAGCTTCAACCCCACGCCCAGCGTACTGCGATAGGGAAGTATGGAACCCAGTACCACCACTAGGTCGCAGGTGCCGAGCCAGTCTTGAACCGGATTATTCCCCCAGATACGCCGGCCTATCGCCTGGCCCAGCGAGAGGGGGTGGTCTTCCGGGAAAGTCCCCTTCGCTCCGTCGCTGGTGACCACCGGCGCCCCCAGCATCTCCGCGAGCCGGATGATCTCCTCGGTGCCGCCCAGGTACTGGACTTCCTCGCCCACGAAGATCGCCGGCCGCTTGGCTTGAAGCAGCGCCTCCAGCGCCCGTTCCACCATTGCCGGGTCGCCTTGAGGCCCTTCCGGGTCCCTCGGTCCGAGCACCTCAACGTCGGCCTCCTGAGCCAGCAGGTCCCACGGGACCTCTAACTCGATTGGCCGCGGCCGCCGCGTTTGAAACCGCTGGAACGCCTCCATCAACCGGTCGGGGATCGACTCCACCTGGTCGATCATGACGTTCCAGTCGGTGACCGCACGGAACATTCCCAACTGGTCCTTGGCCTCATGGGTGGTCAGCCGGCCCTGGTCGATGAAATCGTGCTCCACGTTGGTTGTGATCTCCAACACCGCCGAGGCAGAGAAATAGGCTTCTCCCAACGCTCCCACCGAATCGGCGGCGCCGGGGCCGGTGCTGGTAAGCAGCACGCCGGGTTTACCGGTGGCCCGGGAATAGCCATCCGCCATGTACCCGCAACCCAGTTCGAGCCGGCCGCCGACGAACCGGACCTGGTCCTGGTTATCGAACAATGCGTCAAACAGGTCCAGGGTGTGAATTGATATGATCCCGAACACCGTGTCCACCCCTTGAGCCTTCAGGGATTCGACCACGGCCCGCCCCCCGGTCATCCTTGCCACGAAAGGTCCTCCTGTGTCATTGGCTATCCGCCATCAGCGGCCAACGGCCAGTATCAAGCTGACCGGGCTTTCCAGTAATTTCTTGATTTCCACGAGGAACCGGGCCGCTTCAGCGCCGTCGGCCACCCGGTGGTCCACCGACAGCGTCGCCTTCATAACCCTCGCCACCGCGAGTTGCCCGGACCGGACCACCGGCTGTTCTTTGACCGCCCCCACCGCCAGAATGGCGGCATGTGGCGGGTAGATGATAGCCATGAAGCTGTCCACGTCGAACATCCCCAGGTTGCTGATGCTGAAGGTGGTGTTGGAATACTCCTCGTTGCGCAGGGTCCCGCTGTTGGCCCGGGCGATCAGGTCGCCGCTGGCCATCGCGATCTCCAGCAGGCCCTTGCTCTCGCAGCCGGCGATCCCAGGCACGATGAGCCCGGCTTCCAAGGCGATGGCGATGCCGATATTGATGGAGGAGTTTACCAGCAGGTGGTCGCCCTGGAATGAGGCGTTGAACCGGGGATGCCGCTTCAGGGCGATGGCACATGCTCTGATGATGAGGTCGTTGACGCTGACCCGGTTTTCTTTGGCCAGGGCCGCGTTGAGGTCTCGGCGCAGTTCCATCGCCTTGTTCATGTCCACTTCGGCGGTCACGTAGAAGTGGGGAGCCGCCCGCTTGCTGTCGACGGTCACCCGGGCGATTACCCGGCGCATCCGGGAAAGCTCCATCCGCTCGCCAGCAGGAGAGACTCCCGGTGCCGGCGAAGTTTCCCGGTAGGCCAACACATCGTCTTCAACGATCCGGCCGCCGGGACCGGTGCCGGCGACCAGAGACAGGTCGATACTCTGTTCCCGGGCCAGCCGGCGCGCAATGGGTGAGGCGCGGACTTCACCCACCGGAGCGGCAGGAGCGGCGGGCGCAGCATTCACTTCTTGGGCCCCTGGGGCAGCGGAGGGTTGCGGGGTTTTCGCCTCAGTCCCGGGCCCGGTCAAAAGACCCTCGGGCAGAGCCTCGTCCGGCCCCGTGATCACGGCGATGAGGTTCCCGACCGGAACGGCGACCCCCTCTTGGGCAACGATTTTCCGCAACACCCCGCCGACGAAAGCCTCAAACTCCACGGTGGCTTTATCGGTCTCGATGTCCGCGATAACTTCGCCGCGCGCCACCGGGTCTCCTTCCTTCTTGTACCACCGCACCACGGTGCCCTCGCGCATGTCGTAACCCATCTGGGGCATGACGATCGACGTCGCCAACGTTACCTCCTGCCAACAGGCCGTGATTACGGTGGCACCGGTAGAACCCGGCGGCCCGTGGCACAGCGCTCAGTCTATCAGCTAAAGTTTACTTTTCCTACCCGCGAGTCCCAGTGGGCGGTAGGTAGCGTATGCGCCCCGTCGGGCTAGAAATTACGGCAGCCTTGGCCACCGGAGCACACGGGTTTATCGAAGGGCCGGGGGTGTCCCCGCTGACGCCTTCGGACCGGCTTGGACCGGTTTGATGCGGTTGACCCCCTCTCTTCTCTCCCCCTTCGTAAGGGGGAGAGGACTGGTTTCTTCCCCCTAATGACGGGGAAAGGCTAGTACTCAGTCAACCTATTGCTGATAGTTGTCATTCAGAGCGGAGCGAAGAATCTCGTTGTTACGCTGAGATTCTTCGTCGCTGCGCTCCTCTGAATGACATCCTGCCAAAACGAGGTTGACTGACCACTAGGTTAGGGGTTTCCTGGCGAAGCGGCGGCACCTTTCTGGGACGCCGTAAGCGGCCGGCACTCGGTCATCAGCGGCTGATGAACGGGCGCCGGCCGCTTAATTTGTTACTTCCCCGGCCGACAACGGCGCCGGAAAGGCGCCTGGCTTCTCAGAGGGTCACATCATTCCATTGATAATCTTCTCCGCCTGCTCCTGGGTCAACCCCAGGGAACGATGAGCCATGGGAACACCCTCGTCCAACACCGGCTCTCGGGCTTCGAGGGTCCGCTCATCCCCGGCGCGGAAGAAGATCCCCGTATAAATGGTATCTTCCCACTCCATAGCTTTCTCGCAGGCAGCCTTCCAGTCGGAAGCGTCGTGGCCTTCGTCCTCCAGCTTCTTGATCCGGCCTTTGAAGAAAGCGTGGGTGTTGTCCAGGTTGAACGTGACGCAGGGGCTGAATATGTCGATGAGTGAGAAGCCCTGGTGCTGGATCGCCAGCTTCATTAACTCCGTGAGGTGCTTCACGTCTCCGCTGTAGCCCCGGGCGACAAAAGTGGCCCCATTAATGATAGCGCTGGTGATGGGATTGATGGGCAACTCGATACTGCCGAAGGGAGTGCTCTTGGTCTTCATCCCCTGCCTGCTGGTAGGGGAGATCTGGCCGGTGGTCAGGCCATATATCTGGTTGTTCATGACCAGATATGTCAGGTCTATGTTCCGGCGGGCCGTATGAGTGAAGTGGTTGCCGCCGATGCCGTAACCGTCGCCGTCGCCGCCGGTCACAATGACATTTAGCTCATGATTGCCCAGCTTGGCGCCACTGGCCACGGCCAACGCCCGGCCGTGAAGGGTGTGCATGCCGTAGGCGTTGATGTAACCGGGGGTGTTGGAGGAACACCCGATTCCGCTGACGGTAAGTATCTCATGTGGCTGGAGCCCCAACTCGGCACAGGCCCGCTGCAAGCTATTGAGAACCCCGAAATCGCCGCAGCCGGGACACCAGTCGGGATCAAGGCGTCCCTTGAAATCCCTGGCCGTCAGCGGGATTACCGGCTTGCCTTCAACCACATCGACGACGGTTGCCATTTATGGTCACCTCTCTAAGTACGGACTAGGTATGAACTTCATGATAGGGGACGGAATGATCGGTCTTGCCGGCCAGCTGCTCCAGGACACCCTCCACGATGTGGTGCGGCATGAAAGGCTCGCCGTCGTATTTGCGAATGTTCCCGTCCACGGTGAACGCGGTCTCACTTCGCAAATAGCGGAAGAATTGACCGGAGAAGTTATTCTCGACAATGATGGTTCGCTTCGCGCGGGAGAGGATACTGGTCACCGCCTCCCCGTGGAATGGGACCAGCCATTTGATCGGCAGGTGGTTGGCCGTTACCCCTTGCAGTTTGAGCAGCTCCACCGCTTCCTGGATGACGCCGTAGGTGGACCCCCACCCGATGAGGGTGACCTCGGCGTCCTCGGGGCCGAGCAGCCGTGGCGGCTCGATATCGTCGGCGGCGCTCTCGAACTTGCGGGCCCGTTTCTCCAGCATCGCACGGCGTTTCCGGGCGTCGGCGTATTCATCACTGACCAACGTGGAGTCTTCGTCGTGCTCGTCGGTCGCGGCAACGTAAGCGTGTCCTTCCAGGCCCGGAAGGGCACGAGGGGATATCCCGCTTTCGGTTATCTTGTATCGCAGGTACCCGTTCGTCCCCGACGATTCGGTAATGAGTTCTCCCCGGTCGATTTTCGGATGCATGTCGATATCGTCGGCATCGACGCTGAACCTGCCTTCCGCCAGCAGGAGGTCCGACAGAATAATACCGGGGCACTGGAATTTGTCGGTCAAATTGAACAACTCGGTGACGGAGTTATAGCAATCCAGGGCGTCCATGGGGGCGACGATAAAGCGTTGGAAATCCCCCTGGCTGGCGCCGATGGCCTGCCAGAGGTCTCCCTGTTCGGTCTTGGTGGGCACCCCCGTGGAAGGGCCGGCCCGCTGCACATTGATGAAAATCACCGGGATCTCCATCATGGAGGCGCTTCCCACCGCTTCGGTCATCAAGGCGAAACCGCCGCCGGAGGTCGCGCACATGGTGCGGCAACCCGAGTGAGCCGCCCCGACGGCCATATTGGCCACGGCGAGTTCGTCTTCGACCTGCCGCACCATGATCCCCAGGCTGCGGGCGTTCTGGGCGACCCAATGGAGGACTCCAGTGGACGGGCTCATCGGATAGGCCACGAAGAACTTCATTCCCGCGGCGGCGCCACCCATGGCTAGGGCATCATTGCCAGACCAGACACCGAGCGGCTTGGTCTTGCTGGGAAGTGAGGTTGGGAATGGCTCGTAATTAGCTCTGACGAAATCGTAGGCAGCCTCGGCCACGCCCACGTTTTCATCCACTATCCGCTGGCCTTGCCTCTGGAACCGCAGGTTCAAGCTCTCCTGGAGGATTTGGAAATCCATCCCGAGCAGCGCCGCGACCGCCCCGGTGGCCACCGTATTCTGGGCCAACTTGTTCCGACTCTTGGTCACCTCGGCCACGGGAATGGGGCATAGCTGGACGCCTTCCCGGGCCTGGCCGGGTTTCACGACGTCGCTGTTGTAGACCACCCGGCTCCCCGCATCCATCAGTCGCAGGTGCCGGTCCATGGTGTCCTGATTCAGACACAGCAGCAGATCCAGCCGGTCCCCGTGGTTCGTTACTTTTCGCTCACCCACCCGCACGGTGAGAAAGATATGGCCGCCTCGAACGATCGATTGAAATGCATTGTAGGTGCTGAGGTGGAGACCCCGGCGGACAAATATCCTGGCCAGAATATCTCCGGGGGTGGCGATACCCTGTCCGGCTCCTCCTCCAATGCCCATTGCGAAATCAAAACTGCCTGAACCCATAGACTCGCTCCTACTCTCGGACCGCTCCCAGCCCCATAACCGGCTCCTCATGAGGGTCCAGGACCTTCGCGACGATAAGGTTAGCGGGGAAACCGTGCCCGTTGCGCCCTTTCCCGGCCTCGGCGGGCCGGGTTTTATATTCCGCCGGCGTGCGGCGGGAATTCGAAGTACTAAATTAGGTTACAATCACACTCTCGGGGATTAGATTCCAGTATACCGCCGGACAGAAATAATAACAACGGGTCGCCGTTATTCGACGCATCAAGCCAAACAATGCATGTTTTTCGCCAAACCAAGCTGAGGCTTGGAGAGCCGACAACCTACATGTGGATCGCGCGCCCCAGGGCATCCAGCGCGGCCTCTTTCAGCATCTCCGAGAGGGACGGGTGCGGATGAACCGCCCATCCCAACTCCAGCGTGGTGCCCTCCAGCAACCTGGTCATGGTAAGCTCGCCCAGCAGCTCGGTCACCTCCGGGCCGATCATATGGCCGCCCAGTAGTTCCCCGTATCGTTCGTCGATCACCAATTTGACGATGCCTTCGCCCTCGCCCATGGCCAGCGCTTTCCCATTGGCCCGGACGTTGAACTTTCCCACCCGAACACCGTAGCCCTGCTCCCGAGCCTGAGACTCGGTCAGGCCAAAACTGGCGATCTGGGGCTGGCAATAAGTGGCCCGGGGCATCATGGTATAGTCCAGGGCCTGGGTCTCCATCCCCGCCAGGTGTTCCACCGCCACCACCCCTTGGGCCGACGCCGCGTGGGCCAGAGCCAGCTTGCCGGTCACATCGCCAATGGCAAACACCCCCGGCACGCTGGTGCCCATCTTATCGTCAATTTTGATGCAGTTATGCTCCGTTTCGATACCCAAACTTTCCAAGCCCAGGTCCTCGATGTTCGCCTGTACCCCAACCGCCACCAGTACCTTTTCGCAGGCGACCGCCTGCTCTGCGCCGTCCTTCTCTACTTTAACTATTAAACCATCGGACCCGGACTCAAATCTGGTGACGGTGGACCCGGTCATAATGTTTATGCCCTGGTGGGCGAAACTGCGTTCGAGCAATGGGCTAATCTCTTCATCCTCAGTGGGCACCAGCCGAGGCAGAAGCTCCACCATGGTAACCTCAACTCCGTACATCCGGTAGAGGTAGGCAAACTCCACGCCCACCGCACCTCCGCCCACGATCACCATGGACGATGGAAGCTGGCTCAGGACGATGGACTCCCGGCTGGTAATTATTCTCTCGCCGTCGACGGGCAGGGGAGGGATGGAGCGGGACCGGGAACCGGTGGCTAAGATGATGTTCTTGGCGATTACCTTCTCCCCCGCGGGAGTCACCTCAACCACCCCGTCACCCCGGAGGACGGCCGTGCCCTGGATGTGGTCAACTTTATTCTTGCGCAGCAGGTAGGCAACCCCTCGAACGTTGCGGGCCACCACTTTCCGGCTGCGTTCCACGGCCACGGCGTAGTCGGCATGGAAGTTATCGAACCGGAGTCCGAACTCCTCGGCGCGATGGATGTAGGACAGGACCTCCGCGTTCTTGAGAAGCGCCTTACTGGGTATACACCCCCAGTTGAGGCAGACACCCCCCAGGGCCTCCCGCTCGATGACGGCGGTTTTCAGCCCTAGCTGCCCCGCCCGGATGGCCGCCACGTAGCCGCCGGGACCGGCGCCGATTACCACCAGGTCGTAATTGGAGTCCATCTACACCTTCTGGCTACACCTTCTGGGAACGTGATTCGCTCCCGCCCGGACCCACGATTCACCGGCCCGCCGGGCCCGGCCCGATTCAACCCGGTTACGCATTATACAAGCAGCCATGAATCAGACACAAGAATCGTGCGCGCCTTGGAATGAGGAGTTGCCACGGATACTTATTTTGGGCAGACAAGACAGCGGCTCCTCCGCAGATGCGGGGCGAGCACGGAGAAATTGACACCTCGGTCTCGGCCCCTCCGCGGTTAGCGATATTTGATGTAATAGTTGCCTCACCCGATGCCGGACCGGCCAATTGTGTCCGTAATGGGATTCTGATATGATTAAGGTTAAGCCGCGCCAAGAATTAAGGAGCACCATGAGAGTAGGACCATTCGGTCTCCCTGAGATGATTATCATCCTTCTGGTGATAATGCTGATTTTCGGCGCCAAGAGGCTTCCTGAGATCGGCTCTTCACTGGGACGCAGCATCCGGACGTTCAAGAGCGCCGTAACCGGCGAGGACGAAAAGCCGGAAAACAACCAAGCCGTCCAGACCAAGACCGGCGACGACCAGTCGTAGCATCGGGCTCGTTTTAGCTCACACGGACCGGGGCCGGGACCCACTGGAGATCGCGGGTCCGCCCCGGGCGTACCATCGACTCCGGGACACCCCTTCAACCCCTCCCCAAGGCCAGTCTGTGACTGGCCCATGCTCAGTCCACTCGGGTAGCCGGTGTAATCGCTCTCGATTTCGCGCGCCCCCGGCCTGCCAGCCGGGCCAGCAGAATACCCACTTCATACAGCGCCAGCAGTGGCCCCGCCACCAGGGCCTGGTTAAACGGATCAACTGTCGGCGTGATTACGGCCGCCATGACGAACGCCACCACCAACCAGTAGCGGCGGAACCGCGACAGCATCCGTGCGTTGACGATCCCCAGTTTGGCCAGCAGGTGCATCACCAGCGGAGTCTCAAAGGCTAGCCCCATCCCCAACAACAGCCGGATTATTTGGCCAACCGTGCTGCTCACTCGAGGCTGAATCTCGATTATGTCGCTGCCGTGGCCTATCAGAAATCCAAGGAGCGGCGGCAACAAAACAAAGTATCCAAAGGAGACACCGGAGGCGAAGGCCACCAGGGTACCCGGCAAGAACGCGATCAGGTAACGCTTTTCCTTGCCGGTGAGGCCGGGAGCGACAAATAACACGACCTGATAGAGTATCACCGGAGAGGCCAGGACAAATCCGGCAACCATGGACACTTTGATGCTGGTGCTCAGCGTCTCGGTGAGTTCCACCGCGATGAGGTCCACCTCGGGGCCCGGCCGCACCAGCAACTCCACGATCCGTTCCCAGAATGGGAAGGCGATTGCGCTGCCCACCACCAACGCCAGCACGGAGACGAACAGCCGCCGCCTCAGCTCGGCCAGGTGGGCCAAAATGGTGAGCCTATGCTCATTCATTTTTGGCCTCGGGCAACTCGTCCTTCTCTTGATCTTCCCGGGCTTCCAGATCCGGGTCCAATGCCGGTTGAGGTAATGAACCCTGGGGTACCGAGTCTCTGGGTGCTGGGTTCCGGACGGGAGGGGACGGCTCGTTCAAATCCACGCTGGCCGCGGCTGCCACGTCGCTGAAGGTGCGCCGAATGTCGCGCATGACCTTTCCCGCCGTTTTGGCCATGTCGATAGATCTGCTAGGCCCCAGGACCAGGAAGGCCACCAGGAATATAATCGCCATCTCCAACGGCCCGACGCCCATGAAATTCACGGGGACCTCCGTTGCCGCAAGGGGCAGTCAAGTCCGCAGGCCTCCGGAGCCGGCATGGGCCACCGGGGCGGAAGCGCGCACCCCAGCTCTTCCAGCATTTCAACCAACCGGCAGACCGGCAGACCGACGATGTTGGCGTAGCAGCCCTCCCATGACTCCGCCGGGTGCAGCACCGGGTCCTGCACCGCATAGGCGCCGGCCTTGTCCATCGGCGTACCCGAGGAGATGGACGCCTCGATCTCGGCGTCGGTGAAGTTGCGCAGCGTGATATCGGTGGTCATGCTGCCGGTCAAGCGGCGTCCCGAGGCCGCATCGACCACCGTAACCCCGGTGGTCACCTGGTGCCGGGTACCCCGCAATTCCCGCAGCATCCGGCCGGCGTCGGCCGCGTCCGCCGGCTTTCCAATGGCCCGGCCATCGTGGACCACCAGGCTGTCGGCGCCGATCACGTAGCCCGTCTTGATCCGGGAGGCCACGGCCAAGGCCTTGGCCGTGGAAAGCCGGGCGACGGCGGCATCGGGCGTCTCGCCGTCATGCAGCTCTTCGGCGATGTGTGCCGGGACCGCGCGGAAGGACAGGCCCATTGACGACAGCAGTTCCCGCCGCCGGGGCGACGCCGAGGCCAGAACCAGCTCCACCGCCGGCCCGTTCCGGGATAGCAGCGCCACGCATTCCACGTGATGGGTCTGCGGAAACATGTCCAGCGGGACGACTTGCTCCAGGGTGTAGGGGCCATCACAGAGGACGCGCAGGTCCCGGGCCAGCGTTTCCGCATCGCAGGAAACGTAAGCAACCCGGGGCGGCTCCATCCTCATGAGGCTGTGCAGCGCCTGGGGTTGGCAGCCGGCGCGGGGAGGGTCCAGGATCACCACGTCGGGCTTCTCGGCCAGCCGGTCCAGCACTTCCTCGGTCTTTCCCAACTCGAATCCCACGTTCTCAATGCCGGCGGCGTTCTCTTTCGCGTCGGCCACCGCCGCCGTGGATTCCTCCACGGCGATCACCTTCCTTACATGGGGCGCCAGCAGAATGGCGAACGTGCCCACCCCGGCGTAGGCGTCCAAGAGCACGTCGCTGGAGTTCAGGCCCAGCCGACACCGCAACACGCGCACCGCCTCGGCCGCTTGCTCGATGTTCACCTGGAAAAAAGATGGCGATGACACTCGAAAGGACTGCCCGTCCAGCGAGTCCAGGTAGCTCTTTTGTCCGGTGGGTACGGAGATGCCAGGACCCACCATCGTCGGCTGGACCAAGAAGTCGCCGGTCTCCCTGCCGGAGCGGATGGAAAGCTGGGTCGTCTCTCCGCAGTTGCCCTGAAGCTGAGCCAGAATGTTGTTGACCCCAGGGTGCATCAGCATGCATTGGTCGATACGGTTGAACCGCCGCGTTTCGCGGTTCACGAAACCCAGGGCGCCGGAGCGGCCAACGGTGAGCCTGGCATGGTTACGGTACCCGTATTCGTGGGGCGAAGGTATCACCTCCGACACCGGAGGGCCGGCGAACCCGCCCACCCGGATCAGCGCATCCACTACCTTGTCCCGTTTGGCGGCCAGTTGGGCGGAATAGCTGAAATGCTGCCACTGGCACCCGGTGCAATCACCGTAGTAGGGGCAGGGTGGGCCCACCCGCTGCTCCGAGGGTTCCAACACCTCCACCACCCTGGCGCCGACGTACTTCCGGCGCACCCGGACGACCTCGGCAATCACCCGCTCGCCGGGAATCCCGCCGAAGACGAATACGTCCCACCCCTCCTCATGAGCCATGGCTTCGCCCAACCGGCCCCAAGAAATCAAGTCCAGGGTAAGCTTCTCACCTTCGGCAATCTGTCGCTTGGTAGTTTGCATCCTCTGAGAATACTATAAAGGAAGGCGCCGGGGAATCCAAGGCGGACGAGGCGCCCTCGGAGCGGTCGGCGGTCAGCAGACATCAGTCGGTGACTAGAGTTGGATGTGGAAGCCGACACTTGATAGCTGCCTAACCAGTGTTGACCACGAATTAGCTTGGGTATACACTGTGCGAAAGCCCGCCGAACCTACTTACGACCCGATACATCTAACGTTATTAGAAGTGCAATTTTTTCTGGAGGACGGTAATGGCGGAACCCATCGAAGTTACGGAAGCTAACTGGGACGATCAGGTGCTGAAGTCGGATCTACCGGTATTGGTGGACTTTTGGGCCGAATGGTGTGGCCCCTGCAAGATGATCGCCCCATCGGTTCACGACATGGCAGTGGAATATGATGGCCAGCTAAACGTGGGCAAGCTGGACGTGGACAGCAACCCCGGTATCGCGATGAAGTACGGCGTGCGGAGCATCCCGGCTCTGATCTTTTTCAAGGATGGCAAGCCGGTGGATCAGATCGTCGGAGCAGTGCCCAAGGGTAGACTCAAGAGCAAGGTAGATGCGGTGCTGGCTGGTTAGGCGGCCGCCCCTCCGGACGGGGGAGTGGATGGGGCCCGGTGGCCCTTGCGGACTTCAAATCCGTTATGCCTCGTGACGAGCGGGGTAGGTGGGTTCGACTCCCTCGCACTCCCGCCAACTTTTCCAGGCACAAAAACGCCTGAATTAGGCTAAAAGAAGGCCCCCGCACCGTAATGGTCGGGGGCTTTCTTTTTGCGAGATGTGGCCAAGATGTGGCCAAGGGATTTAGGGTTCACCTTTCAGCAGGTTGGCAACCACCTGGGCCGCTTCCTTCTGCATGTTCGGAAGTACATGGGAATACAGGTCTAAGGTTATCCCCACTTTGGAATGACCCAAGGCTTCCGACACAATCTTCGGATTGATTCCCGCTTTCAGGCTAAGGGTTGCGTGGGCATGGCGAAGCCCATGGAACGTCAAGTGAGGCAAACCGTACTTCTTGATGACACGAGCGAAGTCCTGGGTTATCTGGTCGGGGATGAGTGGTGAGCCATCAGGGTGAGTGAAGACGTATCCGGTGTCTTTCCATACCGGGCCATATTCAAGGCGTTCCAAATTCTGACGGCCCCTGATGCTGTGCAAAAGGTCGATAGTTTCGGAAGCCAAGTCCAGTGACCGACGGGAGCCTGTTGTCTTGGGTTCAACTTCTACTAAGCCATGGCCTTTTATCCTGTGAAGGACAGCGACTACACTAAGGCTACCTACTGTCAGATCAACCGATTCCCACTTCAGACCGCTTATCTCGCTACGTCGAAGGCCGGTTAGCACAGCGAAGTTATATAGGTCGCCAAAGCGTGTCCATTTAGATAGGCTTAGGAATTTGGTAATGGTTGGAATGTCCCACATTTCCATCCGATGCTGACGCTTCTTTGGTGGCGTGGCACCGTCGACGGGATTCGACGTAAGCACCTTTTTTGTGATACCCCAACTCAAGGCTTTTCTGAGAATCCGATGTAGCTGGACTGTTGGCAACCAGCACAAATGGGACAGTATGGGACCCGAGAGATCAGGGGTATGGAAGAGCTTGGGTGAACTCCCTGAGGGTCCGGTTATGAAGTCTTCGCCTATCGATCGTTTGAGCCTTCACCTCTTTTCTGCGCTGTAGGATCCCTTCCTTTCTCCCTTCAAGCATGTCCGCAGGTGTCACGTTGCCCAGCGCCTTGTGATACCGCCTGTAGTTGTAGTAAATGACGAAGGCGGCAAGAGCTGCCTCCAGGTCAGAGGGCATCTCGTATGGGACCTGGTTCACGTCCCGCTTCAGGGTCTGGTGATAGCGTTCTAGTTTGCCATTGGTCTGGGGGTGATAAGGCGCGGCCAGGATGTGCTTGATTTCCACCAGCTTCAGGTAGTCCCGGAAAGTGCGAGATATGTAGCCAGGGCCATTATCCGAGAGGTGTGTAGACCGTCAGCGATAATGGGACACATTAGGGGGTAAAGAAACCCGAGAGTCTGGAAGTGGCGTGAGCTCCTGGGGTGAAGGTAAAGTACTCACAGAAAGGAGCAGATGTGTCCCAGTCAGAAAAACATCAAGGCCACGGCCGTCGAGGTGAAGGTTCAAACCATCGACAGGCGAAGACTTCATAACCGGACCTTCAGGGAGTCCAGCCAAGCTCTTCCACACCCCTGATCTCTCGGGCCCAAAACTGTCCCATTTGTGCTGGTTGCCAACACTCCGCAACGCAAGTCCCTCTTCTTTGTAGAGACGCTCGGTCCTCTTGTGATTGACCACCAACCCTTCCCTCTTCAGCATGATATGCAGCCTGGGGCTACCAAACCGCGTCCTCTCCCCTGCAAGCTCCCGCATCCTCC
>Ga0187827_10001458_pt1 | contig 34696 bp, 50 predicted proteins | sample ETNtaG_39_FD_167969 | JGI IMG/M metagenome (GOLD analysis project Ga0187827, IMG submission 167969) | Marine microbial and viral communities from oxygen minimum zone, Eastern Pacific Ocean - ETNP2014_SV_150_PacBio MetaG (Illumina Assembly) | ecosystem: Environmental > Aquatic > Marine > Hypoxic...
TGGTATGAAACTTATTTACAGATCTAGCACTGTTATAGAAGATCCCACCACAGGATATCTGCGTTTTGATTCCAACACGTTTGCTTCAATCACTGAGATGGCTATTTCCGATCAAGATACTAATAATAATAATATTCATGACCTCATAGAGAGTTTTGAAGATAACACAAGTTCTATTTTAGGACAATTAAGAGTTCAGAAAGCGACTCCCTCTATAGATTTTTGCACATTCCGTGTAACAGGGTTAACTGGACATGGCACTGGTGGCTGAGGAGGAGGACCCAGCTGGTATTCTGTAGATCTTGATCCTTTAAGCACAGCCAATACTAGTGGGCCGTTTGATGATTTGACTTTAGTATACGTTCAATTTGTTTCTACTGGAGATATCGGACCAACAGGACTCGAAGGACTATCCGGACCAACAGGGCTAGAAGGACTATCCGGACCAACAGGGCTAGAAGGACTATCCGGACCAACAGGATTAACAGCTGGTTTTATAACATCTATATATAACAGCGACCATTCAGGAGGAAACCCAGGCACTAGTCAATGAACTTACGACGCCGGTACTATTGGAGGCATAACTACCATAGCTATCCATAACGCTGATGCTAATGGAAACAGTCTAACTACTTATGTACATAGTTGAGATAACTCAACTACTCCAGGTGTAAAGGGACAACTATGTGTTGCTAATCCATCTAATGATACTGATTTCCATATTTGGGATGTTACAGATGTTCATCAAGAGACTGGTTATATAGAAGTTAGTGTAAGCATAGTGATGCATGCCGGCTGGCCAGCAATTGATGGCGAAAACAGTATATTTACGTTCTCTCCTATTGGAGATCAAGGAGCCACAGGAAATACAGGACCCACAGGACTTGAAGGAGCATCCGGACCAACAGGAGCAGAAGGAGATACCGGACCAACAGGGTTAGAAGGACTATCTGGACCCACAGGATTAGAAGGAGCGTCTGGACCAACAGGACTCGAAGGACTATCCGGACCAACAGGACTCGAAGGACTATCTGGACCAACAGGATTAGAAGGAGCTTCCGGACCAACAGGATTAGAAGGAGCATCCGGACCAACAGGAGCAGAAGGAGATACCGGACCAACAGGATCACAGTCTCCAGCCGCTAATACCGCTCTTTGGGATGTCATAAGCTCAGTTACGGGTACGGGTGACCCAACTGAGGACGGAGAAATCGCTTTTTCCTCAGCCGCAAACGGCCAAGCAAAAGGCAATGATATTGGAAATATTTGAATTAATAAAATAGATGAAAACGGCCATAATATGTATACTTGACTTAATGGGAATACAGTTGTAGGCAATAAGATAAGAGTTCATTATAATCATCTGGACCCAGAAGGTCCTCAGTATGAATCCTATACTGATGTCGAAATTGATAGTCAAACTTATACATATGCAACTGGTATCTTTACAATATCTGTAACAACTCTAGGATATGGCGGCTCTTCTGGAAGCTTAGGTGCGACTTTGGCCCCTATTGGATTGGAATTTATAGTACAAGGACCAGATGGAAATACCGGACCCACAGGACTTGAAGGAGCATCCGGACCAACAGGAGCAGAAGGAGATACCGGACCAACAGGGTTAGAAGGACTATCTGGACCCACAGGATTAGAAGGAGCGTCTGGACCAACAGGACTCGAAGGACTATCCGGACCAACAGGATTAGAAGGAGCGTCTGGACCAACAGGACTCGAAGGAGCGTCCGGACCAACAGGGTTAGAAGGATTATCTGGACCCACAGGACTTGAAGGAGCATCCGGACCAACAGGAGCAGAAGGAGATACCGGACCAACAGGGTTAGAAGGACTATCCGGACCAACAGGGTTAGAAGGACTATCCGGACCAACTGGAGATACCGGATCAGACGCCACTGTTAATTTTACAAATGTAAATGCAGCGTTAGCAACAGCTGATGCTGATATTGATGTTAATGCGCAGTCTATAATTAATCTTGGTAAACTAACGCAAACAGGCGGCGATCTTGAATTAATTGCTGGTGCAGATATTTTCTTAGATTCTGTAAATGTAAATATAGGTGGTTCGTTAGGTGTTTCAGGAACTCTTGATATGACTGAAGGTTTAATTAAGAATATTGACGTACTCGAATTTGAGGGCCGTGTTTATCACCAGGGTGATCCTTTAGTAGGCGCTGCGTTTTTATATCAGAGCAGTACTTTAGGTAGATTAATGTATAAAAATGCTACTGGTATAGGTCAGAAGGTGATGCTAGATCTAGTAGATGATACTACCCCTACACTTGGAGGGGATTTAGATCTAAATGGAAAAAAATTAGAAACTAATCTTGCTACTGGAACAGGCATTTACCTTGATACTACTGCAGTTGTAAATACAATTTTAACACTACGTTCCGTCAATGAAGGAACAGGAAAAGGTGTAATTGACTTAGATTCAACCACAATTACAGGAGGGTGTATTGATACTGATGTGACATTTGCTTCCTCCGTAGATACAAAGCTTGCTTCACAACTAGCTATAAAAACATACGCTGATACAAAGTCTATAGGATGGCATGGTTCTGAAACTAGAGTTAAAATAATGCCTAGTGACTTTATAAAGAATGGTGATTGGTCTAGAGGCAATCTTACAATGTCTCCTCCAACCACTGTAAAGCCTGTGGCTTTTTCAACAGATAACGATAATTTAGAGGCTTTTGCTTGTGTGGTTATACCTCAAGGATATAAAGCCACTAAATTTATACTAAAGGGAAATGACAGCCTTAATAAAGTATATGCTTGGGAAGGGTGTGTGTTTGGATGTAATGCTATTGAATTGTTTGATTACGAATGGGGTTCAGCCGGAGCTGAGATCTATGTAGTAAATACAGAATACACATTTGATACAGAGCTTACAGCAGGCGATTATAATTATCTATTAGTATGGTGGGAGTCAGAAGATGGAGCAGGGTATGGTATAGATTTATTGTATGGTGGTTGGGTAACAATAGAGGCAGTGTAATAATAAATTTAACCAAAGGTAACTATAATGGCCCTTAAAAAGAAAAATGGTAAAACAAATGGGAATGGAAGCGATCCAACTGTCCAAGAATGTGTAAATAAACGTCAGGCTCTGTCTCAGTTACGCCGTAAAAAATGAACTGACTTTGAATTTAAAACAGATAAGCAACAAGCATTTTATAATAAAATTGAAGATCACGTAATTAGCTTTTGTACAGGCCCAGCAGGAACGGGAAAAAGCTACCTTTCTCTTTATTATGCTTTGAAAGCATTAGGCAATAAAAAAAGATCTTATGACGGAATTATTTTATGTCGCCCATTTATATCAATTGATAATGAATCAATTGGTTATTTACCAGGCACACTTGAAGAGAAAGCAGATCCATATATGATGGCTTATTGACATATTATTGAAAAACTTGTTGGCCCTAATATTTTACGTCAACTAGTTGATGGTGGTGTTATTAAGGTTATTCCCCTGGCATTTTTTCGAGGACTTACTTTAGATAATAAGATTGTATTGTATGATGAGGCCCAAAACTCAACAGCGACCGCTATGAAGTCTTTTTTAACACGAATTGGTGATAATACCAAGATGATAGTTATGGGCGATATTCAGCAAGCTGATCGTAAGGGGATTTCGGGCCTGGCTGATGCTATTAAACGTTTACAAAATTTATCAGAAGTAGGTTATACTGAATTTTTAGATATAGATATCGTACGCCACAACATTATTAGTAAAATTTTAGAGCAGTATGAGCTATAAGACTTTTAAAAATAACTTGACAATTTTTAGTACCTAAAGTATATTAAACTATGCAATTTATACCAGTTCATAAAGATCCTGTTGAAACTGTGGAGGCTAATATTGAGATGAGTGCCTACACACGGCTTTTAATGGAAAGATTTAAAGGCCGTCCGAGTGACTTACTTGAACCAATGGCTGCAACTCCGGGAGCTGACACTGTGGAAGAACATTTATTTAAAGTTTATAATAGTATAGATGACTTGCCAACTTAATAAATGGCTAATTATTCTTATTGATACCGAGGCTCTCTTGTAACGCCTGTAGAAGGTTTTGAGGGAACAGGAAATTTAACTTTAGATGTAAAATATTTATTTACATCTTTTTTACAAACGTTTTTTGAAAAGCAAACACGTTATAAATGATCACAAGATATTCAAGCAACTAAGATTATTGTTGCAGATAAAAATGCACTGGAGCTTGGAGTTGTGGAGCGTCGACCCTCAATTATATTGTCACGTGGTCCGTTAGGATGAGCATATGCTGCACGTGGTCAAGGCTCATTGGGACATAATCCACGTGGTGAACCACAGACATTGGGTGAGTTAACAATGCGGCAGGATGAAGCTTCAACTCAAACAGACTTGGTACGAGGATCAATAACTATTAATTGTTTAGCTAAATATGGATTACAAGCGGAGGAGTTAGCAAATTTATGTTTTTTCGCTATTTCCGGTAATAAGCAAAAGTTTTATAAACGCGGTTTGCACAGTTTAACTGCATTAACTGTTGGGGAGGAAAGTATTTTACGATCAACTAGTGGCATTGAACTTACGGCAGTACCGATATCAATGCAATATAGTTTGGTTAAAGATGTTTATACGTCGTTCAGTACTTTTGATGTGATTTTATATTACACACCTCCAAACGGCGTAGAACTGGAATTATATGAAGGTGCGGATTTTAAGATTGATCTAAATGGGAGTGCTATTACTACATTTTTAAGTCCGCGAGCTGGCTCTACATTAACTGTTTCATATGTGGAGGCTATTACAGGAGATTCTAGAGTAAAGCAAGACTTAAGTGGAGAGATTAATGATACTAATACCCTGTTTTATTTACCAAATAATGAAAATGCATTGGGCTATTATAAAGTTTTGGCTTCTGGAGCTATCTCTTTTGAACAAGGTGGTAGTGTGTATCCCACAGATTTCGCAACGGCGAGCGGTTTAACAACTAGTGCAATTTCTCAGGATATTGTATTAACAAGTGGCACTCTCTAAAACTAATGACTTTTGAAACAAAAAGACACAAAGAACAAATTACCATGAATGCATTTAAAGATGAATTGCAAAAAACAGCGGAGTTTGAAAAATTAGCAACGCCTGCAGCTCTCTTAAGAATGCTGCCATCGTTAGCTAAAGGCTTACGATTTGCAGCAAAAACATCTCCAGGTAGATTGTTAAAACATGCTCCTAAAGGCGTTTTAAAGAAACCAAATTGGTTTCAGCGAGCTGGAGGGGAAGCTGTTAGAAACACGAAAATGCTATTTAAAAATCCTAAACAACTCTTGAAGGAACAGCTATTTAGTGCGCGACATAGAACTGTTGCTGCTAAAAAAATTCAAGGAGGCCATTACAAGACACGGTTTGGAAATAAGTATAAAGTTCAAGGCTATAATAGGCGGGGACAAGCGGTGATAAAACGACATCGGCTTGGTGCTGCTACATTAGGTTTTGGCTTTACGGGAATTGGAATGGGAGGATTAGAATTAGCAACTAACAAGACCGACGCACAAGGTCGGCCCCAAAGTATGGGGAAACGGCTAATGGGCGCTGGTGGACAAGCCGCTTTATGAGGACTTGCTCCACAAGCTGCAATGGGTATTTTAGGTGCACGAATGGTACATGGAATTGCTCAATCAGCCCGTAAACCCAAGCCCCAAACATTGACTAGTCAACAAATACAGTCTACATATCCTAGGAATTTATTGTAGACTAATTTAATAATTAGGAGGAAATAACAAATGGCATATCAGAAACCAGGTGTAGAGATTTCGCAGGTACAAGGTACCGCAACCCCTATTCTGAATCCGGCAGACTTACCATCAGTAATAGTTGGGCCGGGATATAATGTTCAAGCCTATACGGAAGCATTAGATAGTGGTGGAGATCCAGTATTATACAGTGGTGTAGAACTGGCTATTGATCTAGTAAATACTAATGCAGATTGATATAAAGTCACTCAGGCAGATAGAGATGCGTTTTTACCGTATATCGATCTAATTGGTGTTCAAGGACCTGTTGCTGGATTAACAAAACATCTTAGCGCAGAACAAGTAATATGAACTGATGAAAATACGGTTACAATATCAGGCGCAATTAGCGGTTGGGATGCAACAGCAGCTAAAGCTAACGTAAAAATTTCATGGAGAAGTTTCCGTGAAGATATAGATTCGTATACAGTGATTAATAGTGTAGGTGAGATTGGCACCAAAATTGGTGAACCTGTTACCTATAATCCGTTAGCTCATGGAGTATTAACTGCTATGCAGAATGCAGGATCTGCTATTGGTGCATATGGTGTTAAAGATATTACAGGAGGAGCAGGAACGCTTCCTGAAGCTAGTGATTATGACAGTGCAATGGATGACTTAGAAAAGAGTGAAGTTTATGCATGTGCATTTATGACGAATCTTGGTGTTGTAGGATCGATGAAAACAAAAGTTGAAGCAGCATCAACTCCAGAGAGTAAAAAAGAACGTATTGCAATTGTAAATCAAAAAATACCTGATCCAGGCAGCAATCAAGGCTACCATGGAACCAGTGAAGATAATGATGTAACTTCTGGTGGTGTAAGAGATCAAAACTCTGCATATAATTCAAAACGGTTAATAATGACACATCCAGATATGGTATATGTTGAAGAGTTACGTCACGTCACTACATTAGATCCAGAGTGGATTGAAGCAAGTTTTGCTGGTATGGGCACTTATGCTGACTTTACAGCGATTGGAGCTTATGCACGATTTATGGGCACTACTACAGTAGGCTCTAAAAGTTATTACTACTGGGATCCAATTACATCAGCCGTGCAAGACGAAATTGAAGCTGCTGGAATTAATGAAATGATGGTCTTTGCCCCTGTTCCAGGTTGAGCTTATACAGCAGCAATTGCTGGACAATCTGCAGGACAGGTGCCTGAACAACCATTCACTAACTTACCATTGTCAGGCCTTTCAAAAACGTTAGGTTCACAGGATTATTATAATAATGCCCAGCTTAATACAATGGCTGGTGGAGGAGCATATATTTTAACACAAAAATCTCCTGCCGCTCCCATTGTATCTAGACATCAAGTAACAACTAATGTGACTAGTATAGCTAAACGTGAATTAAGTATTACTAGAGCTGTTGATTATTCAGCTAAGTTTGTACGTAGCGGTCTTGAGCCTTACATTGGGAGAAATAATATTACACCCGCATTTCTAAAACTGTTTAATTCAGTACTGGTTGCACAAGGATTGTTCCTTGTACGTGCAGGTGTTTTAAATGACTTTAAGGTATCTAGTGTAAAGGTCGAAGCCACTGCTCCAGACACAATTCTTGCAGATGTAGAGATTCTGGTAAAATACCCTGTTAATTATATTAAAATTCAACTTATTTTCTAATTAGGTATTGACACAAGAATTTAAATGAATTATAATAATTTATATAGGAGGATTTAACAATGCCACATTTAACGGTAGCAGATTGGACTGACACTAATGGTCCAAATACAACTCAACATCATGATGTCTATGGCACAGGAACAGGATTTGTGTCGTCTGAGTCAGTTATTCTGGCTGCAGGCCACCCAACAATTTCCGCTAATGGTGATTCTGGTTTAGCAACTCTGGTTCCGATTGGTCTGGTTGAAAATGCTAATATTCAACAGAATAAAGCATTACAACAGCTTTTTGAAGTCGGTTCACGGCGACCATTCTTTATTCCTGGCAGGCACCAAATACAGGCAGCTTTGTCGCGAGTAATGTTTAACGGTCCGTCGTTAATGAAAGCATTATACTGACTTAAAGGTCAGAACCAGTTGTCTGATCAATCGGCAGATTATGAAGGTATTAATGCTGATGATTTACCAGGTCATATGAGTCATCCAGGAGCAGATAATGTTATTAACCCAGATACTGGTACGTCGGATGACCTATGAATTAATCTAGCATCCGAATTCTTTAATCATCCGTTTGGTTTAGCTTTTCTTATGAAAAATATGGAAGGCGAAACTTATGGTGGGTGTTATTTGGAAGAATGCTTTATTCAGGCACATCAATTTTCAATAGCTTCTCAGCAAACAGTTTTATTAGAAAATTGTTCACTTAGAGCTGCTAAATTGACGCCACTAAATAAAGCTGAATTTGGATCTCCTCAGCCTGAACCAGAGCCAGATGAATAGATATCTAGGCTAAAAAAACTAAAGGGGGTTTCTTACAAAGATACCCCCTTTTAATTATAGTACTACTTAGCCCATTTTCCCTCTTTAACAATCCGCGCAATAATTCCATAAACAGAGAGGTCCATAAATGCATCTGCGATAGATTCATTTTCGGGAGCCCTATTTGTTTTTACCACTAAATTTAACAGTCGTTGAATTTTATCATTCATTCTAATTATTAATCCGGTCAGACTCATTTGTCTATCGGCTTCGGTAGATAAAGTTGTGCCTAACGCAATATTCCCTGGACCATAATCCTTTTGCTTTGATGAGAATACAGTATAATCTTCTTGCTGTATTTCTTTAAACAAAACCATCATTTCAGGATACTCACGTTGACAAAACTCTATAGCTGTTTCTTCAGTTTTTGAATTACTTGGGGACGACATTTTCAGCTACTGGACCTTTGTCACCGGTCCCAGGTTCATAGTCCACATTTTGATTTTCTGCTAAAGTTTTATATCCATCCATTTGAATACTACTCATATGAACAAATAAATCGGCTCCACCATCTTCGGGGGTTATAAAACCATATCCTTTAGAATTGTTGAACCACTTTACTGTTCCTGTTTTTACTTCACTCATTTTATTTATTTCCTTCGTTTGTTTAATGTATCCAATAGTTTCCTATATGGGCTTGTGCCTCCATGCTGACTGAGGGGGCGTAAAAATTAAATGCTTTTACCATTTCAGTTTCGATTAGGCTAGCTACTAGGTCAGCTTCATGAGCCACTACCTCAACTAAAATTTCATCATGCACAACATTTATTAGTCGTGCGTCATATTTTAATTTATCAAGTTTACGTTTAATACGGCACAGAGCTAATTTAGTTGTACTTGCTCCTGCACCTTGAAACGGAATGTTCTTTGCAATATTTAATGCATGAGATACTTCTCTCCTGTCATTCCAATTTACAAAAGCTAAACTACTTTGCCTCCCATCTAAAGGGGATAATGCTATTTTCGATAGCCGTGCCTGTCCCTCTAGTTTTGACATTGTAATTTTTATTTGAGGAAAAGCTCTAAAGTATTTTTGTATTAATGTTTTTGCCTCTACAATATCAATATCTAATGTATGTGCTAATTTCATTGGGCCCATTCCGTATATCAACCCAAAGGTTATAGCTTTTGCCGCCTGACGCTGTGGTTTAGTAACTTCTTCGTAGGCTGTTTCAAATACTAGAGATGCGGAGTTTGTATGAAGATCTTTACCAGACTCTAAGGCTGATTTAAATTTTGGCTCTTGGCTTATATGTGCTAGTAGTCTAAGTTCTTGCCCGGAGAAGTCCGCCGCAATAATCCTATAATCAGCATTTTGTGCTGTAAAGGCTTCACGGTATTCTTTAGTTGCTGGTATATTTTGCATATTAGGCTTGGCACTAGCGTATCTGCCTGTATGTGCGCGACCTAACTGCCAAAATTCAGCATGTATTCGTCCATCTACTGGGTGAGTACTTTTCTCATAAAACTCTTCACCATATGTGTTGACACGTTTCATAGCCATACGATAGTCTAAGAGTGCTTGGACTGCTGGATGAGACTTGAACGCTTTAAGTGCAGCTGTGCTTGTAGAGGTAATAGGAGCTTGACAGATGGAACTTAAAATAGGTAAAATTTGTTTTGGAGATTTATAATTTATATCCACATCATTAAAGAGATCGAGCCCACAGTATTGTTTAAAATGATCATCAAGGATTACTTTATATGTAGAAGCATCTGTTTTAGCACGCATACATAAGGCAAGCCATTTCGCACGATCTAAATGGATTCCGTTTAATTCTAAGTCTCCAGTCGCTCGTACACATTCATTTTCTAAATCGGCCAGTAGACCCATATTACGTTTTTTAATTTCCAATAACAGATATTCATATAATGGTAAGAGGTATTTTATATCATTTATAGAATAGGCCAACTGTTCTGGTGTAAACTCATCCCCATAATTCATTTTTGTAAAAGTCAACTGCTCGCTTTTTGCCAATTCAATATTTAGATATTGTTTTAACAAGACATTCAATCCATGTCGCGCCTGCAGTACACCTTGTGTGATTAAACAGTCTAACAAAAAGGTGTCTTTTAAATTTTGCATATCTATATAAAACTGTGCTTTAATCATTTTATAATCAAATTTTGCATTGTGAAGTACTTTTATAATAGTGGGGTTATCTAAATAGGTGAGAAAATCTTGTATGGAGTTCCCAAGTTTAGCAACATCCATAACAAATTGATGTGTAGTATCACCTATAGAAATTAATAATATTTTATCAGTTAAGGGATCGAGTCCCGTGGTTTCTGTATCTAATGCTATTATAGATTTCTTTGATAGTATAGATAAAGCGTGTTGTAGTTCTAGTTTATTAGTTATGTAAGTCATCATTTAAAAAAGGTTGTAAAAATTTTCTTAACCGTCGTGACTGCAGTTTTTCGATTACTTTTTGTTTAATTTGTCGTATACGTTCTCGAGTTAATCCTAAATCAACTCCGATTTCTTCAAGAGTATAGTTTCGGACATTATCAATTCCAAAATACATATAGATAATTTGTTGCTCTCTAGCTGGGAATGATGCTAAAATAAGTGCAAGTTCCTGTTTAAGGGAGATACTATAGGCTTCTTTTTCACTATACGTAGGCTCATCAGGAATAACTTCACTTAAGGTTTTATTATTGTCTGTTTGCGGCGCATCTAAAGGAACATAGTTATAAGCGAACTGTTCATCATTTAATAATTTTAGTAGTCCTAATTTAGTTAGGTGTACTTTAAGATCCTCGGCTGTTGGAGGTCGATTATATGTAACTTCATATTCGTGTTTAATACGATTAAGTTTAGTAATATTTGTAATTTTATTTACAGGTAATCTGATTAATTTAGAATTTTCATGTATACTATTCATAATAGATTGACGAATCCACCAAACAGCATACGTAAGAAAATTGTTTGGCCGCTCTAAATCAAACTTATTAAAGGCTTTTACAAGACCTAAGTTACCTTCTGCAATTAATTCTTCTAACGCTAGCCCATGATTTTGATATTGTTTAGCAATGGAGACTACAAATTTCAGATGGGCTGTCAATAATTTATTATAAGCTAGCTGGTCACCAGCTTTAGCTTTTGTGAGAAGCTCACGTTCTTGTTCCGAGCTAATGGTAGTACATTTAGCTAACAGTTTAAAATAGCGATCTAGAGTACTCATAAAAATTTTATCTAAAAGTAAGGGCATACAGTAGAAACAGCTGTTCCTGCATATTAACAATAAGAAGATTACTCCGTAGAGTAAAATAACCTCTGTATGCCCCTATTTTATAGAGTTATTTCTTTTTCCCGAAAGCGCCTAAGGCATCAACAATACCTTGGCCAGCCAGATAAGATGGTACGATTACAGTGATCGTATCAATAATGGAAGCTGATGCTTCTGCACTGATACCCATCCACTCTGTTAACACGACGGCAAAAACGCCACCTAATGCTACCCAAAGTTTTCTACTTGCTAATTTGTCATTCATATAAAATGTAATTCCTGATTAGTTATTAAAAAGTATAAACGAATTTTGCTGGACTATAGACATGACGTATATAATTTAAAATATACTGTGCTCCTACAGAAGCAATAATTCTATTTCCAACCTGTACAATTCCAGCATTGATATCTTGTGCTCGTTGACAGCTACCACCTTCTGCGGCATCCGCATTTTTATCAAAATTTCCGAGCGTATTGATCATGCTTTCTAGTGTGTGAGATTTATGTTTACAAAAAGCCGCAACGGAGTTTCCTTCTGATCGTAAGTCAATCCAATGCTTGTCTGCATTATTCTCTTGAAACGCCCAATTAAATAATAAGTTCCGAAATTTGGCGTTATCTACACATGACACTACACATGTATATGGATTAAGTTCAGCTGGGCTGACTATCCGTGTATCGATGCCTGTGAATCCATATTGATCACTAATACTATTTATTTTCTTTTCCATGAAGTCATCTTCTGTAAAGTTTTGATATAGTAAATTAGGCGTATCTACAGTGTCATCGTCACAAAATGTTATTGGCACATCTTGTAATTGGTTGTGGTAGTTTAAGTGATATAGCTGAGCTGCTAGCCAACTGCCTATGCCTCCAGCTCCTACAATAAGAATGTTTTTCATATAATCTCCGTAGTTGTTGTTGGAATAAACTTCCTATTTGTTTCATCCCCATCATAATAAAATGTATTTAATTTATCATACTTAGGTGAGTAGATAATATAAATACCTGCATACCCAGCTCCATTTATATCTATTTGAGAGGGTATAGGTAAGCTATGAGGATGTGTATGGAAAATACCTACTAAGTCTTTTGTATTTGTTTTATCAAACTGCTTTGTTTTAGATAAAACACTAAAAAATTCATTTGGATCAGGGATATAGTGAGATCCTTGATCTTCTTTACTTATATTTGTTAAGGCAGTAAATTGGTCACAAGTGTAAGTGCTCTGGCCAGTATATCCGACCAGAGCTCCACACACTTCTTTCGAAGAAAATTTGTTGCCATATGAAATGAGGTTATCATAAACCTTTTTTGAAATACTAAAACGCATTATCTACGTGGTTTAGTTTTCGTTGCTTTTTTCTGCCTATATCCAGCAATTAAAAAGTTAGGGGCTGAATGTTCTATTTGCTCTTTTGTGAAAATTCTTTTCACTTGAGTTTCAGTGATGTTTAGTCCTTTATAAAGATCACCCATATGTATGTTATATCTGTGTGTTGTTACTTCAATAGGCTTCTTTGTGTCATGAACTCCAAGGCCGCCTGTCACAACATTTGGCTTTTTCCTTGGCATATGATTTACAAAATCAGGGCTTCCAGAAGTTGCATGTCCTGAGTCTACTCCTAAATAATTACGTCTGTATGCGTCTAAACAGCTATAAGTAATTGTGTTACCACGTGTATTTAATACACCTCTGGAGTTTAATTCATTAACGAGACTTGCTTGACACATACCATCATCAATTTTATTGTTGATCCATTGACGTGTAGTTGCATCTTTCATTGTTCCCCAATCTAGATTTAGGTTAGCTTCTAAACACAGATTTTTAACAACAGTCACTGATATATTTAGGGATTTACCTACTTTATGTATAAACTTAACATCTGGATTAGAAAAAGATCCAAGTTTATTTTTAAATTGGATAAACTGCTTTCTAATATAGTTTTTGGCTTCTTGTCTGAGATCGCCAGTCAATCGCTTGCTATTTTTCATTACGGATAAAGTATTCATTTATTTCTTGTTTCCTTTTATTGTTTTTTGATGTTACGGTTGTCTTAGTAGTAAGGAGAGACTTTAAGTTAAAGCCTCTCCTTACTCAAGTTTATTTAGCCGCCTACTAAGGCGTTTGTCAATGTAATATCTTCAGCAGCGAGAAGATCTTCTAAGGAGATGCTTTCTACGCTTGTCTGTTGGCCATTAAGATAGGCCCATTTACCGTTGTCGTCACATTCGACTTTTAATCGTTCCATTACATTTACCGCAGTATCGATGACTTCATCGTGACCGCGGCTTGATACGATTTTTAAAGTTACTGTCTCTGTGAGTCCTTTTATCATTAGTTTTTACTGGTTAGCGTGTTTATATGTTTTGCGACACGTGAATCATTATGTAGCGCAAAGATTCTGTTAACGAGTTTGTCTTGTCCTACTTGTGAGGTAGATTTATCTACAATACAGATATATTGTCCACTGTAAAAGTCATAAACTCCACAGCTTCGAGACTGTTCTTCTGCACTCATGTCAGATTTTTCTAAAAAATATGTGCGTATGTCACCTTGAATTTTGTAACCAAACTTCGACTTTCCACCTACTAACATTGTTTCAGCTGTTAGATTAAAGAGGTCTTCAGTTTCTTGAAGAAGCAGTTTACTTTTTTCTATAGCTTCTACATAGGCTTGTTTACCATCAAGTATAAGTTGCTTAATATCATCAGCTTGTACATTATATACCGTTGAGCCGTCAAGTAAAACAGTAATTACTTCTAAGATATTGTTCTTCTTAGAGAGTCTAATTAATTTATGTGTATCAGAGACAGGGAATTCCCTCTCTCCTAAGACTAAATACATTTTACCTCTACGCCTTTCTAACGGAAATTTCATACATACTTGTGTGTTATCGAATTGATCAGATACGGCAACATCAATTCCTATTTGAAGATAACGGTGGAAAAATAAGGAACATGAACTTACACTTTTTAAGAAGCTATTATAATCAACTTGATTCTCAAAGCATAAGGCACGTTCAAGTACTTGCTCCAATTCTTTTGCATTTATACGCCGCTCATTTACATACCAGCGTATACTTGTAATACCACGAGTGTTAGTACTTTCTTGATGTGTGACTGCAAACGTCACATCCCCAATTTTCCCTGACACCTCAGTTTTTTGATCAATAATAACTCCAGTAATAAGTTTTACAAAAGTTTGTATCACTGTATCAAAGTGAATATCAGAAATACTTTGATATCTTGTGAGATGTCTTACAAGTGTATACGGCCAATTATTCAGTAATGTACTGTCATGATTAGAAGCGATCTTCAGTTCTTGTCCTTGATATTCAATGGCAGCATGCGTAAAGATCATATCATTTATTTTCAGCTCTCCATCTTTCTCTTGCAATACCTTGATCTTATCACTGGCTTTTTTTTGAAGTCGTTCTTGTGCTTCTGACTCACGTTTTACCCTAGTTTCACGATTTATAAAGCGTTTTACAGCCTGTGTTAGTTCTGCATTTGTGATTAAACCAAAATGGTCTTTGGTGATACCTTTTGCACGCCCACACTCATTAATAATGTCTATGTGTTCAGGGATAGCGGGTTCATCCTCTAAAAAGAAATATTTTCCTACACATGTTTCATAGGAACTCATATCCATATAAAGAAACCGCCCGATATCGCAGTAGTCATACGTAGGGTGTGTGTGAGGTATTACGAAAAATGAAAAGTCATCGTAAGAGCGTCTGTGGTAATAAGACCCTCCACCTGCACCATGTTTCACTATAACACATCTATAATTTGCTGCTTCACCTATATAAACGATTAAACCCATATTTTCAACCCGATTTAAAATCTCGGTTTGCTTTGTGGTTATAGCCTCATTTTTAAGCATAGATTGTGAAAGAGTTGGCCATAATTTTTGCAATAGACTACCGAGAGATTTCATTTGCTCATCTTCTATTCCGGAGTCAGTTCTATTAAATTTCTCTAAATTTGCTAGCATATGTTTTTTACATACCTCTATACCAGCGTTTAGTGTCGTTATAGACTGTAGTCCATCTAGTCCGCATTTACGGTCAGTTAATAGATTTAAAAATAAATCTAGCATTTTTAACTCATCTATATTTATATCCTTAATAGCCGGTAATATAAATCCCTTTTTGGGATTTGGCATATCATAACGACTAGTAATTGTATACAGATAGCAATTTGATAGTTTGTGTTGCTTCATCGCCTCAATAATCGAAATCGTTTTATTACTTGGATCAGTTGGTATTTTATGTAACTGAACATCGTGTGAATCGGTTATGCAGCGATATGCTAAAATTGTATCTGACAGAGAAAGATGCCAGATAGTTCCATTCAGATTAAGGTCATTTAATGCTTGATGGGTTTTAGCACCTGTTTGCAAATCACTAAGCTGTATTGGTGTTAAATTTAGGGAGTATAGATTATTTACAGCAGGTAAAAGTTGTAATGTTGTTCTCATAGTTTTCTGTTTCCTGGTTAATCGATGTTAATCGAATAAGTTTGCTTTTTCCTCTTGTACAGGAGTTGCAAACATTTTTTCTAACTCATTTGTGTTACATGCTGCAAATACTAAGTAGTTGTTTTGGTCCGGAAATGTTTTTACTTCCATTCCAACAATGTCACGTAAATTCTTAACTTGGTAATGCTTAAGAAGTTTCGCAACGGTTGAGTTTGCAGCAAGATTGCCCTTTTCATCCAGAGTTAACCACAGACCTTGTATTTTTAAACCACCTTTAGAGTCTTTAACCCACGTATCAGATATATTAAATGTGCGTCCATCTGACTGTGATACTTTAAATAAAACCTTCTTTGACATAGATCCGCTTACGGGAACTTCAATTTCTTCAATTGAATCAACTGTTACTGTTCTATCAAGTTTTCCGATTCCTAAGTCTAGTATATTTGTGTCTGTCATAATGTTATTTTTCTGGTTATGTTTTGTTCTTGTTTAAAAAAAACTAGCTATATATGCCCTATATAACTAGTCTTCTTATACCATTTTCCACTGCTTTATGCAGTAATGTTTTCCTCACTTTCCACTGGAATACTTCCATTGGTGGAGGGTTTATCAAAATCGAGTTCGCATGTATCATTATTGCAGAAGCGTTCTACGATCGCTTCATTGCCTTTAACCTGTCTAAAGGTTAGGTAGCCTAACGGCTCTACCATATTGTAGTATTCTTTTTCCGTTATTTCTTCATAAGGCATTTGACGATAAGCGCCAGTAGCTGTCTTTGGTAAAAAGGATATGCCTTTTAATTGGTATTGAAAATAATTAAGAGCGGATGCTATTTGATGGCCTTCTGTTTCTGGGTCGAACGTTACTGTACATGAGACTTGATTATCAGCCCAATTTCTTTGCATAAAAGCGGCTAAGCTAAGCTGTTCCCACATAGACACGTCTGATACGGTACGAATACCTTCACCTACATCCACAGGAATTTCTACAACCATTGTAGTATCTTCACTGCCATAAGCAGGCTCAACTTTATAATTAGCATTTTTTAGTGGGCCAATTAGCGGAGACAGTTTAGACAGACGTATACGTCGTATATAAAAACGACTTTCAGGATAATGTAAGCCTGGTGTAGCGCCGGCTAATAATGATACAGTTCCGGAAGGTTTAACAGATGTTGTTTTAATACTTCGTGGAACAGCGAGCCAATCTGAGTATTGTTTATCATACCCTTGAATGGTATCATATCCTAATTCTAACCATTTTTTTAATTCTCCTTGGCCACGACAAGTTATAAATTGTGCGATACCACTAACCGAGCATCCAATCCGCCGGTTTCGTAGCATTACTCTATTAGTCTCTGGCCAGTGTGTTTTTCCTAAGGTAACAGTTTTAGCATATAAATATGCATATTTTAAGGTTTTTAAATAGTCATCTAAAGTTTCATGGTTGGTTGGAAACGTTTCTACTAAGCAACATAATTCATATGATTCAAGAGACTGTTCTAAACATGGATTGCCTCCCGCAACTCGTTGATCTTTACGATCAGCTCCATTACGCATACGTGAATAATTTTGCATATTAGCTAGCCACGCAAATCCAGGCTCACCATTGTCATTTATACGCTCCGCCGCCTTAGTATAGTCCATACCTAATTCTGCAAAAACAGAATTATTACTGGTCCACCCATAATCTTCGCGCTGAGGGTTCACTTTATAATTTTTCAATTGAATGTACTCATCACTAGTCATATCACCAAATACAATTTCAGCTGTTCGTCGTACATTACCTGCAACAACACACTTGCCTATAAGATTCATCACATCTACAATGGTAGTTAGGGTTATAGGAGATCCAGCGTTTACATTTAATTGTTTTGTAATTTGTTGATGGAGCGATTTTAATGGCTTGTGCCCAGAAGACACGCCTCCAAAACCTTTTATTGGTTGGCCTTCCCCACGAATTAGACTATAGTCAAATGTTAGAGGAGCTGTTCCTAAAAAGTATGATTCCAGTAGTAAGCGTAAACTTTCTACCCACCCTTCTCTAGAGTCAGGTATTTGATAACAGTCTGTTGGCCGGGAAGTGTTTGCACCTTTAATTAGTATTTGCTCCGCTCCTTTGGTGTCAAACCCAACGCCTACTCCTAACATACTTGCATCCATTAGAAAGCAAAAAGGTTTTGATAGATCATCTTTTAATGTCGCCGTACTAACAAATGCACAATTATTTAAAGCAGCGAAAAGTCCTCGCTCTTCAGTAATGGCAGTTCCCATAGCCCATAAACCTCTACCTGGAGGTAAAAATTTCATATTAAATATTCTATCATACATTTCTTGAGCAGAACGTTGGGCTTGCCAAGCATTCCATCCAAGTTGATGTGAATCAATCCAAGTTTTTTGCATGTTGTAAGTTCCTTCCACAACACGGCGGACAGTTTCCCACCAATTTTCATTTTTATTATCTGATTTTACACGGCTATAGGTTCTCATATATACGAGTTCACCTAAGCCATTGAACCCAAAAGGTGGGCGTTTTCTTTTATATTTTTCGACGAATGTGTCGGTTATTTCAAACTTTTTATAATCTTGATTAATCATTAATTTTTATGATTACCTTTATTTCGTTAGTTGGTACGTACACATCATGTAAAACAGTTGCAGGATAGTCATCTAGTACTGCTGCGACATTATGTGGCACCATCTTTGTATACACTTCATTATGCTCTGGAATATGACCTATGCCATTGAACATAGAGGTAATAATTTGATACACAGAAGTTTTATTAGGAATTATTTTTATAAACATAGGTCTAAATACTGGTTAATATTGGTAAGTCATTTTTGTTTAAAATCTTTAATTGGTATCGATTTTCGTGTATTTCCATACCAATATTTTTTGACAATTGATAGTGGAGTTACAAATGCTTCATCTTCATATAGCTGAGTAAAATGTATAAGGAAAAATCCGATACCACCTAGCTCTTCAACTATTTCTAAATAATTTAGTTGATGATCATGTATATTTGATAGGGGGAAACTTGTTTTGCTTTTTGTTTCTTTAGCGTCAAAAGCGATAAACTTACCACCCTTTATAAGCCCTGTATAATCTACAGTTGATTGCTGAGCAATCAATCCCTTTCGTGTATATAATATAGGTACCGGCACCTTTAATATCAAGGCTTCTTTTGCTTTTCGATACTTTAAATTGGCCTTATTAGCCCGTTTTTCTAATTGATTAACTTTCATTTAAATAAAACTCTGTTTCCACTTTAATGGGAATGCCCATTTTACTTAAAATAGGCCCAGTTATATTAGGGGTATATTGAACAAATAGAACCTCCTTAAAGTTTTGCTCCAAGAGTTGTATAAGATCTTCTATCTCGAAATACCAAGAGCTATTATCTGCATAGTAGGGCGAACCGCTATCGTTAGTAGCGCGGCTTATACGTATAAGGTACGCTATTCAGGATTTTTTCCAATCTTCTTTTTCTCTAATACAAAGAAGGGGAATTAATTTGTAATTTTCAGGAAATAATTTTATAAGTTGGTCTATCTCCGCCTGCATTCTAATGAAATCTAACCCTTCATCCGAGAAAATAAAATTGCTATGCTTGCTATTAGTCAGGAAGTGGCTAATCTTATTTTGTGTTTTTTTTCGTAACTCATGTCGCTTTGGGACAGGTGCAGTGGCGTTAATTACTTTATTCCTTAGGACACATTGACCTAACTCGGTATGCCTACCGTTTGGTTTGTGCATATAATCAAAGTCGACCTTATTAAGCCTGTCAGTATTTTCTATAAAAAACTTTTGGATAGAGGTAGTCCCAGTTTTGTGACACCCAAAATGTATAAATATTTTTTTCATTTACTCTGGTTTTTGTCACCAAGCTGTTTGCCATTCTGAGCCATCCCTATTTTTATAATTAAAGGTGCCTGTATAATCAGGGCCTTTAGTTACTGTTTTAGGTCAGGACTTTAATTTATCTATGGCTGGTTGATATCCAGGTCTTTCAGCATTATCAAGCATTAAAAATCCATTAGGTTTTAATAGTCGTATAGAGTCCAATACACATGCAATTCTATCTCGTCCATCAACTAAGATAAGGTCAAAAGACTCATCTTCGAATTCAGAGCATACAGTGTTGCATGGCCGTGAAACATGTTTTACTAACGTATTGCTTGGGGTACTTTTTTGTATTTTAGTAGCCCAATTTAAGTCATGTTCTATTGAAATTAATTTATTAACTTGTGGTGCTAACCATTTGGTGGAGCCTCCACAGCCAAATTCTAAAATATCAGCATTAGGATTCTTTTCTAAAAATGTTTCTAAAAAAATAACTGCACCTTTTGTTAATCACGGGTATCCAGTATTATACATTATTTTGTCTCCATATATTTTATAGAAGTTATATTTGATCCCTGAACATTCTTCTCGCCTAGGCATTCAACTGTATAGCCCAGTTCCCTAAACGTAGCTCCATCATAATGTGAGACATGCTCCTCATGTGGATTATTATGAAGATGCCCTTGCTTATAAATTCCCCATGGACACCCAAGTAAAATAATATTTTTACAAATCTCTTCTAGCTTACTTAAAGTTGCGGCAAGCTCTGTTTTTTGAATATGTTCAGGGCCGTGCCACCAAATAATATTATCATATATAATATCCGTATCTACATTTCTGACATCGCCGTGTATCACCTTATGAACAAAATCTAAAGTTTTTAAGTATTTAATATTAGGCTCAAAAATTTCAAGAACGGTAATTTGTGCATTACTATTTTTTAATGGGACTGATAAGTCAAATCGATCTGTCCTAGCTCCTACATATAATACAGAAGCATTGTTTGTGAATAGATTTGGTGCCAGTCGATTAATACTATCTAATCTATTTATAGGTAACATTTATTTCTCTGGTTTTCCTAATGTTTTATCAGGCATATGAAACTCATACACTGCAGTTTTATTCGGAGTATTTTCATACCATTCCGGACAGTATTGGTTTTTTTTCCACCACTCTCCTCCTGGATTCCATTTACCCCTCATTTCCCCAATATTCTGTATTCGACCTACGTATGGATGAACTTCTACCCTGTCTCGTCTATAGTAATGATTAAAAGGTCTCGCCCAGGAACCTTGGTCACTGATTGTGTTGTTTTTTAGCCAGGCTTCATTATAGGTATCGGTTCCAAACCCGCTACCACCTCCAAGACTTCCAAATATCCCTAGTTTTGAAGCACTTATTTCCTCATAGATACGCCTAAATAAACCAAAGCCCCAACAACTAAACCATGAACACAGATAAGTTTTGCCTAGATTCTCACTAATATTATGCCTCTCTGGTGTGCGATTATAACCGGCTATTGAAAAAACTTCTGGGTCTGACTTAAAAGTTTTATTAGCCCATTCCATATACAACAAAAGATCTTTGGCTGGAACAGTGTCATCTTCTAGATGAATTACGAAGTCAGTGTCTGGGTCGTTAAATGCTTTGTCCAAAATTAAACGTGTATTACCAGCGCATCCAATATTTTTAGGCTGTAATACTAGAGTTTTAATTTGTTTATTTTTATATAAAGGACTTTGTTCTATACGTTGTTGCATTGCTTGTTGAGCTATATTTTGGCTTTGTTTTTTGACTCCACCGTCTATAGAAATATGTAGTATATACTCTTCAATATTTATACATTGTTCAAGCGCACTCAACATTGTATCAAAGTAATCAGGACGTTTCCAAGCTTTAATTGCAATAATTTTATTCATTAGTAAGTAGTTGTCTCCATTGATTTTTGATGGCTGCTACTGCAGTGCGTTTTTCCAGAATAGCTCCGCCTTTGATTGCCTCTGCTTTCCAATGTGCATACCTATCTTTTACTTGTTGTATGCAATCAATAACAGATTCCATTTTAGGTTCAAACTGAATGCCTCGTGCTTGGTCAACATCAGCATTGCCAGAATACTTGGCGGTAGGTTGTGCTTCACACTCAACCCATAAAATACCTGGAACATCTAATAAATCTAAATGACTAGTATTTTTTGATAAAATAACTGGGGTACCTTGCATCAGTGCTTGTCTAGGAGTTATACTGTATGCCTCACCAGCAGAAATAAAAATATAACAATTTAAAGTAGACCACCATTGAGAAAAGTCAGCATCTGTGAGTGTTTGATTATTTAACTCAACTTGTGCTGAGTTATCTTTAAATACTTTATTAAATGTCTCTAGCATTGGTGCTGTATTAGCATGTTTACGTGAGTGAATTTTAAGTAGATCATTTGGTTGGCGGGCCTTATTAAATGCTTTAAGGATCACATCTACCTTCTTACGTTCCCATAAACCTCCTGAAAAGCCAAAGATAAATTTATCTTGACTGCCTAGTGCTTGAATTTTATAGTAGTTAGCAAAATGCTCCACTAGGATCACACTCTGTGTTGGATAGGCTTGTTGAAGTTGTTGTTGTAACCATGTATTTGTTACAATAATATGGTCATAAAGAGTGATAAATGGTTCCAGTTGTGACATGTCCGCACTCTCCCACATTAAATAAAGATATAACGTCGCTTGTAATTGCTTTTTAAATTTAAAAAAATCAAGAAAATTGTTGGAGTATTCTTGAGGTAAGGGCCCACAAAATCCACCTAGATTAATTAGTTTACTTCTCATAAATGGGTCGGGAGTTTGAATGTGTTTATTCTCTTTAGCACGGTACTTCGCTACCCAAAGTAAATCTTGTTTATATCTCTCCATGGTTGCGACGTCTGTATTCGGCAGATCTTGTAAAAAACCATGCATAAACGGTCGTCTATCTGTAGGTGTAGCAAAAGAAACATTTTTATATTCACAAAAAATGTTGTCAAACAGATTAGGTAGATGGCTGCCAATTCCATCAGCTCGTCGCACAAACCCACGTAAAATAAGTGGTGGCTCAGTATACAGTTTTGTCGTTGTATCCTGATAGTGTAAGTTTGTTATATACCCTTCTAAATCGACTTGTTCGTGTTGTTTCATAAATTAGGTTGAGTAAAGTTAAGAGGGCTGATAAAAATCAGCCCTCCGAATCTAGGATTAATTACGCGAATAATTTGTCAGCAGGAGCTGCATTAGTTGTTGTAGTTGTAGCTGTGCTTGAACTATCAAGCCCAGAAAATCTACTCATAACATTTACAGCATTGCCTTGATTATTGTTCTTAATCTCTACAAACACACTTGCAGTAAGACCTAGCATTTGACCCGCAACTTCTGTTTCATCTACATCATCGGCATCAATAGTCTTGCTACCAGCTGCTTTTAGAAAATTATATAGATAAACGTACGCTTTAGGGGTTAAGGTAAAGTTATTCCATAACTTACGACCTTTATATTGCCCGTCAGTGACTGCAAATTGTGCACTTATCATTTGTGTTCCTGTAGAGGCTGTTCTAAGGTCAGCCTTTTCTACAACAACATTATATCTATCTTCAGGTAAAGCCTCAAAACTTCCGCCAGAGTTTTCACCTATATTTTTAAAGTTAATTCCCATTTTAGTTTCCTGGTTGGTGTTATATATTATTTAGATCTCTAATAAAAAGACCTGCTTCATCATCCTTCAAATCTAAGAAACTATCTACTAGATAGTCACTTTTAAGTTTAGACATTACTTGTTGCTCACCTAACTTCTTTACGAGGCTAGATAATTTTTGTAATGACGTGTCTATTATTCCTGCAGTACGAACTGTTTTTCCATTAAAGACAACATCAGTCGTCCTATGTGATAGGCCGTCAAGCGCCTCTTGTTGGTTAAATACAACCGGTTCTCGTTCTAAACCATCTATCCCTAAATGTTTAACCATTTCTTGATAGTTAAATTCAAAGTCGGGTGGTAAAGAATTTGTTCGATCTTTATGTGTAATGGCTTTTCGCACCCCTTCATCATCTTTGACTAACTCTAATACAGTATCAAACATGTAAGGCAGGCCCTTAGGCCCATCGGGTTGTGTGCCAATAACTTGCATAAATTCAGATTTATCAGTACTATATAATAGCTTTGATTTAGCAGTTACGATAATGTTTAAATCTAAAGCTAATAGTTTGTGTACAATACCACGTACTTCTGCATTCATTGTTTTGTAATCGATTGGTTGAATTACATAGTTTGGATTTCCAGTTTTAACTTTCATACGACTTAATTGAATGTCTTGAATTTTATCCCAAATATTAGAGAAAGAATCAATTATCAATGTTTTAAAGTCCGCAGGATCTTTTAACAGCTCATCCAAGGCTTGATTAATTCTGCTTGGTTCTGCTGTATCAAGTCGTTGAAATGTAAATTTGTCACCATAATGTTCCGAGCCTCGTTCGGTATCAATTATGGCCGGGCTTGGAAAGTGTAAACTGGTGACAGTTTTACCCGTTCCGGTATCACCATAAATATACATCTTTAATCGGGTGCCTTTTGCGGCAGCCTGTTCAAATAAGCTCATATATTTTAAGTACCTTGATTAGTGTTTAATATATTGTGTTAACAGTTTATAGATTTCATAGGTAGAGTCTACATCTTTTAAACAGTACTCTGCTATTTCATCGATTTTTCCAGCATGGTAATAGGCTTCCACATCTTGTGCTTTCACTTCACCTGTTTTCGGTGAAGGAACCTTAAATAAGTCACATGCTAGATCTAAGGATACAACGTTGAATCGGTCCCAGTCTGCAAGGATCATCTGTACATCAAAATGTGGATACTTTTGAAAGCGTCTTAGCTCTAAAAAGTCTTTACTTGTAGCTCTTATACCATGTTTTATTGAACGTTTGATTATCCATGGGACATCGAACCCTAGTCCATTGTAATGTACATATTTTCCGGTGTGTTTTGAGGCGATACCTCACCACCGTGTTAATATATCTTGCTCTGAACCGGTTAGTGCTACAGAATCAAACTTTCCTGTGGTAAGAACCTTTTTAATACCAATACAAACGATTTCTCCAAGGAACGGGGAGGTTCCCATTGTCCGTCGCCGTGTCTCATCATAATCTTCATGTTCTAAGTAATTAGTACCAAGAAGGCGTGTTAATCGGGTATTTAGGTAGGCTGCTTGTGAGTCGGTAAGAGATTCTTTTTGTGGAATTGTTTCTATATCAAATACAATAATATCCAATTTAGTTTTCTGGTTTGAAGTTAATTATTATACTTTAATATAAGTTGCTTTTAACTCTTTTGCAACTAAATAATTTGTAAGATATCGCAAGGAGCAGTATGGATATTATTATAGTTTTGTGTTGAAAATTTAGTGTAAAATGCGGTTTTAACTAATTCAGGCGTATTAGTTCTTTCACTTAAATGCCCAAAAATAATCCACTGTGTTTTATCAAAATTTTCCTTAACAACATCATCAATAAATTGCATTGTTTGCTCATTAGATAAATGTCCAAAAGGGCTTGTAATCCTATCTTTTAAAATGTCATCATATGTATCATTGTTCTTTAACATTTCAATATCATGCGCCGCCTCAATAAAATAAGCATCACAGCCTTGTAAGGTTTCTTTCATAAGTTTAGTAAAGCTACCTGTGTCAGTTAGGTAGCCAAAGTATTTTCCTGTAGAAAGCTCCTTAACAATGTATCCCATACCACCATTTTTAGAGTCATGACGAGTAGAGAATGCTGAAATTCTAAAGTCCTTTATTGTTATAGCCTGTCCGCCTTCGAATTCATTTATATAATCTTCACATTTTTTGAAGATCTTTTCCGTTAATGGTTCATAAGATTTCTTATGTATGTAAATTGGCACTTTTAATTTTCGGCATAAAACACCAGCTCCAGCAACATGATCACTATGTTCATGACTACAAAAAATAGCATCAATCGGAAAGTCACCATTGGTAAAAATCCGTTTCATACTTACACCACAGTCCAGTAATATACTTGTTGTGTCATTATACACACGTGTACAGTTTCCAGAACTACTGCTATAGAGAGAATGTATATACATTAGTTAATCCTTATTTCTTCCCATTCTACATTCTTTTGTTGCACAATAGCTTTTATCCGTTTTTGTTTTTTGGTAAGCCGAGCTTTTCCCGTTTTTACTTCAATAAAAGTTATTTGATCTTGCCCAAAAATTATATAGTCAATTGGGTTACCACAAAAGAGTGCATCTTTGGGGTTATGTTTAAAATGGTTGAGAAAGGGCACTAGTTTTTCAGCTATTTGCCCTGTCGTTATTTCACTACTTTTCTTTTGTGATAGTAGCGTTGAGTATTGTTTAGAGAGGGAAGTATATTGTTGTTGTATACGTCGATACCTTTTAAGGTACACTACAATAATAACAACAAAGATACTTATTATAAGTATTTCATTCATTATGAGTTTGTCTTATGTTTAAGTTTGTCACAAATAAAGTTACAGTACACTCCACATCTTAGTTTACCATCTTCAAAAATCTCCGGATCAGCTTTACCAATTTTAGTCCACATTTTAAATAAATGAGCTTTATCTAGAGGACATTTAATTTTATTAATTTCCCGTATAGCTCTTTTTAAATTAGTGGTTTTATTAGCAAGGCGCCCATATAGTACTTTATTTTCTAAGTACTGTTGAATGGGCTCAATAGCATCAGATGCGCTATCCGTAGAATACCTAATATAGTTGTGTATGTCCGTTTCTGACAGAACCAGTTTAAATTGGGTTGGTGAAATTTTGGCCAGCTCTTTGTTTATACGAGCACGAAATGCATGGACTTTTTTCATTGAAATATCTTTACGACCAGTCCCATGACGATCGGCTATTCGCAAATCAATTAAATCATGTATATTTTCTGGACCTACGCGTGCAATTAATCTTTTAAGGGATTTAATTGGTACCTTCGCATATGCATCAAATAAATGATTACGAACTAACAAAGAAACTTTTTTACTTAGGGGTTTAGAAAAACCCCAACGAAATAGAATCCGTTCCGCTAACATTGCACCAACAATTTCATGGCTATAAAAATGCATACCTGTTTCTGTTTCAATTTGTGTATGTGGTTTTGCAATATCGTGCAGCAGGGCTGCAACTCGTATTACCACGCTATTAGTTTGGTTAAGTTTTACACTATCCAAAGCATACATAATATGCTGATACAAATCTAAATTAGCACGTTTATTGGATTGTGGAATACCAATACAGAGTACAAGTTCGGGAAATATAACATCTAGTAACTTAGTAGATCGTAGAATATTAAATACCTTACTTGGAACACGGCATTCTCCAAAAACTTTAGTAAGTTCAATACGAATTTGACTTGTATGCGCCATAATAACTTTTAAATGACAGGCTTTAATCGCGTCATGTGTCTTACTAGCAAGTTTCCACCCATCACCTAGAGTACCCGCTAAAGTTGGCCCACTTAACAATCGTATTTTGGATTCAAGTAAACTTGTTTGACCATTGATTAAACGGATAATTTTATTATCAATATCCGCTTTAGCCCCATAAAAGTTAAGCCAAGTTTTTTTAATTGGATTATAGTATAGGGCTTGAATGGTATACCCACGATATTTTGCATCAACTTCAAATGAAGTGGTATGTTTATAGCTACAATACATATGATCCAGTTTAATCTGTTGTAGGGGCCTCACAATAAATAAGTCATTCCTGTAACGGAATTTAAGTGTGGTGGTATAGGAGTCACTATTTACAATAAATTCCTTGAATTGTTGCTGTAATTCCGTGAATTGCGCAGCAACAGCCACATGATGCCTTTTCGGTGTTTTACCTAAATAAATATCACGTGCGGTTTCATCGCTGATATAGGCTTGATAACCCCTCGATTCCAGTAATTTTATAATACCTATATACATAGTTATCCGTCCTCCAATTTAGCACCACAATAATCGGTGACTTTGGATAGACTCCACACTCTACTTTTAATAATATGGAAATCACACACACAAGTACTGTATGTAGTTGGCCATCGCTTTTTATTATCGTGATCTGTACGTGCCTGTCCTGTAGCTTTAGTGCGAGCGTACGCACTTCCTAAACGACAGTTTCCACGCCGCTGATTACCTTTATAATACCAATAGAATTTACAATTTCCACAACAGCGAGTAATACGATAACCAGAACGCTCTATATCTGTTTTTACGTTATCTGCATCCATAATTATTTACCGCAGAGTTTGCCCTGAAGATGGTCGTATTCATGTTGAACTATTTGCGCATATGGACCAAGGTGGCCATAAAACTTTATAGTTTGTGGAATAGTACTATCTAGGGTTTGGTAAGTTAAAGTTACATTTGCACGACGCTGTGTCTTTTTTTCTAGCTTATGTCCTAGAAGACTTAAACAGCCTTCATCATGCTTGGTTTTTTTCCCACTAGTTACAATTTCTGGATTAATTATTTCTTGCCATTTCCAACTTGTAAAATTGTCAATAGGCCATCGCATAACAAAAATTGCTGGACAAGCTTCCTCACTTTTCCATATTTGATTAGCCGCTAATCCTAGGCAATTAAACTGTAACATTGTAGCAGCTTGTGTTAAATCAGTACAGAAGTCTTTGATACTTGAGTCCCATAGCTGATCAGATTGTTCTGTAGGAGTTGTAAGTGTTGTTGTACCGGTAAGTGGCTGCACGGGATGGGCACATACATGCAGGATAGGGGCTGGATACTGATTTACAATATCCGCAAGGTTTATTTTAGTAGGTTTATCCTTCATTAACTGCCTCCATAAATACTTGATATGCGTCATCTGCCCCGTCTACTTTTAAGTCATTCTCAATAAATGTTTTTCTGCGATCGGGGTCGGTAGGTAAGGTGGTTATTAAACCAGATACAGTTACGACATATTGTGTCCCAGGCGGATTGTACCATGTTTTTAATGTTTCTTTACGTTCTTTACGTTGTTGTGGTGTTAAGCGTTTCCAATTAAAACGTTTTGCCATTTGATTCTTCTCCTTATAGTTTTTTTAATACGTTAGCACGCTTACGTGCCTGTGCAGCTAATAAGCCAACCTGACGATCTACAAAATCAATAATGCTTGCAGAAGTTTTACCTTCAGCTTTTCGCATTAATCTTCCTGCACTTTGTCTAAGCTTCACTTCTGAGCGCATAGGTGCACACATAAATAACACTTCTAGTTTTGGAATATCTATACCTGTACTGAATAAACCATAGGTAGATACGACAATGCGTTTTTTTCCAGAAACTAGTTGAGCCATTCGTGCTTTACGTTCTTTTTTTGACATTTTAGAGGTGAGCATTACGGCGTCATCCCCTAACTCTTTGGTTAAATGTTCCACTTGAGAAATACGTAAACATAAAAATACTAACATTTTATCTGTATATTTTTTTGCCGTATCACAAATTAATTCATTTCTTATTTTATCTATGGATAAGTCGGCTATCATTTCTTGATAGTCCTGTGACTGTATTAATGGAAATGTATAAGTTGTTTCTATCGGTTTATACTCAGGTGTAATTAAAATGTTCTTAAATTTCTCTTTTGGAACAGTGTGGATTTTTGGTCCTGTAGCTAAAAATATAACTTTTGTAAGGCCATCATCCCTTTTTGGTGTTGCTGATATACCCCATTTATACTTTGCTTTTAATGAAGTCATAGTATGGTAGTATGTACTTGCTGCTACGATGTGAACTTCATCAGCAATTACCATGCCCACATTTTTATTTAGCAAGCCAAATTGTTTCTCAGATAATCGTGCCATGGTTTGATGAAGGGCGACAGTGATAGGTTTTACACTAAACTGTCCATCGCCAATAAAACCAATATCATCTACAGTTAAATTTGTAAATTTTATAAATGCATTAATCGTTTGCTGTGCAAGTTCTAACGTATTAACTAAAAAAATAGTTGATTGTTTCATTTTAAGAATAAGAGCTAACGCAAAAATAGTTTTGCCAGCTCCAGTCATTGCTTCTAAAACGCCTACGGTTTTATTTGCACAGGCATCTACCATATCTTGTTGGTAATCCCGTAGGGTCGGGGTAAATTGCACTTTATCAAAGTAATCTGATAAATCCCTTGTGTAGCGATTATCAGTAATGTCTGATAGAGAAACTTCCCCATCCTCTTGTATTATAAGTAATATTTCATTTAGTGCTCCGATGGGAGCTGTAAGTGAGCCAGCATCATTATCATCAGGCTCTTTGTAGTATGTAATATCCCGTGGAACACCCCAATTAGCAAGCCCTAAATTTAAGCCTTGTCGAAATAATGGATTTTCAATAGTTAGGAATTTACGTATTTTTTTAAGACTAATAGGTGCGAGACCAGTGAGGTACGCCATATTAGATAGAATTATTGTTGGATTTGCCATATAAACCTTATATAAATATTCATGGTTCTTATACCAATTTCTACAGATAATTACTATTGACCTGACCATAAATTTTTGATATATTAAAAGAACGAGATAGTTATTTCAATATAACCATAAAATTAACCAAAAGAAAATATTATATTATGGCAGACAATAAAACTAACCCACTACTTGAAGATTTATTTTTTCAAGGGTATGCAACAAAAGAGGTAAGTCTTTTAGATGGTAAAATTACAGCTGTGATACGAAGTTTATCAGCGAAGGACCAACTTCTTATTGAAAAAAGCCTGGCTACATTAAAAGGGTCTACTGCGTATGTACTACATACATATAGTTTAAAGTTACTATCACATACAATAATACAGTACGGGAAAGAGGAGTTTAAAGATTCGGTTGAGGCAAAAAAATGTTTAGAAAAACTTCCCGGCGCTGTTATTGATTATTTAGTGAAGCAACAAACTCAGTTTGAACGTGAAATTGCTGAACTTTATACTGGCCAAGAGATAGATGAAGTTTTTTTCGAAACCGCCTCAACCGAGCACGAATCGAAGCAATCGTCAAAGGAATCAATCTCGGAAGCCAAGGTGGAGTCAGAGAGCTAGTTTTACTTAAAGCTTTAGCTAGGAAAGATCAAATAGAGCATTTACGTTTTTTGATTCAATATAAAGCAACAACTTTAGATCGAAGCAGTCAAACTGAAATACAGGCTTTTAATAATTTACTTAGTACATATCAAGGACTGATTGATCCAGAAGTAGAAACAAAACGAGATACGTTAAAAGATAAATTTAATGATATGAAAGACCTATTTACACAAACAGTAAAAGTTACTACAGCACCAGAACCTAAATAACTGAAAGTGAATCAATGCCGGCAGAAGATACTTTAACTTATAAAATTGAAATAGATCCATCAGATCTTGGGGCCCAACTTGATCAAATACGATCTCAAGTTAATATGGCCATGGGAGCTGCCGCTTTTTCTCAAGCGCCGGCTCCTCCTGGTCTTGATATGTCTTTTTCAGCTTTGCCCAGTTACATGGCGACTACAGCAGGTAGTTTTGCGGAAACAACTCAACAGTTAGCAGGCTCGTCCCACTCTGACCTGTCTTCATATTTAAATCATAATTATGATGCATTTAAATTAGGGTACTCTAAATTTACGACTGGGATGGAGCGTATGGGTCTTATGGTACCTCCTGCACCGATAGTACGTTTTCCACAACAGGGCATAACTGACTTTACTAGGCAAATGGAAGCAATACAAGCTATTGGCCAGCCTGGAGGAAGACTTTTTACGGCTACTGGTTTAGAAAATGTAGATATGCCCGGTTTATTTAAAGGGGCATTAGGCTTTGGCTACGACCCTAATGAGATGGCATTCTCTAGATCTGAATTTAATCAGCGCTATGGTGATGCTCTAGGTACCCGTGTCACAGGTCTTCTTGAACGAAACACTGGAATGCTTACTGGTATGGCAGGTGGTGCAGCTATTGGAGCTGTTGGTGGACCAGTTGGTGCTTTTGCAGGCAGTATAATTGGCATGGGCTATGATATGACTATGGGATGGGCCGGACAACAACGGCAACAGGAGGAACAGGTTGGAGGAGCGCTACAGGCAATTAGTAAACGAACACTTATGCCGACTGCTCTCAGTGAGAGTGGAGGTACACGTATGGCTGAAAACCTTCTTGGTATTGCGGATTCTTACGAGTCTAGAGTAAATAAGTTGACTAGAGATGATATACAGAGTGAGCTATTAGAATTTACTAAGTCTGGAGGCTTTGATGCAACACGGTCTGTTGATGAATTTGAGTCCGTCGCGAAAGGCGTAATTGCAAACACGCGTAAAGTTATGCAATCACTTAGAATGACGCAAGAAGAAGCTATAAAAATGATGGCAGATATGCAGCGTGAAGGATTAGTAAGTACAGGCGATGCATCAATGTTTGCTTTAGATATATCACAGTCGGCTAAAGCGAGTGGTATGGATCCAATGGAGTTAATGAATTTTATGCGACAAGGAGCTGAAATGTACCGCGGGTCTGGCGTAGGTATGCAAGGTGGTATGCAGATGTTACAGGAAGCACGATTAACGGTCCAGGATATGGTTCAAGACACTGGTACAGGATTAACTATTGCACGGGAGTTAGGTGGAACTTCGAATGCAGCTGCAGCCCTCGCACAAGGCCAAACAAATTTTATGCAAACAGCTATGGGTTTAGTACAGTATAACAATATGCAGCATGGCGGTGCAACTACAGATATGATTGGAGCTCTGGGTAATCTGAGTGGAATGAATGCATTTGATGTGTATCGTATGCGTTATAATATTGATCAGGATATGGGATCTGGAAAAATGAGTCCACAACAAATGGCCGGCTTTCAAATTGATCCATATTTAGATCGTTATGCAAGTACCTTACGAATAACTGAAGGACGAGGCATGGAATCACAGGATTACGAAGGATTTATGTATTGAATGGAGCAAAGTACAGGAATGCCATTAGCTGAAGTTCGTCAATTATTTAATGTTCGTTTTGCAGATCCAACCGAAGGAGCTGATAGAGATATATCGGCTACACAAGGAGCTTTGCAGCAGCTAAGTCGAGAGGGTTATCAAGGCACCAAGTGGGACCAAGCTGTGGCCAATGCTGGTATGGCATTAGATGAATTAATGGCACCCTTACGGAAATGGGAGCGGGGCGCGCATGAGATGTGAAGTCCTTACTCAAAAAGCATAAGTCAGTGATGAACAGATACGGAGCAGATGGACTTAGTGACGGACGGTCCATTATCTAACAATACACAACGGATGGCGGCGGCAGCTTATGCAGCTGGCTCCCTTAATGAAGATCAGCAAGCTATTTTAGACGAAGCGAAAATCGCATGAGATCAAGAAGCACGAAGTGCTGGACCCGGATTTTTTGCTGATCGAGATAATTATAAAGAATATAATAGAGAGACTGGTGGAAATCCTTTTGAGAAACGAGCTGCAGTATTTCATAGACTATTAGGCGAGTCCGGAGATAGCGGAGTTATAGCGGCAAAGGAAGGAGCACGGATCGCAGAAATACCTGAAACAGACCTTAATATACATGGTCTACAACCCGTAGATCCAGCCCTTTATGCCGAACGTGAAGAAATACTTGAGAGAATAGAAGGTGTTGATCTTGCAGACATATCAGATGCAGATCAGGCAGCCCTTATAGAAAATCAGCTTAAAATTAATATAGGAGAAGCTAATCGAGAATTTGCTGTTTCGGGGGCTGGAAGAATGATGGACGCTCCGACTCTTAGCAAAGCATTGCAGAGTGAATTTATACTTAATGCCGAGGGTCAGTTTCTTCCAGAGTATGCACAAAGTCTAAGCATGGGAAGTTATGGATCGACTGCTATTACAACGGAAGGAGCTGAGGTAGAGAAGTTAGATGCTGGGTCAGTAGATCCATGAGATACATCGGGGTCAGTATATCGTGATGCAATTACACGGGATTATCTACAAACTACGGCCGCTATATTTACTAGAGAAGATCAGGGAGTTGAAAAGTTTAAAGTTCTTACAAACTTTATCCAAGAACTTAGTGGTAAGGCCGATATAGCTACCGGACTTACAACTTTAGGCTTTGCTGCTACTACGAATAGTGAAGCCATGGAGCAGAATGGCGGTTTATTTAACGAAGAAAAAGCTATGGATGCCTATAATGCTTTAGTTTTTTCAACTAAAACAACTCATGATTTAACTCTAAATAACGCGAAGCAAAAAGCCACAGGCGTTTCATGAAGTAAAGTTCAAACTACTTTACAAGAGAGTTTGAAGACTTTATCCAAAGAGGAGGGTTTAGGTCGGATGGAAGCATTAGATGCTGCTGTTCGTAGTCTAGCCGCATATGGTGCTATTCAAACGGACTATACAAAACCTCCAAATCCAGGTTCTATAGAATCAATTAAAGCTTTTCAATCAGCATCGGGTCTAACACCTGATGGTATAATTGGCCCTATTACTCAAGCTGCAATTAAAGTGGCGGAACAGGGCCCAACTTTTAAAGATGTTTCAGGCGGTGACATGCCACTTGTTGCTGCCACTTTACGTGCAGCATTGCCGGGAGCAACATTAGATGCTGGAACTGGCGGTACTTGATGAGAGGAAACAATGGCGGGAGGCGAAAAGGCTTTAGGTACTAAATCTGGAAAACTTCGTACAGGAGCTCTATTACCAGATTTAAGTTTGGACACTATAGCCCGTTTTGGAGAAGATGATGCTGCCTTAAAGAGCTATATCTCCAAGATGGAAGATAAGCATGAACAATATTTACAATATGATCCTTTAGCAGCATTATCATCAGATAAAAAAGCTGGTTTACATGAAGCGAATGATGAAAATAAGAGGGAATCATGGTTAGCATTAGGTGGGGCTTTCTCAACATCAA
>Ga0187827_10001460_pt1 | contig 34693 bp, 32 predicted proteins | sample ETNtaG_39_FD_167969 | JGI IMG/M metagenome (GOLD analysis project Ga0187827, IMG submission 167969) | Marine microbial and viral communities from oxygen minimum zone, Eastern Pacific Ocean - ETNP2014_SV_150_PacBio MetaG (Illumina Assembly) | ecosystem: Environmental > Aquatic > Marine > Hypoxic...
TATCTCCCATATATCTGTCAATCGGAGCTTCTGAGAAATACTCCTTCAAGAAGAGATGAGCAACCTGTTTCCCCACCTTCCCAGCAGGTTTCCCTTGCTCACCTACATTATCTGCACCCAAGAAAGACCCTTTAGAAACAGAGAAGAGAGTAATAGACGAACCGGGTGAAATGGCATCCGTTACATCTATCATAATATCGCCCCAATTCACATTTTGTGAATATAATCTGTCTAGGGCTGTTCTCATCTGTCTCTCAGCGACATCTTTAGGAAGATTTGAGCAGATGCTTATTCCAGATATTGGAGAAGTACTTCTAGAAACTATTTGTTGAGGTTTAAGTTTCTTTAAAGGTTTGATGTATGCTTTCACTATTCCTCCTCCTCGAGGGAAATATCCTCTTTTAATCACATCTATTGTACAATTTATACCCAAGAGCTTGAAAGCAGGTAATACTACATACCTAAAGTAGTCAATGGTTGGGCTCCACTTAACATCTGTACCTCCTTTGAGTTCAAGTTCGCAGCCCACTCCATTTAGACTAGCAGCTGGTACAGCAGCAATCAAGATAAGTGAGATACTACCCGCGGTTCCTACATCAAATTTAAGTGATGGTTGTGGTTTCTCTCCTGGATTAAAAGTCACCCAACTTGCTCCTAACTGAAGGTTCTGAACCTCAGCACCACACATATCTGCAAGAAGCTTTACTGCAGTGATATGTTGAGGTTTTAATCCTGGAATATTTCGTTTGGCTCTTATGTTCTTAACCTTAATAGGCTTATTCAGGATTAATGAGAGAGTAATTGACGTACGAAGAATCTGTCCTCCCCCCTCTCCGTACGATCCATCTATTTCAAAGAATTGAGGCTCGTTCAACTAAATCATTCCTGAAAAACTTTGTTTTCCAAATGACAAATTAAATGATTGTGCTAGTCGTTAATCGTAACATCTGTCTGTGCTAAATCTTTGATTCTTTGAACTCCATCTTGAAGCTTTATGAATTCAGCTACACTTTTTGGGACCAGTTCTTTCCAATTACCTCCAGACAACATTCTTTTCCTGATTTCTGTGGCCCAATATCTATCACGCTTAAAAAGAGGAACATATTCAACTCTGTATCCAGCTTCTTTTGCGAGACGGCAAGTTAGGGGTTCATTGGAATAAACAACTTCGAACCGTGGAACATATGATTGGAGGTTAGAAAACCATGTAGAATGCAAAGTGACATCAGGAACGGGTACTATAATATGTCTGGCAGGATCTATTTGAGATTCTTTCAATGCAAGTCGCATCATATACATTCTCTCACCTACAGTGAATGGATTAATTGAGTCATGACTATATTGTGCACTTCCCACAACCAAAATAAGTTCTTCTACATGCTCTAAAACATATTTAATAGCATTAAGGTGACCATGATGAAAAGGTTGGAACCTCCCAACAAATAATCCTCTATTCAACAATTCTTCATCTTCCTAAGAACCTCAGTTTATAACACGGCTTGAAATGTTTTACGGAATAGGCAGGTATTATTGTTAAACTCTCAACTAGTAGCAAAGTTTACAATACTCTCCCTTGGGAGTCTATAAGATAATGAACCCAAAAAAACTGCTTATGCTTCCAGGTCCTACAAATGTACCTGAGCGAATTATGAACGCAATGCTGACTCCTTTAATGGGTCATAGAACTCCCGATTTTGCTTATCTCATGAAAAACATAGTTGAAAAGTCAAAACAGGTTTACCAGACATCTGGTGACGTGATCGTTTTCTCATCATCAGGTACTGGTGCCGTAGAGGCCGCAATCACCAACATTGTGAGAAAAGGCGACAAAACGATCGTAACTGTTTTTGGTGAGTTTGGTGAAAGGGCGGCGCTCCTTGTTGAGGCCTCTGGTGGAGTGGCGATTAAGGTTGAAGCCCCGTTTGGAGATGTTCCTAGGATAGATCAATTGGAAGAGGCGTTTGAAAAAAATAAGGATGTAAAGGCACTTGTTATTATTACAAATGAAACGTCAACCGGAACCATGTTTAAATGGTTAAAGGAAGCAGGTGATCTTGCAGCAAAGTATGGAAGCTTTCTGATATTAGATTCGGTTTCTAATCTTACAGCAGATGATATTCCAGTGGATAGGATAGGTGCCGACATTGTTGCTACAGGGAGTCAGAAAAGTCTTGCAGCACCTCCTGGTCTTGCGATGGTGTCAGTCAGCAAAAAGGCGAAGAAGTATATTATTGATAATCCACCTTCGCGACTTTACTTTAACATCGCTAGGCATCTAAAATATGCTGAAATAGGCCAGACACCGTTTACACCGGCACTTTCACTATACTATGCATTGGATGAAGCGCTGAATATGGCTTTAGAGGAGGGATTGAACCAAAGGATACAAAGACATAAGTTATGTGCCGATGCATTCTATTCCTCATTTACAGCTATGGGGCTTAAACTCTTCGCGGTTGAGGAGGTAAGATCTAATACAATCATATCTGTTAACTATCCTGAAGGAGTAGATGACAAACAGTTCAGAGGTATGTTAGATAAAGACTACAGGGTAGTTATTGCAGGAGGGTTTGGACCTTACAAAGGTAAATTATTCAGGATAGGTTCATTGGGTGAAGTGCATCGGTACCACGTAGTTACAACCGTTTCGGCTGTAAATGATACCCTTAGTTCCTTGGTGGGTAAAACTAGAAGTGAGGACCCTGTTGAAATTGCAAGAACAAAGTTACGAGACCTATAGGCAGAGCAATTAGTTTCCTGGAAAAACGGGAATAAAGGAAGTGGCGCAAGGTTTTTACGGGCTTCGAATTCAGTGTTGATGAATTGGAGAAATTATAGTTGGATAAAGGTACGCTGATACTTATTGATTTATCTGGAAGGGTTAAAGATACTGGCGAGATTATAGAAACCACCGTAGCGGCAGATGCAAAGAAGTTCGGGGTTTTTGATGAATCTAAGAAATATGAGCCAAGATTAGTATCAGTAGGCGAAGAATGGGTTCTGAAAGGCCTAGATGAAGCAATAATTTCTGCAAAGATCAACAAGAGAGTAGTTCTTGACATACACCCAGAAAAAGCCTTTGGTGAGAGAGACCCCAATAAGGTTAGACGAATACCTTTGAGGAAGCTTGGTGAGAAGGCTGCAGAGCTCAGAGTGGGTGATGAAGTTGAGATAGATAATAGGATAGGTCTTATTAGATTCATAGGGTCAGGAAGGGCTCAGATAGATTTCAACCATAAATATGCAGGTAAAGTATTAACTTATGATTTCAAAATATCTAAAGAGCTAACAACCGCATATGAAAAGTCTATGTCACTACTACGTAGGAGGTTACCAGTAGAAGAAGGGAAAGTTTCTCTTATCATTAAGAATGACGAACTAACCATTAGCATTCCTAAAGAAGCTTATCTTACTGAAGGACTTCAAATAATAAAAAAGGCGGCTTCTACTGATATATTCAAATATGTTGGTAATGTAAATAAAGTAACATATTTAGAAATATATGAATCTCAAAAACCTAAGAAACCTAAGAAACCTAAGAAACCTAAGAAACCTAAGAAACCTAAGAACACCCCAAAGAGGAAAGTGAATACTAAGAAGGCTCAACCTCTACCAAAGACCGAGAAGCGTAAACAGGGCAATCGCAAGTCTTCTTAATCAATCTCTTTATAACGTAATATTTACCTACCCTAACATTGCTTGGGAGACAGAGACAATTATCCCGGCATGGGACACCATCAGCTTCTCCAACAAGTATTGTAGTACCTGCAACTGCGGAACTGCTATTTACTGCCAAATTTCTTAGTTGTGGCTTTACTTGAACCACAACCGCTCTTTCTTCTAATAATTTACATTCAATCTTATTCTTCCTAACGTCGGTTACGGAGTAAAACTCTTCTATTTCAAGCCGTCCAAGACAAGCTTTACGCGAAGAACAAGATCTGCAGGTTTCAGCTTCACCGAGAAATTGAAAAGTAAATCCGGGTTTTGCTAAGGATTCATTGAGGATGGTGTATATCAGTTTGGAGTTCATATCACATTTGTTGACCGTGCTAGGTTAAAAGCTGACTGCTCATCTAAATTTATGCGCCCAAGAATGGTGTGACGGTCAGGTCTAATTTTTTTTGCTTGCAGTATTGCTTTTACTATTCTTTTATCCTCAAGCCCAATATCTTTTCCTTTAGTAGGAGCATGAATATCTTCAAGGGCTTTCACTATTTTTTCCCAATTAATCCCTTGAAGCTTGGCCATAAGTATGGTTCCTAACCCTACCTTTTCACCATGCAAACCATCATTCTTTCCTTGAATATCCAAAGCATGTGCAAAAAGATGTTCAGAGCCACTACACGGTCGACTACTACCGGCAATACCAGCGGCTACTCCAGCACTTAAGAGAGCTTCAATAACATCTCGAACACTATCCTTCTTTCCTTCTCCTATATTCTTTGCCTCTTCAATTATTATGTCTGCACTAAGACGTGCGAGACTTGCAGCATATTTTCCAAAGTATGATCCTTTATCAGTTCGCTCTATTTCCCAATCTTTAACAGCTGTAACTTTACCAATCAAATCTCCACACCCGCTTGCCAGAAGCCTAATAGGCGCATCACCTATAATGTCAAGGTCAGCAATTATCCCTAGTGGGGGATTGGCTACAATTGAGTATGGACGATCTGACCCCTTTATTGATGCGAAAGGGCTTGATATACCATCATGAGATGCACTTGTAGGGATACTAAGGTAGGGCAGATTCATGTTAAATGCGGCAAGTTTTGCAACATCAACCGTCTTTCCTCCACCAAATCCAATCATGATATCGACATTTTTATCAATAGATTCAACGATTTTTTGAATCGTCTTCATGTCAGCAATATGAATCTCTGACCAATGAACCGTGAATCCATTTGTGGATAGGATTATTTCAATGGGCTTCTTAACTTTTGCAATAATATGGGGACCAGTTACTATATGTACCGCTTGGCACCTAAGATTATCTAGAAAACTACCTAGCTCCTTTACTACACCATTACCCACAAGTATTCTTTTTGGGAGCTCCATCTCATGCCTGTTTCCAGCTAGCCTAACCTCACTTCGTGGCTTTAGCGGAATTGTCAACAGTTTTTAGAGTTTTTTTTACATTGATATAATTCTTTGCATTATTCTAATCCAAGAGTTCTTAGACGAGTATATGTTTAAAACCTGATAATTTCAGCCACTTCTTATTAAAAGGGTGAAGATTATACGTTTTAAAGTTAGCTGGTATATATTTCAAGTGGGTAATTGAGTTGACAATTCATATCCTAGATATCTACCGAAGCTCTAACATTGGTATCTTTTTGAAGAGTAATGAAGAATATCTACTAGTTCCGAATGGATTAGCCAAAACTAAGATAGAGAAACTGTCAGAATATCTTAGCGTCGAACAGATTGAAATTTCAATAGGAGGATCTAGACTACTTGGCCCATTAATTGTTATGAATAATAAGGGGATATTGGTTTCAAGATTAGCAGATGAAAATGAGATTAAGCTCCTGAAAAAATCAACAGGTCTTCCTGTTGAAAGATTACTATCTAGATACACGTCAGCAGGGAATCTCATCTCCGCGAATGATAAAGGAGTGATTGCTTCAACGTTGCTTAAAGACATGGAAAACCAAATTGTGGATGTACTAGATGCTCCTGTTGAATTCATTACAATAGCTTCTTTCAATCAAGTTGGTGCTTTAATGGTTTCTGGGAATGAAGGTTCAGCTATTCACCCTCAAGCATTAGATGAAGAGATAACCAAAGCTGCCAAAATATTAAAAGTTGATGTCGAACCAATAACTATCAACCGAGGATTGCCATATATAGCTTCAGGAATTATCTTAACCAAAGAAAAGGCAATTGTGGGAAGCCTCACAACTGGACCTGAGCTAATAATGCTAAGCAGGATTTTCAAGCTATAATACTAAAAGTAGGATGAGTTTAAATTAGGTGTTAAGGATAGTCTGACTTATGAGTGAAGAAGAAAAACAACTACAGGCCCACTTATATGAATTTAGAATGCTTGAGGGTCGACTGAAAGAAATATCGGCACAAGGTGAAATGCTGATGCGAGCCCTCATTGAAACTAGGGGAGGACTAACAACATTAAAAGGATTGAATCCATCATCATCTAATGAAGTTCTAATACCTATAGGTGGGGGTACATTTGTTAATGCCAAGGTACCTCCATCGGATAAGCTTCTTGTAACAATTGGTGCAGATGTTATAGTTGAGAAGCAAAAGGACGATGCTTTGAAAGATGTTGAAGAGCGTATTAAGGAGATGGAAAACGCTGTATCAGGGATAGAAGCCCATAGAGCAGATCTTAATCAGAAGATGCTTACAAAACGTGAGTCAATAAATGGTTTAATGGCGAAGCAAAAGGGTTAGTAAGCAGTGTTTGAAAAGCTCAGTTCAGCTATAAAAACAATAACCACAACAGTAAACCAAAGAACCCTCAAAGAAGACGACATAACAAAAATATTAACAGAGTTTGAACTAGCGCTCATAGAATGTGATATATCGCCAATTATTGTCGAAAACTTAGTTAAAAAAGTCAAAGAAACGGTAACTGGAACAAAAATAGATCGTTCTATAGACATTGAATTACATCTAATAGAACACCTCAAAAATGTTGTAAAACAGATTCTTAATGAAGCAAAAAGTTTAGACTTCTTTAAAGTTATTAACGAGAAAAAGAATTCAGGAAATCTCTTTTCAATAGTTTTTCTTGGAATAAATGGAACAGGTAAGACGACTACCATATCCAAGATAGGAAAACTTCTAAAAGACAATGGTTTCTCAGTTGTGCTTGCTGCTGCAGATACACATAGGGCAGGTGCGATAGAGCAACTTACAGAACATGCTGAACGCTTATCCTTGAAAGTGATAACTCAAAGTTATGGGGCGGATCCCAGTGCAGTTGCTAGAGATGCAATATTATATGCTAAGTCGCACAAAATAGACGTCGTCTTGATTGACACCGCAGGCCGCATGCAGACAAGTAAGAATCTAATGGATGAAATGACAAAGATTATTCGAGTAATAAAACCTGACCTGAAAATATTTGTTGGGGATGCTCTTATGGGTAGTGATGCTGTTTCACAGGCAAAAGAGTTTTCAGAATATACCGACTTTGATGCAGCAATTCTAACAAAAATAGACGCTGATGCAAAAGGTGGAGCGGCACTTTCAATCATTAGCGTTACAGGGAAACCCATTATTTTTCTTGGAATTGGACAAGAATATGAAAACCTTATACCATTCGATATAAACAATTTTGTATCAGTTATATTCGAGGTGGAATAAGGGAAAAATGTCTCAAATGAAAGGAAGAGATATACTAACCTTAGCAGAATTTTCGAGAGAAGATATTATTAAAATACTTGATTTAGCTGATAGATTTAAGAAAGAAAGGAAGAAATTCATCTATAAAAAAATCTTATCAACCAAGACGCTTGCAATGATTTTTCAAAAGCCTTCTACTCGAACGCGAGTGAGTTTTGATGTTGCTATGAATGACCTTGGAGGAAACAGTATTACACTAAATTCAACTGAAATCCAGTTATCGAGAGGAGAAACGATTGAAGATACAGCAAGAAGCTTTTCTCGTTATGTAGATGTGATAATGGCCAGAATGCAAAACCATAATGAAGTATCTGTTCTTGCGAAATATGCATCTATCCCAGTAATAAACGGTCTTTCCGATATTTATCATCCTACACAAGTCCTTGCTGATCTCCAGACTATCAGAGAAAAGAAAGGAAAACTTGAGGGTCTAAAATTGGCATGGATAGGAGATGGAAATAATGTCTGCAATACATTGCTTATCGGTTGCGGTAGAATGGGAATAGATATGCAAGTTGCGTCACCTCCTAATTACAAACCGGATCGTGGTGCATATGAACTAGCTAAGAAAGCCTCTGAAAAGAGTATGAATAATATAGAAGTAATAGAGGATGCAAAAGAAGCGGTAAAGGATGCAGATATCGTTGTAACAGACACATTCATTTCAATGGGTTCAGATTCTCAACGTACAGAAAGGTTGAAAACATTCCTGCCAGAATATCAAGTGAACTCCGACCTAATGAACAGAGCTAACAAAGATGCAATTTTCATGCATTGTCTTCCATCACATCGAGGAGAAGAAGTTACGGATGAAGTTATTGATGGAACAAAATCTGTTGTATGGGATGAAGCTGAAAACAGACTGCATAGTCAGAAGGCATTATTATCATTATTACTTCTAGATGAATACTCCTGTTAAAATCGATTATTTACTTGAAGTCAGTGAAAAGAATATCCTTAAAATTAGTAATTTTTCTATTAACAATTATAATTCCTTCAGTGGATAGAAGTTTAATCTTTTCATTAATGCCATTACAATAACCACCAATTTCACCATCTGCATAAACAACTCTATGACATGGAATAATAACAGGATTTGGATTAATATTTAGTATTTTGCCGATAGTACGCGTAACATTTGGTTTTCTCATGGCCTTAGCAAGATGACCGTATGTCGAGACTTTACCTTTAGGTATCTGAGAAGTTAAGTAGTATACACGATTCTTTTTTAGAAAGTTTCTAATTAACATAAAAAGCATACACTCTTTCTAGAATTTAATAATCTCTAATCCAGCTTCTTCCACAAGTGATTTTACTCGTTCTCTTCCTTTAATACCCTTCCAATCCAAGATTGCGTACGAAACTTTCTCTATAGACTTAATTATCATTTGATTAAGGATAAACTTATCAAGATTTGGTAAGGCATATTTAGGCATAATTGCACCTAAAGCATAATTAGACTCAGTGATAAGATTAGTGAATTTTTCAGAGTAATGAGTTCCTCCCAACCCAATGGCAATTTTATCCGAAGAATATTCGCTTTCAACTGTATTCATAATTGCTTCACATACAGTTTCTATTGCAGCACTATCTTGCCAATTTTCTTCAGAGGAGCCTATTTCCACGAAGAGTAGAGGTTTAGAGAAGGATGTAGGTCCATGATGCATAGCCTCTGTCACTATCGAATATCTACGAACATTATTCTTTAGCTGTTTTAACTGTTTAAGATATTCTCGATGAATGCTAGGATACGTGTAGGCTAATTCTGTTGGAACACCACCGAATGAAGCGACCTTTGAGAAATTACCGGGGAAATGGGCTGTTAAACTTGGGATCCCACTTTCTGATTTATGGCAAGACAGGAAGATGTAGGCAACAGGATCAAGACTTGGTTCATCTAATAACAAAAGTTCTTTTGAGGTTTTTATTAAAGATATTCGGTCTTTTTTATAAATAGGGGTACCTTCGAATCTTTGATTAGTCTCTTTAAAACTATATGTTTCTATTAGATGTTGAGCCATGTTCCTGCTTGCAATATCTTGGTTGGAAGATACCAAAATGATATGATCAGTCATGTTTTAATTACACTGTTTTTTCTTATTAGAAAGGTTTTTCGTGCTAATATAGTAAACTATTTACTTAATGATTTCACGCGATTGAGTTGGTAAATAAAGAATGGGGTTAGGCAGTTTTATTCGATCGGCTAAGAATACCATGAAACTTGCCCACAAATCGGATAGACAAGAATTCATGCTTTACCTTAAATTAGTATTATTAGGTGTAGGTGTTGTCGGAACTATAGGTTATATCATTCAAACAATAAGTTCTTTCTTACAGCTATAGGATGCGAAACTAGTATGAGTGATGCGATTTCAGGGAGAATATTTGCAGTTAAAACTGCAGGTGGACAAGAGAAGACAGTTGCTTCATTTGTATCAACAAGGGCAGAGATGCGTGAAAAGAAGGTGTATTCTGTTCTAGTATTCGACGCAATGAAGGGATACGTCTTTCTGGAAGCACCTGATGCCCAAGTCGTCGGTGAGAGTATAGCTGGATTTAAACATGTTAAGAGCCAGGTACCAGGGATAATCAGATTCCCTGATATAGAGAAATTCCTGGTAACAAAATCAATATTAACTGAACTTGATATTGGAGATAAAGTTGAGGTTGTAGCGGGGCCATTTAAAGGGATACAAGCAAATATAACTCGTATAGAAACGGTTCGTAAAGAAGTTACAGTGATATTGCTAGACGCACCATATCAGCTACCAGTAACGGTTGATGCAGATTACCTCAAGATTATTCAGAAAAGTAGCGTCAAAAATACCGAGTAGATTCTCTGTTAATATCTATTTATTAACTGACCATATGAATGTGTTATTTGAGATATTCAAGTAAACTCGATTCTCAAAAAAAAGTCTTTGCTGCAGTAACATTAACCCATTCTTTATGGGTCTCCATCTTTCAACATTGGGAACTTCAAAAAGTCAAAATCGGCTCGAAGACTTATAACAGGGGCAAAAGGAACCTCCGGCAAAGATATCGGACAAATGATGAGAAGTGGGAGAGAAAAAATCTGTCAATGCTCTTGTGGTAGGTGGAGAAGCTAATGCTGGCCCACCACTTGGACCGGCACTAGGGCCTTTTGGGATGAATGTTATGATGATAGTTAAGGATATCAATGAAAAGACTAAAGATTATTTGGGCATGCGAGTGCCTGTAAAAATCACAGTGGATACAGGGACAAAAGAATTCGATGTGGAAGTTGGAGTACCTACAACATCTGCTTTAATAGTTAAGGAGACCGGAGTTGAGAAAGGATCTGGAGAACCCAAAACTAAATTGGTTGGCAATCTTGGTTTTCAACAGTTACTAAAGATTGCAAACTCTAAGATGGACCAATCATATGGCAAAACATTGAAAGCAGTAGTAAGAGAAATTGTAGGTTCCTGCATAAGCATGGGGATTAAAATAGAAGAGAAAGATCCTCGTGAGTTCCAGAAAGAATTAGGAGAAGGAAAGTTTGATGCTAAAATTACTGAAAATTAAAAAGTAACTTTAATATCGACATCTTCAAAGGGGAGCCAAGGCTGCCTAAATGGGTGAGGAAACGAATCACGGATTAAAAGCGAAACTGGTCCTCAATGATGGGACAGTATTCAAAGGATACGGATTCGGGGTTCCAAACAAAACTGTGGGGGAAGTAGTATTCAATACGGGTATGGTTGGCTACACAGAATCTTTATCAGATCCATCTTATCGTGGACAGATACTATGTTTTACATATCCATTGATAGGTAATTATGGAGTACCAGAATTCAGGTTAAGAGATAAATATAATTTACCAATTGGTTTCGAGTCTGAGTTAATTCAAGTTTCAGGGGTGATAGTTAATGAGGTGTGCGAGAAGCCTAGCCATTGGGCGTCCAAGATAACATTGGATGAATGGTTGAAACAGAACAAGGTTTCAGGAATATATGGAATTGATACAAGAGAATTAACGAAAAAGATTCGTGTCCATGGAGTAATGATGAGTATTCTTGAGGTATCAAAAGATCCATCGCCCGATGATATGTTAATCAAGAACCTTGAGAGTAACCTAAACTACGGCGATATCAACTTTGTTGAAGAAGTTTCTGTAAAACAACCTGTTGAATATGGGAAAGGAGATAATAAAGTGGTACTCATAGATTGTGGAGTAAAACTCAACATAATTCGAGAACTTCTCCGCAGGGGATTGAAAGTGATTCGAGTCCCTTATGACGCTTCTTCAAAGGATATTTTGGATTACCAGCCTATGGGGGTATTAGTGAGCAATGGACCAGGAGATCCAAAGATTTGTGGCAAGACCATTAAAACTGTAAAAAAGCTTTTTGATGATGATATTCCATTGTTAGGAATATGTTTGGGAACTCAGATAATCGCTTTAGCACTTGGTGGTGACACATATAAGCTGAAATATGGTCACAGAGGACAGAATAAGCCTTGTATAGATTTGGGAACTCTCCGAAGCTATGTTACAAGCCAGAATCATGGATATACGATTAACCCTAAATCTCTGAAAAGCACTGGTTTGAAACCTTGGTTTGTAAATGCTGATGACAAGACTGTTGAAGGATTGAAGCATAAAAATGGTAGGTGTTTATCTGTCCAATTCCATCCTGAGGCTTCACCCGGCCCTAATGATACAGAATATATCTTCGATGAATTTCTTAATATCCTAAAGGGGGATACCGATGAGTAGGATAGAAGGTATCAAGAAGGTTCTAGTTATAGGAAGCGGAGCCATTAAAATAGGAGAGGCAGGAGAATTTGATTATAGTGGCTCTCAGGCTTTAAAGGCTCTTCGCGAGGAAGAGATAGAGTCAATTCTAGTGAACCCGAATGTAGCCACAATACAGACTGACGTCCGAATGGTGGATAAGATCTACTATCTACCTATTAATCTTGAATATGTAACCAATGTGATAGAAAAAGAGAGGCCAGATGGCATATTCCTAAGTTTTGGTGGGCAGACTGCCTTGAACTGTGGAGTTCAACTAGCCAAGAATGGAATCTTAGAAAAATATGGAGTAAGGGTTTTGGGTACACCTATCGCAGGAATACAAGCAACAGAGGACAGAGATGCTTTTGTTCACACAATGGAGAATGCTGGTATACCGGTACCAAAGAGCAAAGTAGCTTATTCAGTTGACGAAGCTCGAAAAATCGCACTAAATATAGGGTATCCAGCTATGGTTCGAGTAGCATATACACTCGGTGGAAAAGGTTCAGGAGTTGCATATAACGAATATGAGCTAGATGAAATAGTTCAACGTGGAATTTCTAACAGCCTTGCCAACCAAGTGCTGATTGAAGAATATCTTGGATCATGGAAACAGGTAGAATATGAGGTTATGCGGGATCAAAAAGATAACAGTGTAATCATCTGCAATATGGAGAATATGCTTGCTATGCGAGTACATACAGGCGATAATATTGTTGTTGCACCCTCTCAGACTTTATCAAATAGTGAATATCATATGCTCAGAACAGCAGCCATAGAAGCGACAAAAGCCTGTGGGGTGGTTGGTGAATGTAATATCCAATTTGCACTTAATAATAAATCTGATAAGTTCTTAGCTATAGAAATAAACGCTCGTCTTTCGCGCTCATCTGCACTTGCATCAAAAGCAACAGGATATCCTTTAGCCTACATGGCGGCAAAACTTGCATTAGGTTATACCCTGCCTGAACTAACCAATAAAGTTACGGGCATCACTACAGCCTGTTTTGAACCTTCTTTGGATTATTTAGTTATCAAGATGCCAAGATGGGACCTTCAGAAGTTTGAACGAGTTAGTAGAAATCTCGGAGTCCAAATGAAATCAGTTGGTGAAGTTATGGCGATTGGGCATAAATTCGAAGAATCTATTCAAAAGGCCATACGAATGCTAGAAATTGGTAGAAACGGACTAGTTTGCAACGAAGACACGGAAGAATCTCTTGAGATGATTGAGATAGGACTGAATCGCCCGACAGATGATATTATTTTCATAGTTATTCAGGCAATAAAAAGGGGGATGTCAGTAGAGCGTATTCAAGAATTATCATACATTGATATTTGGTTTCTTGAAAAGATGAAGAATATAGTACAGATTGAACAAGAACTTCGAAATGTAAATCAAAATCTCTCAGATGTTCCTGCAGAACTAATCTTGAAAGCCAAACAATTTGGTTTCTCAGATAAACAAATATCCAGTTGTCTTAATGTAACTGAACAAGAAGCGCGGGATTATCGAAAAAAATTCGGAGTAACTCCTAATGTGAAGCAGATAGATACATTGGCAGGCGAATGGCCTGCTCAAACTAACTACTTGTATCTAACTTATAATGGTGAAGCAGATGATGTGAAGTTCAGTAGAGAAAAGAAAGTCATAGTATTGGGAGCTGGTACATACCGAATTGGAAGCTCCGTTGAATTTGATTGGTGTACCATGAATATGGTCTGGGGCTTGAAGAAAAATGGTATAAAAGAAGTATTGGTGATAAACTGCAATCCAGAGACGGTTTCAACAGATTATGATGAAAGTGACAGACTATATTTTGAAGAGCTAACGCTTGAACATGTCTTAGACATATATGAAAAGGAACAGCCCATTGGGATTGTTACTTGTGTGGGAGGACAAACAGCTAATAATCTTACACCTAAACTCGAAAAACAGCAAATAAAGATTCTGGGAACAAGTAGTAATAGTGTAGATACAGCTGAAGATCGCTCTAAATTCAGTAAACTTCTTGATGATCTTGATATGGCTCAACCAAAATGGAGTAAGTTTGCATCAATTAAGGAAGCAAAAGAGTTCGCCAAAGATGTAGGATACCCTGTTATGGTTAGACCTTCATACGTATTAAGTGGAGCTGCTATGAGAGTGATTTGGACATCAGAACAGATGGAAAAATTCCTTAAAACAGCATCGGAGGTCAGCCCAGAATATCCTCTAGTTATCAGTAAATTCATCCAAGATGCAATGGAAGTGGAGCTTGATGCAGTTTCAGATGGTGACAATATTTTGATGGGTTTAGTAATGGAGCATATTGAAAAGGCCGGAATACACTCCGGTGATGCTATTATGGTAGCACCTCCAAAAGGAGTAAATCAAGATATACTAAATACATTGAATGAGTATGCCTCCAAAATCGCCCGTGCACTTCAAGTGAAGGGCCCATTCAATATCCAATTCATCGTTAAAGACAACACAGTTTATGTTATTGAATGTAACTTGAGAGCGTCAAGATCAATGCCGTTCATTTCTAAGTTGACTGGAGTTAACCTTATGGATGCAGCTTCATTTTCAGTTCTAGGGCATAGTCTGAAGCCTATGTTGAAGACAGCCAGGAGAAGAAATATTGTTGGGGTAAAGGTACCTCAATTCTCTTTCACTCAGCTGGAAGGAGCGGATCTTATCCTTGGAGTTGAAATGCAATCTACAGGAGAGGTTGCCTGTTTTGGGAGGAATTTCTTTGATGCATTAAGTAAGGCCATGATTTCTGCAGGATATAATATTCCTCGAAGAGGAGGTAACATACTTGTTACTGTCGGAGGTCAGAGTATGAAAATGGGGATACTGCCATTGGTTGATATGTCACGAAAATTAGGCTATAATATTCTTTCCACTGAACACACATCGGAATTTCTTATCGAGAATGGTGTTTCTAATGTTACAACTGTCTATAAAATTACAGAACCTGATAGAACTCCAAATATTGCAGATTATCTTCTGGACGGATCTCTTGATCTCATAATCAATATTCCTCAATCATCAGCTATAGAGAAGTACGCGTATATGCTTGAAGATGAATATGTCATTCGACGTAAATCTGTTGAACTTGGAATACCAGTATTTACAAACATAGAAACTGCGACTGTCTTCATAAAAAGTCTAGAATGGATACGGTCAAACAAGCCAACTGTAGACTTTCATACTGCTAATATAAGTTAAGGAAACTATTATTAGATCAATATTAAAGGATGAACAGAGGACAACTGATCTTAAAGTGATAGGTTGATAAAGGCCTAATTCAAGAAGAGGTCGAGTCGGAGGCGCTTTAATAGTTGGTAAATCTTAAGCAGTTTGTAAAGATGGTCAAGGAGGCTCGGAAGAAGTCTGGAAAGAGGAACTTCAACCAATCGTTTGAACTGATAGTTACCCTCCGTGATATTGATATCAAGAAACAAGATTTCAACATAAGTGAAGTTGTGTATTTGGCCCATAAATTTACGAAGAAACCTGGTATTTGCGTATTTGCAGGTGGAGATATGGCGTTGAAAGCTAAGCGCAGCAAAGCAGATAGGATAATAGAACCCGAAGAGTTAGAAAAGAATGCAACTGACAAAAGACAGCTAAGAAAGATATCTAATGGATATTCCTTCTTTCTTTCAGAAACTACCCTTATGCCTAAAATAGGTAAGATACTAGGACAATTCCTTGGTCCAAAAGGTAAAATGCCCACACCAGTACCACCTAATGCACCAGTGGAAAATATGGTGGAACGGTTTACATCTGCAGTAAGGATTCGAAGCAGAGGACAACTTGCTGTAGCAGGCAAAGTTGGAGACGAATCTATGAGCGATGAAGCGGTTGCAGAAAACACTGTAGTAATCTTTAATGCAATAGAGAAAAAACTTCCATCAGGCAATAACAATATCGATAGAATTATGTTAAAGTTGACAATGGCTGAACCCGTAACTATTTCGGAGATGAATAAATGAGACAAGATACAGATCGTGAATATTCCGCAAAAAAAGTGGATGCAATAAGAAAGATAAACGAATACACAGAAAAATACTCCGTTTTAGCGCTATCGAAGATACGCAAAGTTAGAGCTCGTCAAATGATGACACTTAGAAAACAGTTCAGAGATGAAATGAATATAGTCGTCGCTAAGAATAAGATATCCAAAATGGGTTTAAAAAATAGGAAGAAAAATATTGAGAATTTCATTGAAAGAATAACAGATCAGAATGCAATAATTTTTACAGAGATGAATCCATTCAAAATTCAACTTTTGATGGATAAGAATAAAGTCGATTTGCCTGCAAGAGTTGGAGATATTGCAACTGACCCCGTGACTTTGCCTTCAGGAAATACAAGTATACCACCTGGCCCAGTTCTAAGTGAATTCAAAGAGATGAAAGTACCCACAAAAATTGATGCGGGCAGTATTTTCATATCCAGAGACACAGAGGTATTGAAAATTGGTGAAGTGATAAAGCCAAAATTAGCTTCTCTTCTATCAAGGCTTGGTCTCAAACCCATTAAGGCAGGGCTCTCAATTAGTGCAGCTTATGTGGATGGTGTAGTTTTTAGCGGCGAAGACTTACGATTAGACTTGGAAGAATATCGTGTTAAGATTCAAAAAGCGCATAACTCAACATTAGCACTCAGTATAGAAACAACATATTTAACAAAAGAAACTATTCCCATTATCTTAGGAAATGCAGCTTTGACTGCAAAAGCACTCACCCTGATATCAGCATACACAACTAAAGAAACATTACCAGATGTTCTCTTGTCAGGTCAACAAAAAGCTAATAATCTACTTAATCTAGCGAAGCGAAAAGGCTACAATTAAAGAATATTATCTTCTTTAAACAAATTTAGCCGAATAAGCTTGATAAACCTGCAAGTGCTTCTTCATCTTTCTTCTCATCTACTTCTTCCTCTTTCTCTTCTTTACCTTCTTTTTCAGGTGTGGTTTCACTTGGTGCTGGTGCTGTAGAGGTTGGTGCAACAACTGCACTCTTTAACGCTTCACCAATATCGACTTCGCTTAGTGCGGCAACTAATGCCTTTGTCCTAGTATCATCGGGCTTTGCTCCAGCTGATTGTAAAACCTTCTTCAAAGTTGCTTCATCTATTTTCTTTTCCAATTTGTGAAGTAGCAATGCGGCATATATGTATTCCATTTCTCTTCGACTCGCAACAGGCAAACTTTGTAGAGGCTATATAAGATTTTTCAGTGAGCATTATTCGAAATCTCTAAAGTAGAGAATGAGATAAAATAAAAAAAATTTGAGGCTAGCAAGATAATTTCAACAATTTAATAGACTAATAACAGACAGTATTATTAAACCCCATCTTGAACGACTCGTATGTAAATGAAGGAAAAGGATGTTCTCAGAGCAAAGTTTTCCAAGGACCCTAAACGATACTATGAAGTAAATCTATTCACAAGAGAAGGATTCATCAGAAAACAATGTTCTAATTGTGGTAGGTTCTTTTGGACACTTAATCAAGACCGTGAATTATGTCCTGAACCTCCTTGCCAACAGTATGATTTCTTAGGTAATCCACCAACAAACAGAAGATTTGATTATGTAGATACTTGGCGTGAGATTGAAAATTTCTTTGTAAAGAATGGGCACACAAGTATAAAGAGATACCCAGTTGTGTGTAGGTGGAGACCAGACCTTTTTTTCACAGTAGCATCAATCATATCATTTCAGAGGATCGAAGGAGGTGAGGTTGTATTTGATATGCCTGCAAACCCATTGATAATCCCACAAACCTGCTTACGTTTTAATGATATTCAGAACGTAGGAATTTCAGGGAAGCATTATTCATCATTTGGAATGATAGGCCAACACAGTATACTAGATGGGGCAGGTTATTGGAAAGATAGATGCATAGACCTTGACTTTGAGCTCTTAACTGGGCCTTTTGGGATAAGGCCAGAGGAAGTGATATTCACTGAAGATGTATGGGTGGGATTTGGAGCATTTGGGTATTCACTTGAATATAATGTACGAGGACTAGAGCTTGGAAACGCGGTTTTTACAGAGTTCAAAGGTACACCTAGTAATTACAATATAATGCAAGAGAAGGTTATAGATATGGGTGCAGGATTAGAACGTTTTGCTTGGATTACACAAGGTACCCCAACAAGTTACGATTCAGTATTTGGTCCAGTAATGAAACAGTTGATTGCAAGATCTAATCTTGAATACGACCAAGAATTCTACCTAAAATATGCTCGAATTGCAGGGATGTTTAATATTGATGAAATACCAAATATAGACACTGCTAAAACTCATGCAGCTAAAAAACTCAAAGTATCTAAGGAGTATTTAAAGAACCAGACTTCAGGACTTGAAGCACTCTACGCATTAGCTGACCATGCTAGGACACTTGTATTCGCAATTGCAGACGGAGGGTTACCAAGCAATGTGGGGGGAGGGTATAACTTAAGGGTGATCCTGAGGCGAGCATTAAGTTTTCTAGATAAATTCAAATGGGATATTTCTCTTGAAGAGGTTGCAAACTGGCACATAGATTATCTAAAAGAAATTTATCCTGAGCTAGAAGAACACCGGGATGATGTATCTACTATTCTTCATGTGGAGAAACAAAGGTACCAAAATACACTGGAAAGGACTAGTAAAATAGTTCGTAACATAACAAAAAACAAAAAATCTCAAAGCATTGATGAACTTATTCAATTATATGATTCTGAAGGAATAACACCAGATATGTTGAAGAAACAGGGGCTCCAGATAGAAGTTCCCTCAGACTTCTACACTAAGGTGACTGAGCGTCATATGATGGAGAAGAAAGATAAGGAAAGGCCTAAGTTTGATACCGATAAATTACCTCCAACTAGACTTCTTTTCTATGAGAATCAACATCTTTTTGAGTTTACAGGAACTATTGTAAAAATAATCAACGGTGAATATATCATTCTAGATCAAACAGCGTTCTACCCGAGATCTGGAGGACAAGAACCTGACCATGGTTTCATTGGTGGCTCTGAAGTTATGGATGTGGAGAAATATGGAAATGTAGTGTTGCACAAGGTTAAGGGGAAACAGCTTGCTGAGGGTCAACAAATAAGATGTACGATAAATGTGGAAAGAAGAGAAACGCTGGCAAGACACCATACCGCTACACATCTTGTTAATGGAGCAGCTCAAAAGGTACTTGGGTCATGGGTATGGCAACACTCGGCCTACAAAGACATTGATAAAGCGAGATTGGATATAACACATTTTGCCCACCTTACAGATAATGAGATATCAAAAATTGAATCTTTGGCTAATAATGCTATCAGATTAAATCTGCCTGTGAAAACTGAGATACTTACCCGTAGTAAGGCGGAACAAAAGTATGGTTTCAGACTATATCAAGGAGGCGTTGTTCCCACCAGAGATTTGAGAGTATTGAATATCTCAGGTTGGGATGTAGAAGCCTGTGGCGGAACTCACACATCAATGACTGGCGATGTGGGATTTATCAAAATATTGAAAAGCGAACGAATACAGGATGGAATTGAAAGAATTGAATTTGTTGGTGGTGAACCAGCTCTGAAACATATTCAGATGCGTGAGAATATATTGAAAGAAATTTCTGAGACTGTAGAAAGCCCACAAAATAAGGTTGTCACTGTAGTTACTGATCTGAAAAGGACTAATGATATTCTGAGAAAGAAACAGAAGCAGCTAATCAAAGAACTCGTATACTATGAAGTTCCAGTTATGCTAAAGAAAGCCATAGAAATAAAAGGTCTTAAGGTGTGTGTCTCGAAAAAAGAAGGGCTTGGAGAGGAATATCATGTGCCGGTAGGTGATCAGGCTATTTCCACTCAACCACACTTGATATATTGTGGCATCTCTCTACTAGAGAAAAGTGTTAGGATTTTCATCTTCAGTGGTGACGAAGCTCAAAAGAACGGAGTAAGGGCTAATGTGATAGCAAGAAACATTGCAATAACCCTTGGGGGATCTGGTGGCGGGGATTCTAGATTTGGTCAGGGTGGAGGTAATAGAATTACCAGGATCAATAAACTAGAAGACTCCTTGAAGAACATCATATCTTTACACATAAAGAGAGAGTAACTTTGGATTGGGATGTAATACAACAGAAGTGGAGTAAAAGGTGGGATAAAGATCGAATATTCGAAACCGATCCTGAACCTGGAAAACCCAAGTTTTATCTTACTGTAGCATACCCCTATCCCAATTCACCCCAACACATAGGGCACGGTCGAACTTATACTCTAACAGATGTTTACGCACGGTATAAACGGATGAAGGGTTATAACGTTCTTTTTCCAATGGCCTTTCATTATACTGGAACCCCAATTCTTGCAATGTCAAAGAGAATTGCTGAGGGAGACAAGGATCTTATAGATACGTTTAAGAAAATATACAAAATCCATCCGGAAATAATCCCAACTCTAATTGAACCAATAAAGATAGCTAAGTATTTTCACGAAGAGATAAAGGTAGGTATGAAGGAAATAGGCTATTCTATAGACTGGAGACGAGAATTCACTACCATCGATCCTCAGTACAGCGCCTTCATTCATTGGCAGTTCAATAAACTCAGAAAAAAAGGTTTGATTATGCGTGGAAGTCACCCAGTGGGGTGGTGTCCTAAAGATAGAAACCCTGTTGGACAGCACGATACCTTAGGAGATGTGGAACCAGAAATAGGTGAATATACGCTTATTATGTTCAAGCTTGAAAAATATCGCCTTCCAACCGCTACACTTAGACCTGAAACTCTTTTCGGTGTGACAAATATCTGGATAAATCCTGAAGCCATATATGTGAAAGCCAATGTTGATGGTGAATCTTGGATAATAAGTCAGGAAGCTGCTGAAAAACTACAGTACCTTTCAATGAAAATAACTATTGAAAAAGAAGTAAAAGGATCAGATTTTATTGGAGAGGAAGTTGAGAATCCACTATCAAAAACCAAAATATCTATTCTACCCGCATCATTTGTAGATCCAAGAAATGGAACCGGTGTTGTCATGTCTGTTCCAGCTCATGCACCATATGATTATCAGGCATTGAAGGATTTGGGGAAGAGACAAGAGATATTACAGAAGTATAAATTGCGAGAGGGGCTTATCAACTCTATCAAAATACCAGTAATAATAACCTCAGTGGAATACTCTGGGATTCCTTCAGAGCAGATTATCAATAAGATGAAGATAGATAATCAAAATGATCCAAAACTCGAAGATGCTACATCAGATCTGTATAAGCATGAGTTTCATTTAGGTAAGATGGCGGAGGGAACAGGAAAATACAAAGGAATGTCAATTTCCGATGCTCGAGACAAAGTAAAGGATCATATTTTCACTGCTGGAAATGGAAAGGTTATCTATGAAATATTGAATCGACCAGTAATATGTAGATGCGGAACAGAATGTTTGGTTAAGATATTCGAAGAGCAATGGTTCATCAATTATGGTGAATCGAAGTGGAAAGATCTTGCGAGAAAATGTATTGATAAGATAGATATACTACCTGAAGAAATCCGCCCAGAATTTGATTATACTATTGGTTGGTTGAAGAGGAAAGCATGTGCTAGGGAATCAGGGCTCGGAACCAAACTACCATGGGATAAAGAATGGATAATTGAGAGTTTATCTGACTCTGTAATCTATATGTCATACTACCTGATTTCAAAGTATGTAAATAAATATAATTTATCGAAGGACCAGCTTACTGAAAATGTATTTGACTACATTCTTCTTGGAGAAGGGAATCTTGAAGATGAGGCACGAAATAGCAGTATAGGAATTAAGATTTTGCAAGAAATGCGAGAAGAGTTTGAGTACTTCTATCCATTGGATAGTCGACATTCAGGCCGGGATCTAGTCCCAAATCATCTAACATTCTTCCTTTTCAACCATTCAGCCATTTTCCCAGAGGTTAATTGGCCAAGACAGATAGTGATTAATGGAAGCGTCTTAATGGATGGTAAGAAAATGTCCAAATCATTTGGAAATATTATCCCTCTTAGAGAAGCTGTAAAAACCTATGGTGCAGACCCCCTAAGGCTTGCCATACTTGCAACAGCCGAACTATTACAGGACGCAGATATTAGTCTCAGTTTAGTTAAGACTTTCAACGAACGAATTGAACGACTATACGGTACGATTGTTTGGGCATTAGATAAACGTGGAGCCTTGGATAAGAGAGAACTTAGAGTAGAGGACAGGTGGATGCTCAGCAGGCTCCAAATGATAATCAAGCAGTCAACTGATGCATTAGAGAAACTTCGTTGCCGTGAGGCTATTCACAATATAATCTACATTGCTGATCAAGACGTTCAGTGGTATCTTCGTAGAAGTAAAGTTAATTTGGATAAGAATAGAACAGCAATTATTACCGCAGTGATCTACGAAGTGATACAAACCCGCATAAGACTCCTTGCACCATTCGCACCATTTATCTCAGAGGAGATATGGGAACTAATGGGAAATAGAGAGACCATATCTACAGCTGTTTGGCCCAAATTAGAAAATTCCAAAATTGATCTAGAAGCGGAGGAGGGAGAAGAGTTGATCAAGAATCTCTTGGAGGATACGTTGAAGATAGTAAGAGTAACCAATATCAAGCCGAGAAAAGTGATCTATTATACATCTTCAGAGTGGAAATGGAAGGTATACTTAGAGATGCTGCAATCGGTAGATCAGGATTCATTAGATATGCGTTTATTGATGAGCAGCATAATGCAGAAAGAAGAAATGAAAAGAAGGGCTAAGCAAGTTTCGTCATTCACTAAGAAACTGATAGAAGAAGTTCGAACAGTTCCACTTGATATGCGTAAGAGAAGATTGAAAATAAAGATTCTTAATGAATCAGATATCCTGAAGACAGCTACAGATTTTCTGGAAAAGGAACTTGGAGCAGAAGTTTCCATATATAATGAAACTGACTCGTACAAATATGATCCAAGAGATAAAGCGGTTTATTCGAAGCCATATAGACCAGCCATATTTATTGAATAGACCCAGAATAAATGGAAAAATATTTATAGCTATTTAGCCTCACCTAATTAGGATAACCTAATTAACTAGGTGATGGAATGACACTTATAAAATCTATAATCAACTCGGCAGCACCATTTTTAATAACATTTCGTGAAGCCTTAGAGGCAGCCCTTATTGTAGGAAACATTGGTGAAGTGAAGACAGAATTGCTAGATACTTGGATAGAAAGGGGTAGTTAATTTTGCAGTTCTCTGGTTGTAACCATCTATATGTTGATCCTGTCGATTCTGAGAATAAGGAAGAGTACCTCGAAGCAGTATGGATGATCGAAGAGACCGGTGAATCACCAGTAAAAATATCAACTATTTCACAAAAACTGAAAATAGCGCCACCTAGTGCTGTTCAGATGCTTAAGAAACTAGAAAAAGAGGGGTATCTAAAATACAAAACTCGCGAAGGAGTGATCTTAACTAGAAAAGGCAACAGGATTGGGAGACGAATGGTTAGAAACGGGATGCTCATAGAGAGTCTTATGGTTGAATCTCTGGGAATTGAAATTGATCCTAAAGTTGCCTGTGGAATCGAGCATCATATGACAGATGAATTTACCAACGCCATATGTTCCTTGATGAGGCATCCTATAAAATGTCCTCATGGAAACTTGATTCCAAAAGGTACATGCTGCAACAGAAATGAATAAGAGCCTCGAGTGGGGATTGAACCCACGATCTCCTGCTTACTCGATGGTTTACGAGGCAGACGCTTTACCACTAAGCTATCGAGGCATGAACAAGTTCTGTAATCTTAGATTGTTTATCTTTTTCTTTATTAATTAAGCATATCATAAAGCTGATTAACCCAAATTCACAGAACTGAAAGAAGGAAAAAATATAAGTAAAAAGTTCGAGTAATATATGGACAAAAAAGAAAAAAGTTTGCAGAAAGCCTTTGCAGAAAAAAGTCAGGCCAGTCGAAAGTATAAAGCATTCACGTTGTGTGCTGATTAAGAAGGCTATCCACAGATAGTTAAACTCTTAAGGGCAACATCAAAATCTGAATATTTTTTTCGAAGTCTGGTAATATTTTTATATGCTAGTACTTGGAGACAAGGTAACATCTGGTGAATATAATTGGCAATAGATGAAGAGTTTTATAAAAATCTAAAACCTGTCGAAAAGCATAATGACCATGTCGTTTGGGGACCTGGAAAAATGGGAGCTGGAGCAGAAGATGAGAATGTGAAAGCAGCTTATGAAGCAGCTGGAAAGAAAATAGAACCGTTAGGAATACATGGAACATATGTAGCTGTGGATTGGGATGATTGTGAAGGCGAAGGCACGTGTCTGACAACATGTCCAACAACTGTCTTTGAATGGTGGATGAACCCAGGAAATAGTGGAGAAGATGACAGACTAGATTATAGAGACAAATCGGATCCTGTAAGAGAAGTTGATTGCATCTTCTGCATGGCGTGCGTAACAGCTTGTCCAACACAAGCAATAAAAGTTGATGAGTCACTAGTAGACGTTCACAATAATGTGAAACTATAATCTAAAATACCATAAAGATTCGTATACTGATTATTCCCAGAGTCAGTGGGAAATTTAAGAAGAACACTATTGTAAAATCTAACTTGGTAATCTTTGACCCGATAAATACTATAAAAAACGATTCCTTTAGTATCTTATAGCATAATACTGCATCATTAAGAAAAAAATCCTCGTTTAATTTATTTAGGAAATCAATAATTATTCATAACTATTCTGAAGAATAAGGCATCGTGACTTAAAGTAAACTAATATGGTAGCCCGGGCCAGATTCGAACTGGCGTCACCGGCTCTCTTCCAATTATTGGCCAAAGGCCGATATTCAAGAGGCATCTCACCTGTGCTTGACCGCTACATTCGGTAGAGAAAAGTTTCTCTTCCACCGGGCTAAACCGGAACCGGGCTGCCCTCAGCTAGTGGTTTACAACGATTAAATCTTTCTAGATTACAAAACAAATTAAACTGAAAATACCTAGATTTATTGAAAAGCGACAAAATAATAAAACTGCATTATATGATTATTATAGTCGTTGAATAACAATATAAATAATCCATACATTTGGAAGACATTAAGGAAGAGTATTTTTGATGTTAATGTATTAATTTCCATCATATTTTGATAGAAAACATCTTTTTTAGGAAGATGCAAATTTGATATGCTTGATATTGTAGGAGTAAATTCTATTGCGGAAACAAAAATCTAATAGATTCATAAGAGGAACTTTAATTGTTGCTGGAACTTTTTTCTTAGGATTAGGGATCCTCGGAATAATACTACCAATTCTACCTACAACTCCATTTTTTTTACTTTCTGCCGCCTGCTATTCCAGAGGTTCAGAAAGGTTTTACAAATGGTTAATGGGAAATCGGTGGTTTGGAAAATATATTAGCAACTACCGTACAGGAAAAGGAATATCAGTAAAAATAAAAATAGTCAGCATCATTATGCTTTGGATCACAATATCATTTTCCGTATTCTTTATCGTCACCCACCCAATTTTAAGATTCATCCTTTTCATAATAGCTATTTTAGTGACTATGTATCTGCTATTGATTAAGAATACAAAGTAATATCAACATATTTTTTTTCAGAATAATCGGATAGAACCTAGTGCGTTATATCATTGCGAATGAATGAACATATAATCAAGATAAGCCCTTTTTGATAAATATGTTGAAAATCAAAAATATTAAAGAATATAGATTGATAATACAAAAAAGAGAAATAGGTCGAAACTTTGTCTTTGGTTATGCCAGAAATTAAGAGTGAAATCTGCTCAAAACATAAAATTAAGATGAATCCTTCAGGAGAAGGATCATTTGAATGCCCTGTATGTAATTTTATAAATCAACGTAGATTCCGAAGAAGAGGCAGATAATTAAGTACCGCATAAAAAATGATGATTTTCAAATAATATCACTTCAGTATTTTTGTGCAGATTAACCAAGTTTTGATATAACTTTTTTTTGATTAGTTCAATATCAAATAGAAATTATTCTGTTGTAGGTAAATAAAACCAATTATAACAGTTGTTCAGAGAAACAGAGGGAAGAGACTAAGAAACTGTTTTGATAATCTTTATTTCCAATTGAAGACACCCTGATAGACGGGCCGTAAATCCAGCTGGGCCGGTATCGTTATATGTAGAATAGGCATACAACGTCGGAGGTTCAGTGGTAGAATATCCGACTTGCACTCGGAAGGTCGGGGGTTCAAATCCCCCCCGGTCCACTTCATAAAACTAAGTATTCATTCATCAGGGAAAAAGGGCACCGGATCAGTCTAGTGGAATACCATTGGGATGGTACTTCAGATGATAAATCATTAAGTTGTCACATTGAGATTTTTAGAGCTTAACTAGGATATAGTGGACTTCTCGATGGGTGTTTTCCTTTTTTTTGGGGGGTGAGGGGGACCACCAAAACAACTCCATTGCATTCTTTGGGGGTAAGGACCCTCTGGGGCACTCAAAAAAACAGGGGGGTATCTTCTCCTTGATTGATTATTCAGAAAACACTTCTGTGGAATGATTAATACATTAGATAAATGTCTTAATCGGATATTTTCATTATATTCATAAGATACAATAATTAAGTACAAGATAATTGGTATGATAATTCAAATTTTCCCTTGGTTCTATGTTGGGGGTTGCACATCAGTTTCGGATCAGACTGCGTTAGGAGAACTTGGAGTGAAAACGGTTGTAAATGTTCATCAACATTATGATCCTAAGATTGATACTGTGAATCAGTTCCATTTTACTCTTATAGACGGTGAAGATAATGATTGGAAAACAATTATGCAGATACTAGAAATAGTGAATGAGCAGAGGAGTATGGGCAATATATTGGTTCACTGTTGTGCGGGTATGAGCCGAAGCCCTTTCATTGCAGTAAGTTATCTTGTCGTAAAGGAGGGTTTGGATGTTGATAAGGCGCTGCAAATTGTTGCTGAGAAGCAACCATTCATATCGATTCATCCAGGTTTGATGAAGCTTCTAAGAAAAAGATAAGACCAGTAATGTTGCTAAGTTCTATTCTTTTAAGTATCTTTGTCCTCTAATCAAAACAACTGCCAAAGCAACAACTGCCACAATACTGATACCTAAAACAAGTATAGATGTCTGGTCGAAATCCTGGACTGTAGTAACTGCAGTTACAGTCTCAAAAACTGTTGGATTAACGAAAACTGCCCCCTCAAAATGAGGATTCTCTAAATTTTCAGCTATCTTGGTAATCACAATAACCTTACCGTCAGCCTCCAGAATAGTTATTGAACCATGCTCTCCATATTCCCCTTCGGTTATCACGACAAGTCCTCCTTGATGACTAGAAAAATAACCTGAGGCTATCTTTACGACCAAATTTTCATCTTTTTTTGCAATATATAGATCGCTTTCAGCTGGAATTACAAGAACACGTTCAGGAGATTCATCATCGAATTCAATTAGAATTGTAGCCTGACCCGGGTCCTCATCTGACATAGCTATGACTTTACGCCCCATCTCCAATGCAATTAACATGTCACCGCCGAAATCCCCAAAGTCCAATGGTGCAAAGTCAATACTTTCAGGAAGAAGATCATTGCCTAAGTCAACTACTAGATTTGCGTTCCCATCTGAATCTATTGACCAGAGTAGACCATTATAATTTACTGCATAGAGAAGATTGCCCCAAGTTCCAACTGTATCGAAAGCAATGTGACCTAAACCCATCTCTTCATATGGCTTTGAAAAAAGTCTAACTTCATTACCTGAAGGATCTATTTCATATATCGAATTACCTGAGCTGACATAAAGGTATCCTTCTGGGAACCCTGCTTTACCTGGGGAGATTGCTATGTATACCTCACCTTCACCTGAAAATATCGGCGCAAAAGGCTCTATCGTCTGACCATCCCGGCTTATCTTGAGAAGGTGTGTATCACCATTTGTAGAGGATACGATGAAACTTCCATTTATCCAAGCCAATCCCACAGGATTATTGAAAGATACAAACTCCTCCATATTCACCTCCGCAAAGGCTGGATGTACAAGAAGAGCAGCTGGAAAAGATAGAAGAACAATGAAAAACATGGTAAATAACATTATTTTCATAAAGATTTTACATTCTCTTTCGTAAAGATACTGATGATTTAATATAAAAGTATCTTTTTTTATCTTTTCAATATTTGTTATCTAGAGCAACCTTTTAATTTACCATATGAAAAAATCAGTTGAGGGCCGGTCGTCTAGTCTGGTAGGATGCCTCCTTGGCATGGAGGTGATCGAGGGTTCAAATCCCTCCCGGTCCACCTCCTATTATGGTATGACATTTTAATGACCAATTCATTAATTTTGAATTTTTTTTATAGATTGAAGTACCTTTACATTACATTTAATTATCTCTTAACTAATGTTTTATTGTATCATCCTTGAATTGTAATATCAACTGGAAGGTTGTGTTATTTATAATGCTCTCTACATTAATGATCATTAGTGTTTCCTACAACGTAGGAGCTGCCAATAGAAACATATTATTGTTGGGTGATATGGATATACGTACAAGTACCGATCAATTGATCCCTCGAGGCTCTGTCGACCCGAACTATACAGTTGAGGCTTGGGTACCAAGCAAAACGTGGAATGGCACAACCTTGTTTGGTAATACTGCACTTGGAGAGCTGATTGAAGTGAATATGTGGGGTGAAGTAGTTTGGAGATATAAAATTCCAGAGTCACGTACTCAAAAAATATCTATCGCAGGGGTAATGTTTCTGCCTGGAAGCAGTAATGTTCTCTACACCATCGCAAATCCTGAACATATGCGTGGTGCTTACGAAGTGAATAGACATGGAGAACTGGTTTGGTCATTCAAAGACAAACGTGTTTCACACGACGCTGTAAGACTTCCTAATGGAAACACATTGCTAACTGCTGGCCATTCTGAAGATTACTCGACCTGGCCTTACATAGACCCGCAGGTATTTGAGGTTAATCAACATGGTGAGGTTGTATGGGAATGGTACGCTAAAGAAATATATGCAAATAATACAAAGTATATGAATATCAGAGGTAAAGATTTCGGACCCTGGACACATGTCAATGAAGCACTACGCCTTCCAGATGACTCAATACTAATCAGTCCACGTAATTTCGATATAATTCTATATGTAGCCCGTAATGGGACTTTATTAAATGAATTTGGTGACCCTTGCATTCAAGGATGTGGAAATCGAGAAAAGCTTTGGATGCCCCACAGCCCAATTCCATTATCTAATGGACATATCTTAATCTCTGATCCACATAATCGTGTGATTGAGTTTGACATAAACCGAAAACAGGTGGTTTGGCAGTGGCCACCTTGTATTGGCTGGCGTGAATGCAGCGAGAGACCCAGTAACGAATTTCCATTATTTGTTAGAGGCGCCCAGAGGTTGCCAAATGGGAATACACTAGTTACCGATTCAAATGGAAGACTTGTCGAGGTTACGTCTGACGGTCAAATAGTTTGGGAATTAAAGTCATCATCATACATCGCGATGTCTCCCTGGAGACATCCCGAAGCTTCGATACCATTTGATGTCCGTAAGTCAAGTTTCTATCAAGCCGAGCGATTAAGCTATATGCTGCCCACATTCAATATCATGGAGCCTGTTTCAAACCAGTTCTATAATACCCACAAAATTCCATTAGTTGTTATGGAGGGCTTAGATGTAGGCAAGATTACTTATAGTCTCTTCGATAATTCTAACAACGCCTGGCTACTGCTGAACGCAACTCTACTTGAAAACGTATTCCAAGATTCCTTAACACCGCCTAAAAAGAACAAAGGCCCAGAGTTTCTTGATATTCCTAATGGAGAATATACCCTTAGAATTATAGCTGGCAGCCAAGGTTTTGGATACAAGGAATTTGCCACTCCAAAGAGAATAAATTACGCTATTCAGGAAATTCATTTCTTCGTCAACAAACCTATTAGGCAGATCTTCGAAACAGAATTTGATCTCTCTAAATTTTATGTGAGTATTCTCTCTAATTCTACTATCAATAATTTTCACTTCAGTCAATCTAACAGACTGATTAATTTCGCGATTGAAGGACACCATATGAGTAATGGATTTAGTGAAGTAACAATCCCATCTGCTCTTCTTGAAGGTCCTTATGAAGTAATTATTGATGAAACAAAGGTCTCTCACACAATCACTGTAAACAAGACTCACACATTCCTGTACTTTGACTATGTTCATGGTCTTAAAAACGTACAGATTCGTGGAAGCAATGTATCAAACCCATTCCCTCTTTTAGGTATGAGCTTCTTAATCATTATTATTGCAATGTTCCTGTTATTAGTGGCGATTAGGCGGAACGTTGTTTAAAGAAATAGAATTGAAATTAAAGTTGGGATTAAAATAATGTTAGGCTCCTAATTTTTAAAGATAGTTTTATGAGATCATTAATTCAATCATAATCCAAAAACATATAATATAACAGCGTTATAGTTTGGTGATGAAGGCAGAAGGTGTCTTACTTTATATTCTCACGATTTTTAGGTATTAATTCCTTCTAGAGGTAATGGTATGTTATGCTAAATCAAGAGATTAACGCAGATATCGAGTATTTAACAAAAGAAGCCCTCAGGTATAAGGCTGGTAAACTAGACGAAGAAGAATGGAGACAAATTCGTCTTAAGAATGGAGTGTACGGTATTCGCTTCCAGAAAGATATTCAGATGCTTAGAGTAAAAGTACCATTCGGTGAATTAAATTCAGAACAGCTTCGTGTTATGGCGAATATAGCCGAAATATTCTCAACAGGAATAGGGCATATCACCACGCGCCAAGATATTCAGTTCCATTGGGTAGCATTAGAGGCGGTTCCAGAAGCACTAAGACGACTAGGAGAAGTTGGATTATCAACAAAAGAAGCTTGCGGTAACACAGTAAGAAATGTGACTGCATGCCCTCTAGCAGGAGTCTGTAACAAGGAAGAGTTTGATGTAACACCATACGCCAAACATATGGCATATTATCTTCTGCGTAATCCTCTCACTCAAAAACTTCCTCGAAAATTCAAGCTAGCATTCTCTGGCTGTAATGATGATTGTGTAAAAGGAATGATAAATGATATTGGAGCAATAGCAATTGTGAAAAACAAGAACGGAAAAAAAACTAACGGTTTTAGGCTATATGTTGGCGGAGGATTAGGATCTCCACCACGAGCGGCTCATCTCCTTGAAGAATTCACCACTGTTCAAGATTTAAAAGCTACTTGTGAATCTATCATTAGAATCTTCGATCGGTTTGGGAATAGAAATAATATTTTTCGCGCAAGAATGAAGTTTATCATAGATCAAATAGGAATTAGAAAATTTAGAAAATATGTATTCACAGAAAGAGAACTATTGATATCAAAAAAGATGGCTGATCCAATTACGCAAATAGAGGATAACAATGTATTGAAGAGAGAATCAATATCTACAAAGAACATTAGCGGTGATAAAGAATTTAAAAAATGGTTGAAAACTAATGTTGAGCATCAAAAACAAGTAGGGTTTTACTCTGTATTTGTAAACCTTATTGGAGGAGATCTTACAGCGAGACAGTTCCGTATCTTGGCGGATATTGCCGATAATTATTCTGATGGTCTTATTCGAACAACTATTCGGCAGAATGTCGTTTTTCGTTGGATAAACCAAAAAAATCTAAATAATATTTTTGGTGAGTTGAATAAGTCAAACTTATCAGTTTTGGGTGCAAATACAATTTGTGATGTTGTGGGTTGTCCTGGAGCCGATACTTGTAATCTAGGGGTAACTCGGTCCCATCGTCTAGCCATGAAGTTGTCTGAGCATTTATTAGAGCATGAGATAGATATATTTTCCAAAGAATTTGAAGCCACAAATATCAATATTAGTGGTTGTCCTAATGCATGTGCACAAAACCATATTGCCACAATTGGGTTATTTGGATCGGCTCAAAGAGTGAAAGGCCAAATGACTCCATTTTATCAACTACAATTAGGCGGGGCAGTGACAAACGGAAACGTTAAGTTCGGAGAGCATAGTATACGAATCCCTGCCAAGAGAGTACCTGAAGCAATTTCAAGACTCATGAGTCTCTACCGTTCAGAGAGACAAGACAACGAGACATTTAAGTCGTGGATTAATCGATTACGGTCAGATGGTGGGGAAGAAGTTGGATAAATTAAGAAAGAAATCCCGTCTTCAGAGGAAAGTTATCCAATCTTTAGAAGAAGTATCGCAACTACCCCCATACAAAGATGCCCCAGAAGAATATACTGACTGGGGGTTAACCGGTCCATACAAGGTAAAGACAGCTAGAGGAGAATGTGCGGCTTAAAGGAGAAAAGGCTGAAGTGAGCATTACTTTAGTTGATCCACAATGGATTGAGAAGTTAGGTCCAAATGTGAAAATAATTGATGTTAGAAGACGAGTTGATTATAAAGCTGGACACATACCTGGAGCTATTTCAATTCCTGTAACGGTTTTTGTTAAATCAATAGGGCGTCTTAAAGATGCCCCTAATCCCCAAGAATTTGAAGATTTAATGGGTAAGTTTGGCATTCATAATGAATCTCTTATTGTAACATATGACGATCAATGGGGAGTTTATGCTTCCAGGCTTTTGTGGACTCTTGATTTATATGGTCATAAAGACCTCTATTTACTAGATAGAAATTTTTCGATTTATAAGAGGAATCAAGGAAGAGTGTCCCATTCTAACCCAGAAATAAAGAAATCAATTTATGTCGCCAAGTTAAATGCACATTTTGCTTCATCTATTAGTCACATCTCAAATGTATTGGATGGTACAAATGAAATAATAATTGATGCTGGTGAACGAATGGATTTTTTGAATGGACATATACCTGGGGCGATAAACCTACCTTGGCGTTTATGCCTAGGAAAAGATAGAAATTTTTTATCAAAAGAGCGTATTAAACGAATTTTCAAGGAACATGGATTATCCATAGATAATGAAGCAAACATATACTGCAAAGATGGAATGACATCAGCATACATCTATGCTGCGTTAAGAATATTTGGATACGAGAAAGTTAAGTTATATTCTAGGGGATACGCAGAATGGGAGGAAGCAAGCAAACCAAAAGTTGCAGAGTTTCAGGAACTCTTGAACCCTTAATTCCATAATTTAGGCGTGACTTATCCACTGATTGGTTCCGTCACTGTATATTTCTTTTTTCCAGAGAGCAGGCTCAGTTTTATAGCGATGAATTGCCTCTTCCAAAGCTGGAATAGATTTACTCCTTGTTTTACCTGTAACAACGACAAACACTAATGGTTCTCCCACCTTGAACTTACCTATAAGATGATAAATTAGGACTGAATTTACACTATATTTTTTTTCTACTTCTTCACAAATTTTCAGTATCATTTTGTTAGCTGGTTCCTCATAAGATTCCATTTCTATCATTTTCACCACTTGATCATTTTCTCCAGACCGTCTTGTTATCCCTTGGAATGTAAGAACTGCACCCACATCTTCTGGTTGTTTAGCTTCAAGAAGCTCTTTCATTATGGTCGTGAGATTTATCTTATCTTTTTCGTATACTCCGGATTTCAGCATATTGTAACAATACCATCATTTAGGTTTGACTTAAATTGTTCGAAGTCTTGAATTTCCTCTTGAGAGATGACCCACAAACATCACATTCCCGACTTTTGCCATTGTGAAAGACCTTGCCACAGCCAGAGCAATATTTCTGCCATTTCACCATTTTTTTTATTCCTTGGGTCATGACTGAGACAATTCGTATATCAAGTGTTTTAGAAAGATTTTCAACAGAGTAATCATCAGAAATGATCATTACTTGGTTTCCTTGTTTCTGGAATTCTAGAGCTAATGCTACAACCGTGATGTCTGGTTTTGAAAGAGTTGATGAATCACCAATTTCTTTGGCAACATTATTCACTTTCTTTAGATATTGTTCTGAAGGAGAATATATTTTTAGCCTACCTGCTTCAATAAGTCCTTCAATATACGTTTTCCGAATTTTTTTATGGGATACCTCTTCAATAACAGAATCAGTTGAATAATATGTTTCCCAACTACTAAATGGAACATCAGCATAAAAGGCAGTAGCATCAAGTACTACCATCTCTTTGGAGGTTGATGATCCAACTGACGCATTTTCTTTTTGTAAACGCTTATGTAAATCAGGATTTACTTGAAGTCCCTCCAAAGAATTGGTATATTATGTTCATTTTCTACATAATTTGTCTGTTAAATCAGAATATTGCAGTGTTGTGATGCCAAATAAACCAAACCAATTTAAAGTATTGCAATCGTGACAGTTTTTAATTTAAATTGTAAATGAATTATAAAAAGATCTTTTCAAGTTGTTGGAATCCTTTATTTTCAAATCGTACAAATCTGGCATCCCGATTATGTTTTGTAATCACAATTTGTTCCGAAGCTTTAACGAGAATTTCTTCTTGGCCATCTACAGTAACACTTGAATCATGATCTGAAATTACT
>Ga0187827_10001462_pt1 | contig 34662 bp, 31 predicted proteins | sample ETNtaG_39_FD_167969 | JGI IMG/M metagenome (GOLD analysis project Ga0187827, IMG submission 167969) | Marine microbial and viral communities from oxygen minimum zone, Eastern Pacific Ocean - ETNP2014_SV_150_PacBio MetaG (Illumina Assembly) | ecosystem: Environmental > Aquatic > Marine > Hypoxic...
GTTATCGAGCTCGCGGTTGACGAGGCTCGCAGGCTGAATCACAGTTATATCGGGACGGAGCACCTGCTTATCGGTCTCATGCGTGAGGGCGAGGGTGTTGCTGCCGGCGTGCTGGAGAGTCTTGGTGTGAGCCTTGAGAAGGTCCGCGATGAAACGAACAGCATAATTGCTAACCAGGCTTCGACGCTGAGTTCTGGTGGTAGTAGTTCCCAGAGCAGTTCACGTTCGAGCAGGACGCCTACTCTTGACGAGTTGGGTGTCGATCTGACAAAGCGCGCTGCTGAGGGTAATCTCGATCCTGTTGTGGGTCGTGATACTGAAATCCAGCGTGTTATCCAGATTTTGAGTCGCCGTACTAAGAACAACCCTGTTCTTATCGGTGAGCCGGGTGTTGGCAAGACGGCGATTGTTGAGAAGCTGGCCCACATGGTGGTCGATGGGGATGTGCCTGAGACGCTGCAGGGCAAGCGGGTCGTGACGCTCGATATGGGCGCACTTGTCGCTGGTACGAAGTACCGCGGTGAATTTGAAGAACGCCTGAAAAAGGTGATTGCCGAGTTGAAGTCGGCTGGCAATTGTGTGTTGTTCATCGATGAGATGCACACGATAGTTGGTGCCGGTGCGGCTGAAGGTGCGGTCGACGCTGCGAATATTCTTAAGCCTTCGTTGGCTCGAGGTGAGCTGCAGGCCGTTGGTGCCACGACTCAGGATGATTACCGTAAATATGTTGAGCGCGACCCGGCGCTGGAACGGCGTTTCCAGCCAGTGGTTATCGATGCTCCGGATGCGATTACAACCGTGGATATTCTGCGGGGTGTGAAGGGCATGTACGAGCAGCACCACGACTTGGAGATTACCGACGAGGCGTTGGAGATTGCTGCAACGCTTGCCGATCGGTATATCGCTGACAGGCAATTGCCTGATAAGGCGATCGACTTGATTGACGAGGCGGCTTCACGTGTTCGTATCAAGCACTCGACGATTCCGAAGGAGCTTCGTGAAGCTCAGAAGGAACTCGAGGCGGTGCGTCGTGAGAAGGACGAGGTTATTTCGGCTCAGAAATACGAGACTGCTGCTGAGTTACGAGACCGTGAACTGAAGCTGGTTACGAAGATTGAGCAGCTCGATGCCGAGTGGAAGAAAGAGAATCCGGGTGTTGGCGAGGCGAAGGTCACGGCCGATGATATTGCCGAAGTTGTGGCGATGTGGACCAGGATTCCGGTTACCAGACTCGATGTTGAGGAGAAAGAGCGCCTTATCAAGATGGAGAACGCTCTACGGCTGAACGTTGTTGGTCAAGACGAGGCTCTTTCGGTTATTTCAAAGGCGGTTCGCCGTTCACGTGCAGGTCTGAAGGATCCGAAGCGCCCGATTGGTGCTTTCCTGTTCCTTGGTCCTACGGGTGTCGGTAAGACGCACAGTGTGAAGAAGCTGGCTGAGTACCTCTTCGGTGAAGAAGACGCCATGATCAGGCTCGATATGAGTGAGTTCATGGAGAAACACAGCGTAGCACGTTTGGTTGGTGCGCCTCCTGGATATGTTGGTTTCGATGAGGGTGGTCAGCTGACTGAGGCTGTTCGCCGTCGTTCATACTCGGTGATTTTGCTCGATGAAATCGAGAAGGCTCACCCGGATGTGTTCAACATTCTGCTGCAGGTATTTGAAGACGGTCACCTGACCGACTCTAAGGGTCGGAAGGTCGATTTCAAGAACACTGTGATTGTGATGACTTCGAACTTGGGTTCGAGTTTGATTCAGAGCAGTGGTGGTCTTGGCTTCAATATGGCTGGTGGCAAGAATGAGGAGCTGGATTACGAGCGTGTGAAGGCTCGTGTTTTGGAAGCGGTGCAGGACCCACGTAATGGGTTCAAGCCTGAGTTCCTGAACCGTATCGATTCGACGGTTGTTTTCCATCCGTTGGAGCGTGCGCACATTCTTGAGATTGTGGACATCATGATGAAGGAAGTTGAGGGTCGTGTTCTTGAGCACGGTCTGGTGATGCATGTGACCGATGCGACTCGGGATTTCCTTGCGGAGCGTGGTTTCGACTCGAAGATGGGTGCGAGGCCGTTGCGCAGGTTGATTCAGGACGAGATTGAGGATCAGCTTTCTGAGAAGCTACTACGTAGTGAGTTTGGTGCGGGTGATACCGTCGAGCTCGATATTGATAGCGGTGGTGCGATTGTTGTTCAGACTCCTAAGAAGAAGACGACGAAGGCTAGGCCTAAGGCGAAGGATTCTTTGGGCGATACCGACGATAAAGAGCCTGTGGGTAGCGTTTAAGCCTCCGGGCGCCATCGGATGGCTTGGTCGCACGTCGCAGTCTCCCACCCTACTTCGACCAGCTCAGTATGTACCTAGCTCCCACCCACTCTGGGAGGGAGGACAGATTGGTACGGGTGGCGAGTCGGTTGCGTAAATAGATTGATATGAGAAGGAGAGAGCTTTTGGGCTCTCCTTTTTTTGTTTTGCAGATACTTCGAACGGCATCGATATTCTGAATCTGGTCGACGTTGCTCAGGATGATATGTGGGGCGCCGTTGGCTGATGTAGTAGTTCGGAGCGCGGACTAGTTTTTGGTTAGGGCTTTTTGGAGGATTTGGAGGGTGGTTTGGGCGAAGGTTTGCAAGTTGGTTTCGCGGTCGGTTAGTCTGGTTTCCAGGGTGATTTCGATGTTGGTGTTTTCGCTTGAGATGGCGATATAAGTGCGACCGGCGGCGTCGCCGCAGGCGTTGCCTGTGGGTCCGTCGGCTCCGGTTTCGGCGAGTTCCCAGATTGTGTTGGCTTTTCTCGGGATGTTACTTCGGGTTGGTGATGATTGCACGTCGCTCGTTCTGGCTATTGCTGGACGGAGACAAGTTCGATCGGCGTGGGCGATTGAGATTCTACCCTCAACCATTCGATGAATTCAGGACATGCTTAGCTTTCTCTCCTGGGAGAAGGAAAAGGAGGGAGATAGATCCTGAAATAAATGCAGGATGGCAGAGGAGGTGTTGTTGGCTGAAGTGCCAGACGGTGTTGCTGGTGAGGTGGTGACGCGTCATACTCGTGGTGCGTTTGGGTCCGAGCGTCGTTGTCGTTACTTGGTCGTGCATCGCGTTTTACCTACCCTCTAACTCCCTTCTATCAAGGATGGGAAAACCGGCGAGCAGATATGGCGAAGAATAATTCGAAAACTCAGTTTGAATGTGGTGCTTGCGGTCGGGCGACTGCGAAGTGGGTTGGTAAATGCGTTGGGTGTGGCGAGTGGAATACGGTTGAAGAGCGGCGCGTGGCTAGTGCTAGCTCGCAAGCCTCTCGAAGAGGTTTGCGCTCGGGCCACTCTCTAACTCCCTCCCAGACTGGGAGGGAGGACGTGTCTGCTGCCGTTGAGTTGACTGAGATTTCTACTGAGGGTGTTGCTCATATGCCGACGGGGCTGGAGGAGTTGGATCGGGTTTTGGGTGGTGGTTTTGTTGCGGGTTCGACTACTTTGCTGGCTGGCGATCCGGGGATTGGCAAGTCGACTCTTCTTCTACAGGCTGCTGCAGCGATCGCAGAGACGGGGAAGACTGTTCTTTACGCGACAGGTGAGGAGGCGTTGGAGCAGATTCGAATTCGAGCTTCGAGGCTGGGTGTGAAGGGTGATCGGGTGTTTATGGCGGGAACGGGTGATGCGCTGACGATTGTGGATCATATTGCCGATTTGACGCCTGCTGTGACGATTGTTGATTCGATTCAGACGGCGACTCATCCTGATCTTGATTCGCCCTCAGGAACTGTGTCGCAGATTCGGGAGTGTGCGGCGTTTTTGGGTGAGGTTGCTCGGGCGAGTTCTCGTTTATCGCCGGGTGGACCTTCGTCCTTGGGCGAGGATTCTCCCCCTCTCGATCTTCCACGATCCCGGGGGGAGAACCTGAAATATCGTGGTACAGCACTCGTTCTGTCGGGTCATGTGACTAAGGACGGAAATATTGCGGGTCCGAGGGTGTTGGAGCACCAGGTGGATGCTGTGCTGCAGATGGGTGGCGAGTCGAATGGCATGTTGCGGATACTGCACGGTGTGAAGAATCGATTTGGTCCGACAGACGAGATCGGCGTATTTGAGATGCGAGAAGAGGGATTGGCGGGGATTTCCGATCCTTCGCATGTGTTTATTCAGCAGCGCGCTCGAGCGGTTTCGGGTTCAGTGGTGGCCCTGATTGTCGAGGGTACGAGGTCGTTGGCGGTTGAGGTTCAGGCGTTGGCGACTCCGTCTTCGCTGGCTTCGCCTCGGCGGGTTGCGAACGGTGTCGAGATATCGCGGGTGCACTTAATTACGGCGGTTTTAGCGAAGCATATGCGGTTGCCGGTTTCGAATCACGATTTGGTTATTAGCGTTACGGGTGGTCTGGATATTAAGGAGCCGGCGGTGGATTTGGCGGTTGCGCTGGCGATTGCGAGTTCGATGATGGATAGGCCGGTGAATGAGACGGTTGCTGTTGCTGGCGAGATTGGTCTTTCTGGGGAGTTGCGGTCGATTCCTCGGGCGGATCGTCGGGTGACGGAGGCGGGTCGGTTGGGTTTTGAGTCGTGCATGATCCCGGATGCTGCGAGTGATACGAGTAAGTCGGGTGGCGTGAAGGTTGTTCGACCTACGAATATTGCTGAGGCTGTAAGATTTGGTTTGGTGTCTAGCGAGGGTGCTGTGAAGGAATCGGGCGCTGAGATTCGGTCGTCGATGTAGGTTGTTAGCGATGTGGGATTTTCGGTACTCCGTGGTCCTTCGATCCTTCGAAATTGGTTCAGGATGACGAATTACGAGTTACCGGCTGACGTGTCGTCCTTCGAGTACCTCAGGATGACATTGATCAATGCTTCCACGTGTTTCACTGTTCGATAGTATGACTTTTCCCTCACCAAAACCTTCCTCCGCTGGGAGAGGGAGTCAAAGACCGGTATATCCTAATCTTGTGAGTAATCCCGATTCGAAAATATTTGAGATTCGTCAACCTAAGTTGACGCCTGTGGCTGAGTTGCCTTTGCCGGAGAAGGACGATAGGTTGCGGTCGTTGATCGTCAGTTACAAGTCGTTGATCGTGGCGTATTCCGGTGGGGTTGATTCGACTTTTCTAGCGGGTGTTGCGCACGAGGTTTTGGGCTCGAACTCACTGGCAGTGACTTCGCGATCACCGAGTGTTGCGCCGGAGGAGCTTGAGGCGGCGACGGCTTTGGCTGCGAAGCGTGAATGGCGGCATTTGGTTGTCGATACCGACGAGATAAACGACCCGCGTTATCTGGCGAATGATGGGCGCAGATGTTTCTTCTGCAAGACGGAGTTGTATTCGCACCTTAACCAGCTAGCTGGTGATGAAGGGATCACGTTCGTTGCTAATGGCGCGAATGTCGATGATCTTGGTGATTATCGTCCGGGTATGGAGGCTGCGACGAATTTTGAGGTTGTTTCTCCATTGGTCGAGGCGGGGATGACTAAGAGCGACATTCGGGGTTTGTCGAAACTGATGGATTTGCCGACGTGGAATAAGCCTGCACAGCCGTGTCTTTCTTCTCGGATTCCGTATGGAACGATGGTTTCGGTTGAGGCACTTGGGATGATCGGAAAGGCTGAAAAGGGTTTGCGGGAGCTTGGGTTTGGTGTGGTGCGTGTGCGTCACTACGGCGAGATGGCTCGGATCGAGATTCCGTTGCATGATTTTGATCGATTCGAAGAGGTTCGGGCGGAAGCTTCGGCCGTTGTGCTGGGCGCGGGGTATGCGCTGATGGAGCTGGATGAGGCTGGGTTTAGTTCGGGTGGTTTGAACGCAGCACTTGAGTCGCGGGCGACTTTTTCTGGTGGGGCGGACGAGCGGGGTGATGTTGCTAGGTGACTTTTTCTTCGGGTTGGGGTTGTTGGCTGAATCGCGGGATTATTGCGGTGGGTCGTGTTCCCCTTCAACAAGCCTTCTTCCGGAGGGAGAAGGGATTAGAAGTTCGAGAGATCCTGAAACCCATTCGACTTGGCTCAGGGCAGGCATGAATTCAGGATGGTATTTATCGTCTCTTCATAGTTTGATAGTTCTTAGTTGGGATGTACGATTCTCCCCCACCTTGCGTTTTGCTCCGGGCGTGATCGAATGATTCGGCGCCACTGCAATCGACCCATCCCCTATGCCCCTTCCCAAAGGAAGGGGAACAGTTGAGGCTTCGCTGCATTGTCTGAAATTACTGCATATATCGACATGATTGGTGGCGTTAGCGGCGACATGCTGCTGGGCGCGATGGTGGCTGTTGGTCTTGATCTAGACGAGTTGCAGACGGAGTTGGATAAATTTCCTGATCGTGGGTATCGACTTGAGCAGAAGCTTGTGAACCGGGGCGGACTTAAGGCGACTTTGGTCGATGTGGTGTTGGATGAAGATGGCGAACGCAGGCGGACGTGGGATGATTTTTATTCTTCGATAGTTGGTTCTTCGTTGGAAGATTCGGACAAGCTGTCGATTAAACGTGTACTCGATGTGTTGGCTGAGGCCGAGGCGGCTGCGCATGGTGGTGAGGCTGGTTCTACGCATCTGCATGAGTTGGGGACGGTCGATACGTTAGTAGATATAGCGTCTACGGTCGTTGGGTTAAGGTTACTCGGTGTTGAAAAAATTCATGCTTCGGCGTTTCCGACGGGGACTGGTTCTTCGTCGAGTAGCCATGGAGTGATGGGTGCGACTTCTATTGCGACGGCTGCGATTTATAAGGCCGCGGGCGCACCCGTGCGTGCCGGAGAGCGGCAGCCGGTTGGCGAGGCTGTGACTCCGACGGGTGCGGCGATTGTTTCTTCGTTAGCGTCGTTTACCCCGATCGAGTTTGGGGTCGAGCGGATAGGGTATGGCGCGGGGCAGCGTGATCCTGAGGGTCATGCGAATGTGGTCGGGTTGTGGCTTGGTGAGGGTCGGTCGCGTTGGGCGCGCGGTGGTCCGGATAGGCCGGAGCTAATGGAGCTCGAGACGAATATCGATGATTCGACGGGCGAAGTTCTTGGATATGTGCATGAGCAGTTGATGGAGTTGGGTTGTCTGGATGTTTGGTTTACGCCGATCCAGATGAAGAAGAATCGACCGGCGACGATGCTTTCGGTTCTGGTGAGTTGGGACCTGATGGATGCGGCGGCTGAATTGATCCTTAAGGAGACTTCGACGCTGGGTGTGCGTCGGAGGCCGGTGCGTCGGTACGAGGCCGAGCGTCAGATGATTACAGTGGATACATCGCTGGGAAAGGTGCCGGTGAAATTGAAGCGGATTGGCGATACGATTGCGCAGGCGGCTCCGGAGTATGAGGCCTGTCGGGAGATTGCGCGTGAGAGCGGATTGCCAATCGCTGAGGTGATGCGGATTGTAGTGAATGAGGCGACGATGCGCGGCTCGCCCTGGTCCAGCTAGGCAGGGGTTTCTGAGAGGCAGGGCGATTGCGATTTCTATCGAGGATAGGTTTGCTACGCCGAGGGAGTTGAGTGCGGCGCTGTAGGTTAGGTTGGGCAGTTGCTGATAGTTCGTGGCCGTCGATGCCTAATCTGGTTCAGCACAGGTTTGGCTCAGGATGAATTTCGATGTTATTGCCGGGCGGTTTGCTTGAACTCTGCTAGTTGAATTCTGTGATGCCAAATTCTATTGACCTGTTTGGGTGGTGGTAAGTACTGTTAACGATGGTTGTTTTTCAACTGCCGGAGCCCTTGTGGCGCAGTGGCTAGCGCAACTGATTTGTAATCAGTAGGTCGTGGGTTCAAATCCCTCCAAGGGCTCCAATCTAAAATGGCTCGTGTAATCACGTCCTAACAAAGTCCTTACGAATATCGTTGGCGCTCGTAGTGAAATACGGTTTTGCTGTGGTAAAGTTTTTGTTTGGGCAGGGATTGGGGAGTGGTTAAACCCAGCAGACTGTAAATCTGCCGCTTGACGGCTTCGTAGGTTCGAATCCTACTCCCTGCACCAGATTTCCGGTTTGGGTTAGTTTCGGGTGTGTCTCATTTTTGGGGATCATCGGGCCCACATAGCTCAGTGGTAGAGCGCATTCTTGGTAAGAATGAGGTCCCGAGTTCAATCCTCGGTGTGGGCTCCAAGCTAAGCACCAATTAATAACAGCGCAAGAGCATATACGCTAAAAAAAGCGCAATGCGCAGGAGACTCCGGTAGACGGAGCGAGAGAGAAAAATGGCAAAGCAAGTATTTGACCGAAGTAAGCCTCACGTTAACGTGGGTACGATCGGACACGTTGACCACGGTAAGACAACGCTTACTAGTGCCATCACCAACGTGCTCGCGCAGACCCAGGCCAACGTTCAGGCGAAAGCATTCGACGAGATCGACAACGCTCCTGAAGAGCGAGAGCGTGGTGTGACCATCGCGACAACTCACACTGAGTACGAGACGGACACCCGTCACTATGCTCACGTGGACTGTCCGGGTCACGCTGACTACATTAAGAACATGATTACCGGTGCTGCCCAGATGGACGGCGCTATTCTCGTGGTATCGGCCGCTGATGGTCCTATGCCACAGACTTACGAGCACATTCTGCTCGCTCGCCAAGTAAACGTTCCGAAGCTGGTTGTTGCTCTGAACAAGAGCGACATGGTTGACGACGAAGAGCTTCTTGAACTGGTTGAACTTGAGGTTCGCGAGCTCCTTTCCAAGAATGGCTTCCCCGGTGACGACCTTCCGGTTGTCCAGGTAAGTGCGCTTGAGGCGATGGAGAATGCGGAAGACGGCGACAACAAATGGGTGCAGTCGATTGGCGAGCTGATGAAGGCCGTTGACGACTACATCGACATTCCAGAGCGCCCGACCGAGCTTCCTTTCCTCATGCCTGTTGAAGACGTTTTCGGCATCAAGGGTCGAGGAACGGTTGTTACAGGTCGAGTTGAGCGTGGCATTGTGAAGACTGGTGACCAGATCGAGATTGTTGGATTTGGTAAGACAGTTACAACCACGGTTACTGGTGTGGAGATGTTCCACAAGACTCTTGAAGAGGGTCTTCCGGGTGACGCAGTTGGTTGTCTGATTCGTGGTATTGAGCGAGAAGATGTTTCTCGTGGTGCGGTTCTGGCGAAGCCGGGATCGATTTCACCTTCGACCAAGGCCAAGGCTCAGGTTTACGTTTTGACTGCTGATGAGGGTGGACGACACACGCCGTTCTTCCCTGGTTACAAACCTCAGTTCTACATTCGAACCACCGACGTTACAGGGACAATCAACCTGGGCGAGGGTGTTGAGATGGTCATGCCTGGTGACAACACCGTCATGGAGCTTGAGCTGATGTATCCGGTTGCTCTTGAAGAGAACCTTCGATTCGCTATCCGTGAGGGTGGTCGGACCGTTGGCTCGGGTGTCATCATTGAGGTCCTAGACTAGTTTCAAGAAATTCTTAATCTAACGCCCGTTATAGCGCCGGGCGGATCTTCGTCCTTGGGCGAGAGAAAAGGAGTCCCCCTTGAACCCCCGGTGCATGTGGCGGGGGTTGGCGCGATTTTCTGGGATCGCTAATTCCCAGATGAATCGGGTGTTTTTGCCCGTTTGATGGGTGGGTTGTTCTTGGTGACAGGAATGATGCAACCAATAGGATTTGTAGAGCGTAACTATGGCTAAGAAGAGTGCGGTACGCACATTGGTGGATATGCTTTGCACTGAGTGTAAGGCGTACAACTACCACACGGAAAAGAATCGCCGAAACACGCCCGACCGAATCGAGCTGAAGAAATTCTGCCCGGTTGACCGTAAGGCGACGTTATTTCGAGAGAAAAGGTAGGCGAGTTGGCACGAACACCAGCACGTAGCACATCGGGTCCGGGCGTATCGGGGACTGGAGGATTTTCGATCTTCCGGTTCTTCGGTGAGGTTTTTTCGGAGCTCCGGAAAGTTTCCTGGCCGACACGGCAGGAGGCTACTCGTCTTACGGCGATGGTGATCGCTTTGTCGGCGACGATCGGGATTTTCCTCGGTTTGGTCGACATGGCATTCGCTCGGTTGATTTCCGCAATTTCGGGAACATAGTTATGACTTCATACAGCGACATAGCTGGGAGCACCGAAGCTCGCTGGTACATCGTTCACACATACTCGGGTCAGGAAGACCGCGTTCAGAAGAATCTGGAGCAGCGAATTTCGACGATGGACGTGAAGGACAAGATCTTGAACGTCGTGGTCCCTACCGAAGAAGAGGTGGAGATCAAAGAGGGCGAGCGCAAGACGGTCCAGAAGAAGATGTATGCCGGTTACCTGATTGTTCAGATGGTTATGGACGAGGAGTCGTGGTACGTGGTTCGGAACACCCCTGGTGTGACCGGATTTATTTCTGCTGAAGATGAGCGCGAGAAGCGTCCGAAGCCGGTTCCGCTGGAAGATGCGGAAGTGGATCGAATTATGAGTCGGATGACTTCGGATGCCCCGCGTGTTCGTGTGGGTTACGAGGCTGGCGAGTCGGTTCGAATCAAGGATGGTCCTTTCGCTGATTTCATGGGCACTGTTGATGAGGTGCTTGAAGATCGCGGCAAGGTTCGTGTGCATGTTTCGTTCTTCGGGCGTGAGACGCCGGTGGAACTCGACTTCCTCCAAATCGAGAAGTCTTAGTTATTTAGCTAGTAATTTCCTGCCTCTGTTACTGGCAGGTTTAGAAACGAAGGAACGTTGCGTTGGCTAAGAAAGTCACGACCGTAATCAAGTTGCAATTGCCTGCAGGTGGTGCCACTCCGGCTCCTCCGGTGGGTCCTGCTCTTGGTCAGCACGGTGTCAACATTATGCAGTTCGTTAAGGAATACAACGAACGTTCTGCTTCACTCGCCGGGAACATTGTTCCTGTTGAGTTGACGGTTTATGCAGACCGATCGTTTTCGATCGAGCTGAAGACTCCGCCTGCTTCGGACATGATCAAGAAGGCTGTTGGTATTGCTGGTGGTTCCGGTCAGGTTGGTATCGAGTCGGTTGGCACGATTTCTCGATCGAAGATTCGGGAGATTGCTGAGACGAAGATGCCCGATCTCAACACGAATGATGTTGAGGCTGCGATGAAAATTATTGAAGGTAGTGCCCGAAGCATGGGCGTGGAAGTGACGGGCTAGCCCGCTTTTATTTGGGCTAGTTGATGCAACTTCTTATTTGTCGGCCCGGGCGCTCGGACCCCGCATTGTTGCGAGGGGGAGCCAGGATTACCGGCTGAGGTAGATGAGATATGGCTAAGCACGGAAAACGCTATAACGCTGCTCTTGAGGTTGCTGGTCTTGACGATCACGCTCCGGATTCTGCGGTTGCTCTTGCTAAAGAGTTTTCCAAGGTGAAGTTTGACGAGGCGATTGAACTGCATGTTGCGACGAGCGCCGATCCCCGGCATTCGGATCAGCAGATTCGAGAGATTGCTGAACTTCCTCATGGCACGGGCAAGAATGTTCGTGTTTTTGTGTTTGCACAGGGCGATGCGGCGCGAGCGGCGCAGGACGCGGGTGCTGAGTTTGTTGCTGATGACGAGCTGATTAAGAAGATCGAGGATGGTTGGAGCGAGTTCGATGTCGCTATTGCTACTCCAGACCAGATGGGCAAGATCGGGCGACTAGGTCGCTATCTTGGTCGTAAGGGTTTGATGCCTAATCCGCGAACGGGAACTGTTGTTCAGCCTGACCGTATGGGTGCGGCTGTTGAGAGTTCGAAGAAGGGTCGGGCGGAGATTCGATTGGACCGTGGTGCGAACATTCACGTTAGGATCGGTACGGTTGGTTTCGACGATTCGCAGATTCTGGATAATCTTTTGAGCGTGTATTCGACGATTCTTCGGGCCAAGCCGGATGGCGTGAAGGGTGCGCTTGTGAAGAAGGCAACTCTTTGCACGACGATGGGTCCGAGTTTTCACTTGGATCAGTCGGAGCTGGAGAAGCTCACGCAGGCCGGCTAGCGTTTGGCTCCGGGCGACCTCGGACGACGTGGTAGCGCGTCGTATTTCACCTTTCCTCTAACTCCTTTCCATCAAGGAAAGGAGGACTGTGTGCCAGTAGCAGGTTTTCTCGGCAGGGTTGATTTAGCTGGTGAGTATTGTGAATAGGAAAGCCTCGGGCAGTGATGCTCGGGGCTTTTTATTTTTGGTGGAGTGCAGGTACTTCGTACTGCTTCGAGATCCTAAATCAAGTCAGGATGACGGGGTTAGGAGTTGTGGGATGGACTGGCTGGTTGTTGAGGTGTGGTGGTTTACGGCACTTCGTGACCCTTCGACGGGGCTCAGGATGGTGTAACGGGAGTGATCCGGTAGGGGGTTGGAATACATGTGGCTATTTGGGTGGTGATAGCGTTAGAATGGGTTGTGTACAGTTGAATACTGCGACCGCAGACAGTTGGTCCCGCCGAGAATATTCACAGCGGGGTAATGCTTTAGGCGCCATCCGAGGTTTAGATCGTGCAGGTATCGTCGTAAGCGGCGATTTGCAGTTTTACCCCGGACTAGGTTCCGGGTTTTTTATTGGCTTTTTCGTGACTTTTCGAAGTTCTAGAGCGAGCAACTTCTGGCTTGTGGGGCAGACAGGAGGTCGAATGCCAACTGATAAAGGCAGAGCGGCGGTTGCGGAGATGAAGGACATCTTCGAGGCTTCTCCGCTTGTGATTGCTGCTGAGTACAGCGGTGTTGACGTTGCTGGTATGACGGGTTTGCGTCAGGAGCTGAGGAGCAATGGTGCTCGCTTCAAGATTGTGAAAAACACTTTTGCGCGATTGGCCGCTGATGAGGCTGGCAAGTCGGAGCTTAAAGAGGTTATGACTGGTCCGATTGGGTTTGTTATCACCGAGGGCGATCCGGCTGCAGCTGCGAAAGCATTTGTGAAATATTCCGACGATAACGACCTTTCGGTGAATATCGTTGGTGGAATGCTCGATTCGGACGTTTTGAGTCCTGATCGGGTGAAGGCTCTTGCGAAGCTTCCTTCTAAAGATGAGCTTGTTGCGAAGCTGCTTGGTTCGATGAATAGTCCTATTACGGGGCTAGTGATGGTTATGAGTGGGACTGTTAGGGCTCTGGCGACGGTGCTTCAGCGCCACGTTGATAACCAGCAAACCGGTGAGGCGGCTTAGCTGGTGTGGCGTTAGTCGCGGCTCGTGACTTTGCCATTCGGCTCCGCGTCGCAGTCTCCCCCCTAGCCCCCTATTCGGGGGAGGGCAGATGTGGGTAGTGCTGGTGGTTGTGTATTGATCGTTATCCTGAATTGAGTCAGGATTACGGAAGAATTTGAATGATCCCGGTTTGTAGGGGTCGAAAAATGGAGAGACCAGAAATGGCCCTGAGTAAAGAAGATCTGATCGAAGAGATCAAAGGTATGTCGGTTCTCGACCTCGCAGACGTTGTAAAGGCGCTCGAGGAAGAGTTTGGTGTTAGCGCTGCTGCTCCTGTTGCGGTTGCTCCTCCTCCTGATGCTAGCGGTGGTGAAGCCGCTGCTGCCGAAGAGAAGGACGAGTTCGATGTTGTACTAAAGGACATTGGTGGTCAGAAGATCGCAGTCATTAAGGCTGTTCGTGAGCTAACTCCGCTTGGCTTGAAGGAAGCGAAGGACCTCGTTGAGGCTGCTCCTAAGGCAATTCTTGAGGGTGCATCGAAGGATGATGCTGATGCCGCAAAGGCGAAGCTCGAAGAGGCAGGCGCTTCTGTAGAGATTAGCTAGCGTTAGTCGCGCTCGATACTTTGTAACTCGGCTTCGCGTCGCATTTGCGTTTAGTTTCGAGCGTCGTCGGACGACTTGGTCGCCGCTGCAATCTCTCCTTCTAGCTCCCTCCCACGTTGGGAGGGAGAACTGATGTAGGCGTGTGAGCGAATGGAAAAGCCCCGTACAGTGATGCTCGGGGCTTTTTTTGGTGAGGGCGTTCAGATACTTCGTACTGCTTCGATATCCTAAATCTAGTTCAGGATGACATTGCGGTGACGCCGAGTGGTTTAAGGTCGAGCGCGGCTAATGCTAGAACAGGTTGTGGGATTGGCCGCCGTCTACGTTGAGGCAGGCTCCGGTGATGAGGTCGGCCTGGGTTGATGCCAAGAACGCCACGGCTGCTGCGACGGGTTCGGGCCAACCGAACTTGCCCATTGGGAGGTTGCGATCGATGAATTCGTCGACAACTTCTTTGGAGTTGTTCTGCGTGAACTTCTCCCAGGTTCCTCCGGCGTGGAGGATTGAGCCGGGTGCGACTGAGTTGACGGTCACTCCGTCTTTGGCGACTGCCATGCTTGTGTGCTTGGATGCTGCGATCATTGCGGCTTTGGCTGCCATGTACGGAGCGGTTCCACCGTATTCGCGGCCGAATATAGACGAGATGTTGATGGCTCGTCCCCAACCTCGTTCTTGCATGCCGGGCACCACGTATTTCATCAGGGCGACTGCTGACCAGAGGTTGGCGTTCATGACCATGTGGAAGTCTTCGAGTGAGGAGCTGACGAGATCGGACGTTCCGAGACTGCCGCCAACGTTGTTTACGAGGATGTCGATTGGTCCGAGTTCGGCTTCAGCTTTGCCGACAAGATCGGCTGCTCCGCTCTCGTCTCCTAGGTCGGCTACGTATGCCCCAACATTTACCCCGATCGCTTTTAGTTCGTTGGCAGTTTGATTTAACGTACCTTCACCCCGGGCGCAGATTGCTACGTTGACGCCTTCAGCTGCCAGTGCGAGCGCCGATTGTCGGCCGAGTCCGCGGCTTCCGCCGGTAATGAGGGCGGTTTTGCCTTTAATTCCCAGATCCATGGTGGGGAGTACTCCGTGAGAGTGTTTGCGAGTATGAGAAACGTAGAGATTGACGATTCTACATACGATTGAATTCTATCCGTACCAGATTATTAGTAATGCGCAGGTAATAGGGAGTTGGTAGATTGATTGTTGGGTTGAATCATCACAAAAGCTAATCGAGATTGCGGCTAACACTCACAAAAGTGGGAGTTTGGCGTAGTGGAACCGTCTTGACTGGCGTTTTTATGGTGGTGTATCTTGACCGGGTGCCGTTGGGATACTCGCGGCTGTTGCAATTGTGCTCACTATAAAATGTAGGTTTTCACAGCGCGGGTGGGCTGCTTGAGTGTTATGCTCGAGCGGGCGGTCGCGCGGTTCGGCAATATAAATAGAAATTGCGCTCGCTGACTCGTTTGCGGGCAGGTAGTAGAAGAGATATCTTGCAAAAAGAAATTTTCAGGAGGATGCCGATGCTAGGCTCTGCGATTCCAAAGCGTTGGGTAGTTTCTCTCGCTTTGGTGGGCTTGGTTTCTCTGTTCATGGCTTCGTTTTCTGCTGTGTGGGCTAATCCCGCATCCGCGGGGACGACGACGACGACGACGGTTGCAGCGACTTCGACGCCGACTTCGACGCCGATACCGACTTCGACGCCGGCTCCTGCTGGTGGCAATCTTGTCGACCTGAACGCTGTCACGAGCTTAAATCTGCAGGCTGGTCAGGTTGTACAGCTTAAGGCATACCCGATCGACGATCTGGGTGATGTAAATAAAAATATGCTTGGCTTGACCTACGCATGGAACGCCGGTAGCTGTGGAACTCTGAACAGCACAACACTACGAAAAGTTCAGTTCACCGCTTCGAGTTCTTCATGTTCCGGCACCATTAGTGTTGCTGCTAAACAGGGAACGGGCGCCTGGGTCCCATCCGCTGGTGGCGCAATTATCGGAATTTCGGTTGCTGCACCTCCTGCGACTCCGGTTCCGACGGCAGTGCTTACTTCGGCGGATGACGGGGCATTAGTTGCGACCGACGATCAGCTAGACGAAATACTCGCCCTTATACCTGAACTTAGCGCTGATGCGAAAGGCGCAGGAGTTGTTCCGAGTCAGTCAGCGGAGGTTGTCGATGACACCGGCAACAGTGTTTCGATTTCGGCTGGTAGTATCGACTCTGGCGATTCCAAAATCGTGGTTGTAGACAAGGTCGAGTTGGCGGATCTCGAAGCTCCGCCTCCTCCGGCAGCAACCGGCTCGACTTCTGGCACTTTCAAATTTGGTAGCTCGGCGATACAAATTACCTTCCTAGAAGGAAGTTCTGGAGATGCAATCTCCGGTACAACGAAGCTAAACAAACCAGCTCAAGTTTGCTTGTCGTACACGGCGGCTGACCTCGCTGGTGCGTATGGTGGACCGGATGGAATGAAGGTCTGGCACCACAACGGCACCGAATGGGTGCCGCTCTCGACTACCGTGAACACTGGCTCCAACAGGGTCTGTGCATGGACTTCGAGCTTCTCACCATTCGCCCTTGGTTTGGCCGTTGCTCCGGCGGACGCTGACGAAGTTGGTACTACAGGTCTACCGGCAACTGGTGACTACTCGCCGAACGCCTTGACGATTGTTATGGCTATGCTGGCTGGATTCGCTCTGGTTGGTACTGGTGTATTCACTGCACGACGAGCTCGACGAGCTCGAGAGAATTCCTAGTTTTCTACAAGAAGTAAATTAGAAAGGGACCCGCTTCGGCGGGTCCCTTTTTTTGCGTTATGGCTCCGGGTGTCGTCGGACGATTTGGTCGCGCGTTGTAGTCTTCCCACTAGCTCCCTCTGCCCGGGAGAGGATTCGTTAGTGAGTGGGGAGGTGTACAGATACTTTGTACTGCGTCGATATCTTGAATCGAATTCAGTGCAGGCTTGGTTCGGAACGATAATCTGTCGATGGAGCCTGGGATGACGTGGGAGAGGGCTGATGGGTTAAAAGATTGGTTTTGGAGAGTGGTGATGGTTTTTTTTGGTTCATTATTGTTTGGAAATCTGATCTACTTTGCGGATTCCAAAATTTGTGACCGGCTGGAGTGCTCTGTTTAGTGGTTTCGAAACTGTTTGGTGAGGGGGCCTTCGCGCAGGATCGTCAGCATGTTCTGATGCTGATGGGTTTGTTCGTGTTGTCGTTTGCGCTTTATGTTTCGACGATGTCGCGGGGGATTACGTGGCTGAATACGGGGCATGATGGTGGCGACTTTATTAGCGCTGCCCGGGCTTTCGGAGTACCGCATCCGACGGGATACCCGACGTACACGTTGCTGCTGCGGGTGTTTGGGGATGTTGTTGCGATTGGCGATCATGCGTTTCGGGCGAACCTTCTTTCAGCTTTACTTGGGGCGGCAACTGTTCCTCTGGTGTACGTGGCGGCTCTGCGGCTTCTAAAGATGCTTCCGGGCAATGAAGTGGGTGGAATTGGCTCTCTATGGGTTTCAGCGCTGATGGCGGCTCTTGCGTTTGGCACTTCGAGGTTGTTTTGGTCGCAGGCGACGATTACCGAGGTTTATACGCTGAATGCTTTGTTCGGTTCGGCGTTGCTGGTGTTGACGCTCGGTTTGGTTCGCGATCTGACGGCGGGTAGAAGGGCGTTGCGGAATCGCATACTGATGACGTTGTTGCTGGGAGTGGGTTTTGGCAATCATACGACGCTCGGGTTGGCTGCGGCTCCGTTTGGGATCTGGGTGCTGTGGCTGGTGTGGAAGGGCTTTGGGTGGCGGGGTGTGTTTGACTGGCGACCGATTGTTGGATTGCTTGCCGGGTTATCGGTCTATGTTTATGTTCCGATTGCTGCTTCGGCGGCTCCGATTGTTAGCTGGGGCTCGCCTGATTCGATCGAGGGTTTTCAGTGGATTATTTCGGGGAGTCTCTATCAGGCATATGCGTTCGGGACGTCGAGTGAGTTATTGTCGGGTCGGATTTCAACGATTGCGGAGTTACTGGTCACACAGTTCACGGTTGTTGGGACGGTGATCGGAATTGCGGGATTGATGACGATTTGGTCGTATAGCCGTGAGTTTGTGATCGCCTCAGCGGCGTCGGTGCTAACGATTGCGGTTTATGCGGTTGCTTACAATACGACCGACAGTTTTATCTACCTGATTTCGGCGTTCATGTTGTTTTCGCTGTGGCTCTCGGTTGGTACTGCGGTTTTGGGCCAGGGAGTACGGCGGTTTGCCGCCCGTACGGCTCGGTTGATCGAGTATCAACGTCGGCTGTATGTGGGTGCGGTTGTATTGGTGGTGCTGGCTGTTCCGGTTTGGTCGCTGGCTTCGGGTTGGGGCGAGGTGAATCTTTCCGGGAACGACGAGCCTGCGAAGTATGCCGAAACCACGATTGCGAATGCTGCTGGTGGCGTCGTGCTTGCGGAGGAGCCGCAATTGTTTGCACTGGTTTATGAGGCCCAGGTGAATCATCCGGAGCTGGATGTAATGGTGATTGGACCGTTGATGTTGCATCACGACTGGTACTGGGATCAATTGGTGCAGTATTACGGTGATAGGATGCCTGCAGACAGACCGGATGTTTTTTTACAACGGCTTGAGTGGGTGGTGATTGAGAATCTGGGCCTGGTTCCGGTTTATTCAACTCATGATGACCGTGACTATCACAAGAGTTTTAATTTGGTTCCAGAGGGCGAGTTGTTCAAGGTTGAGTTTTAGGTGGGGACGTCGGATTTGCCGTTTTCGGGCGTAAGTGTGTTTCCAGTCGTTGGATTGCCCGAGATCGTGAACGGGGATGAACTCGGTGTTTTGATTGCGGATCGGTGCGTGGCGAGTGGCACAATTCTTGCCGATGGCGATCTGGTGGTGGTGGCGCAGAAGGTTGTTTCGAAGGCAGAGGGTGCGATCGAGCGGATTGGGGACCAGAAGCCTTCACGTGAGGCGTTTGAATTGGCCGAAACGTTGGGCAAGGACGCGCGGTTGGTTCAGATCGTTCTCGATCAGTCGAAGCGAGTGGTTCGAGCGGTGCCGGCTGTGCTGATTGTGGAGACGCACCAGGGTTTTATTTGTGCGAATGCGGGCGTTGATCAGTCGAACATCGAGGATGAAGGGCTGGTGACTACATTGCCGGTGGATTCGGATCGTTCGGCTCGAGGCATTCGTGAAATTTTGATGGATCGATCGGGATGCGATATTGGCGTGCTGGTGTCGGATACGTTTAATCGACCATGGCGGGATGGTTCGATCAATGTTGCGATTGGTGTTGCCGGGTTCGATCCGTTGCGAGATTTGCGTGGGGCGATCGACGATTTTGATCGTGAGATGACCACCAGCAGGGTCTCGCTTGCGGATGAGGTGGCGTCGGCGGCGCAGTTGGTGATGGGAGAGAGCGGCCGGATTCCGGTCGCGATAGTACGCGGTGTTGATTGGGATTCGGGTGATTATCATGCAGGTCGATTGCTTCGACCGGCGAATAAAGATTTGTTCCGATAAGGGCTAGTGAGACGTTACTTTTTCGTAGTGTCGTCTGCCGCAGGGGTAGCGGATTTCGCTGTGGGCATGGTTTCGGCCTTGGCACCGCCCTTGGCTCCGGCTTTCGATGCGGGGGACTTGTTGCCGTACCACGATGAGTATTCGAACGAGTTACGGAATTCTTTCTTTTCACCGCAGGCTTTGCAGTGGCCTTCACTTACAGCCCCGTTGGGTGGTTCGATCACCCAGTGGTGAACGCAGCCGCTTTCGGTGACTTCTGCTGTTGTCTCTTCGGCTGCTGCAGCCTTATTCTTTGCTGATGACGATGGGTTCATATAAGTTTTGGCTCCGCGGAGTTGGTTTGTACGTGAGTGGCGACATGCTTACTCATCGCTAACAACCAACTTCCTCACAATTTTAACTCAACTTTGCAAACATTGCGGATTTCATCAGGAGTTAACCTGATTGCGTTGGTTTTTGAGTTTTTTCCTTCAATGCATGAATAAATGCATGTTTGAGCGGTAAAATACTGCTGAAACTATTATGCATCGGATTGAGAGTTACTAATGTCGGTATCGCGAGACAACATTCTGACGATTATTCGTCAGAACAGCGGCGTGAACGTTGATGAACTCGCTAAAGAAGTGCAGCTCGCGCCAGCTACGGTGCGTCGGCATCTGGATATTCTTGAGCGGGATGGACTGGTTGATCATTCCGAGATTAGGAAGCCAACGGGTCGACCCCAGTATTCATTTCATCTGACCGAAAAAGGGCACGATTCAATTTCCAAGGACTACAGTCGGTTGTTGAACGAGCTAGTCTCGGAGATCAAGGATATTCCTGCCGGTGCAACTTCCGAGCGGTCGGGAGATGAGCTTCTTCGGGCTTCTCTTGCTCGAATTGGCGAGAAGCGCGCTGCGGTGTATCTGCAGGGCCGACGTCCGATTGAGGCAGTTACTGCTGCTTTTGAGGATGGTGGGTACGATCCGATTGTCGAGATCGGCGAAGATGGTCTGAAGATTCGGGTGACTAATTGTCCGTATCGCCGCGCTTCTATCCACGATGATGTTATTTGTACAGTTGACCGCTCGATGGTTATGAGCCTGCTTGGCGACGATATCGAGCATTCAGTCGAGATGTCGCCGATTGCGAACCAATGCTTGTACACGCTTGATACCAGCCGGCTTGAGCAGATTGACAGTTCAGCCGCTGGCGACTAGCCTCATTAATCAATTGAATATGCGTGGTTCCTCGGTGTCCTTGATTGTTGTTTTGCGGTGATCGGGACCAAAAGGGAAAGCGGTGAGAATCCGCTGCGGTAGCGCCACTGTAATCGGGAAGACTCTTCACACGAAGCCACTGTCGATAAGACGGGAAGGCGTGGGTGAGTCGATGATTCGAAGTAGTTCGGTAACGAATTATCTTGAGCCATATTCCGGGAGCCAGGAGACCTGCCGGGGAACATTTGAGTGACTGCTCCCCGGCTAGGGTGTGGCCTCACGATGACAACCCTTCCGAGAACGAGTAGTCAGTTGTGAACCCTTGACAAAGCAGTTGAGGGTTTTTTATTGGCGCCAGAATTGACGCTAAATAGTGGTGTAAAGCGGGTTCCGACTGGCTCAACGGTGTTGAGGCGGTTGTTCGTTGGCGCGCTGGTGCTTGGCGGCATGACGGTGCTGGTGGCAATCGTGGCGGCTTCTGTTGGGCCTTTTCGGGTGCCGTTCACGCACACGGCGGCGACTCTGCTGGATTTGATCGGGATTGGTGAGTCGACAGCGAAGCCGACCGAGCAGGAGATTATTCAGAGCATTCGGCTTCCGCGTATTTTCCTGGCTTTCGTTGTTGGTGCTGCTCTGGGTATTTCCGGCGGGATTATGCAGGGGCTTTTCCGGAATTCGATGGCTGATCCGGGGATTATCGGTGTGTCGAGCGGTGGTGCGGTGGGTGCGGTGATCGCTATCGCTACGGGCTTGAGCACGGTTTCGACTTTCTTCCTTCCTTTGTTCGCTTTTATCGGATCTGCAGTTGCGATGGCTGTTGTGTTTCTAATCGCGTCGGTGGGTGGGCGTTTTTCGATGACGACTCTTTTGCTCGGTGGAATCGCGGTGAGTTCGTTCCTAGGGGCGATTACGACCGCGACGATCATTTTGACGGACGATTTGAACGTTCAACGTCAGATTATTTTCTGGATTGCAGGTGGGTTCGATACGGCTCGCTGGGAGTCGGTTCATATTGCGACTCCGATCATCGTTGTGGGAGCGCTAATCACGATATTTGTTGCACGCGATTTGAATCTGCTTTTGGTGAGTGAGGACGAAGCGCGGTCGCTCGGTGTTCAGGTCGGACTGGTCCGTAACACGTTACTGGTTTCAGCTTCGTTGATTACGGGCACTGCGGTGGCGTTTTCAGGAATTATCGCGTTCGTGGGACTGGTGATTCCTCACATTGTAAGGCTGATAGTTGGGGCGGACCATCGGGTGCTTTTGCCCTTGAGTGCGCTTGGCGGTGGGTTGTTTCTGTTGATTGCCGATACGGCGGCGCGAATTGTGCTTTCGCCTGCTGAATTGCGTGTGGGCGTGTTGACGGCGATGATCGGTGCGCCGTTCTTTATTTATCTGCTGATCAGATCGAAGGCGAGACTCCTTTGAGGGGCGCAGTCGGCATATTTATGAGTGCTTGGGAAGATTTGGTCAGAGTGGTGTTTCGTGGCGCTTAGTGGTGTTAACAGGTTCGGTGCTCGCGGGGTTCAGGATGATTATTTTGTTGTGAGAATTTGAACGTTTTGGGTTGGTTTGGCGGGTTTTCACCGCCTGGCCCAGATCCCTTGGTTTTGCTCGGGACGCGTGGGTGAGTTGAATTTGTGAAGGTTTTTGAAAGGGTTGAGATGTTTCAGAATTGGTTGGATTTGCGGTTAGTGACCCTGCTAATGGTCGCCTTAGTGGTTGCATTCGTTCTAGCGTGTGGCGAGAGTGAGGCAGAGTCTTCAGTAACGATTGTTGCTGCGCAGCCGACTGCGACTGCGAAGCCTGCGCCTACAGCGACGGTTACTGCTGTGGCTACCGAGAAGCCGGTTGCTACTGTTTCTACAGTTGCGACCGCTGTGCCGGTAGCAACTGCGGGGGTCGAAACGTTCGATAAGTCACGGTTTGCCAATGTTGACGGGATCGTTGATCAGACGAATTTTGATTGGCCTCGAAGCATCGAGACTACTGAGGGCGTGATCACCCTTGATGCGCCCCCGACGAAGATTCATTCGCTTTCGCTGGGCCATTCGGAGATTTTGGCTGCGTTGATCGATTTCGAGCGGCTAACGGCTGTGTACAGCTTCTTTGTTGATGAAGAGCAGTCGAACATTGCCGGATTGTCGGCTAATTCCAAGATAATCGGGCATGACCCGGAAGAGGTTGTTGCGCTCGATCCAGAAGTGATTGTGGCTTCTCGATTCACGAATGCCGACACAGTGGCATTGATGGTGGGCGCGGGAATTCCGGTTGCGAGGACGAATCTTGAGAATTCGGCGCTCGGAAACGTTCCAAACATCCTACTGATGGGTTACATGGTTGGTGCCGAAGTAGAAGCGATCGCGCTGGCAGAAGAGATCGAAGCCCGCATGAAGTTCATTACGGATGTTCTAGCTTCGGACGAGAAGCCCCGTGTGCTTTCGGTTTCGAAGTGGACTTCGGCGTTTGCTGCGGGTTCGGGTACGACTGAAGGCGGAATAATCGAACAGGCTGGCGGTATAAACGCTGCTGCGGACTCGGGTATTGAAGGTCATCAGCAGGTGAGTATCGAGTCGATTGCCGCGATCAATCCTGATGTGATCGTGGTGCCGCAGCCGCTGGACGGTGCGAATGTATTTATCGAGGAGCTGGTTTCGAGTCCGGCACTGGCGGATATTCCGGCGGTGAAAAATGGTGAGATTCATTATGTTCCGCCGAGGTATCACACGACACTCTCGCACTGGAATGTGAGAGGTATTGAGCGGCTGGCTACGTTGTTGTTCCCTTCGCATTTTTCGGGTGTGACGTTCGATGATTTCTCGAATTGGGGTGACTGAGCGACGTTTTCTGAGCGGTTGTGAAGTGTTGGTTGGTTGAGGCTGCGGTGGGGTTACGGCAATTCGTGGCCCTACGACAGGACTCAGGACGACGGTATGGCGGAAATGGTCACTGGATATAGCGAAATGGATGTTGTGATGGCAGCAGCTGATACGTGCGTGCTTCGGATTGAGGGGTTGTCGGCGCGGTTGGATGGGAAGCTGATTGTTGATTCGGTTTCGCTTTCGGTGGATCGGGGTGAGGTTGTTGGGGTGGTGGGTGCTAACGGGAGTGGAAAGACGACGTTGTTGCGGACGATCGCTGGCTTGCTTGATGCCGATTCAGGTGAGGTGATTGTCGCCGGCCTTGATTCGAGCATTTCAGATAGTTTTTCGAGGCGGGAGCGTGCTCGGAAGGTGGTGTATATGCCGCAGCTGGCAGAGAGTCATCCGTTTACTGCGTTCGAAGCGGTTTTGATGGGTCGCTATCCTCATCTGGGTCGGTTCGAGCTCGAGGGTTCAGGCGATCGTGATCTGGCGTGGGCTGCTATGGAGCGAACTTCGACGGAGGAGCTTGTGAATCGCAAGCTGGATACGTTGTCGGGTGGTGAGCGGCAGCGGGTTACGCTGGCGAGGGTGCTTGTTCAGCAGGCGGATGTACTGTTGATGGATGAGCCGACAGCTTCGCTGGATTTACGTCACCAGATTCTGACCATGGATTTGGTTCGCAAAGAGGCCAGAGAACGGAATGCCGGGGCGATCGTGATTTTGCACGATCTTTCATTAGCGGCTCGTTATTGCGATCGGCTTGTTGTTCTGTATGAAGGCAAGAAAATCGCTGAAGGGACGCCGTGGGAGGTTTTGACTCCAGGTAATTTGCGTTCGGCGTTTGGTGTTGAAGGGTTGGTGGAGCCTGACCCGGTGACGGGCAAACCGCATGTGCTTTTGTTGGGTAGTGAGAATTCATCGAGTAATGATCTGGTCGGGGCAGGTCGGACGATTCATTTGATCTGTGGCGCGGGCAGCGGTCGTGAGCTTATGCACCAGTTACGGGTGGCAGGGTATGAGGTGACGGCGGGTGTGTTAGGTACTGGAGATTCAGATCGGGAGGCGGCTGAGCGGCTGGGTTTAAAGTACGTGGTATCGCCGCCGTTTGCGAGTATTTCGGATGAGCAACATGCGGCTCATATGGCGTTGATTCAGGCGGCGGATCATGTTGTGCTGTTACCGATGGCGGTTGGGATGAACAACGTTCGAAACGTGGCGGCGGCTTCTGCTGCGTCGAAGTTGATTGTGGTCGAGCCAAGTGCGGCTGAGCGGTTGGATTCAGATACGGGCGTGGCTGATTTCACGGATGGTATTGCTGAGGAGTTGCGCCGAGGTTTGATTGAGAAGTTCGGCGAGGTTCCGGCGTCGACGTTGCTGTTTGAACTGGCCCGCGGTGGCTAGATGATGTGTTCCGTTGGAGGGTCTCTAAAGTAGATTTCGTTACCCGGCTTCACCCCGAACTTCTCAAAGTTGAAGGCGGCTCGACGTTCATGAGCCTTGTCCAGTGCTCTTTGGGATTCTTCATCTTCCACTATATCTCGCCCGCGTGGGTATACTGCCAATCATCGAATCGCACTAGTCGGACTATGTCATCAATATTCGATACGACCCGCTCTACTATGATCGGTGTTTCATCGGTCTTGGTATGCGTCGAATCCCACCGTCAGAACGGGAAGGCGATGATTTATCCTAAACATGTCCGCTCACTGAACTGGCAGGTATAAAAGTAGGTACAAACCTCACATCAGTGAAGATGCTGAGAGTCTCAAACCTAGTTCGTTTGCGCTTGGAGCGGGAGTTGGGGATCGAACCCGTGACCCATTGCTTGGGAAGCAAATGCTCTACCACTGAGCTACTCCCGCTTGACCACAAAGTATTGGTGAACTTCCGCTAGCTGTAGCTAAACACTTAATGAGATGCAATGATTTTTTAATCCGAAGGGCTGTAACATAAGCATCAACAAACATATACGTAAATCCTGATAATTTACGAGGGTAAATTGCTGGTCCAGCGAGTACTCAAGCAGCGTGATCGAATTGCTTTATGGATGCTTCTGCCGGTAATCGTCGGAACTTCTCTAAGAGTGCTTCGACTCGGAGATTATGACAACTCCTACTACACAGCGACTGTCGCCTCCATGCTGGGTAGTGGCCACAATTTCCTTTTCGCGTCTTTCGATCCAGTCGGTGTAGTGATGGTGGACAAGCCGCCGGCGGCTTTTTGGTTGCAAGCTGCATCGGCCTCGATTTTCGGCGTGAGCAAATGGTCGGTTACCCTTCCGCAAGTCCTAATGGGCGTAGCATCGATCACCATACTCTATTGGCTAGTCAGTTCGGTTTATGGGCGTTTATCTGGGTTGATTGCCGCTATGGTCCTAGCAGTACTGCCCGTGGCCGTTGTAATCGATAGCCGTAACGAGCCGGATGCGCTCGTGGCATTCGCGGCACTTATGGCCGCATTTAGCATCGTGAAGGCGGTCCAAACGAACAGGTACCGATGGTATCTAATATTCGGTGTTGTAATGGCGTTAGGATTCAACGCCAAGATGTTGGTGGCCTTCGTTCCTTTGCCGGTGTTTATCCTCTTTGCAGCGTTTGCAGTGAAGCAGCCGCCAACTGCAATCTTACGGCGTTTGAGCTCGCTGACGATCGTACTGGTTATCTTGTCTTTTTCATGGATCAGTTTCATAGGCATGACTCCAAAAGAAGATCGCCCGTATGTAGGTTCAACTCACGACAACTCGATATGGACCCTGGTGTTCGAGTATAACGGCCTGGATCGATTCACTTCATTCATTGGACCGCGTCGGCCACAGATCCCAGCACTTCCGCAGGTTCAACAAGGGCAAACTGCTCTCGGGACAGCAGGTGGAATTCCTCCAAATTCATTTGACGGGAACTATCCACTGCCAAGTGTTTTACCTGAAATTGAAAGTAACAGTATTGTTGCGCTATCGAAAAGTAGATTGGCCAGTCAACTGGGATGGTTGCTTCCATTAGGCTTGATCTCGCTGGTGGCTGCAGCACAATTCGTCATTTCAGACGATGTGTATAGACGGCCGGCAAAGATTCTGAATGTGTTCAAGGCAGACCCTCGTGCAGCGCATGCCATGCTCTGGACAGGATGGCTAGTCACCGGATTGCTGATTTTTGGCTCGGCAAATGCTACCAGCACACACCCTTACTACTTAGTCGGTGTGGCAATACCCTTGGCAGCTGTAATTGGAATCGGCCTTCCAGTAATTAAGACCGCCTTTGAAAAAGGGGCGACGTTGGCATGGATTGCAGTTTTGTCTGTGATCGGGTGTGCTGCATACCAAACTCTTGGATCTGGAGATTATGTGCCAGGGTGGTGCATCGGGGTTGTGGCTACACTCATTTTTTTGGCGTCGATCCTGCTGGCTACCGGTTTATGGAGAGGGATACAGACCACATCTCTAACGGGTTTTGCACTTGGGACCACATCAATATCACTATTGATAATTCCTGCTATAAGTGCAGTTAATACCGGTGGTCAGATTGCTGGACCAGCACCCAACCTCCCCCTCGACCCTCCACCCGCCGGAACCCCGATGGGCTCTAATCCAGTCCCGTCATCTCAATTAGCTGCACCTGGCCGGATGCCTGGACCAGCTGGCGATTCGTTGTTAGAGGAATTTATTGCCCGTGAAGAAAAAAATGGCGACATAACTTTGCTAACAACGAATGCAGGGCAAGCAGCACCCTTCATCATAAACGGGGTGAGATCCATAGCAATCGGAGGTTTCTCCGGGAATGATCCGATCTTCTCGGTTGAGTCCTTTAGAGATATGACTTCCAAAGAGAAGAACTCATATTTTCTCGTACGGAATGACCGGGTGCCCACACCAATGGGCGACCGTCAGCAAGAACCAATCATCACCTACGTGCTAGAAAATTGGGACGATCATTCAAGTAAAGCAGGATTACCGCCAAATACGTTGTTCAAGCATCCCGAGAACTGACACAACAATCTAACCAACACACCGGCCGCAGACCATCATCTGTGCAGCTGTAGAGATTTTATTTCGGTGTCGCGTTTCCAGAGATCCATTGTGGTGATGATTCCTTCGACTTTTGGATTGGGTCTGTAGCCGACCCAGGTGTCGATTCCGTCGCCGTCGTGGGTGGTTGGTGGGTTAGGTGATGAGGGAGTTTATTAGGGGCATGTCGAGGGCTTCTCGAGTTATTTGGGCTAGGCGGTCATATTCGGCTTCCATCGAGAATTCTTCGATGGTTGGTTGAGGAAGGTTGTGGATTTCCGCTGTGGTGTTGAGGAGTCGGCGGAGGATCTCGGGTGAGTCGAAGATTCCGTGGACGTAGGTGCCGATGATGGGTGCGTTCGGCGAGATTGTGCCGTCGTGGCGGGTGGGTTGGCTGGTTGGTGAAGGATTGATTGATTCGGCGTTACCCTTCAACCTAGCCTTCTCCCCAGGGGAGAAGGAATTAGAGGAGAGGTCGTCGGAGAGATTTGCCAAGTGAGTTTCGGTGTCGGTGGTTATACCGGTGTGGATTTCGTAGCCGGTTCCGGTGGCGTGGTCGCCTTTGAGAGGTCCGGTTTCGTGAGCGGGAATTTCGATGGTGACTCGGCGGGTGGTTTTTGTGGTGTCGAAGACGGTTTTAGTTGGAAGGAGACCGATGCCGAGTTCGGATTGGGGTTCGGGTGTTTCGGTGGCGTCGGGGTCATCGAGTTGTTTACCGAGGATTTGGTAGCCGCCGCATATTCCTACGATGGTGACGTTGCGGTTGGCAGCTTCGACTATTGCCTTGTCGAGTCCTCGAGATTTCATCCAACGCAGGTCGGCGATGGTGGATTTTGAGCCGGGGATGATGATGATGTTGGCTGTGGTGAGTTCATTGGGGGTGGTGACGATTTTGACGCGGCAGCCGGCGCGCCGGAAAGGGTCGAGGTCGTCGTGGTTTGAGATCCGGGGGAGGGCGATGACGGCGATGTTGATGGGTTGATTGGTGACATCTTGGAGGTTGGCAGATGGACGATTGAACTCACCCTCTGGCTCCCTCCCTTGCTGGTAGGGAGAATCAGGCACGGCGTCTCTGGCGGCCTTTCGCCGGGGCTCAGGCTGATTCTTATTTGTGGTTAATAAACCTGATGAGAGTTCGCGCGTCTCCACTCCTGATGGGTGGTAGTCGCTGAAGGTTACGCCGTCTTCGTCTTTTACCTGAAGGTCGTAGACGAAGGGGACTACTCCGGCGACGGGGATGCCGGTGCGTTCGGCGATCATTTCGGGGAGTGGATTGAGGAGTTCGATGTCGCCGCGAAAGCGGTTGATGAGAGTGGCTTTTATGAGGGATTGTTCTTCAGGGAGGAGCAATTCCATCGTACCGAGTAGAGAGGCGAAGACACCGCCGCGGTCGATGTCACCGACGAGGATTATCGATGCTTCGGCGTAGGCTGCCATTTTCATGTTTACGATGTCGCGGTCGCGCAGATTTACTTCGGCGGGAGAGCCGGCGCCCTCGAGGACGATGACGTCGTACTGGGCGGCGAGACGATCGTAGGCTTCAGTAACAGCGGTCCAGACTTCTGTTTGATCGCCCCAGTATTTTCTTGCTTCGAAACTGCCGATTGGCTTGCCGTTGACGACGACCTGCGAACGGAAGTCGGCTTCAGGTTTGAGCAGGACGGGGTTCATATCAGTGTGTGGTTCGACGCCGGCTGCTTGTGCCTGAACGACCTGGGCACGTCCCATCTCTCCACCGTCGGCTGTGACGTAGGAGTTGTTGGACATATTTTGCGCTTTGAAGGGAGCTACTTTGATGCCGTCCTGGGCGAGGATGCGGCAGAGGGCGGTTGCCATGACGGATTTGCCGACGGAGGAGGAGGTGCCCTGGATCATGAGGGCTTTTGCGCGGGGTGTGTTGGGCATGGGGGTTGTTGGCTTGCGTGCCGTCCTTCGAGTGCCTCAGGATAACGTTAGGTGGTTGGTGTGGTTGAGGGTTACCAGTTTGTTGGGGGTGTTTGGATTTGAGCTGATGTCGACGACTGTAGTGGAGCAATTATCGATTGTGAGGGTGTCCATTGCAGTGTCGGGGAGGTTTAGGAGCGCGGTTATTAGACCTTTCATCGAGCCGCCGTGGCCGACCAGGACTACATCGCCTCCGGTTTCAGCTATTTGAGATTCTTCGATCCAGAGGTGTCCACGAGTGGGGAGGTTTGAGCGGAGTTCACCGCCGGGTGGATCAGCTTCATCGACCTGAGCGTTTAAGTGGAGGGAGTAGTTTGCTTCGATATCGGATGTGAGCATGCCTTCCCATTCTCCGTAGTCGATTTCGAGGAGATGGTCGGAGGTGGAGACAGGCATGTTGAATAGCGCTGCGGTATTGGAGCAACGCTGGAGTGGAGACGACCAGACTTTTTCGATTTTGTAGTTGGTTTTTACGTGTTCGGCAGCGAGTTTTGCCTGAGTGGCACCTTTTTCGTTGAGGGGTTGATCGTTGCGCCCCTGTTTGCGTTTTTCCACGTTCCAGTCGGTTTCTCCGTGTCGGATCAGGATCAGTCGTGTCATGCTGGTTCGTTATTTCGGGGATTCTCGGGGAAACTTTGTGGTGTAGTTCAATTCACACCAAGCCTACATCGAGAAATCACCCTTATAAAGGCATTATTTTTAGGCGCTATGTGGCGCATAGTTAAGTGCATTGTTTGCGGAATGTGCTTGTTGATAACCGCTGATATCTTTGCTTGATGTGACTGGATTTGGAGAATCGTGGTGGAAAACGGACCGATAATTTCAGCTACTGGCGTGATGAAGACTTATCGCTCCCGCGATGTCGTTGTCAAGGCCTTGAACGATGTTGCGTTTGACGTGATGCCGGGCGAGATGGTCGCCGTGATGGGGCCGAGCGGATCGGGCAAGACGACCTTGCTTAACTGCATGTCGGGTTTGGACTCGATTGATGCGGGCGATGTGAGCATTGCGGGTCAACTGTTGCGAACGATGTCTGACGACGCACTGAGCGACTATCGAGCGAGCTCGATGGGTTTCGTTTTTCAGGCGTACAACCTGCTGCCAGTATTGAGTGCACAGGAGAACGTCGAGCTTCCGCTGGTTCTTGCGGGTACATCGCAGAAGCTGGCTTACGAGCATGCGGGCGAGAAGCTCGAACTGGTGGGTCTGGGGGATCGGATGGATCACCTTCCGTCAGAGCTTTCAGGTGGTCAGCAGCAGCGAGTGGCGATTGCACGGGCGCTGGCGAATGACCCGGCGATTGTGTGGGCCGATGAGCCGACAGGAAACCTCGACTCAACGAACGCTGCCGAGATTATGGATTTGCTGGTTCGGCTGAACAACGAACGGGGCCAAACGTTTGTACTTGTGACTCATTCGGAGGAGGTTGGTGGAATGGCTGACCGAATCGTGAGGATGAGTGATGGAGTCATAGTGTCTACAACTGATGCCACCAGTGGTTCGAATTCCTAAGGAGCCGGTGATTTGGAAAAGCTCTTTGGAATGGAGATGAGCCTGCTCGCCAGTTATCTTGCTGGCGGGACGATTCTTGTTCTTGCGGTGATATTTGGGTTGGCTCTGCGCAACAAAGTGCTGTTGAAGCTTTCGCTTCGCAATATTCCTCGACGTAAGGCCCAATCGATTCTGATTGTTGTGGGATTGATGCTGAGTACGACGATCATCATGTCGGCTCTGGCGATTGGCGATTCGGTATCGAGTTCGATTCGAACCACGGTGCTGGATGCTGTTGGTGAGACCGACATTCGATTGCAATCGCCGGTAGTGGAACAGTTTGGTGACGATTATCTCGATGCGTCGTTTGTCGACCGGGTTCGGGATGAGGTTGAGGGTGATGTACGGGTAGACGGCGTGCTGCCATCGATTCGTGAAAAGTTGCCGGTATTGAACGAGACGACCGATAAAACGAACGCCGGAACCTATGTAGTCGGTATCGATTTAAATTCCGTCGCCGGGTTCGAGAATATTAATAACACCGATGGCGATCAGATTGATCTCGGTGCGCTTGGTGCTGGTACGACGATCATCAACCGCTCGCTGGCGGAGGATCTTGATGCCGGGATTGGTGATGAGATCACTCTTATCGCGCCGTCGGGTCATAGCCGATACACAGTTATTGAGATTGCCGACAACAAGGGTCTTGCTGGTGGCGATGGTGACATGCGTTCATCGGCTTTGGTTTCGATTGCGGTCCTTCAGGATGTGCTTGATCGAGCGGGTCAGTACAACTCGATTGAGGTTTCGGCTGCGGGTGGTTTTCGTGTCGACGTTGGTGATTCTGATGATCTTGCCGAAGAGCTTCAGCTCGCTTTCATTAATAAGGATGCTTCGGAGACTCTGTTCAGGGCGCTCAAATCGCCAGTGATTGTCGAAGCCTTACAGGCGAAAGTGGACCAAGGCGCTGGTGCGAGCGGTCCGTTCTCGAGTAATTCGCTGGATGAGCTTGTAATTGAGCTTGAGAACGACAGTCCGACAGATGAGTTCATGGTTGCTGCTACGAACACGGCAACGCTTGCGGTTGTTGGCGGTGTGATCGAAGAAATTGGTGATCCTCGGCTGGCGCAGTCGCTGCTGATCCCGATGTCACAGCTGGTTGAATTGCAGGTTGACGCTATCAAGAATCGTGGCCTGGATATTGCCGAGTTGGTCGGTTCTCAGATCACAATGATATTCAGTATTTTTGGATCGTTCTCGATCATTGTTGGATTGCTGCTGATCTTCCTTGTGTTCGTGATGCTTGCTGCGGCAAGGACGACCGAGATGGGCATTATTCGCGCTGTTGGAACGAAGCGTCGGATGCTGGTGCAGATGTTCACGTACGAGGGCATTGTGTACTCGATAGGCGCAGCGGCGTTGGGCACAGTGCTCGGAATTCTTGCCTCGATTGCGTTGGTCCAAATAATGATTAGTGCAATCAACTCTCAAGATGACTTCACGTTTACTTATTCGGTGACGTTGCAGTCGATTGTCGTGGCGTTCTCGGCGGGATTGTTCATAACGGCTCTAACGGTGGCGTTTTCAGCGTACCGTGTGAGCAAGCTGAACATCGTTGTAGCAATTCGCGGTCTTGGACAGGAATTTGTGAAGGACGAGACACCTCCGACGGGCAGGCGTTTCAAGACGATGCTGCGGTGGCTGGGTGGTCCGGGAATGTATCTGTGGGACACGATTCAGCTGAGCAATAAGCGTCAGGGCATTGTGACGCGTGGTGTTGTTCTTGCACTGTGGTCGTTGTTCACATTGAGCAGTTTTGCGGCGTTTGCAGTTGCAATTGATGAGACCGATATGGCGCGGTCCACCCAGCAGGTGATTATCCCGGCGTTGGCCGTTTGGTTGCTGGTGTTCTGGTGGAAGATCTACAAGCTTGTGCAGCCGTGGCTGGCTTCGGGCTGGCCGTTGTTGCCGGTTGGACTGGCGATGGCGCTTGTGGGATTCCATCCCGACAAGGGTATTGAGGGTGTGGCGATCGATAACGCGTTTTTGTTCTCGGGCGGCACTAACGTGATGATCATCGGGATCGGGTTGGTCATGCGGCGTTTGCTTGATCGTCGTGGTTATCGCGAGGAGTTCCAGAAGCGTGTTTCGATGACGTTTATCGGTGGTGCGATGCTGATCGTCTGGAGCTTGCCGTTTGATGCGCTGGACTGGTTGACGGGCACGCTTTCGGGTGGCATTGAGATGTTCTTGCTTTCGGGTGTTTCACTTGTTGCTGCTGCAGTTTGGGTGGTGATGCACAACGCCGATGTGATTGTGTGGGTTGTTACGAAGATGATTGGTCGCTTTGGTAGTTTGCGTCCGGTCGTGAAGATGGCGATTGCATACCCGATGGCGGCGCGATTTAGGACGGGTTTGACGCTGGCAATGTTCTCGCTGGTGATTTTCACGCTGATGATCTTTGCGATTTTGAGCAATCTCGGTAACGCGATTGAGGATGAGCCGGATCTTGTTTCGGGTGGATTCGACATTCGCGCCGAGATCGATCGTGAGCTGCCGATCAATGATGTGGATGGTGTTATCGCTGGGAGTGACGGGAAGCTTTCGGGTTCCGATTTCTCGGTTGTTACGAAACAGGCGCATGTTCGGGTTGAGGCTCTTGAAGCGGATCAGAATGATCTTGTTTTCAAGGGTGCTCGGATCGTTGCATCAGGCGACGCGTGGCTTTCGAACAATAACTTCAAGCTGACGCATTGGGATCCAAAATACGGCGATACCCCCTCTGAGATTTGGACGGCGGTGGCTGCCGATCCGACACTAGCGATCGTTGCTGGAAATGTCGTTGCTACGGATGATTTCGGTGGCGGTGAACTGGTATCAGGAACCGTCTTCAGCATGAACGGTATCGATGGTTCGGAGAAGGGCGAGATCGAGGGTGTGCCGATCAAGCTTCGTCCGCCGATTGGTCAGGGTAGTTCAGGGAAGACGGTCAACCGAGTAGTGATTGGTGTGTTGGATCAGTTCGCCGATATGTTCGAGCTTGGTCAGGCCGATATCTACATGAATTCAGCCGTGTTGGACGATATTTCCGACAAGCCGGTTCCTTTTACGAGCTACAAGTTCCAGGTTGCTGATTCGGCTCGTGTTGCCGAGATAACACGGGTGCTTGAGACGGTGTTTATCGAGCATGGGATGACGGCTTCGGCGACCGAGGAAGATATCCGCGAGAGCCAGTCTCAGAACAATGCGTTCAACCAGTTGTTCCAGGGCTTTATGGGTCTTGGGTTGCTGGTTGGCGTGGCGGCACTTGGTGTTGTTTCGTTCCGAGCGGTTGTCGAGCGTCGGCAGTCGATTGGAATGATGCGGGCGCTGGGTTACAAGGGTCGGATGATTCAGATTCAGTTCCTGATGGAGTCGGGCGTTGTGGCGGTGTTGGGTTCGGCGATCGGTATCGGTCTTGGTGCTTTGATCGGTTGGAACATTTTCAATTCGATCAGTGCTGATGTTGAGGGTGTGACTTTCGTCATTCCGTGGCTGAATGTGACGATTATCGTGCTTGTTGCGGTGGTGTTTTCGTTGTTGAATACGGTGGTGCCGGCGAAGCAGGCTGCGGGGATTTCACCGACCGACGCGCTGCGCTACGAGTGAATCGACGGTTCGTTTCCTGAGAGATTGAGGCTTCGGGCGTTTTGTTTGGTGTTAGTCGCATTCGTGACTTTGTCACACGGCTCCGCCAAATTGGTTCCGTGGCCTTTGCCAACCCAGTTAGGCGGGCATCAATCATGCCCCCACGCCCCAATTTTAATGAAGTCGTGAAAATATTCACACGGAATACTCATACGTGAAGCTTCGATGCCGTGGCATCCTAAAACAACTCAAACCGAATGCCAGCACATCGGACACAGGTAAATGATCCTCAAGAGCAGAAGCCGAATAACTTTCAATAAAACGATTTTGGTACTTGTATTGGCAGCAGTTTTCACCGTTGCCAATTTTCTTTTTTCGGGCAATGTGA
>Ga0187827_10001464_pt1 | contig 34656 bp, 30 predicted proteins | sample ETNtaG_39_FD_167969 | JGI IMG/M metagenome (GOLD analysis project Ga0187827, IMG submission 167969) | Marine microbial and viral communities from oxygen minimum zone, Eastern Pacific Ocean - ETNP2014_SV_150_PacBio MetaG (Illumina Assembly) | ecosystem: Environmental > Aquatic > Marine > Hypoxic...
GCCCCAACGGGGGACCTCCTCAAAAAAGGACTGGGCGCGCCTGCGGCGCAGGAGGGCAATTGTCCCGAGCAATGCGGGAAAAGGTTGCCGCTCAACCGGCAGGCGGAGGTGGGAGGTGGGAATTGCCCACCGGGAGCAGCCACTTTTCAACCCCACGCGGTAAAAAAGAATTGGGGCGAGCCTGATAAACCGCGGACCGCGTGCGCCGCCATGGAACCCATCCGGGCGCCGCGTGGGAGCGAGCTCAGCTGCAAGGGCTGGGAGCAGGAAGCGGCTCTGCGGATGCTGATGAACAACCTCGACCCCGAAGTCGCGGAAAACCCGGATGAGCTAGTGGTCTACGGCGGCCGTGGCAAGGCGGCGCGCAACTGGGACTGCTACCACGCCATCGTCCGCACATTGCGCGAGCTCAAAGGCGACGAAACGCTGCTGGTGCAATCGGGCAAGCCGGTCGGCGTCTTCCGCACGCATGCGGACGCACCGCGGGTGCTGATTGCCAACGCCAACCTGGTCGGCAACTGGGCGACGTGGGAGCACTTCCACGAGCTGGAGCGCAAGGGGCTGATGATGTACGGGCAGATGACCGCCGGCTCCTGGATCTACATCGGATCGCAGGGCATTTTGCAGGGCACCTACGAGACCTTTGTCGAAGCCGGCCGCCAGCATTTCGACGGCTCGCTGGCAGGCCGCCTCATCGTCAGCGGCGGCCTCGGTGGAATGGGCGGCGCGCAGCCGCTCGCGGCGACGATGGCGGGCGCGACATTCCTCGCCGCCGACGTTGACCGCAGCCGCATCGAAAAGCGGCTCGCGAGCGACTACTGCGACGAAATCAGCGACGATATTGACGCGGCGATCGACCTCGCACTCAAGTGGCGCGATGCGGGCAAGGCTCGCAGCGTCGGCGTCGTCGCCAATGCCGCCGACCTGCTCGAGCGGCTCATCGAGCGTGACATTGTTCCCGACCTGCTGACCGACCAGACTTCGGCGCATGACCCGCTCAATGGCTACGTCCCGCGCGGACTCGCGCTCGACGCGGCGGTCGCGCTGCGCGAAAACGACGACGCGGCATACCAGCAGCGCAGTCTGGCAACGATGGCAGACCACGTGCGCGCAATGCTCAGCCTGCAAGAACGGGGGGCGCACACTTTTGATTACGGCAACAACCTCAGGGCTGGAGCGCAGGAAGCGGGGGTCGCGAACGCGTTCGACTTCCCCGGCTTCGTCCCGGCGTATGTACGGCCGCTCTTCTGCGAAGGCAAGGGGCCGTTCCGCTGGGTGGCGTTGAGCGGCGACCCCGCGGACCTGGCCGCCACCGACGACGTGATTCTCGAACTGTTTCCCGACGATGAGCCGCTCGTGCGCTGGATAACGATGGCGCGTGAAAAAATAAAATTCCAGGGACTGCCGTCGCGCATCTGCTGGCTCGGCTATGGCGATCGCGCGAAAGCGGGGCTGGCGTTCAACGCGCTCGTCGCCTCCGGGCGGGTGAGCGCACCCATCGTGATTGGACGCGACCACCTCGACTGCGGCTCAGTCGCGAGCCCGAACCGCGAGACCGAAGCGATGCGCGACGGCAGCGACGCGGTCGCCGACTGGCCACTGCTGAACGCGATGCTCAATGTCGCCGCCGGCGCAACCTGGGTCAGCTTCCACCACGGCGGCGGCGTCGGCATCGGCTACTCGCTGCACGCCGGGATGGTTGTCGTCGCCGACGGCACCGACGCAGCAGCGGCGCGCCTCGAGCGGGTGCTGACGACCGACCCCGGCACCGGCATCATGCGGCACGTCGACGCCGGCTACGACCGCGCCCGCGAAGTCGCTGACGAGCACGGGATGCAGGTCGGGCTGGTCGATTGAGCGCCGCATGAACCTCATCCTCGCGTCGCAGGCGGACAGCGCCGCGCTCAACCTGCGCGAGCGGCTGCTTGAGCTCGGAAACTGGCGCGAAGATGGCGAATTCCAGGGCAGTCCCGTATGGCGGCTCGTCAACGGCGGCGGCAGCTTCTGCGCAGCGGGAACCCATATGGCGACACTCGCAGAGCTGCACCTCCACGCCGAAAACATCGACTGCGAGTGGGCGGCGCAGTTCGGCGAAAGCCCCGAATGCATCGCATTCCTGTCGCGCCACAAGGCGGCCAGCGGGCGACCGAGCCTGACGGTGCACCCTGTCGGCAACTGGGGCGGTGCCGACTATGGCGGAACGCCCGGCGCGGTCTCGGGGACCGCGCCGGGCTGGATGACCGGGCTGCTGCTCGCCATCGCCCGCACCGCGCCCGCCGGCTACCAAGCCTGCTTCGAAGCGACGCACCACGGGCCGCTGCTCGAAACGCCGGCCTTCTTCGTCGAAATCGGCTCCGACGAGAGCCGCTGGGAGCTGCGCGAGCCGGCCGAAGTACTGGCACGGGCGCTGCTCGCGCTCGAGCCGGCCAGCGGCATCGCACTCATCGGCATCGGCGGCGGCCACTATACCCCGCGCTTCAGCGACGTCGCGCTCCAGCGTGAAGCGGTTTTCGGGCACATGGTCCCGAAATACGCGCTTGAGCAGCTGACGCCGGAGCTGCTACGGTCGGCGCTCGAGCGCTCGGGGGCCCGGGCGATTTACCTGCACCGCAAGGGGATGCCGAAATCCGCCGTCACGCGCTGGCGCGACTGGGCCGGGAAAAATAGCATCGCAATCGTCAGCTCGAAAGAGCTGCCACAGCGTGAGAAATAGACTGAAAATTTCTCGACGACCAGTATAAAAAATCATAACTAGCCCGGGAGGAGCATCGCAATGACCGCCTGCTTGAGTTCGTCGACGCCAGTTCCCTCCGTGGCCGAGACCGCCAGCGCACCCTCCCCGAGGGGCGCCTCCTGCTCCAAGTCGAACTTGCCCCGCACCTCAAGCCAGGGCGCCTGCGGGTAGCGTGCGCGCAGCTCGGCGCGCAGCGCTTGCTGGACTTCGAGCGGGTAGCCCGAAGTTCCAGAAGCGTCGGTCACGAACGCAATAGCGGGCGCCAGATGCTCGAGCGCTGCGAGCCCCTGCTTCTCGATGTTGTTGCGCTCCGCGTCAGGGCGGTCGAGCAGCCCAGGAGTGTCGAGCACCTGTATCTTCTGGTAGCGGGCGGTGATGTGCCCCAGGCTCACCGACTTGGTCGTGAACGGGTATTCGCGCACCACAGGTCGGCCGGTGGAAATGGCGCGCACCAGACTCGATTTGCCAACGTTGGGCGCGCCCGCCATCGCCACCAGCGGCGTTTCCGGGTCGACCGCCGGTAGCTTGCGCAGTACCGACCGGGCATCGCGCAGGAATTCCAGCCGGTCGGCGACCTGCCGCACCACCGAAGTCAGGCGTCCGTATCCCTGCTTCTGAAGCTGGCGCGCCCGCTCGCCGCGGGCGCGCGCCGCCTGCGACGTGAAGCGACCGCCCAGCTTCTGGAGCTGTTTGCGCGCCCAGTCGACGCCGCCCAGCGACTGCCGCAGCTCGTCCAGCCCGACGGAAAGGTCAACGATGTCGCGGTCGAACGGGTGCAGTTGGTCCAGACTCGGGAAATCGTCGACAATCGCGCCGAGCGTCGCCGCAAGGTTGTCGGAGAGCGAAGAGAGCTTGCGCGCAGCGTTGTCGGAAGCACCGCTGCGCTTCTTCGCGGCGCGGTGGAGCGCACGCTCGACGAGTTGCTCTGCATCGAGTATCTCGGGCAGCGGGCGCCAGTCCATGCTGGCGCGAAAACAGGGGGTCTAAATCACATGTGGTCGATGACGGCCTGCCCGAACTCGCTGCACTTCAGCAGCGTCGCGCCCTCCATTAGCCGGTGGAAATCGTAGGTGACGCTGCGCGCCGTGATGGCGCCTGCGATGCCGCGGATGACCAGGTCGGCCGCCTCGTTCCAGCCCAGGTAGCGCAGCATCATCTCGCCGCTCAGGATTACCGAGCCGGGGTTCACCTTGTCCTGCCCCGCATATTTCGGCGCGGTGCCGTGCGTCGCCTCGAAGAGCGCGTGGCCGGTGTCATAGTTGATGTTGGCACCCGGCGCGATGCCGATGCCGCCCACCTGCGCCGCCAGCGCGTCGGAGATGTAGTCGCCGTTCAGGTTCATCGTCGTCAGCACACTGTACTCGCGCGGGCGCGTCAGCAATTGCTGGAGCATCGCGTCGGCGATGACGTCCTTGATGATGATATCACGGCCCGTCTCCGGATTCTTCAGCGTGCACCACGGCCCGCCATCCAGCTCGGCCGCACCGAATTCGGCCTTTGCGAGCGCATAGCCCCAGTCACGGAAGCCCCCTTCCGTAAATTTCATAATATTGCCCTTGTGGACCAGCGTCACGTTGGGCTGGTCGTGTGCGATTGCGTATCGCAGCGCGGCGCGCACGATGCGCTCAGTCCCCTCACGTGAGATGGGTTTGATGCCGATACCCGAGCTCTCGGGGAACCGGATTTTGGTGACGCCCATCTCCGACTGCAGGAAGTTGATGACGCGCTGCGCCTCGGCCGAGCCAGCTTCCCACTCGATGCCTGCGTAGACGTCCTCCGAGTTCTCGCGGAAGATAATCATCTCGACCGCGCCCGGGTCCTTTACCGGGCTGGGGACACCCTCAAACCAGCGGATGGGGCGGACGCAGGCGAACAGGTCCAGCTGCTGCCGCAGCGTCACGTTAAGCGAACGGAAGCCGCCTCCGATCGGTGTCGTCAATGGTCCTTTCAAGGCGACAAGCTGGGTACGAATCGCCTCCAGAGTCGCTTCCGGCAGCCACTCGCCGGTCGCGGTGTGCGCCGCTTCGCCCGCGAGCACTTCCCGCCAGGCAATGCGCCGCCGGTCGCTGTAGGCACGCGCGACCGCCGCGTCGAGCACGTCGCGCGCGACCGGCGTCACATCGTGACCGATGCCGTCGCCGATAATCAACGGGATTATCGGCTCGTCCGGAACGGCGAGTTCACCGTCGCGGCAGGTAATCGTCGCCGGGGCCATCGCTCGCCCATTCGCGTGAGTATAAACTGCCTACTGCTTTATTCCCGCTCCCGCTACGGGGATATGGGACTGCTCGAACGGCTGGTGGTCGGCAGCGCGCCATGGCTGCCGCGCTTCGTTATCGGCCGCGTCGCAGCGCGCTACGTCGCGGGCGACTCGCTCGAGGATGGCCTTGCGCTGGCGAAACACCTGAACACGCTGGGCTTTGCAGGCACCCTGGACGTGCTGGGCGAGGAAGTCCGCGCACCGGAGGCGACGCTGCGGTTCCGCGACGCCTACCTTGAAGCGCTGGACGGCATCGCCAATCGCGGAGCGGATTGCAACGTCTCGCTCAAGCTCACTGCGCTCGGGTTGCGCATCGACCCGGAACTCTGCTGGGACAACCTTGCGGCCATCCTTGACCGCGCGCGCGAATTCGACAATTTCGTGCGTTTCGACATGGAGGACTCGAGCATCACGCAGGCGACGCTCGAGATGTGTCACCGCGCCTGCGAATACTACCCACGCTGCGGCACCGTCCTGCAGGCGTCGCTGCGCCGCACGCTGGAGGATGCGCGGGGCCTGGCGGGGGCGGGAAGTAACGTGCGTATCTGCAAGGGCGCCTACATAGAACCGGAGGCGATTGCGTTCCAGGAATTCCAGGAGGTGCGCGACAGCTTCATGGCGGTCGCGCGGCAGCTGCTCGAGCAGGGCACTTACGCCTGCTTCGCGACGCACGATCTATGGCTCATCGAGCGCTGCGAGGCACTGGTCACCGAACTGGGGGTCGCACCCGACCGCTACGAGTTCCAGGCGCTCTCGGGGGTACCGGTCGAGCCTACGCTCGACCAGCTTCTGGCTTCAGGGCACCGCGTCCGGTATTACATCCCGTTCGGGCCGGAGTGGTACGCCTACTCGCTGCGCCGCATGCGCGAAAATCCCGCTATCTGGCGGCATACGCTGCGCGCCATGTTTTCGCGCTCGCACCACCGCCGCCGCTAGAACGGCAGGTCGTCGAGCAGCCCCGGCCCCAGCACCAGCGCGTCGGCTACGCCGGCCGCAAGCCGCTCGCCCTCGCGCGGGCGCTTGACGAAGCCCAGTGCCAGCTCGCTCCCATCGGGCTGCAGCACGCTGCTAGTCACCTCGCCCGCCGGCTTTCCGTCGCGCTCCAGCAAGGTGCCAGTCTCCACGGGCACCGAGATCTGCAACCGCGTCAGGCGACGGCGCAGCCCGCCCATGTTCCGCAGCTTCGAAACGACTTCCTGCCCGGGGTAGCAACCTGCCTCAGCCGGCACCAGCGCGCTGAGTCCCGCCTCGAGCGGGTTGCGCCGCGCGACGCCTTCGGCGTCCCAGTCAGGGATGCCCGCAGCGAGCCGCGCCAGTTGCGCCAGCTGCGGCTCGCCGTCGGCCGAGAGGCCGGGGCCGGCGGTGACTGACTGGCCGAGCAGCGCACGGAAGCGCACGGTGTCGCCGTCCGGGGTCCAGCCGTCGGCGAGCGCCGCCTGCTCGGCGACGGTCACCCAGCCGAGGCGCTCGATGGCAACGTCAGCCGCGAGCACGAATTTCTCCAGCTCCGCGACGACAGACTCGCCGCCGCTGGCGATTCCGGCGAGCGTGTGGTCCTCGTCGGCGAGCAGCCACAGCTCGCCCAGCGTGCGCCCGGTGCGCGACAGCAGCAGTCCGTGTGCCGTCTTGCCCGGCGCGAGGCTGGCGACAGAGCAGGTGAGCATCCGCTCGAGGTAATCGCGCTGCTCACTGCCGGTGAAGGCGAGCCAGTTCCAGTCAAGGCTCCACATCGCGGCGGCAGAGCGCCAGCCTTATGTAAAGCGGTTTTGTAGCGCGGCACCATGGCACCCAGACGGATACGCAAGGGAAAGAAGCCGGAACGGACCGCGGCCCCGCAAGGCGGCCGGCCGACGGTGGCGCTCGCGCTCGGCGCGCTGATGATTGTGAGTGTCTTCGCTGGAGTGGTGCTGTTCCTGATTCCCGAGGATGCGCCGACCATCACCTACGGCGTCGAGGCTGAATTCCTGCAGGAGACCATCGAGACCAGCCAGGGTGGCCAGAGCGACTTCGTGCTGGTGGTGCGCAACACTGGCTCGCACGGCGACAGCTTCGACGTCGCAGTCCAGTCCAACGATGGCGGCTTTGACATTGCCGTCGAGGCGGGCTTCGAATCGGTCGACGTCGCCTTGGGCAAGCGGCTGCCGCTGCTGGTGCACGTCACTTCGCCCAACGCCGGGCTGCTCTACGCGACGCTGCGCGTCAGCTCGCAGGGCGACCCCGCCACCTCGACCAGCCTGCGGCTCTACGTCAACGCCTCCGGGGAGTTTGGCAACACCACCCAGCACGGCAACTCTGTCGACGTCTGGTACGCTGGAATCCAGGCCAGCGACGGTATCCTGTTCGACACCAATATCGAGTCCATCTTCAAGTCAGACTACCCGCGCAAGGGGTCCGCCAGCGAGCATTACGACCTGCTGACGGCGCCCAACGTCGGCTGCGAGGCGACCGGAGTCCCCGACGATAACTGTCAGGCCCAGCGGCAGATGATTCCCGGCTTCGACAACAAGCTGGTCGGCATGCGCGAAGGGCAGACGCTGGCGGTGCGCATCCCTGCGCAGGACGCCTACGGCACAAACCCGGAATCGCACGCGCTGGGCGGACAGGACCTGATTTTCTTCATCACCCTCGCGGCCATTGTTTGAGCCCCGAGAAGTGGGAAACCGGCGAAGCTGAAGAGCGTGGCCAGTTCCGCATCTTCCGCGTCAAGGAGGTGCAGGCGACTTCCCCGCGCACCGGAAAGGAGCTGAGCTTCTACCTGCTCGAGTGCAATGACTGGGTCAACGTCATCTCGCTTACGGAGGCGGGCGAAGTGGTGATGATTCGGCAATACCGTTTCGGGACGCAGCAGGTGGAACTGGAGATTCCGGGCGGCGTCATCGAGGAGGGCGAAACCCCCGAGCAAGCTGCTGTGCGCGAACTCGAAGAGGAGACGGGTTACACCGGCGGCGAAGTTTCGTACCTCGGGTCTGTTTCACCCAACCCCGCTTTCCACACAAACCGCTGCCACACCGTCGTCATCCAGGGCGTAAAGCCTGACGGGAAGCAGTCGCTCGACCCGGGCGAGGACCTCGAGGTGGAGCTGCAGACGCTTGGCGATATCCCCGGGTTGATTGCCGACGGCACCATCCGCCACTCGCTGGTTATGGCCGCGTTCCAGCTGCTGGGGCTGGCGGCCGAGACCCCCGCTGACTAGACCGCGAACACTCCGAAACGTCGGCAAAACTGGCACTCGCCCGCGCCGCCGGCCGGCTCGCCGCAAGTGGGGCAGCGCGCCAGCGACTGCGGCGCCTCAAGGCTTTCGCGCATGCGATCCATCCCGCGCAGCAGTCCGTGGCGCGTCCCTGGCTGCGCCTGCTCCAGCTGCAGCAACAGGTCGCGGAACAGGTTGCGCTGCGCCGCCGCCGCGTGCGGGCAGTCGCCAGTGTGGAACTCCCATCCCTGTAGCAGCGCCAGAAGGTATACTTCCTGCTCGGGGATGCGACGCAGTGGCAGCAGCCGCGGCACCATTCCCGGCTGCCGATGCAGATGCGGTGCCATGCGCTGCAGCCGCGCTACGTCGCCACGCGCGTGGTTCATCAGCACCGTCTGCGCGCAGTCGTCGAGGTTGTGCCCCAGCACCAGCGCGTCGACCCCCACTTCGCGCGCGGCGAGGTTCAGCGCGCGGCGGCGCAGGATGCCGCAGGGCGAGCAGGGCGACCCCGCCGGGGGCTGCGCCTGCAGCAGCTCGTCAAGGCCCATGCCGACCAGGTCGCGGTAGCTGCTGATGCGCAGCTCGACGCCCAGCGCGTCGCAGCCACGACGCGCGCACTCCAGCGCCGGGGCACGGTAGCCAGCAATGCCTTCGTCGATTGCCAGCGCGACCAGCTCCAACCTCCGCTGCGCCGCCCATTCTCGCACGAGGTGCAGCGCGACCGTCGAATCCTTGCCGCCCGAGAGCGCGACAGCTATGCGCTGCAGTGGCTCGCCACTGGCTTCGAGTGCAGAGACCTGCTGGCGCAATTCACGTTGCATCGATTTTTCTACTGCAAAAACGAAGTGGCGTTGACAAAGGCTTTCGCCAGAATAGCGACGATCAAGAACCGGAGCGGTCGTGCAGGCACGGCAAGCCATGCGGCGGCAGTAGCGCGCAGGTATACCTGCTGCGGCGACCGAAAGTATGACACAATTGTGACCCTTTAAATCATAATATATCATTTGAATGACGCAAATACGTCGTCATCAACCGATAAGTTTATATATGTTATTCACAAATAGGCTCGATAGACATGGCACCATTGGGCCCCCTTAACTCTAACCGCCTGACTGTACGGCTGGACCCGGAGCGGGCGACGCAGCTGGAATATTACGCCAGCCAGAACGCGATGACCGTGCGCTCCTACAACCAGGTACTGCAGGAGGCGCTCGACGAATTCCTGGAGCGAAATGTTTTCGCCCCGGGCCGAAGCAACCTGGCGATTTCGCTGCCGGAGCGAACGATGGAGAAGCTGAACGACCTGAAGGAGAATGGCTTCGGCTCGTTTGACGAGCTCATCGCCGAGGCAGTTTCCAGGCATTCTCGTAATGTGTGGCAGGAGGAGCGTGATTACCACACCCTCGCCAGCGATGTGGACAAGGTGAGGTCGCGCCGCCATGAGATTTTTTCCGAATGGACACGAGGTAATGAAAAATGATGGACAGACTAGAGAGCTTTGATAACGACGAACTGATGCAGTTCGTCAAGGAACCGCGCATCCAGATGCTCGGTATCGGTGGGGCCGGCAACAACATCCTGACGCGCCTATACCGGCGTGGACTGGAGGGTGTGCAGACCGTCGCCATCAACACCGACGCGATGCACCTCAACGAGTGCCAGGCGCACCACAAACTGGTCCTCGGCGCCGACAGCACTAGGGGGCGCGGAGCTGGTGGCAACCCGGGTGTCGGCCGCATGGCTGCCGAGGCTGACCACGAGCGCATCGCGAAAATTCTCGACGACAATGACCTTACCTTCGTCATCGCTGGCATGGGGGGTGGCACCGGAACCGGTGCGGCGCCCGTAATCGCACGGCAGGCACGGCAGGCGGGGCAGCTGGTAGTGGGCGTCGCCATCATGCCTTTCGAGGCGGAGGGCGATGGGAAACGCGCAGCCGGAGTCGACGGCATGCGCGACTTCAAGGCAGCCTGCAACAGTCTTATCGAACTGGATAACGAGAATCTCAACAAGCTGGCGCCAGACTATCCTATCAAGCGCGCCTTCGGCGTCATGAGCGACCTGGTTGTCGACATAGTGCAGGAACTGGCGCAAATCGTGACCGAGCCTTCAACCATCAACGTTGATTTCGCCGACCTGAAGCGAATTATCGAAGCGGGGGGCATCGCCAAGGTACTCTACGGCGAGTCAGACAACTCGGCCCCCGGCTCGGTACTGGACGCAGTCCTAGGCAATCCCCTGCTTGACACCCGCTACAAGGGTGCCGAGGCGATGCTGCTGCACGTGACCGCCGGAAGCGACTTCTCGCTCAACAACTGTCACGAGGTTCTCGCGGCACTCAAATTCGACCTCTCTGAAGACGTCAACCTCATCTGGGGGCTGCGCACCGATGACCAGCTTGGCAACCGCGTCAAGGTAGTCCTGCTGGTTTCCGCCATCCCCAATAGTGAGGAAGACCTCGATATCGAGCGGTTCGATGAGGTGATAGCATCCCCGCTAGGCGATGCTATCCCGATGGTAGGCTGAAACCTTTGCTGACCGCCGTCAATGACGGCTGTGCCTGGAGCGGTGGACTGCACCCTGTTTTTCAGAGCATACGCTAGGTAACGCTGCGGCGGGTTGGAGGAGAGGCGAACCTCTCCTCCTGCGCCCTTAGTCTATTCCTCTTCTTCGCGGCGACGGAACGCGACGCCGAGTGCAGCCAGTAGGCCGCCCAGCATGGTGCTCCAGAGCGCCATCGAGAACGAGGGTACGGTGTTGATCTCACTCACCGTAGTGATGTCGATCGCCACGCGGTTGTTGCCTTCATCCGATTCGTCAATGACGTCTTCGGTATCTACCGCAAGGTAGAATGTGTAGACGCCCGAGACATCATCGCCAGGTCCAACGGACATTCCCAGTTCGGTTGCAGTCGCCTTGAAGTAGACGTATTTGCAGGTCCGGGAGGGGTCATTACCGCACTTGCTGGTCTGGATTTCAGCGCCAGTCGCGGAGGTTCCGTCACTGTCGACCACCCAGTTGGTGCCAGTCCAGCTGATGGATACCTGCACACCCAGCGGGTTCTGGCTGAAGTCCAGCAGACCAACCTTGAAGCTACCGACCGTCTCGGTACCAGCGTTCAGCACTTCAACCCGGAAGGTGAAGTATTCGTCGCCGCCACTGCGCTTGTTCCAGCCGGTGCCGGCTACACTATAGCCGACCGCGTGCGAAACATAGTTGTAGTCGCCCAGCTTGAGGTCGGGCTTGTCGATAGTCATGGTCGCCTGTCCGTCGGCGTCGCCGTCGGTGAAGGTGTCGTCGTAGTCGGTCCAGGAGCGGACATCCGACTGGATGGTGTAGGTACCCGGTGGTGCCCAGGCTGCGAAGCCCATGGTAACCTCGACGTTCACGTTGAGTGAGTTGCCGGGGTCCATGAAGTTGCTCGCGCTCGGTTCCATCGGCTTACCGGCTGCGGAATCCCAGCTGGACTTGGTCGGGTTGGAAATCGACCAGCCAGTTGGCATGGTGTAGTCGGTCGTGCCGCTGGGCCAAGTGATGACGCCATCCTTGTCGATGAACGCGGTCGGATCACCGCCGCTCGGGTCGTCACGGTTGCCGCCCCAGAAGCCGGGGATGGGCTTGATGGCGACCACAGTCTCGCGGCCCTGCTGCATGATGTGGCTCAGGATTGCGCCGGGGCATCCCTGGCAGTAGCTACCGCTCTCGAGTGTCACGAACGAGTTCTCCGGGGCGGTAATGGTGAAGTCCACCACGCCCGAGTCCGAGACGGCACCCAAGTTGCGCACCTTGACCGTGTAGGTCCGCTTGATAGTGTCGCCAGTCGACGAGGAGGGCGCTCCCTTCTGCGAGGTTGGCGTGATTTCCCTGACATCCATGGCGTACGAGTTCAGGCCGAATACCGCAGCGGTGTAAGCCGTGAAGGTTCCACTACCGCCACCAGAGGTCCCGACCAGGCGTACCTGCATTGGTCCACCGATATACTGGTCCTGCAGGCCGCTGCCATCCGAGATTTCGTCTACTACGCCAAGGTCGGCGTAGAAGGTCTGACTGCTGCTGTTATCGAAGTAGCTGCTGCCGGTCCAGGAATCTGGCAGGGTGGTGTAGTTAGCGCCCGGGATGGCGTAGAGCGAGGTTGTTTCACCCGCTGCGCGCCACTTGACGTCGAACCACTGCCCACTGGAGCCTGCGCGTACCTGCGCCTGCACCGAGGCGATGTCAAGCTCATAGGCCGCTTCAATCACCAGGAACGGGTCACTGTTCCAGACGTTGAAGCTCTCTGAGGTCAACGTGCCGGAGTCGGAACCGTCCCAGGCCCAGGAGCCCATGGTCCAGTCGTCGCTGGCCCACTCAGCGGAGCTGAGTAACGTAGCACCCAGCACCAGCGTCTGCTTCACAGTGTTATCGACCGGGTTCTCGTCGGGCACAGTCAGCTCGTCCGGCCGCTCGGCCTTGACGTGCAGGTTGTAGAGGCCCGGTGCAAGCTCGGCACCCCAGCGCCAGGTTGAACCGGCGGTGTCGGGGTCAATCGTGAACGAGTCACCCTTATTCAGCGCAATCTGGACCTGATAGTAGTTCCAGTAACGCGCCGACGGGTCGGGCCACGCCTGCACTCCGTTCATGTCAGTTATGCGCGCGTAGACGGTCACATCCTGCTGCGGCTCGAGGCCAATCGACTTCACCGTGATGGAGAGGTCGTGGTCTTTGCCGGCCGCCGCGAAGCGGTCGGTCGTCACATCGGTGATGCCAACGTTGTTACGGTACTCGTTGCCGATTACCATGATGTCATCCAGCAGCACACCCCGTCCGCCGCCGACGTTGCTGACGACGCGGAAGTCGAGGAAGGTCTGGTGACCCTCAAAGGCGCTCAGGCTGATTTCTTCCACTATCCAGTCGGAACTGGCCCAGTCGCCGCTCGTGCCCTCATAGGTCTTCAGAATGCTCCAGCTACCGGAGGTAATCTTCTGGCTGCTGTCGAAATCGTTAGCAGCGCGCACCTCCAGCCGGTCACCGTTGGCCAGATCATACTTGATCGAGAACGTGAGCACCGGCTTGAACGCGGCGCGCAGGTCGACACAGACGTCGGTGACGTCGGTGCCGTCGATATTGCGCATGCAGCTGTCAGGCGTGACCATGCTGTCGTCGGCACCTCCGTTGTAGGCGTCACTGCCGGCACTGAAGTAGCGCCAGGCCCACTTGCCCGACTGGGCCGAGCCCAATGTCGAGTCGTCGGTGACATCTACGTCGAAGAACTTGTTGCCAGTCTCCGAGGTGCGGTGGAACTGGGTATAGGTGTAGTCCTTGGCATCGACATTATCGTAGAAGAATGTGTCGAAAACACGGAACATCACCTTCATCGAGTTGTTCCACGGGAAGAAGTCCTTGCCCGCCGGCACCAGCGCCTCGACCTCTATGAAGTAGGTGTTGGCAGTGGGCGTCGGGAAGTAGGTGAAGAGCTCCTTCTGGTCCTCGTGGCCCTCGGTGTCGACGTTGCCGTAGGCTGAGTCGCCCGCGAGGGTTGGAATCTCCGGCTGGTCATCGCTCAGCATGTGCGACCAGTCCTCGCCCTGCAGGTCAGTTACAGTGAACTTGATCGGCAGTGTGTTCCAGCTCGCCTCGCCGGCGTTCAGCACGGTAGCATTGAACTCACGGTCGTTGTTAGTACTCTGCGCGTGTACGCGGAACGACTCATCGCGAACCGTGACGTCAGTCACAGCCACGTCGCGCGTGATGCGCTCGGTGCCGCGGAAGCACATTTCGTCAATGAACCAGCCCGGGTAGGGGCGGCCGTTGGCGTTGTTCTGCTCGGTGACCTGATCATTGTCTGCGTCCATCTGGACACGCCAGAGGATTGAGGACGTGTCTTCCGCTCCGTAGTAGGTGGAAGCCAGAGCGTAGCCCTGGTAGCGCGTGTTACCACCGCCCCACAGGTACCAGGCTCCTTCGCCAGGACAGAAACCGGAGTAGTTAATCAGGTTGGTCCAGCTGGCGCCATCGTCCTTCGAAATCTGCATGCGGAAGTAGTCTCCCGATTCCATGCAGCCGGTAAAGACCATGCTAATTACGACCTCTTCCATCGCGCTCAGGTCGAGCGGCGGGGTTTGGAAGTAATCATCCTGGTTCGGGTTGGGTACGAACTTGGGACAGTCGTTCTGGGCATTGTGGTTGGCATCCCAGTCACAATTAGCTGGGTTGGCATTAGTCTTGTACCAACCGTTGGTATTGAACGACCCGAAGGCGTACATGCCCTCGTGGTAGACTGCACTCTGGGTCTTGTTGTCGGTGGTACCGTCACATTCGCGGGCCCAGCCACAGCCATCCATGTCCCAGTCGTAGGAGTGGGCACGATGGTAGTTTATCTCGTCATAGCTGCTCGCGCCATTGTCGTCGGTGTCAGCGATGGTAATCGATGCCCCCGGTTCATCCAGCTCAGCGTTGTCGACCCACTTGGAGACGCCGACGTCGGCCTGAACGAAGTTGTTGGCGGAAATCTGGTCACCCGTGTGGATTACACCAGCTGTGATGCGATCCATACCGGCACTGGTGAAGAGCACGTGGCGTGCCCGGTTGGGGTCGTTACCATCGTGGGCCCGCTGGATAGCGTCGTTAAGCTTGTTGAAGGTAAAGACCACTGACTGGCCCGGCATGATGGTTTCGACATTCATCGGATGTCCTTCCTCGCCGGCGAACGCCTGCGTCGTGAAAGTGCTGTCGAACAGTATCTGGCCGTACTGGTTCTTCAGTTTAAGGTGCACGCCAGTACCCGACTGCGGCAGGTAGCCGTAGTTGGTGATGGTTACCTTGATTTCGACCGGGACCATCGCTTCGACTGTACGCCAGTACTGCGAATGGTTCGGGATATCCAGTCCGCCGATACCGATATCGACGTTCTGCTTGGCCTCCCTGCTAACCTCCATCCAGTCCAAGATGGTGGCGAAGAAGTCTGCCCGCTCGGAGCGGGAATCGAAGACGCCAATCTCGTCAGCGAAAGTGAACGCCTTGTGGGTCTGGGTGGAAGTCACCGGCTGGCCATCGTTCCGTGGAAACTCAATGGCGTGGTACTTGTAGTTGTGAGTCGCATCCCTGTGGACATCCATCCAGAAGGATCCCATGGCATTATTGTCTTGCGGCTGGAAACCACAGGGCCGGTCCAGGTAGTGGATACCCGCGGTGTCGGTCGAGTACTCCTTGCCGTCGAAAAGGGAGTCATCGACTCCCTTCATCGGGTTGGAAGTACCGTCAACGACTAGGTAACTGGAGTACCACGTGTTGGCATGCAGGTAGTTACTGACGTAAGTACCTCCATAGGCCGCAAGCCAGTCGCCCATCTGGGTCAGCTGGATTACGTTACGGCATTCGGTACACACTGAAAAATCATCCTCGGTACCGTCATTTCCATCGAGGTAGTCCATCATCGTATTTCCCTCGCCGCTGGAGACAATTTCAGTATTCCAGCCGGAATACCAGATGACTACCTCATAGTTGTCGAGCAAGGATAGCCCTTCATTGCCGCTGGGAATCATCCAGTTGGTGCCACCCCACATGCCGGCGCGGAAGACGTCGAATGAATATCCACCGTCGTTTAGTGCCGTCTCAACGTGGGAAGCCTCGAGCCAAGGGCCCGACATCCAGCGTTCCATGTCGTCGTCGACAATCAGGATTTTAGCGTCACCTGGTTCTGCCGGCTCTGGTGAGAACTTGCCGGTAGCCAGCGTCTTAGCTGGCTGTGGCGCGTATCCTTCCACGATGGCGTTGATGTCGCCGTAGGCCTGGACGCCTTCCTCGGAGAAGAAGACATCGTCGCCCATGTAGGGCGTCTCGCTCTCGGTTCCCTGTCCCGTAGCAGCCAGCATTGTAATGCCGCTGACTGTCATCAGGAAGGCAACCAGTATTGCAGCCAGCTTCCCTGTCTGGAAAGCGGATGCAGTGCTGTTTGCGTTCATTTTACACACCTTCGCTGTTTTGTCCTTTACCGTACTCATAGAATGAGCGCGGTCTCCTTCCATTCCGAAGGGTGATAATAAAGTAACACCCCAGCCCGCTGGAACTACTATTTAAGATAAGTGGTACAGTCGTTTGACATTAGGAGCTTTTCCGCAGCAGGTCCAGCACCCTCAGCTCCCGTCCGGGCGAGTAGGGGTGCACCATTCGCGAGCCGCTGACGCTGGCGAAATCGCCCAGCGCCTCCGCGACTCCGGCCGGCAATTCCGGCGCTTTGCGATCAGCCAGCAGATAGAGGTGCAGCACCCCGCCCGGCGCGAGCGCGGCGAGGCCGGTGGCGATGAAAGCGAGCGATCCAGTGGGGTGGTTCGCCACGACGCGGTCGAAGCTCCCGAGTCTCGGTACCAGCCCCTCCGCCAGGCCGGTGTGGAACTCAAAGCTCCCAGATGACAGATTATTAAACTCACAATTACGCAAAGCCCATTTTTCGGCAGTGGGATTTCCGTCGATGGCGACCGCCTGCGCTCCAGCCCGGGCGGCGGTGATGGCGAACGGCCCCACCCCGGCAAACGCGTCTAGCAGCCGCTCGCCCGGCCGCACCAGCGCCGCAATGCGTGCCCGCTCACCTGCCAGCCGCGGCGAAAAAAAGACCTGCTGCAAATCAACCTCGAAACGGAGATTGTTTTCGCGATGCAGCACGACAAGGTTATCCTCGCCGGCGACCACCATCAGGTGGCGTACGCGCCACTGGCCCTGGACGCCGCTGTCAACCGCCACCGTCCGCAGGTTGGCGTGACTCTCCAGCAACGCCTGCGCGATGGCCACGGCGTGCGGCTCCGCCTCGTCAGAGAGCCGCAGGATGCCGACGTGACCCAGCATGTCGAACGCTCGCGGCGCCAGCTCGCGCAACTCGGGCGACAGCGCGTCGCGGTAGTCGCGCCCGACGGAGCGAGCCGGCCGCCCCTTGCGTTGCACGATTTCGCCCTCGGCTGCGCCCGCCAGCGGCCAGAGGACGAAGTCGCCGTCGTGCTGCGCGCGGAAGTCGGGATGCAGCAGCCCTTCCCGCTCAAGCTGGGCGCGTGCTGTTTCGGCGTCGGCACGCTGCACTTTCAAGTGGGGAATCACTCTATGACCTGGCGGTAGGCCGCCGCGTCAAACAAACCCTGCGGCTCCACGGCAGGCCGGAAGGCAACAATCCAGCCGAGCTCGTAGGGCGACTCGTTCAGCAATTCAGGTGCCTCTTCCAGCTGCTGGTTGACCTCAGTTATTTCGCCCGCCACCGGCGCGTAGATGTCGCTGGCGGCCTTGACCGACTCGGCGACGGCGAGCCGGTCACCCGCGTCGAAAGTGTCGCCAACCGTCGGCAGCTCGACGAACACCACGTCCGAGAGTGCCTGCTGTGCGTGGTCGCTGATGCCAAGGACACAAGTGCCGTCGTCGCGCTGGCGCAGCCACTCATGCGACTCGGCGTACTGCAGTTCTTCAGGTACGTCGCTCACTGGAACGGCGGCCGCACTACGCGCGCGTTTAAGTATTTTCCGCGCACGGCGACCGTCACTGCAGTCCCCGGCTCGAGGTTGAGGTAGGCGAGGCCGATGCCAGTCCCCAACGATGGGGAGAGCGTCCCGCTCGTGAGCTGGCCAACGCGTTCGCCGGCGTGAAAGACGTCACAGCCGGGGCGCGGGACACCGCGTTCAGCGAGCTGGATGCCGCGCAGCACCGCATAGCCGCTGCCGCGCTGCGCCAGCAGCGGCTTGCGGCCGATGAACTGGTGGCCCCAGCCGATGACCCAGCCGCAGTTTGCCTCGAGCGGCGTCTGGCTCCCGTCGAAGTCGGTCCCCGAGAGCAGCATCCCGCGCTCGAGCCGCAACGTGTCGCGCGCGCCAAGCCCGCACGGCGTGGCGCCAAGCGCCAGCAGCGCCTCCCAGAGCGGCAGTGCCTCGTCGACCGGCAGGATGATTTCACAGCCGGGCTCGCCCGTATATCCTGTGCCACTGACTATGAGGTCGCCCTGCCGCGCCAGGCTGAACGGCTCGACCGCCAGCGCAAGGTGCATCTCGAGCAGCCGCGGCGCGTCGGGGCCTTGCAGCGCGATGCAAGCCAGCTCGGCGCTGCAGTCTTCCAGGCTCGCGTCAAAATCGCTGATTTGCGATACGAGCCAGTCCGCAATGCGGTCAGTGGTGGCGGCGTTGGGCACCAACAGGAACTCGTCGGGGGCGAGGCAGTAAACTATCGTGTCGTCGATGATATGTCCCTCGTCGTCGAGGATGTGGCAGTAGCGGCAGCGCGCCGGCTCGAGATTACGGATGTCCCACGTCGTGACCCACGCCAGGAACGCCGCCGCCTTCGGGCCGCTGACGAACAGCTGCCCCATGTGAGATACGTCGAAAACGCCCGCAGCCGACCGCACCGCGCGATGCTCGGCAAGGATGCCCTCGAACTGAATGGGCATCTCCCAGCCGGCGAAATCGACCAGTCGCGCGCCGAGCGCGCTGTGGCTTTCATGGAGTGGGGTGCGGAGCATCACGACCGCACCCCGCCGACGGGGAAAAACCGTTGGGGCGCGACTCAATGCTTATAACCGAGTGGACGTGCCGCACGACGTGGCAGTCCCCAGCGACGACAAAAAGCGCGGATTCAAGCAGAGCGTAAAAGTTACTATCGAGGACAAGGAGGGGCAGAAGCATACGCTGCGGCTGCCGCTGCCGTATCGCCCCAAGGGGGAGATGTTCGCCGTCGCCGAGACCTTCCAGGGCGGCAGCCGGCTGCAGCTCATCTGCGAGGACGGCAAGCGGCGCATGGGGCGCATCCCCGGCAAGCTGCGGCGACGGATGTGGGTGCGAGAGAACGACCTGCTGATAATCGTCCCGTGGTCGTTCCAGGATTCGAAGGCTGACGTCAAGTTCCGTTACACGACGACGCAGAGCGCCAACCTGAAGCGGCAGGACCTGATACCGGAAATCCTGGATATCTACTGATGGAGACGAGCCTGCTGGCGCTGGACCGGCAGCGGGGGCAGCTGGTGCGCGCGAGCGACCGCGACGGGCGCAAGACACTCGACGCAGTGTTTGACGAAGCGACGTTACGCGCCATCCAGCAGCTCTTCAGCCGCGGCGTGCTGTACACGCTCGAAAACATCATCGCCACCGGCAAGGAGGCCAACGTCTTCCGCGGCAAGACGCGCGACGGGCGCAACCGCGCGGTCAAGATTTACCGGCTCAGCACCGCCACCTTCCGCAAGCTGGCACCCTACCTCGATGGCGACCCGCGCTTCCCGCACGGCGGCAAGTCGCACCGCGACCGGATTTTCACCTGGGCGCAGAAGGAGTTCAAGAACCTGCACCTGATGCACGCCGCCGGCGCCAGCGTGCCGCGGCCGTTCCACGTCCACCGCAACCTGCTGGTGATGCAGTATCGCGGCTGGCGCTACCGCCCCTACCCGACACTGCGCGAGCTGCCGCCGGAGGAGCCGCGCCTGTTCCTGCGGCAGCTAATGGGCTCGGTGAAGGCGTACCACGGCGCGGGGCTAGCGCATGGCGACCTGTCGGAATACAACGTACTGAACGTGCGTGAGCAACCCTGCATTATCGACGTGGGGCAGGCGGTTCCGCGCCAGCATCCGCGCTTCGCGGAGCTGCACGAGCGCGACCTTGGCAACATCCACCGCTGGTTCCGCAAGCGGCTGCCGGGGCTCACACGCGAGGAGGTCGAGCAATGGAGTACGTGAGGATTCCGCAACGTCGCATCGGGGTGCTCATCGGCCACGACGGGGAAACCCGCAAGGAGTTCGAAGTGGCGACCGGCTGCACCCTCGAGATTGATTCGCGGACCGGGATTGTGCGCGTCGTCCATCCCGAGCAGGGCGACGCACTGCTGGCGCTGCAGCTGCTGGCGGTCGTGCGCGCCATCGGCCGCGGTTTTTCCCCGGAGACGGCGCGCGAGCTGCTCGACCCCGAAACGTACCTCGAGGTGATTGATATCCGCGACCACACCGGCCACTCACGCAAGCGGCTGGAGCGGATGCGCGGCAGGGTCATCGGTCGCAACGGCAAGACACGGCGTATCATCGAAGAGCAGAGCAACGCCCGCGTGGCAGTGCAGGGCCATACGGTGGCGCTGATTGGCTCGCTCGAGGCGGTCGACGCGGCCAAGGTCGCGCTGGGGATGCTGCTCGGTGGAGCAGAACACGGATCGGTCTACCACTACCTCGAGGGGCACCGCCGCTCGCGCTGAGGCGATTTCCTGCGCAATTATTAAATAATTCGTAAGTATGCGGCGAAAAGCTCGTTGTTCGGGTCACGGTATTTAGTGCCGGGAACGGGCGTCCAGCAGCATGAGGTGCAACAAACCATGAAAAATGAATCCAACGGAGCGAGAGCATGAAAGTCAGTTTCCTGGGCGTCGGCGAGGCGTTCGACGAGACGCAGACCAACGTCTGCATTCTGTTAGAAGCAGCCGGACGGCGTATGCTGGTCGAGTGCGGCGCTAACACGCCGTCCGAAGTGTGGAAAATTTCGGTCCGGCCAGATTTCCTCGACGGTGTCTTCATATCGCATTTCCACGCTGACCACGTCTTCGGACTGCCATCACTACTAATGCGCATGTGGGAGGACGGCCGCACGCGTCCCTTCTACCTCTTTGGCCCGGTCGGGAGCCGGCTCCACCTCGAGCGGCTGATGGAGATGGCGTACCCCGGGATGGTAAAGCACATCCCCTTCACGTTGCGCTTCCGCGAACTGCAGCGGTCACACCGCTGGGACGACTGGAACCTGCGTGTCGTGAACACGCGGCACAGCGTCCAGAACCTCGGGCTACGCCTCGAAGCGGGCAAGCCACAGAAAGTGTTCTGCTACTCGGGCGATGGGATGTTCACCCCCACCGCTGCCAAACTCTACACGGGAGCCGACCTGCTAGTGCACGAAGCATATCTCGAGGATGGGCAGACCAAGACCCACTGCAGTCTGGTGCAGTTGGAACGGCTGCATGACCTGGCACGACCAAAACAGATGGCACTGGTCCACCTGCAGCGCGACCTGCGCAAGCAGAAGAAGAATATCCTCAAGAAATACCGCCAGCGCAAGTGGATCATCCCCGAATCTGGCGACGTCTTCACCTGCTGAGTGGGCGTCCACAAACTGGCCCATATCATCCGTTTCGAGTCGGCGCGTAAGCTGACCCGCGTCCCCGCAGGCCATCCCTGCGGGCGGGTCTACGGCCTCGCCTTCCGGCTCGAAATCCACGTTGAGGGAAAGATAGACCTCGCTACCGGGATGGTGGTCGATTTCAACACGCTTGAAGAAGCGTTCGCGCCGCTGAAGGCAGAGCTGGACCACAATTACCTCAACGACCTTCCGGGGCTGGAGAACCCGACCAGTGAAGTGCTGGTCGCATGGGTCTGGGAACGGCTGGCGCCGAGCCTACCGCAGCTGCGCAAGCTGGTGCTGTGGGAGAACGAGACCTCGCGCGTCGCGTTCGCCGGCTGACGCGGGCCCGGAGGCACAGTTTTTAGCCGGCCGCTGCTGCACCCGCATGACCACTATCGCCTTCCGGGTCGATTCCACCGCGCGCGGCAAGCAGCTGGTTGACCTAGGCGAGTTGATGCGCGAAGCCGGTTACCTCGAGGAATTCAGCTTCGACCGCGGCGCGCAGGAAGTGCGCTTTCGCTTTGCGAAATCACCTGTAATCTTCGGCCCCGACGGTGATATTGACCTGGGCGAGCTGGAAGAATATGTCCGGGCCGAAACCTCAATCGGCAAGAAATTCGACGACGAGCTATTGCGCGAGGTTTTCAATCTCGACGAGACCGGTCACGTCTGGCAGCCAGAAGAAGACTGACGCTGGCGAGGGCGACCGCCGTCACCCAGGCACCCGGCCCGGGCAGGAATGACGAATCCTCACGTTCGATAGCGCGGACCTCGACCTGAACCGTTGCGGAAGCTTCACCGCCCTCGCCGTCGCGCACCACCAGCGTCAGCAGGTGCGCGCCAGCGGAGAGCGGCACGGTCTCCTCGAACGAGGTGGTCGACACAAGGTGGCCGTCGCGGTCGCTGCTCCAGACAAAGAGCAGAGGATCGCCGTCCGGGTCGCTGCTGCCGGCGGCCGAGAGTGTTACCGTCCCGGCCGCCAGCTGCGCGCCCGGCTGCGGCAGCGCAATCAGCGCCAGCGGCGGCCGGTTGGGCTGCACGTCGAGAACTGTAATGGTGACGCTGGCGGGTGCCGACGAGTGCGCGCCCTCGTCGTCCTGCACCTCAAGCGTGGCAGTGTAGATGCCCGGCGAGAGGTAGGTGTAGCGTGCCCACGACTGCGAAGCCCAGCCGTTGGCGTCGCCATCGCCAAAATCGAAGGCGTAGCCGACGACCTGCGAGTCGTCGCTGGAACCGTTTCCACTGAAGACTACGGGCTCGCCGAATTCGAGCTCGAGCGGTTCCGCCGAGAGCCGTGCGGTGGGCCTCCGGTTGGCGTCATCGTTGGTGATTTCGACCTCGACCGTTACCGACGACGAGTAATTAAAGCCGTCCCACGCCCTCGCCTCAATCCGGTAGCGGCCGTTCAAGTCGCCCGTCGTGTTCCATTCCCAGCTCCAGTCGGTGGTCCCGGAAGCGGTCTCCCACTCCGCTGGCTCGATGCGCACCTCGACCCGCCGCACCGCGTAGTTATCTTCGGCAGTACCGGTGACCGTAACGGTCCCAGAGAGTATTTCGTTTTCGTGTGGCGCGCTAATAAACGCCAGTGGCGGCTGCGTGTCGATTATATCGGTGACTGTCGCAGAGAGCGTGGCGCTGTTGTCAGAATCGTCGGCGTCGCTGGGCGAGATATCGACCAGCGTCGCGGAGAATTCGTGCTCGCCGAGCACTGCTGTCCACGGCAGCGCGAGGTTCAGCGCCTGTTCAGGGTCGAGCGACCCTTCGCGGGTGCCGAGCGGTTCGCCGTCGAGGCTGAACTCGACGCTGAAGCTGCGCGCTCGGCCGAGACCTTCGTTGACGATGCGCGCGATCAGCTGCACCTCCTCTTCGGGCAGCGGCACCTCGGGCTGCAGCCGCAGCTCCTCAATGCGCAGGTCGGGCGGGTCGCTGTAGCTGCTGACCTCCATTACCCGCGAGATGCCGGAATTGTTGTTGAGCGCGTAGCTGGCGCGTAGCTGCGTCTCGGTGACAGCGGCCGGCGCCCCGAGGTCGAAGCGCAGCGTCGGGTGCGAAATGAGCACCGCGCCCGCTGCCGGCTCGCCGGTGTAGTTGAACCATGCGCGCACGAATCGCTCGCCGCCATCGACGCCAGAGGCGAAGGCCGCCTCAGCAGTCAGCCCGTCGGCGGCGTCGGCGTCCAGTTCGAAATTGCTGGGTGCCGGCCACAACGTCGACCAACGCGCCTCGATATGCACCGAATCGGGCTGCTCGCCTTGCGGATAGTTCTGGATGGTGCCGCCATCCTCACCGCGAGTCGTATGCTCGGTGCGGGTGTAATCCATCGCGAGCGTGAAGGAACCGTTTTCCAGAACGGGGATTTCGGGAGGTCCCGCGAGCGAGCCTGAGCGCAGGTCGAGCGCCCGCCGCACCGCACCGAGCGCGTCGACGGTACCCCAGCCGTAGCAGTTGTTGGGAGAATAGAATTCGCCGCAATCCAAGTCGAACGGGACGCGATGGTCACTGGTCTCGCGCATGATTTGCTTGTAGGGACTGCTGGCGGCGTCGGGCTGCATCTGCGGGTTGGCCTGCACCATCAGCGCCGCCAGGCCGGCGACGTGCGGCGCCGCCATGCTCGTCCCGGAATAGGAAACGTAGCCGTCGCCGCTCCCCTTCTGGGCGGACATGACTCCGCCGCCGGGCGCCATTACGTCGGGCTTGAGACGGCCGTCGCCGGTCGGGCCGCGCGACGAGTAGATTTCGCGATTGTGGTCGTCGTTGACCGAGCCGACGGTAATCGCGCGTTCGCTGTCGCCAGGGTAGGTCACCGAGCTGGGGTGCGCCGCGATGCCCAGGTTGCCATTGCCGATGGCAACCGTCGTCACGATGCCGTTCTCAACCGCATTGTCGAGCGCGCGCGAAATGGATGACTGGCCGTCGTTGGTCGCGCCCGGTATCACGACCGGCCCGCCCAGCGAGAGCGACATGACGCGGATGTTGAAGCGGTCGCGGTTGGCAATCGTCCAGTTGACCGAGCGCAGCAGGTCGTTGGTGTCGCCCCCGCCGCCGTCGAGCGCAATGACTCCGGCGAGCCGCGCCTGCGGGGCCACACCAGCGTAGGTTCCCGAAGACCCGCCGGTACCGGCAGCGATACCGGCACAGTGGGTGCCGTGGCTGCCTGAGTCGTGTGGCTGCTCCTCCGGGTATTCCTTGTCGGTGTTGGCGTTGTAGAATGCTAGCTTGCCTTCCGAGTCGACCGCTATCTTCGGGTCGTCGGTCGAGCTGATATCGTCAAGGTCGTCGAGAGACTCATGCGCGAAGTCGACACCTGTGTCGAGAATCGCAATCGTCACATTCTCACCGCGAAAGCCGAACTGTGACCATATATCAGTCGCACGAATTGAATCAACCGTGTTGTCCAGCATCGGGTAAAACATGACGTCCGGCTCGAGCCACACCAGCCCAGAAAGCCATGTCAGTGATGGTAGCACATTGAGCGGCACGATTGCCCCGAATGTCTCGAATCTGGGAAACCAGGAGACGACTTCACCACCTAAGGACACAACGTAGGTGCGGTGCTCGCCACGTAAATCATCCACACGCATGATTACCGAAATCTGCCCTTCGGGGGCTGGCGTTCCTCCCAATTCACCAATGCGCCCCGGCTGGGCAGCCATCAGCGCCAGCCGCGGGTCAACCAAGTGCGCCGTTTCGGCTGGCAACTCAACCCCAACCGGTGATGTGGGAGTCGCCCCAGCTGGCAGCAGTCCTGCCAGCGCTGGCAGTGCCAGCAGGGCGACTAGTAACAGCGCAGCGAACCGTCTCACGGACGGCGCGTAGGCTAGCCGGTGATAAGTGTTTGCAACTGCTATGAGGGGGCAAATTATTCATCGAGGCTTACGAACGACAAAAATCACTGGAATATATTAACTTTCGAAACTTATAGGTTTTTAATAGTCGTTGATTAGTGACTCAATAATGATTCGTTGGTTCATCATCCTGCATCGCGTTTCTAACTTCGGTGAGGCAACAGCCAAGGACATTAAAATGGAACTTAGTGTATCCGAAGCCCATGCCAGAGTGACCCTTGAAAGAATGCGAAAATGGGGTTTTGTCAAACGTCGAAAAAGTCCGGAAAAGACTGGGGGGAGACCGGCTTACCTGTATCGGGTAACATGGAAAGCAGAATGCTTCATGGACTGGGCTGACAGGTATTGGGGGTCTGTATGGTATGACGAAATGCGAGAGGAGGTTGAACGATTTGTATTCAGGGACTCAGATATGGGTGAAGATGAATATCGCTCAAGACTTCGCAACCCCCAGTTCAATGCCAAGAGCTGGCAAGAATATTACAGGTTTCAAAAGTTGCTATATTGACCTTGAAACTGGCGCCCGGACCGGGATTCGAACCCGGGTTCGAAGCTCCGCAAGCTCCAGTGATTCCTAGCTACACCATCCGGGCGCGCGGCGCGATGGCTCGCCTTCTTTAAAGCCCGCGGCGAAGGCGCGGCGGCTCGCTGGCAACGATTCCGCAATACTCAAACCATTAAGACTCGGCGCCTTGGCGCCGCATGGCAAGCGTGGTGCTGCTGCTCGGCTCGGCCAGCGACAAGCCAGTAGCTGCGAAGGCGGAGCAGGTGCTGGTGCAGCTCGGCATCAGCTACGCGACGCACGTCGCGTCGGCGCACCGCACCCCGCGCCGCGTGGTCGAGCTCGTTGAGGGCAGCGATGCGTCGGTGTTCATCGCCGTCGCAGGCCTCTCCGCAGCGCTGCCGGGCGTCGTCGCGGCGCACACGCGCAAGCCGGTCATCGGCATCCCATGCACCTCCGACAGCTCGCCCGGCAACCTCGACTCGCTACTCTCGGTAGTGCAGATGCCGCCCGGCGTCCCGGTCGCCGCGGTCGGCCTCGGCCGCGGCGAGAACGCGGCGCTGCTCGCGGCGCGGATTCTCGCGCTCGGCGATGACGCCATCGCGGCCGCGCTGGAAGATTACCATGCCGAGCTAGAGCGCAAGGTCATCGAGTCGAGCTGAAACGGACGTTTCAGCACGCCGGTTTTATCGACAGCGCTATTTAGTCTTCGTAGCCGTGTTTCCCGATGAGCGGGACGAAAGCGACGCCGGGCCGCCGCTCTTCGCGCCATTCGTCGCCGTCGCGCTCGATGACTAGCAACGCCTGCAGCGTGCGGCCGCCGACCGGCACTACCATGCGCCCCCGCACGGCGAGCTGCTCGCGCAGCGGCCCCGGCAGTCGCGGCGCACCGCAGGTGACCAAGATGCGGTCGAACGGCGCCAGTTCGGGCAAGCCGCACGAGCCATCGCCGTGGTGCACCGTCGCGTTCGCAATGCCCGCAAGGTTGGCGCGCGCCCGTTGCGCCAGTTGCGGGATGCGTTCGACGGTGTGCACCTCACCGTTCGGTGCGATCATCGCCGCCGCAACCGCCGCGTGGTAGCCGCAGCCAGCGCCGACCTCGAGTAGCCGCTGGCCGGGGCGCGGCTGCAGCTCCTCGAGCATCATCGCCACCATATGCGGCGCCGAGATGGTCTGCCCGCGGCCGATAGACAGCGGCGTGTCATCCCACGCAGCGTAGCGCTGCGGCTGCGGAACGAACGCGGCGCGGTCGACCGCCTCCATCCCCGCCCGGACCGCCGGCGTACGCAGGTATTCGCGCCGCTCAAGGTAGTCGAGCAGACGCGTTCGCGCGGGGTTTGCACTCATCGCTCGTCTAGCGCTCGCCGTGCGGGGGCGCTGGCCTTGCTCCGTAGCGGCTGGCGGCAGACGCGTCCGCACTGCAGGCAGGTGGTGGTGCGCCACCCCTTGCGCGACAGCCGCACGCGGGCGGTCGCCGGCCCCAGGAAACCGTCGCAGCCGCGGCAGACGCGTAGCCGCTGCTCCCGCGTCAGCTTCTGCCGGTAGCGCTTGCCAATGAGCCGCGCCAGCTGCGCGCAACGGTCAGCGTCGCGCTGCCGCCCTTCCAGCGCCCAGCGCTCCGCCTGCTCGAGCAGGTGCGCGATGCGCTCGCGAGCGATGGTCTCCATGCGGTTCGTGCGGCGACCGCGACGACGCGACGACATGCGCCGCGAGTGGCCGGTTTTTTAATGGGCACCGGCTGCGCGAGCGTGCTCGGCGACCTGTTGCGGTGGGACTCCGCGTGGGAGCTCTACTTCCACTTCCTGATTTTCGTTCCGATTGTCCTGCGACTGGGCGTGCTGGGCGGGCCGGCGCTGACAGCCATCAAACTCCACGGTCACCACCTCAAGTGGCTCTTCGAGCGGCTGCAGGAAATCCCGCGCGGCTACACCATCGCGGTCAAGTTCACCATCGGGCTGCTGGTGCCGGCGACGATTGCGCTGCTGCGTTTCTTCGTCCCGAGCCCCGACACGGATGGCCTCGTCACGCTGGCGGGCGTAACGCTGCATGTCCCGGCATGGAGCGAAATATCGCAGTGGCACTACCTCGCCATCGCCGTCTTCTTCATCGCGCACACCTACCTCGACTTCCGGCGGGTGTGGGACACACGCGAGCTGGCGGTGCGGATCATCAGCATCGACATCAGCCGCTACCGGCCGATGGTCGACCGCATGCTCTCGATGGGCGACTGGCTTCACGGCTCGGCCGAGCGCGGCGTGCAGGCGCAGGCGCACGAACGCGTGGCGCGCTTTGTCGGCTTCCTCGCCACGCGCGTGATCGACACGACCAACACGGTCGTCGACAAGGTGATGGAAAAGCCCGACGCGTATGCACGGCGCTGGATGCTGGTCAATGTCGCGACCGGCCTCGTGTTCCACCTGCTGCCGATGGTGTTCCTGTTCCTACTGGTCGTGACGCAGGAAATAGCATAAGTGGCGCGAACCGTGCGCGAAGACGCGACATGACTACGCCACACTTCGCGCCTTCAATGGCGCTGCTGCTTCTTTTGCCCGCGTTCGCGGGGTGCCTCGACAGCGGCGAGCCGGCGCAGCCGGCGCTCGCCGCCTCGGTCAGCATGGCGCCGGGCGAGCTGATCGGCGGCACCTTCCAGCCGGTCGAGTTCACCGCGCGCCAGCCGTTGAGCCTGCTGGTGCCCTACCCGGTCCGCGACTTCATCACGGGGCTGGTGCAGAACGGCACCGTGCTCGACTTCGCTAGGGCATTTGACTCGCGGCAGGTGGAAATGCTGGCACCGCCCGGCCACGCCACGGCCACGTTCCTCGTCGCCGAGCAGGGGCGCGATGCGTGGCCGCTGCGCGCGACCAATGAGAGCTGGCGCGAGTGGATAGACCGCGGCGGCCCCGCGGAAGGCATGGCCGACGGCATCGGCGCGCTGCGCGTAGCTGGTGACGGTGAACTGCCGGCGCTGGTCCCGGAAAGGCTCACCGCCGCCGGCATCGAGACGTTGCAGTTCCCGGTTTCGCGTCCCATGCGTGACGGTATTGCCCTGGAGCAGGGAGGTAACCACAGCACCGGGCTAGTCGACGGCTATTCCATCTATGAGTGGCTGGAATTCGTAACGGACGAACAGGACGGCTATAACGAGCGCTGGGGGCCACTGGTCCCGCGCGATCCTGCCTATGAGCGGGCGCTGGCGTTCCTGGAGGGCGAGTTTGACTCAATGGGGCTCGACGGGCAGATTCACCGCTACGAGTTCTCCAGCTCACCCTACGCGGTCAACGTCTGCGGCTACAGGACGGGGACGGTCTACCCCAATGAGTGGCTGGTGCTCGGGGCTCACCTCGACCTCGCGGAGCCGGGCAGCCCACCTGGTGGCGGAACCCACATCGGCGCGCACGACAACACTGCCGGGGTGGCGATGGCGCTCGCGGCGGCCGAGGCGCTGGCGCAGTTCGACAGCCGGCGCACGCTCGCCGTTTGTTTCTGGTCGAACGAAGAGAACGGCTACGACGGCGCCGACCGCTGGATTGACAACATCCCGCCCGGCGTGAACATAACTAATTACCTGAACATCGACAGCGCCGGGGTGAACTATCCCGGTGAATACACGCTGGTTGTCGACATCATCCCCGAGACCGACAACAAGCTCAACGAGCAGTGGGAGATGATTTCGCTCACCGAGTGGATTGGGACCACCTTCTACGATATCGCCCCGGTGCTGCGCAATGGCCGCGAACTCTACTACACCGAAGGCTACGCGGCGATGAAGGACCACGACCACCCCCACCCAGACACTATTTCGGTCCACGAGTCGCAGCGCGGGCGCAGCGACTACGTGCGCTTCGCCGACCGGCTCGGGGTCGTCTCGCTGGATTTCGGCGCCATAACCGGCGGCTACGACTGCTACCACGCGCCGTGCGACACACTGGATGAGATGGTTGACTGGATGGCGACTGCAAACGCCACGGGGCAGCAGAACCTGGTCGCGTCGCTGGACATGATAGCGTGGTGGTTTACCGGCCTCTTCTGGTACCTCGACGAGCGGCCGGTCTACGACCGCAGCTAAAGCGACTCAAACCGCGCCAGCAGTTCCCCCGCCGCCGCGCGCAGCGCATCAAGTTCCCCTTCGTTGGCGAGCGTCTCATCGGCCGCCGCAATCGTCTCCGCCAGCGACCAACCCAGCTCGCGCTCGTCGCGCGCGTGGAACGCGGCTGCGTCGCCGTCGTCGATGCGGCCGCGCTGCTGGACCCGCGCCAGCCGCTGTTCAGCCGACGCGACGACCGCGACCGTCACCAGCGCGTCGCCATACGCGGCGCGGAACACCACCAGCTCCTGCTCGCCGCGCATGCCGTCGATGAGCACATGGCTGCCGGCAGCGCGCAGCGCGTCGATGTGCGGTAGCGACCGCGAAGCCCAGACGCCGTAGCCGTGCGCTTCGCGCTCACCATTGGCGACCGCGCCGACGCTGGCGGGCGCCAGCTCGAGTCCGCGCTGCTCGGTCTCCTCCCACACCAGGTCGCCGATGCGGTGCACCGCCCAGCCGCGCTGCTGCGCGACCGCCGCCACCTCACCCTTGCCGGCGGCGGGCATGCCTGTCAGCGCGATGATGGTCATCAGAACTCCGACGGCTCGCGGTATTCGCCGAAGACCCCGCGCAGCACTTCGCACAGTTCGCCTAGCGTTGCGTCGGCGCGGACCGCTGTGATAAAGTGCGGCATCAGGTTGTCATCGCCCTCGGCCGCCTTCTGGACCGCGTCGAGCGCTGAGGTGTGCTTCTTCGCGTCGCGTTGCTTGCGCAGCCGCGCCAGCCGCGCGCACTGCCGCTCGAAGCCTTTCGGGTCTATCTCCAGTATGGGGATTTCGACCGGCTCATCGACCGTGTGCGCGTTGACACCGACGATTTTGCGCTCGCCCGAGTCGATTTCGCGCTGGTAGGCGTAGGCCGCCGCGGCGATTTCCTTCTGGAACCAGCCTTTCTCAATGGCGGGGATGACGCCGCCGAGCGAATCGATGCGGTCGAAGTAGTCGCGCGCCTGCCGCTCAAGGTCGTCGGTGAGCCACTCAAGGTAGTATGAGCCGCCGAGCGGGTCAACCACGTTGGCGGCGCCCGACTCGTGTGCAATCACCTGTTGCGTGCGCAGCGCAATCTGTGCCGCTTTCTCCGACGGCAGCGCCAGCGCCTCGTCCATCGCGTCGGTGTGTAGCGACTGCGTGCCACCCATCACGCCCGCGAGTGCCTGGATGGCGACGCGCACGATATTGACCTCGGGCTGCTGTGCCGTCAGCGAGCAGCCGGCGGTTTGCGTGTGGAACCGCAGCTTCCACGAGCGTGGGTCCTTGGCACCATACTTCTCGCGCATCTCGCGCGCCCAGATGCGGCGCGCTGCGCGATACTTGGCGATTTCCTCGAAGAAGTCATTGTGCGCGTTGAAAAAGAACGAGAGCCGCGGTGCGAACTCGTCGACGCCCAACCCACGCTTGACTGCGTCGTCAACGTAGGCAAAGCCGTCGGCGAGAGTGAACGCCAGTTCCTGCGCCGCAGTGGAGCCAGCCTCACGAATGTGGTAGCCCGAAATCGAGATGGTGTTCCACTTCGGCATCTCGCGCGTGCCGAACTCGACCGTGTCGGTCACCAGCCGCAGCGACGGTAACGGTGGATAGAGATACTCCTTCTGCGCGATGAACTCCTTCAGGATATCGTTCTGGATGGTGCCGCCCAGCTTCGCGCGAGGGACGCCGTTGTTCTCGGCGTTGGCAATATACATCGCCCAGGTAATTGCCGCGGGCGAGTTGATGGTCATCGACGTCGTGACCTTGTCGAGCGGAATCCCGTCGAACAGCTGCGCCATATCCTCCAGTGACGAGACGCCGACCCCGCATTCGCCAAACTCCCCCGCCGCGGTGGGCGAGTCGGAGTCGTAGCCGTAGAGCGTCGGCAGGTCGAAGGCAGTGCTGAGCCCGGTCTGCCCCTGCGAAAGGAGATACTTGAAGCGCGCATTGGTCTCGCGCGCCGAACCGAAGCCGGCGAACATGCGCATGGTCCAGAGTCGGCCGCGATGCATCGTGGCGTGGATGCCGCGGGTGTAGGGATACTCGCCCGGGAAGCCAATGTCGCGGTCGTAGTCGAGGCTCGCGTTGTCGAGCGCGGTGTAGAGTCGCCCCACTTCCTGCCCCGAGGTGGTGATGAAACGCTCCAGCCGTTCAGGGTACCGCTCGAGCGCTGGCGCGAGCGTCTCGCGCTCCCAGCGCGCCCGCTCCGCCTCGAGGTCGCCGGAGCGCGACTTTTTGCCGCCACCGCTCCCGGCTCCATCGGGCGAAGTCATCGCACTCCGGAGGTGTGGATGTAATAAGGATTATCGGCGAGTGACTACCTGAGTTTAGCGATTAATTATCGTCGAAAAATATCTGGTTGTAGTACCTAACCGATGTCTGTCCGATTTTTATCTTGCTGGAGCAGTCCCGCACCTCGTCAGGCGTAATCTCCTCCAGTAACAGCTTTATGGCTAGGTAAGGAATGTTCAGCCCCGGTGCGAAAATCTGGGTAGATATCCTGGGATTCAGTTCAATCAGGTACTCCCCGATAAACTGGGCATTGACAATCCAGTCCAGATCCAGCGCCTTCACGATATGCCTGGTGCTTTCGAGCAGCTCAGGACTCTCAACCTGGATAAATTTCATTGGCAAGCCGCAACGTTCGTTGTGTCGGGACTTAATGGGACACAGCAGGACATCTCCGTTCCTAGTCAGGGGGTCGGTAGTACAATCGATACCCTGGATGTATTCCATGACGAGTAATTCAGGGAAATCGTCGTCCTCTCCGAAGACGTCCATGAACTCATTCATGGAGATAAAATAGCTGAATGGTCTCTGTTTCAGTATAATCTCCTTGCGTGAGACATCCTCGGAAAGTATCCTGAAACCCCTCGACCCCTTCGAGAAGGGAGGCTTGAAACAGACAGGATTGTCAGGGTATCCCAGCACTTCGGTGGACGAAACAAATTGTTCGAGGCTGCTGACATGCCTGAATTCAGGAACCTTCACGGGACTGTCCTCGAAAAAAGAGTACAGTTCTGCCTTGTTCTCTGAAATTTTAACGGCCCGTTCCGAAGCGACCATAACCCTGGTCCCGGCGGCTTCCAGCAGTTCGCTGTTACTGGCAATCGCGATAATCTCGGAGGAGGACTGGGGGACTGGGGGAAGAGGACATGCGGTCTTTCCAGCTCGATAATCTCGAGTAGCCGTGGTATGAACTCGGGGCTGGTTCCCCGGGGAACTAGGTGGAAGCGGTCGCACCAGTGTGCCCCGATCTTGTACTGGTCAATGTCGGTCCCTATTATCTTGACTGAGCGCTCGTCAACCTGTTTCAGCTGCCTGATAACAGGCGCCGCTCCGGGGCAGCCAGCTGCAGTGAGCAGGACACGAAGTTCGTCCATCCGGCAAACCTGAAGGAGTGTCACTAATAATACTTGGACTATTTAGGTGGAAACAACCATTCCGGGTGGAAACATAATTTTAAGAACGTTGGAGGTTCATTTACTGACGGCCAGGAGATGGAGGGCGGCTTACGGCCTTCGGGCTGAGGAAAGTCCCCTCTCCAAGGGCAAGGCAGCCTTCGGGGGCCCGCGAGGGTCGGCAATGGAGCAGAAACGGCACAGCCGCCGGTTAATGGGATGAGCGCCACGGGCGTGACGTCGCCGGCGGATTTGGTGAAACGGCCACCCCTGCCGGAGCAAGTCCAAGCAGGCGCGACGACCGGCCCGGGAGCGCCAGGTAGGACGCAAAGCTGAATGCCGCCAACCTCACACGAGCAATCGCGTGGGGCGAACAGAAAGGGGCTTACTCCCATCGCCTGGCCACTCCCGTTCACAGTACTTCCCTGACTTCCGACGACAGCTATATATATCAGACATGGCCGGGCGGCGGAACCCCATTAGAGGGAGGAAACAAAAAATGGCAAGCGACTGGAGCGAGGAGCCGGACTGCATACAGCGTGGTTCAAGTTGGACCGATTTTGGCAATCTTTCGAAGGAACGGTCCGTAAGAAAATTACACCGGCGGAAGCGTAAGCAAAGCAAGCTGAAAGCTAGCGATAGTGAGTCCACTGGACGGCGAACTGAAAAGGGCTTATTCCCATCGCCTGGCCACCATCATCAAAAATCAGGGAGGTAAACTCTCAGCATTATTTGCTTATCTGAGAATCTTCCTTTTTTCCTCTTCAAATTCAGACGGTGTGATAATTCCTCCGTCAAGAAGTTCTTTCAAGTCCTTTAATTGCGCTGCAGAATCCTTTGATGGGTCAAATGTTTGAGGGGACCCACCTCTCTGGAAATTATCAGTATTCGCATCGAATTGGTTCTGTATCTGAGCTTTAGGCGTTTCCCGCACGGCGTAAGTCCTAGCTAAGTAGTCGTGCAAACCCTGTTTCTTATCAGTAAAACCAATCATCAAGAAACCAATACCAAGAAGGATTGCAGACGGAATATACGATAATGTTCTACCAAACGCTTTAGCAACACTAACTCTTTGGCCATCATAATCAACCACCTTAATGCCTAACAATATTTTCCCGGGCGTCCCTTGATATTCTGAACTGATAAAGAACGTGTGGTATAGTATTATGATCGAATATGAAATCACCATTATAATTAAGAAATCGTCTTCAGTAAGCGATCCGCCGCTTGTTGTGACCTGAAATCCGTAAGCAAAGCCTATGGCAAATCCTACTATCCACGTCACGACATAATCTATTATATAAGCCGCAAAACGCACCCAGAAACCTGCAAAATTATAATTTGCCGCGTCATTCATTAACTATTTACCTAAGGATTTTCTGCTTTTCACGCGCAAATTCATTCTCGGTGATTACACCTGATTTTTTTAGTTCATCTAATTCCTTGAGCTGAGAAATCTTGTCTCTCGGGGGCTGTTGACTCTCAAACTGCGCGGAAGGGTTCGATAGATAATTCGTCGCTTCATTGCCCTTCAAAGGCCTGCCCTGCGCGTCAGTCCAGTCATCTTGGACTAAAATCAGGATTCCTTCGAT
>Ga0187827_10001466_pt1 | contig 34612 bp, 30 predicted proteins | sample ETNtaG_39_FD_167969 | JGI IMG/M metagenome (GOLD analysis project Ga0187827, IMG submission 167969) | Marine microbial and viral communities from oxygen minimum zone, Eastern Pacific Ocean - ETNP2014_SV_150_PacBio MetaG (Illumina Assembly) | ecosystem: Environmental > Aquatic > Marine > Hypoxic...
TGCTCTTCTTTTGATGAAGAGACGACAGATGTTTTGGCTGAATATGATATAGATGCATTTAAAATTGCATCATATGAAGCAACACATCAACCTTTATTGAGGTATGTTGCTCGAAAAGGCAAACCCATTATTATGTCTGTAGGAGTAACGTTGCTGGATGAAATTAGGGAATCAATCGGAGTGATACTAAGTGAGGGAAATGATCAGCTTATTTTGATGCATTGCATCGGGAGTTATCCTGCTCCTGTAGAAGATACAAATTTAAAGGTGATTCAGAAGATGAAAGAAGAGTTTGGCTGTCCTGTAGGTGTTTCAGATCACAGCAGAAATCCCACTCTTGTTCCAAGTTGTGCGGCCACTCTGGGGGCAAATATTATTGAGAAGCATTTTACTATCAGCAATCTTCTTCCTGGTGCAGATCATCCTTTCGCAATTGAGCCTGATGAGCTGAAAAAACTGGTTGAATCTGTACGAATGGCCCAACAGGCTTTGGGCGATTCGGAAAAGTCGATTGCTCCTTCTGAAAAGGAGTTATATAACTTTGCAAGAAGAACTATATTTGCAACTAAAAAGATTAAAAGGGGTGATACATTTACAACTTCTAATACCGCTATTTTACGTTGTGGACAACACAAACCCGGCTTGCCGCCAAAAGTATATGAAAATCTAATAGGTTCAAAGGTTAAGAGAGAGATAGATGCTAATCAACCGGTAAATCAAGTAGATGTTTAATAAAATAACTATAATCAGTTTTTTTCTCTTAATTCTAATTGCTTTTGAACTAAACAATATTGCCGGGGGGCATATTGAGTAAAAAAGATTTATTATCGATACAAGAGAAGAATGCTGACTTATGGAATACTGTGCACAAATACCATGAAGGTAACAGATATCCTCATGAATATCTTGTTAAGTTCAGTAGTTTTATTGAGCAAGCTAAGTATATAAGTTCTTTAAGTGCACTGGATATTGGTTTTGGATGCCATTCAAACTTGAAAATGTGTTATGAAATGGGATATGACATATATGGCATTGAGGTATCCGGGGAAGCTCTAAGAAAGACAAGTCAGACATTTGAAGATATGGGAATCAAATTTACTGGCAAATTATTCAACTCACCGGAAATTCCTTTTGAAGACAACAAGTTTTCACTGGTTTATAGCCAACAGGGAATTTATTATAACCTGGACCTGGAAAAAGTAATTTCTGAAATAAGAAGAGTATTGGTTCCAGGCGGCACCATATATATGACATTCCTTACTCCAAGTCACTGGTACTTCAGATATTCTGAGAAGGTCAATGATTCCCTGGTTAGATGGTCTGACGCTTTTCCAACATTGGCACTAAGGGGTCTGATATTAAGGTATTTTTCTTCCAAACAAGAGCTTAGAGAAATATTTAATGAATTCAAATATCTGAGAGTCGATGATTTTAATACCAATATGCTTGGAGTAGATTTTTCGCTTTGGATTGTTACCGGGTTTAAGGATGAAGATTCTCTTCAGCAGTATAATATGATGGAACATTATGGGAATGTTGCAAAACCAAAGTAGTAAAAAAACGAATTCTTAATGGGTCCTTTAATTATAAGTAAGAAAAATATCCTGCTTCCTTCTAATGCGAGCGGCAAATCAAGCAACCTGGACCTCTCGCAACACTTCTTTAATCCATTAGCCCCTTGGGAAATATTGGACATAGCAGAGGAAATACTTTCTAATGAAATTCCGTCTATTCATCCTACTGCACGGATTGAATCAGGTGTCGAGATAGAAGGTAATGTTTTTATTGATGAGGGTGTTTCGATAATGAGAGGTTCCAAATTATCCGGCAATATCTATGTGGGTGCAAATACATTCATAGCCAACTCAACTCTGATAAGAGGCAATACCTCAATAGGAAAAGATTCAGTGATTGCTTTTGGTGCTGATATAAAGAATGTTGCTGCAGGTGATTTTTTCAGGGTTGGCCCCCTTTCTTTTATTGGAGATTCGATCGTGCAGGATAATTGTTTTTTTGGAGGAATGGTAAGGGTGTCTAATTATAGGCTTGATGGCAAAGATGTATCGGTAAAGATTGGAGATAGATTAGTATCGACTGGCAGAAGGCGGTTCGGCACAATAATAGAAGCTAATTGTTCGGTAGGAATTGCATGTATCATTCTCCCTGGGAGAATAATTGGGAAAAACTGTCTGATAGGTCCACAGGTAATAGTACGTGAAAACATTCTATCAAATACCCGGGTTACGGTTGAACAGACCTTACATAAAACAAAAATATAATTGATGTCAACCCAGGAAAAATAGTTTTATTGCTGCATTAGGGAGACAATGTATTATGAGAAAAAAGATGCTTGTTGTTGCCGCGCATCCTGACGATGAAGTGTTTGGCTGTGGTGGTACTATAGCAAGGCTTGCAGATGAAGGCTGCGAGGTATATACATTGATATTGGGTGAGGGTATTACAGCAAGAGATGCTTCCAGAGACCGGCATAAAAGAGAAGAGGAGATTAGGGAGTTAAAGAAACAGGCAGAAGAGGCTAACAAGATATTGGGAGTGAAAAAGATATATACTCTTGATTTTCCTGATAACAGGTTTGACACAGTAGCATTGCTGGATATCATAAAAGTGATTGAAAAGGTTAAAAAAGATGTTGGACCTGACCTAATATTTACACATTTCCATGGAGACTTAAATATTGATCATCAGCTTACCTTTAAAGCTGTAATGACGGCTTGTAGACCTACAAAAGGTGATAGTGTAAAGGAAATATATTCATTCGAAATACCATCATCTACTGAATGGAATGAGGCTTCTTCCTTAACATATTTTATGCCAGATTATTTTGTTGATATCAATAAAAGCTTGGAAATAAAAATCAATGCGTTAAAAGAATATGAAACAGAGTTAAGGGATTTTCCTCACCCCCGTTCTTTAAAAGCAGTAGAACTTAATGCTAAACACTGGGGAGTAAAGATGGGGCTTGAGGCTGCTGAGGCGTTTAAGACAATCAGGATAAGGACATAGTGCGGCAAAGCCACCCGCCTGAATGAAGAAGCCGTCAGTCCGGCAAAACTTTTCAGGAATGAGCCAAACACATTCTAAGAACAATAAAATATAATTTTTAACCGCTATCTTTACATGGTGTAAGTTTTATAAGAAATATTTCTAATCCATATTTTCTTGTTGGAGATAGGTATCAAAAGGAAGTTGTTGTAAATAATGCTGATGGTGCTGACATGAGATAATTTAAAAATGTTCTCCTTTGGATATGGCATTTGCAACAAAAGAACATGGACAGGACAAAAACTATGAAATATACAGAAACCTTTGTCGATTGTGCTTTGTGCGGATCATTACCTAAAGATCACTGTTCTTTATTAACAACTAATATTCTCAGAAAATATTGGCCGGGAAGTGACAAATGTCACGTTAAGATTTGTAAGAGATGTGGGTTGGTTTTTGTCAGCCCTGTGCTTGATCCTGATGGTTACAACAAGTTTTATAAAGACCTTTACCACAGAAAAATAAAGACTGAAGGCCTACACGATATACCTCAGAAGACTAAAGATTTTCATTCCTCTATTGGTAAATTTATTTTTAATAATATTTGCCAATCTGAAACTGATGTAAGTCGACTTAAAGCTTTAGATGTAGGTTGTGGATATGGGCATTTGACTAATATAATTAATGAGCAGTTTGATGTAGATATCACAGGTATAGAATTATCAAATAAGGCTGCAGATTACTGCAGGAGTGCATATGGTATTAATGTATTGCAAGTTGATGTTAATAATTTTCCAGTTGAGATGTTATCTAGATACGACCTGGTTATAGCTTCTGCAGTATTGGAACATACTTTCAATCCGAAGGAATTCCTGCTAAGTGTTTCAAGAGTATTAATGCATGATGGGTATCTTTTCGTAAGAGTTCCAGGACTTGATTATTTAAATACTAAATTTTTTTCTATAAGATTTGATAGAATTTTTAAACCCATCCATACATACTATTTTACTCAAAATACACTTGCTGCATTACTTTCAAAATGTGGTTTTATGGTTATTGCTGAAAAAGTTGTTAGTAAATCTAATAAATCTAATCAAAGTGAAATTCACATGCTGGCACAAAAAAGAAACAATCTAAAGGTGCTGTCGACACGTAATTGGATTTTTACGGCAATGTACGTTTGGTGGAAAGTCAAGTTTTTCCCAGTGTCGAAAATAAGGACTATAGTAAAAAGAGTATTACCAGATAGTTTAGTACAGAAATTATCAAAGTAAAATTGAAAATTAACTTATAATAGTTTGTCTCGTGATTGATAGGATTTTGTATTTATAGAAGCTGATTCTATGTTATTTGATATAGATTAGCTTAATAAAATCTGCGACAGAATAGATAAAGGAGAAGAGAGCATTAAGGCATTAAGAATATTTTGTAAAGACAACAATATTAATTACGATATTCTGTATGAGTTTGCTTTTTAAAGAAGACTGGATTTTGTTGTTTGTGATTTCTTTATTGTCACTGTGGCTTCTGTTATGACTATTAACGTATTTTCAATTGGAAAACATATTATTGGAGGAGGCAATGCTTTTATTATAGCTGAAGTAGCACAGGCTCATGATGGGTCATTGGGGACTGCTCATGCTTATGTTGATGCTATTGCTGAGGCAGGGGCTGATGCTGTTAAGTTTCAGACTCACATAGCTTGTGAAGAATCCACATTGGATGAACCTTTCCGTGTAAAGTTCAGTTGTCAGGACAAAACGCGTTATGACTATTGGAAGAGGATGGAGTTCTCTGAAGAGCAGTGGTCTGAGTTATATGAACATGCGAGGAGGAGGGGGCTAGTCTTTTTAAGTTCCCCTTTTTCCGTTAAAGCTGTTGAAATATTACGTAAAACTGATATGCCCGCATGGAAAGTGGGCTCCGGAGAAATTAATACACCTGATATTTTGGATGCAATAATCGATACCAAAGCACCTGTGCTTGTTAGCACAGGGATGAGTAATTTTGAAGAGATAGATAAAATAACTAAAATACTGCAACAAAGAGGTATGCAGTTCGCTCTTTTTCAATGTACCAGCCGCTATCCTGCGCCTCTTGAAGAAGTAGGACTAAATGTTATTGATGAGATGCGTATGAGATTTGATTGTCCGGTTGGACTATCTGATCACTCAGGCAGTGTATTTCCAAGCCTTGCCGCATTGATAAGAGGTGCTGATATGATTGAGGTCCATGTAGTGATAGACAAGAGGCTTTTTGGCCCGGACGTGGCAGCTTCCATATCGATTGATGAGCTTTCCTTTGTAGCCAAAGCGAGAGACGCTTTCTATGCAATGAACAACAACCCTGTAGATAAAGATGCATTTGCGGGAAGAGTTGCCGATACGAAATTGTTGTTCTCTAAAAGTATGGCACCGGTAAAGGCCTTAAAGGCTGGGACGATTCTGGAAAAGGAGATGGTAACGCTAAAGAAACCCGGTACAGGCATACAGTTTTCTGAGTTGTACAATATAATCGGGCGATCTTTAAAGAGGGATGTCTTTCCTGAAAAGCTTCTAAAGTGGGACGATATAGTATGAAGTCATCAAATAGCAGACGTAAGATTTGTGTTGTAGTGAACAGCCGAGCCAATTACGGAAGGATCAAGTCTGTGCTGACTGAGATAAACAAACACCCTGATCTTGAACTACAGTTGGTAGTCGGCGCTTCAGCCCTTCTTTACCGGTTTGGCAATGTCCAGGAGATTATTATGTCGGATGGATTCAAAATAGATGGAAGGGTTTATCTGATTGTTGAAGGTGAGAATCCAACGACAATGGCAAAGTCTACAGGGATGGCAATCATGGAGCTTGCTACGATGTTTGAAAATCTGAAACCTGATATAGTTCTGACTATTGCAGATCGATTTGAGACAATGGCAACCGCTGTTGCAGCCAGCTATATGAATATACCGCTTGCGCATACCCAAGGTGGAGAAGTAACCGGATCAATTGATGAAAGCGTAAGACATGCAGTTACTAAGTTGTCTCACCTTCATTTTGCTGCTACTAAAAAGGCTGCCAGGTATATAATTCAGATGGGTGAAGATCCTAGGAACGTCTTTTTTACAGGATGCCCTGCGATTGATATTTTAGCAAATCTGGATTTCTCACTTACACCAGATATGTTTCGTCGATATAAAGGCGTTGGTCCTGATATAGACCCATTAAAGCCTTACTTAGTCGTCCTTCAGCATCCTGTTACAACAGAATATGGAGAAGGACTGCTACAGGTAAACGAAACTCTTAATGCAGTTGAAAGAATACGGATGCCGACTGTCTGGTTGTGGCCCAATGTTGATGCAGGTTCAGATGATATATCAAAGGGGCTGCGCGTGTACAGAGAGAAGAAAAATCCTGACTTTATTCATTTTTACCGGAACTTTTCCGCAGAGGACTATGCGTATTTAATCAATAATTCTAAATGCCTTGTCGGCAACTCAAGCTCTGCTTTGAGAGAAGGGTCTTTTCTTGGAGTCCCTTCCGTTAATATAGGTACGCGTCAACAGCACAGGGAACATGGAGAGAATGTTATTCATGTTAATTATGACTCGGATGAGATAGAGGGAGCTATTTGCAGGCAGATTAAAAACGGAAAGTACGAAAAATCAAGCCTTTTTGGTGAAGGCCGGGCCAGTGAGCAAATTGCCGATATACTTGCAAAAATTGATGTTACTATCCAGAAAAGACTGTTTTTTTGAATTGTTTGGTATATTAGTCGGGAGCTACAAACATAAAATAATTAGAGAGCAAGATTTTAAATTGTAAAAATAAACAGAATGTCGGTTGCTTTATCATTTATCATTGAAAGGAAAAAAATATAATAATGAATACAATCAGAGAATAGATCAAGGTTACGTCAACCAAAAAACTATTATATTTTGAGCCAAGAACTTCACTGTTAATTATTCATGGAATCAATTCTGGTTCCATGCTGTTGTTCGCAGGTGGGTGTTTGCCCAGTCAACCTAAATTGAAGGAGATACAACAATGAAGCAATCCCTGAAAAAATTGATTATTCCTTTACTTCACATAATTCGCAGAATGATATCATTAATATTATCTCATTCAATACCATCCTCTCCTCCTCCTTCTCCTTTTCCTTTAGCGTGGCAATATTATATAGATGAAGAGCAAAGAGATTCTTATAATCATTTTAAAAAATATTTTCATAATGCAATTTTTCTACACCATGATGAAATAAGAAAGTATGCAATAAACAAGGCAATATCAAATCACAACCAGGATTATTACTATATAGAGTTTGGTGTTCGCACTGGTGATACGATAAATGAGATGTCTGGAATGTTAAAGGGCATAACAATATATGGATTTGATTCCTTTGAAGGACTTAGAGAAGATTGGAAAGGATATACCGCGTCAAAAGGACGTTTTAATAGGAATAAACAAGTACCACGGTTAAACGATAATTGTGTGCCAGTTGTAGGGTGGATTCAAGATACTTTCCCAAAATTTATTGCTGAAAATGAAGATATGAAAATTAATTTTGTGCATATTGATACGGATACTTATCCAACTGCGAAATTTATACTACAGCAAATAAGGCCTTACTTGATCAATGATTCAATTATTATATTCGATGAATTATATAATTTTCCTGGTTGGAGTGTAGGAGAATATAAGGCATTAACTGAAGTATTTAGTGAAGAGGAATATGAATATTTAGCATTTTCTAAAAGTCAAGCGCAAGTAGTTATCCAGTACAAAAAGAGAGTTGTTCCTACATAATTGAATACCCCATTATGAATTTTCATATAGAAAGCTTATCAAGCACCAAATGGAACAGGAAATTGATGGAATTTGCAGGAACAAATAAAAGAAAGGTGGAATACATTGATTGTCATAGGAATAAATGAAGGCCATAACAGTACGGCCTGTGTGAGTCAGGACGGAAAAATCCTGACGGTGATCAGCGAAGAGAGAATTACGAGAAAAAAAAATGAATATGGGTTTCCGTCAAGGGCCATAGAGAAATGCCTTGAGATTGTCGGGATCAAAAAGGAAGATGTGGATCAGGTAGCTATCGCTACAAAGGAAGTCGCACCCTATTATATGGTTACCAAGAGGAATACCTCTTTTTCTATTAAAGACTTTATTCGGGAGCAAAAGGAGTATTGGTATCCCAAGATTTATGAAGGAAAGGAAGTGGATTTTCTAACAGTTTTTAATGATCGGGATTTTCGGGACGAACTGCCTTACGATTTTTCATCTGTGAAAGATTACAGTGATGCCGAAGCCTTTCTTTCCATCAGAATATCCAATGCGGCCAAGTATTTTGGCCTCTCGGAGGAAAAGATATTAGTTTATGATCATCATGCCTGTCATGCGGCGTACGGCTATTATGCAAGCCCTTTTCGAGAAATGGATTTGTTGGTTTATACAGCAGATGGCGGAGGAGACGGTACATCCGGAACGGTAAGTATGGTGAGGAATGGCGACCTTCAGGAAATACATCGCTGTAAATACTGTAATCTGGGTCGAATATATCGATATGTGACTCTGATACTTGGAATGAAGATGACTGAACACGAATATAAAGTAATGGGAATGGCTCCATATGCTAAGGATTATATCACAGCAGAACCTTACAGTGTAATTGCGGAGACCATTCAGAATGACGGGCTTGATTTTAACTATAAAGTGAAGCCAAAGGACCACTATTTCTATTATAAGGAGCGTCTTGACGGATGCCGCTTTGACGGAATTGCCTGTGCCGTCCAGACAAGACTGGAAGAACTGCTTGTGGGATGGGTCAAAGCTGGTATTGACCAGACTGGGATTCAAAATATCCTTCTGTCAGGCGGGGTGGCCATGAATGTTAAAGCTAATAAGATGATCAGCGAGATTGATGAAGTAAAAAATATATTTGTAGCGCCTTCTTCAGGTGACGAATCCACTGCTATTGGTGCTGCATACCTTTTATCATCGGAATTTATTCAGAAAGACAAAATCCAGCCTTTAGATAATGCCTATCTTGGACACGAATTCAACAATAATGATATCTTGAATGCCCTTAAAGAATTGGATTCTAACAATAAATTTTCTATACAAGAAGGGATTACTGAAGGAGAGATTGCCGGTATTTTGGCTAAAGGAGAAATTGTTGCCAGGCTGGCCGGCAGGATGGAATTCGGCGCCAGGGCCTTAGGAAATCGGTCTATTATCGCGAATCCAAAAAGTATTGAAACGATTCGTATTATTAACGAGATGATCAAGGGACGGGATTTCTGGATGCCCTTTGCACCGAGCATTTTAAAGGAAAGAGAAGCTGATTATATAGTCAATCCCAAAGGGCTGGCAGCTCCATTTATGACCATGGCATTTGATTCTACACACTTGGCGAGAGAGGAACTCAAAGGGGCGATCCATCCCTATGACTTTACGATCAGACCCCAGCTTGTTGAGAAAGAGATCAATCCCGGGTACTGGAAGATCATTAAGGCATTTGAAAATTTAACCGGAATCGGAGCCCTTTTAAATACATCTTTTAATCTGCATGGAGAGCCAGTTGTAGCTTCTCCAGAAGATGCTATCAGGACCTTTAGGGAAAGTGGACTGGAATACCTTTTGATGAATAATATTCTTGTCAAAAAACGGAAAGCCCATCCTGAATAGGGACCGAGGTAAGTTCATTTATCATTTCATGGAGAGAATGTAATACATAATCTCAAAACACATAGGCATATGATTTGTATCATACAGGTAAAGGTTGGTGATAAACAATAAGAAAGTCCATGTAATTATTCCGGCACGTGGTGGCTCTAAAGGAATACATAGAAAAAATCTTTGTCGTATTGGAGATGATACTTTAGTTGAGAAAGCTATAAAGTTGGCAAAGGCTTGTGCTTATGTAGATCAAATCCATGTATCTACTGATGATAATGAAATATATGAAATAGCTCAAAAACATAACGTAAATACTCCATCACTAAGGCCTCCACATCTTTCTACTGATACAGCAAGAACACTGGATGTTGTCATAGAATTGTTTGAAGAGATGCAGATCAGAGATGTTTATATTCTTTTACTGCAACCCACCACACCATTAAGAACATTGGAAGAAATGAATATTCTGTTTAAAACACTTAAAGAAAATCTCAATAATGCAGATGCAATAGTTAGTGTCACTTTTCACGATTCTCCTCATCCCAATAAAATACAAAAAATCGAAAATGGATATTTAGTTTCGTATTTAGGCCTTGATTCTTCACTGCCAAGACAAACATTACCAAAAGTTTATACATTAAATGGCGCATTTTATCTGACACACCTTAATATTTTAAAAACAATGCATACTTTTATACCACCGAGGACCTTACCTTTTATAATGCCCCCTGAACATTCTATAAATATTGACTCTGAAATAGATCTTATAATTGCAGAATATTACTTAAAGAAAAACATGAATAATGCTCTGTAGGTTATTGTAAATATTAATGCAGGAAAAACATCAATTGTTTTTTAGTGCTAAAGACGTGGTAAGGAATAAGGGCCTATGATGAAGAAAAATATTTATATGGTTGACTTGACACATACGTCTAAACTTGGGTTTGGTAGTGATACGATGCCTTTGCAACTTGGTCTTATAGGTAGTTATTGCTTAAAAAAATATGGTGATAAAGTAAATATCAAAATTATGAAATTTTTAAATGAATTAGAAGCTGCGGTCAAAAAACAACCTCCTTATATTATTGCTGCTTCAAATTATCTTTGGAATATAGATCTAAGTTATAAGAGCATTAGTTTAATCAAGAAGGAATATCCGGAAACAATTATTATTTTTGGAGGCCCAAATTATCCTACTGTATTTGAAGAGCAGATAAAATGGTTAGAGTGTTATCCTGATATTGATTTTTATATTTATAGAGATGGAGAAGTTGTATTTTCTGATCTTGTAGGTTTTTTAATCGAGAACGATGATGTAATTGCAGCTAAAAGGGCTAAATTGCCAAGTTGCCACGCAATAATAGATGGGAATCCTTTTTTGGGGAATCTTGCACCACGCCTGGAAGATCTGTCACTAGTACCCTCACCTTACACCAGTGGACTTATGGATAAGTTTTTTGATCATAAGTTAATCCCTGCTATCTTAACAAGTCGCGGCTGTCCATTTACTTGTACTTTTTGCGCTGAAGGAGAACGGTATTACGCGAGAGTTTATAAGACTTCCTTTGAACGTAAAAAAGCTGATGTGGATTATATAGCTGATAAAATTAAATATACAAAAACACTTCGTATCGCAGATTCAAATTTTGGGATGTATGAAGAGGATGTAAAATTTTGTGAGTATATCGGGGAGTTACAAAAAGAGACTGGCTATCCGGAATACATAACCTGTAGTACAGGAAAAAACAAAAAAGAACGTGTGTTGAAATGTAACGAACTTGTTAATGGTATCATGCGATTTACTGCTTCGGTCCAGTCACTTGACCCTGTGGTACTAAAAAATGCGAAAAGACAGAATATCTCTATTGGTTCCATCATGGACATTTCAGAACAGGTAAGTGACACGGATACCCATTCATATTCAGAGATAATATTGGCACTGCCAGGTGATACGTTAGAGGCTGAGAAGAAGAGTTTTCAAGGATTAATTGATGCTGGAATCAGTAATGTAACCCAGCATCAATTATCGCTTATTTATGGAACAGAGTTGGAATCAACAAAAAGTCGTAAAAAATATGGTATTAAGGGTATGTTCCGGCCAATTCAACGATGTATAGGCAGTTATTCATTAAATGGTAAAAACTTTTCTTCTGTGGAATCAGAGGAAATTTGTGTTTCTACAAACACACTTTCTTTAGAAGATTATTTGGAGGCCAGACGGCTGTATTTAACTGTAGGCCTATTTTTTAATGATCGTATATTTGGTGAAATTCATTCTTTGCTACGTCTGTTACATCTATCTACATGGGAATGGATATTTTTAATACATAACAATATTCAAAGTTTTGATGGTGAAATCAAAGAAATATATTCTGATTTCACAAGAGAAACCATGAATGAGTTATACGAAACCCGCAAGAAGATGCTTTCTGGAGTTAATCTAATGATTGACAAATATATTGAGGGTAATTCTGGTGGTAATCTTATTTACAAATATCGTGCACTTGGCATTATAAAAAGTTTTCTAAAGATTCAAAATATTGCATTTAAATACCTACGTCTTATATTAGATGATAAATTAATACAATGTAACGATATTGTTAATGATCTGGAGAAATTATCATTTTATCGCAAATCAAATATTTTTGACACAAACTATGAAGTAGTTGAGACATTCAAGTATGACATTGTAAAGATGATTCAAGATGTTTCACTTTCAAGACGTTCTAATTCTCTTGAAGATATTAAATATAATATTAAAGTTCGTATAGCACATACAAAGGATCAGAGAGAGACTATAAATAGACAGCTTAATTTATATGGTTCAAGTCTTGGTGGTTTAACAATGATGTTATCTAGATTCCCAATTAAAAGGTTTTATCTCAAAGCAGTTATTATATAATTTATTAAACAAAAAGAATGAGATTGTTGGTATCAAGTATACAAACGTTTATCTTGGAGTAGAGAATGAATGCATAAATACTGTTATAGAATTATTCTTAGTTTTATGGAGGGGCAGTGATGAAGATAATAGCACGTGCACTTTTTAATGCCTTCTTTGGATTGATTATCCGGTTTCGTCTTTATTCCTTGATGGTTTTACTTTATTCGTTGGTCATTAAAGAAAGAATGGCGAATGGGAGATTGTGCCGTCTGTCAAGCAATTCAGATAATGACAAGCTAACCGTACTTGCTCTTTATCCTGAACATTTTCGTGGTGACCTTGATGTCCTTGCTGGTACTGGAGAGTTTAGAGTTTTACAGGTTCCCGTACATTGGCAAACTCGATTGATATTTCAATTTTATCCAAAGAATGTAAGTAGGCTGGCTATCCATAATCCTTCTCCAGATGAATCACTTTATAAAAGCAAGAAAGAGCTTCGTAGTTATTTAACTGTTTTTTTATCAAAACTATATAAGAAACTCGAAGTTCATTGTGTCATAAGCTCACATATAGAACATATAGAAAATCTTGATTGGGCCGAGATATCTAAAAAAATAGGTGTTCCTTATATTGCACTTCATCGTGAGTGTTTGACAATCGGTCAATTTACTAAAGATAAAGTTAAGAAGCGTATAGAGAAACTTAATAGTAGGTTTAATGGTAACCACATGGCTGTTCATAATGAGACATGCAGGCAACTTTATATAGATATTGGTTATGTAAAGCCAGGGCAGATTAGCAGTGTAGGTTGTCTACGTATGGATAATTTTGTAAAAGAAATAAACAAAAATAATAATCATAAGGCTCAGAGAAAAAAGGTTTTACTCGTTCCATTTTTACCGATCAATTATATACTAGAATTGGAAGTATATCATAAGTATGCTCGTTATGTTCACGATGTATATAAGGCCTTAATTATCTTTGCCATTCGGCATTCTGGAATTGATTTAATAATAAAAACTAAGCCAAAAGAGTACTCAAGTGTTTATAGCTTTGTAATCAATATACTTGGGGAATTAAAAATAAAAATAGAAGAGATAGGGAATTTGTATGTTCGCAGTGATATTGACATCCAGGAGCTTTTATTCGAAATTGATATTGTATGTGGTATAAAATCCACTGTTTTACTTGAAGCAGCAATTGCTGGAAAACCTATAATTTTTCCATATTTTAAAGAGGTTCAGAACCCTACATTTGAATATTGGATTCCTTATTTAGGTATAGATGAGTATAGTAGTATATTTGATATTGCCGAAAATGAAGAAGATTTAGAGTCTCTAATTCTCAAAAGGTTAAAAAGCCCAATAATTGATAAGAATATTATGGATGTACGTAAAGCTTGTTTTGAAAAATATGTCTCAAGCCTGAAAGGTGATACAAAAGAAAAATATAGTGCGTTAATAAAACAAGTAGTTCATACTCAATACTTATTGCAATAAAAACATGAGGCTGTTTGGACAAATGAAACAACAAATTGAACTCAAGACATCGTTCCTTAGATGCACGCCAGATCTCATTTTATAGGAACTAATCGGTCAGGCACAACACCACTATACTCTTGTTTTCAACGTAGAAATTTGGGATACCTTCTATTGATAATAAGGAATCTTTTTCTTTTCGTTAAAGTGGGATAAGTGTTTTGCTTATTACAAGGCTTTAATGCTCCTTATAATGAAATATTATATCAAGAACTAGGGGAAGATTATGGGTGGAAATGAAAGTAAATATAGATAACGCGGAATTGGGACTATGAGTGAATTTCTTGAAGGAAAGAATATTTATTTAAGAGCTTTTTATGGAACAGACATCCCTGTCTGGCACGCTTGGTTTAATAATTCAATTGTTACTGAGTGTATAAATAAAGGTGTTTACTTAAAAACAGAAATAGTTAACACTTTCAAATTGTGTAAAGCTATACTTTTTAGGGAAATTTGGTGAAACTTTCGATTATGATTTTAACCGAGTTTGACCATCCTGTCGGCTTGCAATATATTAACGAATTTTTAACGCACAATATTAAAATAAATGAAATAATATTTACCCAGAAAAGAGATTATTTTTCTTTATTAAAGAAATTTAAAGAACGTATGGGGAATGGATTTGTCATGCCTAAAACGAAGGATATTTTAAAAAGAAATAGATCAATTCCCTGCTATTTTATAGATGATGTTAATTCTAGTGAAAGTGTTGAACTGATAAAGTCTTTTTCTCCTGATTTAATAATACAAGCTGCAGTCGGACTTATTAAGGATGAGTTACTAAAAGTCCCAAAAATAGGAATTTTAAATTGTCATCCAGGGGTATTTCCTAAATACAGAGGTTGTACTTGCGTTGAATGGGCTGTCTATAATGACGACCCTTTGGGATGCACGTGTCATCTTATTGATAAAAATATCGATTGGGGTGAGGTAATTATGATTGAGCCCTTAAGCGTAAAAAGAGGTGATTCCTATTATGATGTCAGAAGAAAGAGTTTATATCAATGTGCTAGTGTAATGGCAAATTCAGTTATGAGTATAATACGAAAGAAATATACCCCAGGTAAGATAAAGCTTAATGAAACGGATAAAAATTATTTTAAGCCAATTGATGATACTAAGATGATGACGGTAAAAGAGAAATTAGAGAAAGAAAGTTATAAACATTATATTGATTAATACTAGGCATATGTATGTGTTGTCAGATTATGGTTGTAAATGATGCTTTGAGATAAACAGTTTTTATAATGCTTTTACAACGTTAATTGGATGCATTGAATATTCCAATACTCCAATATTCTGTTACTCCGTCACTCAATTACGATGATTGGAGCCTTCATAATTGTACGTTTAAGTTCATCTCATTTACCTCAAATAGCCATTAGAAGTATATTGGATAAGCCAATGATTGAGCTTATGGTTGAAAGAGTGCGGAAGTCTTGTACAGTTGATATGGTTGTGATTGCTACAAGTACGGAAACCTTAGATGGTCCTCTAGAGGAACTGGCAGGAAAAATCGGTGTTTGCTCTACTGGGACATATACATACTGTGATTGATTTTTTAGATGATTTAAAAGCAAGGTTTGCTTACGAAGGGACTCAGGCTTTTTATGGAAACCCCTAATTTACATGAACCCTTGACGAGTTGTTGTGATGTCCCGGAATATAGGGATTTCTTTTATAGAGAATTGATGCAAAAAGAGAAAATCAGAGGCATCTTAGCCTGTAGAGCATGGATATAATAATTACACCTAAATTGAGCGATTTAATATTATATACCATTGTCGCCGCTGGCTTTAGCCTGCGTTTCTCATCATTTGATATCTCTACGTAAGTCACGCAACCCCAAGGTTACGGCTGCAAAATTGGTCAATTTAGGTTACAATCAATCAATTAATTGAGGGATAAAATGAATTATTTTATGGAAGGTGAAAAGATATATTTAAGATCATTTAGAAAGACCGATATCAATGTCTGGTATGATTGGTTTAATGATCCTGTTGTTACCGAACACGTGAATAAAGGTGCTTTTCCAAATACAGAACCGGCTCAAGAAGAATATTTTAATAATATTTCAGAAAGTAAGAATGATGTGCAGTTAGCTATAATTCTCAAGGAGAGCGATTTGCCGGTTGGGATAATTGGAATTCACAAGATTGACTGGATACACAGACGTGGGGACATAAGTGTCATTACAGGGGATAGATTACAAAAGGGGAAAGGTATTGCAGCAGAGGCAGTTTCATTAATAATTAAACATGCTTTTACAAAACTGAATCTACGTAAACTTACCGCGGGAATGTGGTCATCAAGCGATAGTTGTAAAAGATGTTTTGAGAAGAATGGATTTGTCCTGGAAGGGACACTAAAAAAACAGTTTTTCTATAAAGGTTCATATGTTGATGAGTATAGGATGAGTTTGTTTAAAGAAGATTGGGAATCGTGAAAAGAGACTTTTTTAGCTTCTGATAGCTGATTGATATCCATTGAGCAGCAGTCAAAGTGCCTAAAGTAACTTTAGAAACTGAAGTTAGCCACAATGCTGTTAAGACACAAAATGGTAAATATATAAGTAACAAACCGAGCTATTTAGATATACTGAACATTCCTATGCGACAACCCGCCTGAACAATTTTACCAGGCATTCCATAATTCCATTACGATGATTGGCGCATTCATAGTAGTACGTTTAAGTTCATCCCGTTTACCCCAAAAGGCCCTTATGAGAATATCTGGTAAACATATGATTGAACATATGGTTGAAAGGGTGCGGGCATCCAGAATGATTGATAAGGTTGTGATTACTACAAGTACAGAGGCATCGGATGACCCCCTTGAAGAACTGGCAAATAAGCTGAATGTTGAATGTTATCGAGGTTCACTTGAAAATGTTATGGAGCGTGTTAGCCGTGCCTCTCAAGTTCAAGATTGTAGTACCATTATAGAGCTGCTAGGTGACAATCCTCTTGTTCACTGTGATTTGATTGACGATGTTATCAGGCTTTATATTGATGGAAAATATGATTATACAACAACTGTTACGAATGAATATCCTATAGCAAAAACTAATCATGGGATCAAACTATTTTCTTTGGGTGTCAGAGTGCAGATTTATTCCAGGGAAGCTGCTGAAAAGTATGTTGATTATCCTGAATATGTTAATAACGAGGACAAAGGAACTACTGCGTATATTTATGAACATCCCGAGTTTTTTAAGCTGGGTTATATTGAGGCAAAGGGAAAATGGTCGTTTATGAACAAACCCGATTTAACTTTTGCAGTCAATTATCAAAAGAATTTCGATTTAGTACAGACGCTTTTTGAGAAACAATATCCCCTTGATTCCAATTTTTCTTTAGAAAGAGTGTATGAGCAATTGGATGAGGAAAAACATTTATATCAGTTGATGGGTAATGAATAGAAGATTAACCACGAGAGTAAAACAGATGTATAAAGGTTGATTTTTGTTCTGTGAAAACTTGTGTATCTTACACAGCTTGAAAAATGCAGTTTAAAAGTGCAATTATTGGTTGTGGGAAAATAGCAGGTGGATATGATATTAAGGTTCCTGATAAATGGAGTTTTACTCATGCCGGGGCTTATCATCTGTGTAAAGAAACTCGATTAACAGCCATTGCAGACATATCAGAAAAAGCTCTTAATGAGTTCAGCCAAAAGTGGGAGGTTGGTAATTGTTACACGGATTATAAGGAGTTACTGGAAAAGGAGTCTATAGATGTATTAAGTATTTGTCTTCCAACTGAAAAACATTATGAAGTATTTAAATATGCCTGCAAGAAGGGTATAAAAGCTATTTTCTGTGAGAAACCTCTTTCTTATGATCTAGGAGAGGCAAGAGATATGGTTGGTATGTCTAATGGTAGGGTTGTTGTCGTGAATTACTTTAGACGATGGAACCCGGCTTTGGTTCAACTTCGTGAAGAGCTGTGCGGTGGAAAGTTTGGCAAGGTTCTGAATGCTACCATTCATTATACCAAAGGGCTTTTTGTCAACGGTTCCCATCTCGTGGATTTAATGAGATGGTTTTTTGGAGAACCAAAGGATGTGCGATTGATCAGGACAAACTGGCAGGATGCTAGAGATTCGGGTGTTGATTTCTTTATGACCTTCAGTAATAACATTACGAGTTATTTCTTGAACGTACAAGGTGCAAATTATGTATTTATTAATATTGATATATTGACAGAAAAAGGGCGTATCGTTATTGGCCAGAGAGGTCAAAAAATTGAAAAGTATGAAGAAGTAGCTGAACCACATTTTCAGCGGTTTGATATATTGAAGCGGGTTGAAACAAAAGAGACAGGATGGAGAGATTGTTTAACAATAGCAGTACAGGAAATGGTGGATTGTTTGGAAAACGGCGGACGGACATCGTGCACACCTGAAGATGGGTTGAGGGCATTAGAAATATGTTGTGATATTGTATCACAAAGAGAGTAAATGTCTCAGGTATAACCGCAAGAGAAACACATATATACACAAGGTAAAAATATTCCTTCGAAGTTTACTGCTTATTTTGAATTATAAGATGATATAAATGAATAACATACTTGCAATATTAGGTGGAAAGTCTGTTAGGGAAAAACCCTATCCTGTTCACACAACTATTATTGATGATGCTGAAGAGAGGGAGGTAATAGAGGTGTTAAGGGGTGGGCACCTTTCAGGATTTTCAGCAAGGCCGGGTGACAGATTCTTAGGCGGCCCAAAGGTAAAGGAATTAGAAAAGCAATTTAGCGAATACTTTAATGTGAAATACGCTATAACCTTTAACTCCGCGACTTCTGCCCTGCATGGGGCTATTTCAGCAGCAAAAATTGGCCCGGGGGATGAAGTGATAACATCACCCTATACGATGAGTGCCACACCAAGTAGTATTTTAATGCAAAATGCAATTCCTGTCTTTGCCGATATTGAAGACAAAACCTATGGGCTTGATCCTATATCTGTTAATGAAAGGGTAACTGAACGAACAAAAGCTATTTTAACAGTAAATCTCTTTGGCCATCCTTCTCGTCTGAAGGAGTTGAAAGAAATTGCTGACATGCACGGTTTGTTATTGATTGAAGATAATGCACAGGCACCTGGAGCTGTTTATCATGATCGGTTAACCGGAACTATCGGCCAGATGGGAATTCAGAGCCTTAATTATCATAAAACTATTCAGACAGGAGAAGGCGGTGTCATTATTACTAATGATTCAAGATTAACAGAACATCTTCAGCTAGTACGTAATCATGGGGAGGTAGTAGTTGGTAAAACAAAGCGTGATGATAATGTCAACGTACTCGGATGGAATTACCGGTTGACTGAAGTGCAGGCGGCTATCGGAATACCTCAACTAGCAAAACTTGACTATTTCAATTCAATTCGTCAAGAATTGTCAGGACAGCTAACCAGCGAATTAAAGCAGTTTGATTTTCTCAGCCCACCAATAGTTGAAGAAGGATGCACGCATGTATATTATCTTTACCCAGTCAGGTTTCATGAGGATAGAATCGGTATTAGCCGTTCTAATTTTATAATGGCAATGAAGGCCGAAGGTATTTCTCTTAGCGAAGGTTATATGATGCCTATATATCTTGAACCACTCTATAAAAAGAAGGTTGCTTATGGAAATAGAGGTTGTCCATTTTCATGCCATTTTTATGACAGGGATGTGGATTATGGAGAAGGGTTGTGCCCCACTACTGAACGATTATATGCTAAGGAAATGATGATTACGGATATATGTAAGTATCCTAATAATGAACAGGAAGTTGAAGAGTTTGTTGCTGCCGTAAAGAAAATAATGAGAAACCTTTCAGCATTAAAGAAACTTTGTGGATAAGAAAATATTGATTCTTTCTCAAGATGTAGGTGGTGCAAACTATATTGCTCCCTCAATTGATTACATCGTAAACAGATTTCCATCTCTTATTGTAGTTCATTCGCTTTCTGAGCAGACTTTTAAAAAACGTAAAATATCATTTTATCCTCTCAGCCACTTTTTCGAGTACATTCCACCTCGAGAAGAAGAGATAAAGTCTTTTCTATTGCAAAATAAAATTTCTCATTTGTACTGTACTACAAGTTCTTCACGTCGTGATTTAACTAATTCAAATTTCATAAAAATATCTAGGAAACTTAATATACCAACTTTTGGGATTATGGATCACTGGAAAGGGTTTGATCGTTTCCAAGATGAAAATCAGGAGCTGAGCTATTTTCCTGATTTTATTGGTTGTATAGATGAATTATGTAAAGAAAAGCTTATTAGACTGCGTAATAACCCGGAGAGGATATTTGTTATTGGGCACCCACATTTGGAGGAATTTGTAAATAATAGAACTACATATTCAGAAAGTAATAAAACGGTTAATGTTCTTGTTGTATCACAACCGGACACAAAAGATAGAAGCTTTAATAGTATATTTATGAAAAAGATTGGTGCTGAAACCATTATTGAGAAAGTTATTAAGCAGATTGGACAAGTTGGAAAAGGAGTTAATATTAATGTAAATTATCGTGCACATCCAAAAGAACACGCATCTTTGCGTTTGCCTGATAGTATTAATTCAGCAAGAAATGATGAAGAGGATGGTGCGTTATATGAAAATGATATATTCATAGGGTTTGATTCAATGCTTTTGGTTGAGGCTGATTTAGCTGGTAAACATTGTATTTCCTTGAATATTCCTGAATTTTCTGGTTACAACAACATGGCCATACCTTATAAAGTATGGGAAGAAGTAGAAACCATGGATAATCTTGGAAACACTATGAAGAAATTAGTTGAAACAATCAGAAAAGGATGTTCAAAAAATCCTTCAAAGTTGGAAGATACAGTAAGAGGGTCTTTAGATAGATTAATCTATTATTTTGAAGTCTTCGTCAAAGAAGGGGAACAAGGCCATGTATTTTGATTAACGGTTATAGAGACGGTGTATTGTTAACCATAATAAAGTGACATTTGTATTAAACCTTGAAAATCCTGTGTTGTAAAACAAACTATTAAAGATAGAGTTTAAATGATTAATACGACATCAAAATTTGCTGAGTGTATTACGGTAGAAGGCCATAAGATAGGTATGAACCATTCTGTGTTTATTGTTGCAGAAGCTGCATGTAATCATATGTGTCAGCTGGACATGGCAAAAGAGTTGATTGACAAGGCGGCTGAGGCTGGTGCAGATGCTATAAAGTTCCAGACGTACAAAGCAGAAAAACTTGTTACAAGTAATGCTGCTGCCTTCTGGGGTAAAGAGAAAATCTCTCAATTAGAATATTACAAGAGATTGGATCGTTTTGGGAAGAATGAGTATGCGGAACTCTTTAAGTATGCGCAGAAAAAAAGTATAATTGGATTTTCCTCTCCTTTTGATGATGAAAGCACACAAATGTTGGCAGGGCTGAACATGCCAATCTTTAAAATAGCCTCTTGTGATATAACAAATTTGAATCATATACAGAATATAGCTGGTATAGGTAAACCAATTATGCTTTCTACTGGAGCGTCTAACCTGGATGAGATTAATCGTGCTATTGAAATTATCTTTGAACAGGGTAATTATCAATTGATGTTAATGGCGTGTAATCTCTGCTATCCCACAAAGGACGAAGATGCAAACCTTCTTAGAATAAAGACTTTAGTAGAAAACTATCCTGGTGTGATTGTCGGGTTGTCAGATCACACAGAGCCTGATCCACATATGATCATTCCTTCTGTAGCTGTGGGACTTGGGGCGAGAATCATAGAAAAACATTTTACTCTTGATCGGTCAATGAAAGGCTCAGGACATTTTTTTGCTATGGATCCAGATGATTTAAAAATGATGGTAAAAAATATTAGACTTGCTGAGAAGGTACTTGGAGATAGTTTACTTTGTGTAGCAGAATCAGAAAAAAAGGCATGGCTGAGTGCTCGCAGAGGTATTGTTGCTGAGGTGGCAATAAAAAAAGGCGAGATAATTACTTCTGAAATGATAGGTTTGAAGCGGCCTGCAGAAGGGTTGCCTGCAAATATGGTAAATAAAGTTATCGGAAAGAAAGCAAAAGTCGATATTAAATTTAACCAATATATTGATATGGAAGTACTTGAATAGTTGTTTTGCTGCAATATATAAAAAGAGATATGTTAAATGTACAATGGAAATTCTAAAAAAGTATTGCTATTAACGGCTCCCAGGCCATCTGCAAGTGATACACCCTTGCACTTAGGTGATAATAGGCCTCCTCAAGGTATCGGTTATATCGCCGCATATTTAGAGAAACATGGACATCAGGCAAGAATAATAGATCTTTATCATTTTGGGAGGGAAGTGACAAAAGGTAATCCGGGAGTAAACCAGGAAGAGGCTTTTAACCAGTTAGAAATTGATTTAGATTATGAGATTCAGGCTTTCGGACCGGATTTCATCGGGATGTATATTCATACATTATCTTTTTATAATGCCTTAAACATGGGAAGAGAATTGAAGGAAAAATATCCGGATATAATTCTAATGTGTGGGGGGCCACATCCAACTGTTTTAACAGAAACTATTCCCGATTATTTTGACCATGTTGTAGTGGGCGAGGGAGAATATGCAACATTGGATATTGTAGAAGGGAGAGAGCAGAAAAGAATTATTGAAGGTGTTAGAGTTGAAAAGATGGACGAATTACCATGGCCAAATTATGACTGGTTTATAAATAAACCCTATAATTGGAAGTTAAAGCTGTTTGGTTATGATGTGTTGGAACCTGTTATTTCCTTAAATACTACGAGAGGGTGTCCTTTTCCATGTAAATTTTGCGGTGTCCGTGCTATTTCTGGTGCCGGTTTCAGAAGCATATCACCGGAAATCGTTGTTGATAAATTAATTGAATATAAAGAAAAATACAGTTTGAAGGGGGTTTATTTTAGAGAAGACAATTTTACTACTGATAACAACAGGCTTGAGAAATTCTGTGATTTAATGGTTAACAAAAAAGTAGGACTAAAATGGGCATGTGAAAGCAGGGTCAAGAACCTTACATCCTCTTTGGTCAAAAAGATGTACAAAGCAGGTTGTTGCGGATTATATATAGGAGTTGAAAGTGGTAGTCAGAGGATGCTTGAATACGTACAGAAGAACGAAGCGGTTAAGGACTTTCTGGAAAAGTTTCCTATATTGCATGATAATCGAATAAAAACCTATACTACATGGGTTTTTGGATTGCCGGATGAAACAAAAGAGGATCGCCGGCTTAGTAATAATCTTTTAGAAAGACTGAATCCAGCATCCTACGACAAATTTGTATATATAGGAATCCCAAAGAGTGACTTCTATTGTCAGTTAGACGAGAATAATGAATATGAATACAAGGAACCAAACGGGATTATCTATCCAAAAGGATATTTGTCGTTAGCTCAACAGTTATATGGAGAAGACGATCCCAGATGCAGGTATGTTGAAAGGATTTATAAAGACAATAACGTTAGTCCTGTTAATATTATTTTTTAACAATTTCTTGTTAATACTAAATTATTTATTAAATGCCTAAGGTTACAGTATATATTCCAACTCACAATTACGATCGATATATAGTAAAAGCAATACAAAGCGTACTAAAGCAGACAATGACCGATTGGGAATTGATAGTTATAGATGATGGATCTACAGATAACACTAAGGAAACAATTAGAGAATACAAGACTCATCCGAAGATAAGGATAATAGAGCAGGAGAATAAAGGGCTTAATGTGACAAATAATATTGCCTTAAGGTTGTCCAATGGTAAATATATAATTAGACTTGATGCTGATGATTACTTTGATGAGAACATATTGACCGTGCTATCAAGTGTTCTTGATACAAAGTCTGAGGTTAGTCTGGTTTACCCTGATTATTATCACGTAAATGTAGATGATGAAGTTATAGAAGTTGTAAGGAAAAAAAAGATTGGTGAAGAAGTAGATCTTTTGGATTTACATGCTCACGGAGCATGTACAATGATTCGCAAAGAGTGCTTACTTGAGATTGGAGGTTACGAAGAGGATTTCTCGTGTCAGGATAGTTATGATATATGGCTGAAGTTTATAAATATATATAAACCCTATAATGTGAATATCCCGCTCTTTTATTACCGTCAACATCCTAAGAGTCTTACAAAGAAACAGGAAAAGATACTTGATACTCGTAGAAGGATTAAGGAGAAGTTTGTCAAGAAATACAAAAATGGTGAAAAACTTAAGGTTCTTGGTATTGTCCCAGTTGTTGGAACGTCGATTTATCCATATGGTGACCCTTTTATTGAAATTAATAGTAAACCTTTGATCTGGTATACATTAAATGAAGTAAAAAATTCAAAAAAACTTGATCGTATAGTGGTTTCTTCATATGATGATAAAGTCTTGGAATATTCTGACCAATTTCCAGGCATTCAATCCCTTAAGAGACCAAAAGAACTCGCTAAAGCACACTCAAGCATGCAGGAGGTTGCAGTTCATGTAATAAATCACCTGAGAGATTCATCAGATTATTATCCTGATGCAGTTTGTATTCTATCCATCACTGCACCACTTCGAAAATACAAGCATATTGATAAAGCAATAGATACTTTGATTATCTTTGATGTTGATTCTGTAATCTCAATCCAAGAGGAGCTCTCATACTGTTATTTTCATAGAAGAAATGGGCTTACCCCAGTAAGTAATTCAAAAAGACATCTTAGAATTGAGCGTAATGCCATATATAAAGAAAATGGAGCGGTGTATTTAAGTCGTACAAATATTCTGGAAGGAGGAGAATTGCTTGGCAATAGAATTAGCCATATAGCAATGCTTCCTGAGGAGAGTATTAAGATCAATAATAACTTTGATATTTGGTTAGCAGAAAAAATTATAGCAGAGTGGCAAAAGTGAAGGATTAAAATGAAAGTATATTTATTACATGAGGAATTATTATGTCTACAACAATATTAAAAATAACGAGTGTATTAAAAATAAATAGATTCATTAGAATTGTTTCAAGGATAATTGCAGACATGGGTATCGTGTGGCCTTTCGTCTTTATTTGGAGTAAAGTCATAAAGGAAATAGTTAATGATGATAAAATTAATCCTGAGGAAAAAGTAACATTGCTTGTAATTAACCCAACGCGTTTTGGCAACGACCCAGAGATCCTTGCAAAATCAAAAAAAATTAGAATCCTGATACTGCCTTTTGATTGGCTAGCGAAGTTGTTGGCTATTTACTGGCCATCAAATCTTAAATCAATAACTAACGGGGATTGGGGAGCTTACTATAATCCGTCCAAATACGATAATCTAGATATAATTTCGCTTCAGCTTTCTCTAAGGAAATTTTTAAGTAAATTTCTCAAGTCTTTATACAAGAAATTAGGCATTGATGCCGTAATAAGTCCTGGTTTTCATTATAAACACAATTATGATATTGGATTAGTTTCAAAAGAAATAGGCACTCCATATATTGTTGTTCAGAGAGAGAGGTTCTGTGCTGGTGTCCCTAACAAAGCCCTTTTTTTTAATAATTTAATGAGAAAATGTCATAAATTTAAAGGAAGTTACATTTTACTACAGGATGAGGAAACAAGGGAGTTTTTAATTAATTCCGGATATGTTTCTCCTGATAATATTGTTACCTTAGGATCACTGAGAATGGATGATTTTGGTAGAAGAATTAAGCGTATAAGCAATTCTGACAACAAGAGTTTTCATAGAAAATTCAGACCAAAAGTAACATTATTTTCATTTACTTCTAGCTCGGGACTGAAAAGTGAATTAAGGACTAAAACATTTCCCACTGAGCCTGGCGTTGGTTATCAAAAATTATTCGCTAATGTTCATGCTTCGATTGCTAAACTTGCAATGAAAAATAAGGATATAGATTTTGTTATAAAGATAAAATGGCGTGGCATATGGTTAGAATCTATAAAAAGGGTGTGCAGAGATGAGGGGCTTGACGTCAGAAGAATCTCTAATTTAACAATAACAGACAACGTCAATGCCCATGATCTTATACTTAATTCTGATGTGATATGCGCTTTTTCGTCTCTGACTCTACTTGAATCCGCAATATCAAAAAAACCGGTTATAATTCCCTTTTTTGATGAAGCATTGAGACCGGAATACCAGGAAGCAATGTCTTTTTTTAAATATTATTACCTTTTTGATTGTGCAGGCAGCAGAAACGAGTTTGAAAATCTGATTATAGAAAGGTTAACGAATCCCGGTCCAAAACTGAATGCAGAGTATATATCTAAAAAATATGAAGCGTTTGAGAAACATGTAGGACCTCTTGATGGAAATATATTAGAAAAACATGAGGAATGGATAAGTAGGATCATAAAGAATAAATAGAGTCTGCTTATAGCACCCGAGACATTTTAACAGATGAAATAGTATCTGTTAAATGGTTTTTAATTATGCAAATACCTCTCATTACCTCCCTTATTCATTATTTCAAAGTTGTTTATAGTTATGCAGGGAAAAAGCTATATGTTCTACTATCACTTTTTCTTTTAGGTGGTCTAGCTGAAGGTGTTGGAGTTGCTATGTTGCTACCTATTCTTAGTGTGGATGAAGCTGAGAGTGATCAGGGTCAATATACAAAAACTATTTATAATTTCTTAGAATCGATAGGTATTAGTGTATCCCTGTTTTCACTAATTATGCTTCTTTTAATTGCCTTTTTATTAAAGGGGACGTTTATGTTCCTTCAGAAAACTCTTGCTTCATATATCAACCTTAGCCTTATTAGAAATGTAAAGCTTGATTTTTGCGATAAGTATAAGAAGATGACATATATTTATTACACTAACACAAACATCGGCTATCTGAATAATATAATTACTACAGAAATTGAAAGGGGTATAGCAGCGTTGAAAAAATACATAGCCCTGATCGGTAGCTTGATATTTATACTTATCTATATATCTTTTGCTGTTATTATTAATTATAAGATGACGTTTGCAGTGATTTTCTTGAGTGTTGTAATGTTTGTAATGCTGAGAAGTCTTTCCCGGTTATCTAGAAGATTATCTCTGCTTGTGTCAGAGACAAATGCCCAGATTCAGTCACTACTTATTCAGGGAATTTATAATTTTAAATACTTAAAAGCGACAGACAGCTTTGCTCATTTATATAAGAGCCTTTTTCAAAAAATTAATATAAATTTTACCTATCGCTTTAAAAGCAGTGTGCTGACCCTTATTCCTTCTTCAATAGTTGAACCTATATCCATTTTTTTTATGGCTGGTCTTGTGCTTTATTATGTGGAATATCAGGGAAAAACAATGGCAGAGATATTTGTAATGATTATCTTTTTCTATAAGTCATTTTCTTGTGTATTTCGTTTTCAAGCCAACTGGCAGAAATTTAATGCAGCTTTGGGAGGATTGGCGGTGATGAGTAAGGCTGGCCGGGTTCTCGATAATAACGTTGAAAAGGTAGGTAATCGTCAGATTAATGCATTTAATAAAGCAATAGAACTTAGGAATGTTAATTTCAGTTATGGTCCAAAACAGGTATTTTTTGATGTAAACCTTACAATACAAAAAAATAAAACCATAGGTATTGTTGGTGAATCAGGAACAGGAAAAACGACTCTGTTTGATATTATTACAGGTTTGTTAGCACCACAGTCAGGAAAAATCAGTATTGATGGTGTAGATTATTCGGTATTAGAGCTTTCAAGTCTTAGGAATATCATCGGTTATGTAACTCAGGATCCGGTTATATTCAACGATACAATCGCAAATAATATTTCTTTCTGGGAGTGTGATAGCCAGGAAGCTCTCTGCAGGAAAAGGATAAAAGATGCTGCTGTATTGGCAAATTGTGGTAGATTCATCAATGAAGCCGAAAAGGGACATGAGACAATGTTAGGAGATAGGGGGGTAAGATTATCAGGAGGGCAGCGTCAAAGGATTGCTATTGCAAGAGAATTATTTAAGGAACCAGAGATCATGATTTTTGACGAGGCAACTTCTTCGCTTGACACAGAATCTGAGATGTTAATTAAGCAGAGCATCAATTCCATGAAAGGTGAGCGCACGATAGTAATAATTGCTCACAGACTTTCAACTGTGAGGAATTGTGATTATATTTATGTTTTAAAGGAAGGGCGGATAGTAGAGGAAGGTAGTTTTGATGAATTGTATGGGGATACAAATTCCCGTTTTTACAGCATGTGTCTGGCTCAGAATTTGTGATGAATCATTATGAATCAACATTCACAAATCATTCTGTTCTTATTCCTTTTCCTCTGATCTCTGAGCTCTTAGCTTTTGAACCTGAGAACGGCTACAATATATGTGTGGAATAATAGCTAAAGTAAGTTTGAGGAACAATGATCATAATCTATCAAAGCTGGATGAGATGGGTAAGATGATAAAGCATCGTGGTCCTGATGATGAGGGATGTGCACTTTTTGATGTTAAATCAAAGAATTATAAAATATTTTCAGGAAATGATACTCCTCAAAATGTTATTGATCCTCAATTAAGATTTGCACCAAAGTTTAGATTCCAATATCCCTCTGAAAATTTCACAATAGGTCTTGCCCACAGGAGATTATCAATAATAAATATTAAAGCATCTGGCCGTCAACATGAAATAGTTTGGAGACAGGGTAAACAGGGATGGACTATGCCTTTAAGAGATTGGGTAAAATGAGATATTGGATCTATCATATCAAGAGAAATTCAGAAGAACGCTTACTGATTACTAACCAATATTAACCTTGCTTAATGGGGAGCACCACATGGTTGAGCATGAAGAAAAAGATATTTCTGATGTAAAGGAATTTTGGACAAAAAACCCACTGTGCTTTATCGAGCATAAGGGGAAACCGGTTAAACAGATTTTTGAAGAACATTGTGTAAAGGTAAGACAAAAGCATTGGACCCAAGTTAAAGGAAAACCTATATATTCTCAATTTATTGACTATCCTTCTCTTGCCGGGAAAAAGGTACTTGAGGTTGGTTATGGGTTAGGAGCTCTGGCAAATGAGCTTATTAAAGCTGGTGCAATATACACAGGAGTTGACTTAAGTTCATATCATTATAAATTTTGCAGCGAGTTGTTTAGGGATTGCAAAAGTGCAACATTTATAGAAGGCAATGCGGAAAATCTCTCCTTTGACAACAATTATTTTGATTTTGCTGCTTCTCATGGGGTAATGCACCATTCTCCTGACACACAAAGGTGTATAAATGAAGTACTACGAGTTATAAAAGATGGATCAACCTTCTATTGTATGTTATACCGTAAAAGCTTTTTAAGATACTGGTATATGAAATTTTTCAAATATGGTATCTTGAGAGGAGAATACCTTAAATATAAATCTATTCATGAGGTTGTTGAACGGCATACAGATAATCATGGTGGGAGTGCTGGAGCACCAATTTCCAGATTCTATAAAGATAAAGAAATCAGGGAGCTTTTCAAACAGTTCAGTTCATGTAAGTATGAGATCCTCGGAAGTCTTTCAGAATTACGGGGTTTTCCTATAACGAGACTGAATGTTCGTCAAATTTTACCTTTACGCAAGCAGCATGAAATATTACGCAAACATGGAGGGTATTTTTACATATATGCTATTAAGTAATGAGTATATAGGCTCCCTTTAGATTTTAGAATAATGAAACTAATTGAAGCACTAAAAATTGTCAACAATCAAAAAGGTAGATCGGAGAGAGATTTTGTTCGCGTTTTTCTTGGTTGTAGTTTTCAACCTCTTCATTTGAAGACTTATTTGACGGCCCATTTATCTCTTATTCTTTCAGATAAACATATTTCTGTTGAAACAGGAGATTATGGAGATATTCTGGGTACTTTGAAAAAGATGAGCATTAGCACTTATGATGAAGGAGTGTTAGTTGTTGAATGGAATGATTTTGACCCGAGATTGGGGTTTAGAAGTTTGGGAGGTTGGTTCCACGATAATTTAAACGATATTTTTGAAACATTCCAGATGAAGGCTGATCAAATTTATTCATATCTTGGAAAGATTGTTGAGAGGGTACCTCTCGTTGTGAGCTTACCGACCCTCCCGTTACCCCCTATCTTTTATCAAAGAATCGAACAAAATGGTTTGGAGGAAACTTTGTTACATGAGTTCTTGATGAGCTTTGCTTCTCGTATCGTGAAGTTGAATAATCTTAAATTGGTATCTAAATTTCAACTTGATTCTCTTTCGCCTTTTTCTCAACGTCTTGATCTAAAATCGGAACTTTCTTATGGTTTTCCTTATCAACTTCAGCATACCTCTCATATTTCCTTGCTATGTGCCCAACTTATTCAAAGTAAATTGCCTAAAAGAGGGTTGATTACGGACTTAGATAATACATTATGGAGGGGGATTCTTGGAGATATAGGTATTGAAGGTGTTGCTTGGGATCTCGATCATAAATCTCACATACATGCCCTTTATCAGCAACTTCTTCATGCTTTGGCCAAATCTGGAGTTACTATAGCCGTTGCGAGTAAAAATAGTTCAGAATTGGTTGAAAAGGCTTTTAAACGAAAAGACATTCTTCTTCCTCGTGATAAAATCTTTCCATTAGAAGCCCATTGGAGATTAAAGACTGATTCAGTCGCACGTATTCTCGCTACTTGGGGCATTGATGCGGATTCTGTTGTTTTTGTAGATGATAGTCTTATAGAATTAGATCAAGTAAAAAGTGTTTACCCTAAAATGGAATGCCTTCACTTTCCTACCCAAGACGAAGAAGCCTGCTTAAATCTTTTTTATCAGTTACGAAATTATTTTGGAAAAGAATTTATATCCAATGAGGATCTTATAAGGACTCAAAGTCTTCAAATCAATAAAAAATTCCGAAAATCTTCCCATCAAGATGAGCAATTTCATGAAATATTTATTTCAAAAACTGAAGCAAAAATAGAATTTATCTTGGATAAGGCATACTCTGATAAGAGGGCCTTTGAGCTTATAAATAAAACAAATCAATTCAATTTGAACGGAAAGAAATATTCAGTTGTAGAGTGGGCCAAGATTTTATCTGAAAAGGCTAATGTATCTTTAGTCGTATCCTATAAAGATAAATATGGTCCTTTGGGTAAAATTGCTACAATTGCAGGAGCTAAGAAGGATAATGGATCTATTTTGATTAGATCGTGGGTTATGAGTTGTCGTGCTTTTGGTAGGCGTATAGAACATCGCTCTTTAGAACAGCTCTTTAATCTTTTTGATGTATCAGAGATTGAATTTGATTTCCAACCTACGGAGAGAAATATTCCTTTGCAAGAATTTTTAAAATCTTTTTTCGATGAAGATCTTTCGGGTACATTGGTTCTTCCGAAAGAAGTGTTTACTCAACGATGTCCAAAACTTTACCATCATTTTGAGATAATTCGTAATGACTGAGATACGAGAAAGATTATTAAATTGTTTTGCAGTCGTCTTCCCAGGTGTTGAGAGGCGAGAGCTGACTCTTATGAGTATTGCCTCTTCAAGTGAATGGGATTCTTTAGCTACCGTTACTCTTGTAGCTTTAATGGAAGAAGAATTTGAACAAAACATTGTTCAGGAAGAGTTAGAACAATTAATCTCTTTTGAACTCATTCAAGAGATTCTTCGAGGAAAGTTAAATGATGCGTGAACCTCATGTCTATACAGCTCAGGAATTACAAAAGGGTTTGACTGCTTCTTTTGGACGCGAAATTACCCAAGAGGATATTATTTCTTTTTCCGAACTGTCAGGAGACTATAATCCTCTACATGTAGATAGCGATTATGCATCTAGAAGTAATTATGAAGGACGAATTGCTCATGGAGCTTTCCAGGTCTCTTTAGCCTCTACGATGGTAGGAATGTATTTACCAGGGAAACATGTTTTGTTACAAACTATCAATGCACGTTTTCCAAAACCATTGTATTTCCCTTGTGAAGTGAAAGTAACAGGAGAGATTACTGCATGGAATGATCATAATAAAAGTGGTCAAGTAAAGGTTTTAGTTTTGGAAGTCAGTAAGAATGAAGTATCTGCGGAAATTCATATGGGCTTTACACTTCATGATCAAGGACAGGAAAAAGAATCTCAATCGAATATACGTAAAAGTAGTAGTACCGACACAAAACAAAAAACAATTCTTATAAGTGGAGCAACTGGTGGTTTAGGTCAGGCATTGGTTGAAAAGTTAGTAAATGATTACGATATAATTTGTTTGCAGAATCAGACTCCTTTGGATAAGAGATTGGCTTCTTGTAAAAATATATCATCCATACAAGTCGATTTTAATGCTTCTCACTGGGAGGAAGATGTCCAGAAATGCCTTGATAATAAAAATCTTTATGGTGTGATTCATGCTGCATGGCCAGGCATGCCTAGAGGAGGATTATTAAATACACAAGATGAAATTATACGCAATCAATTGTTTTTTGGGAGTATTATACCTTTGCGCCTTGCCCGTCTTCTATGTGAATATGTTCCAAAGGAAGGAGGGCGTTTTGTGGCAATAGGGTCTGTCGTAGGTTCTCACCGTCCTGTCATTACAGTAGGGGCCTATAGTTTAGGAAAGTCTATATTAGAGCAGACTGTAAAACTTCTTGCTCCTGAACTAGCAAGAAAAAAAATTACGATTAATACCATTTCGCCTACTGCGCTTCCAGTGGGCATTAATAAGCATATACCGGAACGCCAGAGGATGATGGAAACAGCTCAAATTCCTATGGGGAGGCTTTGTGCTACAGATGATGTGGTGAATACTATGGATTATCTTCTTTCAGAAAAAGCTGCATTTCTTTCTGGTCAGGTTTTAACTTTGGCCGGTGGACAATTATAAAATGTACACTTTTCGTACTTTGAAATTGGAAGATCTTCCCCAAATTTATCACCTGATTCAGGAAGCAGGGCTTAATCTTCATTCCTCGGAAGATCATTGGACCGCATTAAAAAAATGGTCTTTTTTTGATTCTCCACTCTATCATTCGGATTTACCTGCAGGGCATATCATGCTAGCGAATGATGAAATTATTGGCTTTGTGGGATATTCTTACAGAAAATTAAAACGAACGAATAAGATTGTGCCAGCAGTGATTTTAAGTGATTACGCAATACATCCGAAACATAGAGGTATGGCAGGTCTTCTTTTATGTAGAAAAAGCATTGAAACCTTTGATAAAAATAATCTTTGCCATGATATAGTTGCTTTACATCACAGTGAAGCAGCAGGAAAGATTTGGAAATCATTTGGAGCGGTAGCTCTTCCAGGAACAAATAGAACTTATTCTGCTTTATTGTCCTTAACTAAATTTATAGTTGCTCGATATCCTCTTTTGAAACCATGTTCTCCTTTATTTAATTTGAAAATACTACAAAGTATTCTTTGTCCCTATTTGCGAAAGAAGGGGAAAAAACTGTTTTTAGCCTCTCAAAGAGGACAGATACAAATAATTCCTTTTGAATTTAATCAGGCGAACGAATTGTTATTGGATGAATTACTTTTAAGATTTGAAGCTTGTTATGAAATCGGTCTCTATAGAGATCGTGCTTATTTAAATTGGCGTTATAGAACTCATCCTTTTTGTCAAAATTATTATTGGTATTCTTTAATGGTAAAAGAGAAATTACGAGCTGTCTTTATATTAATGGAAAGCAAAAACCATAATATATATCTTTGTGATTTTATTTTTGATCCTAAAGAACACTCTTTGTTGAATGATTTCATGGTTGCTCTTATTAAAACCTCCCTTAATCTTGGAGGATTTTCTTTTTATACTAAAATAGTTTGTAAATCGATAAGAGATGTTTTTGATTCGTTGAATCTGTATGTTGAGGAAAAATCTTATAATCAATTTTGGATTTATCCTCAGCTAAAGGTTTCTGATAATATATTATTTACTATGGGGGATTTTAAGGAAGACTGATGCTTTATAAGATAAAGCAAAAGATGAAGGGTTTCCTTTTGGCATTACCAAGCAAAGCCAATTATAAATTTGTTCTTAAAAATTGGATATCCTTGTTTGATTTAAAGTATTCCTCTATGGTTTTGGAGACAAAGCGTTTCTGTCGGAATTTAAGCCCACAGCTTTTAGATCGGCCTATTGGAAGGCGGATATTAATTTTGGCCCCCCATCCCGATGATGATGTTTTTGGTCTAGGGGGAACCTTGCTTAAGTTGAGCAATATCGAAACAGAAATAAAAACTCTCTATTTTACAAACGCAACTGAAAATACTTTTGTTATTAAAAAGATTCAAAGGGAAGCTGAGGAGGTTTGCTGCAATCTCAATTCAACACCTCTTTTCCTTAATTATCCAACTCGAAATATTCCTGTTACAGAAGAGACTCTGAAAAAGATAAAAGAAGAAGTCATCGCTTTTGGACCAGAAATTGTTGCTCTACCTTTTCTTTTGGATGATCATGATGATCATCGTCGAGTAAATGAAGTTCTATTTCAAAGTTTGAAAAACGTAAATATCTCTTCTGAAATATGGGCCTATCAAATTTATTCTACTCTTTTACCCAATGTGGTTGTGGATATCACGGAACAAATAGATAAAAAGGAGCAGTT
>Ga0187827_10001467_pt1 | contig 34602 bp, 26 predicted proteins | sample ETNtaG_39_FD_167969 | JGI IMG/M metagenome (GOLD analysis project Ga0187827, IMG submission 167969) | Marine microbial and viral communities from oxygen minimum zone, Eastern Pacific Ocean - ETNP2014_SV_150_PacBio MetaG (Illumina Assembly) | ecosystem: Environmental > Aquatic > Marine > Hypoxic...
TGCAGGCGGTATCGAAGCAATAGCATGTATCTTAAGTATTCGCAATGGTTTTCTTCCCCCGACTATTCATTATAAAAATCCAGATATAGAGTGTGACTTAAACTATGTCCCTAATGCTTCAGTTAAAAAAGATGTACATTATGCAATGTCTAATACATTTGGTTTTGGTGGTCATAACGCATCACTCATATTCAAATCATATATCAATTGAGACTAATTAATAAAATAAAATCATTATTTATTCAAAAGTCCAATGAACTTAAAACCATCGAAACACGCCTCCAATATACATTTTCAAATACCTATTATCTTGAAAAAGCTCTCACTCATCGTTCCGTGCAACATCGTTCACTTGGAAATTATGAAAGATTGGAATTTGTAGGAGATGCGGTTATTGATCAAACAGTATCCTTATGGCTCTTTAAGGCATACCCCAAATCTGATGAAGGAATTTTAACAAAGATTCGTGCAACATTAGTGAATCGAGATTTTCTTGCAATTATGGGGCAAAACCTACATCTTATGGATGTAGTTAGAGTAGACTCTAGCGTTAATATACAAGATCCAAAAGTAGCTTCAAAAATTTCAGCAGATGTATATGAAGCAATTGTAGGATCAATATATCTTGATGGAGGATATAAATATGCTTCCAAATTTATAAAACGAACACTTTGCCAAACTAAATATTTAGATCTAGAAGATCAAAACTATAAGGGTCAATTAATAGAGTATTGTCATAGTAAGGGCTTACCTGCACCTCAATTCAACATAATAGATTCTCATGGCCCAGAACATGAAAAAACATTTGTTATCAATGTAATAATACCTCCAAATCGGTCTTGGGAAGGTATAGGTTCCACCAAGAAATCTGCTGAACAAGATGGTGCACAAAACGCCATGAAAACTTTATTGGTAAGCTGATTATTTTTCTAGTTGTTTAATACGATCCCTTAATCTAGCAGCAATCTCATACTCTTCTTCAGTGATAGCTTTTTCAAGTGCATCATTCAGATTTTCTAAAACCATTTCTTCAGAAGCTTCTTTAGATAATTTTTCAGAGGATACATGTTCTGCAACTTCACTACCATCAGAGACATTATCGACACTGGCTCTGTTCATTACTTCATCAGATATATAAATTGGAGTGGATGTTCGCAGTGCTATTGCAATTGCATCACTAGGACGAGAATCAATCACAATTTCTCCAATTTGAGAATTAGAAACTTCAATTTCTGCAAAAAAAGTGCCATTATCCATTCTAGCAATCATCACCTGACTTATTTCAGTTTCAAGCGTTTCCAGAACATTTATCAGCAAATCGTGAGTCATGGGACGAGGCATATCTACTCCTTCAAGATATAGTGCAATTGCCTGTGCTTCAGCACTACCCACCATAATTTGCAGACTACGATTACCATCTTTTTCAAGTAGCATTACTGCATATCCCTTGGAAGGGGGATAATAAGATATACGTTTTACTTCGACTAAATTCATAATGTTAATTTAATTGTTCCTCCTCAGTCTATACAATAGATGTTTAGTTCGACTGAGAAATCTTTGTTTTAAGTTCCTTGATCCTGTTGACAGGAGTTGGATCTACATCATTCAGTAGTGCCGCAAAATAACTTATCCAGTCAGTATAGTGTATAAGTTTTAATAGACGTTCTACTCGGTTTATTCCTTCCTGAACGATTGTTAATTGTATTCCTGTACATGAACTTAATAGTTCAGATGAAATATGCATGCGTGTTTGAATCGCGGGTTGGTCATCTTGGTCCTTAATCCATATAATAGACATACGTTCCATAATATCTGGATTGACAGTCCAGCCTTCTATTTCATTATGATTTTGCTCAGGTAAATGATGATGAAATGAAAGCATTTTTGCATTTTCAGCTAACTGACTCCTAAATCGTAATGCTACCACCCATGTTAAATCCTCACTTCCATAAATTATAGGACATGTCGTATGGATTTTATCAGCGACTTTTACAGCTGAATTGTCCCTCAATATGAACTCGGCTGATAAATCACCTAGGGAATCAATACTTCCTTTCACTAATGAGATTATCTTATCATCAATAAAACCTATTCGATTTAATAGCAGAAGAATCAGTGTAAATGAAAACCCCAAAGCTGCCCGAGGCTGATATCCTGAGGGTATTATTATCCGATCTAGCCTATATTTGTCTGCATATTCTGTAATTCTACCACCAGTAGAAAGTACAATAATTGGGCAATTTTGATCCTTGCACTTTTTAAAAGAACTTAAGGTTTCTTCTGTATCGCCTGAATATGAAGAAGCCAATACAAGTGTATTCGAATCTACCCAACCGGGTATATTGTATGACCGATTTACAACTATCGGGGTAGAACATGAGTCTTGAGCAATAACTCGTGCAACATCCCCGCCAATGGCAGACCCACCCATCCCTAATATCAAAATATTCTGGATATCTGTATACTTATACTTATTCACCCAATGTTCCATCAAACTAAATGACTTATTAATCTGATTCGAAAAATCAGATATAGCACTTTTCATATCAAATCGATCTAATTTTGTGTTAAAATCATTAATCAATTCACTCATTAATAACCTCGTTTTTTTATTAATTCACTGAAATAAATTAATTTGTTTTTATCAATAGATAAATTATATAACTTTTCATCTGCTTGTTCTATAATCATATTAATTTCATTAATAGTTTTGTCTTTAATGCCTTCATCTGTTAAATACTGCCTTATATCCAACAAACCTTTTTCAAAATCTGTTTGAGCAATTGAAAAAATATTATTCATCATACTCGCGTTCTTTTCTAGAGCCTGTATCATTAAGTACGTTTTCTTGCCTAACATGATATCACTTTTAAGAGATTTTCCCATATTCTCACTATGTGAAAATATTTCCAAATAATCATCCTGTATTTGGAACGCTCTACCTAACAGCCTTCCATAATCACGTATAGATTTACAAACTACTGGATCTGCTCCAGAAGATACCGCACCCAACTCTGCGGCAAGACCAATCATATGACCAGTTTTCAAATCAATCATATGTATATAATCATTGAGTACAACCATCTCATGTGATTCAAATTCTTTATCCAACGCCTGCCCTTCACAAACAGCTAATAGACCTTCGATAAATATTTTCATCTGGGATGGTAATGCCATAGAAGATTGGTTCAACAGACTCAAAGCCAGTGAAAGCATTGCATCTCCGGAGAGGATGGCAACTCCATCATCCCATTTTTTATGTACCGTTTGTTGACCATGGCGGATATAATCTTGATCCATAATATCATCATGAACAAGAGTAAAGTTATGCAGCACTTCTACCGCCAATGCAGAAGAAAACACATCATCTTTTGAACCACCACATGCTTCTGCCGAGAAAATTGTAAGCAGGGGACGTATCCGTTTACCTCCACCTCTTAAAACATACCTTACCGGTTGCGTGAGAGAAATGGGACCATCCGGATAAATATCAAACAACCCCTTATTGATGTCATCCCGGTATTGAGGAACTAATTCAACAATACTCAAGTTCAATTTCTCCAAATTCAGTTAATTTATTCAGAATTTCATTCTGTATTTCTTCCATACGTTCCATTGTTTTTGCTTCAAACCGGCAGACAATTACCGGCTGTGTATTGGATGCCCTAACCAGGCCCCACCCATCATCGAACTTGATACGGACACCATCCACCGTGCTACAATTGTAATTGGCAGTGAAATACTCATCTGCCTGTCTGGAAATGTTAAACTTTTCTTCATCATCTCTACATTCCAGGCGCATTTCCGGAGTGGAATAATAAATAGGTATCTTAGAAGTTAATTCTGATAATGTTTGTTCTGTTCTTGAAAGGAGCTGAGCCAGTCTGAGGGAAACATAAATAGCATCATCAAACCCAAAGAAATCGTCTGCAAAAAAGATATGCCCACTCATCTCCCCAGCAAAATTAACATTGAGTTCTTTCATTTTGTCTTTAATAAGTGAATGACCTGTTTTCCACATAACCGGTTTACCACCATGATGATTAATCATATCCTCCAGAGCCTGGGAACATTTCACATCATAGACAATGGCATCCCCTGAATTCTTGATAACCTCTGGAAGGAATAGAATCATCAGAATGTCGGAACGGATAATCTCGCCTTTTTCATCAACTGCTACTACTCTATCGGCATCACCGTCATAAGCCACACCAAAATTATAATCACCTGATTTTATTTCATGCACAAGATCAGCCAGATTGTGATCATCAGTAGGATCTGGATGATGGTTTGGGAATGCCCCATCTATATCACAGAAAAGCTCTGTTGTTTCAATTGCCATTTCCTTAAATATATCAGGTGCGGTAAGGCAGGCTGCTGCATTTCCACAATCGATCACTGCTTTCAATGGCTTCTCTAATTTAATTTTACTTTTCAGCATGTCAGTATACGGTTCAAGGATATCTACATTTTCAATCGCGCCTTCTCCAATTTCAAAATCCCTGGAGTCAATTATTTCTTTCAATGCCTGTATTTGGTCACCATAAAATGCGCCCTTTTTATAAGAAATTTTAAATCCATTAAATTCCGGTGGATTGTGACTGCCTGTAATTTGTACAGATCCATCTATATCTAGGTGAAACATACTGAAATAATTTGCAGGAGTTGGAGCAATTCCCATAATGAGTATAGTAATACCTGTTTCCAACAGCCCTTTTGAAAAATTATCAATCAGTTGCGGAGTAGTGAGACGAATATCCCCGCTGATGGATATCCGGCTGCCTCCATCTCGCTTTACATATGTACCAAATGCCCGGCCTAAATCAGTGACCACATCTGGGGTAAAATCTGTCTCTACTATACCTCGTATATCATATTTCCTGAAAATATATGGATTCATTTTTCTCCTGATTTATATAATTAAATCTCCCAAAACCACCAACTTTTCTGCCCCTGTTACTCCAGGCATATTGGCTGTCATTTCCTGTTTTCGAGCTACTCCCAGAACCGCCATAAGCAGGGCTTCTTTCATATCTGATTTTATTTCCAGTTCATCTGAAATCTTCACATCAGTGATCCGGGTATATTTCGAGATATCCTGCAGCAGTATGGAGTGATGAACGCCACCACCACTGATTATCAGATGAACATCAGACATACTAAAATTAAGATATTTATCCAGGTTTTTCGCTATGGATTTGCCAGTGAAGGCACAAAAAGTTCTGATGAGATTTTCAGGGGGTATATTAGAATATCTCTGAATGACATTATCAACTAACTCTGCCCCAAACTCATGTCTTCCTGTGGATTTTGGAGGACTTTTATGTAGAAATTCATGGTTCATTAACTCTGAAAGAATAGTTTTATTAACAATTCCTTTTTTTGCGTGAGAACCATCCCGGTCAAGAGAATCACCATAATACATTTTACAGCATTCGTCAATTAGAGCCATACCCGGTCCGGTATCAAAACCAATTACTTCATCCCGTTTGCCGGATTTTGGGATGAATGAGATATTTGCCACACCTCCCAGGTTCAGTGTAATTGTGCTCTTATCTCCATTATTAAACAGAAGCCAATCTAGAAACGGCATGAGTGGCGCCCCATTTCCTCCTACATCAATATCAGCCTGACGAACATTATAAACTACCGGCACCTGGAATGTTTCACTTAAATAATTTGGGGCACCAATCTGCAGAGTACTTACACCATCATTATGTCCTACAGTTTGACCATGTGTGGAAATGAGATCAATTGGTCTTTCATTTATGAATTTTTCAGAAATAGCAGAAAATTCCTTCCCGAGAATTCTGTCTGCATCCCTGATAGATAGTGCATCTCCTTCCAATGCGTTTGATATAGATTGGCGGATATTCCCTGAATAAGAATAGGTCGTAAATGCTATACATGACCAATCTAATACATATCCAGAAGTGAGAGAAATGTTGAAAAGACCACAATCAAGTCCATCCATGGATGTACCGGACATGAGACCCAATACGGTAAGGGTTTTCAATTATTTATCCTCAATAAAAACAGAGAGAGAGTGAAATGAAAAAGACACTTCCCTTATGGTTTTATTTTACCAAAATACTGATCTATTGTGGCAGAGAATACTGTTATAGCAGTAGCCATGCAGCGTTCGTCCAGATTAAAATCATTCGTGTGAATATCCCTGGTTTTCCCATCATTACAGCCAATCCTGAAATATGCACCAGGTATTTTTTCTAGATAATAGGCAAAGTCTTCACCTCCCATACTGGATTCTGCCATCATATGTACATTTTCTTTTCCCAATGCCTGTATAGCGGCAGAAATAACCAAGTTTGTAAAAGTCTCATCATTGATCAATCCGGGAGATGAATGAGGGATGGAAAATTGTATTTCTGCATCAGTTAATTTTTCAACAGAATAAATGGTATCTTTAATAATTTCATGCAACTTTTCTTTTAAATCTTCATTTATAAATCGAAGTGTACCTTCCATCTTTATCTCATCAGGGAGAACATTACAGGTGTATCCTCCTTCTACTTTTCCAAATGCAAGCACAACCCTGTCCCATTCATTGAGATGATGGCGGATGGATTCCTCCAATGATAATATCAAATGACTCTGGGCCCAGACTAAATCTACAGATTCCACTGGTCTAGAGGTATGTCCTCCTGGTCCTTTCAGGGAAATATTAATTTGCTCTACAGCGGCTGCCATGGGTCCATGACGAATTCCAATTTTTTCTGGGCTTAAAGACGGAAGTATATGGCCGCCGATTATATGGTCCACTCCTTTGATAGCACCGCCTTCTATCATTACAACAGCTCCGCCTGGAGCAATTTCTTCAGCTGGCTGAAAAAGAAAACGAAGAGTTCCTGGAATCGTTTGTTCAGTTTCAACGATATAGGTCGCTAGACCTAGTATATTTGCTAGATGTGCATCATGCCCACAGGCATGGGATATCCCGGGATTAACTGAACAATAATCAACTTTATTTATTTCCTGTATCGGAAGGGCATCTAAATCACACCTTACTGCTAGAGTTCGGCCATTTTCATTTCCATAATTGCAGTAAAAACCGGTTTGCATGGGCTGGGTCTGATGAATTTCAAAACCGAGATTCTTCATGTAATTCTGACAGTATCTGGATGTTTCATGCTCATCAAAACCAACTTCAGGATGTTGATGTAACCAACGGCGAATATCAATTATTTTCTGAAAATTTTCATCAACCCAAGATTTTATCAGCATTTTATAAACATACCTTTATTTAATTCTTCAATTAAGCTTATAATTCTTTTAGATTGGATAATACATTATTGATACTAAAGAGAAGCACCAGATGCAAGACTATCTAAGTCTATGACAACTGTAATTGGTTTAGGTTCTAACCCAATGATTGGCTGTGGAGGATAATTACAATATTTCTTCCCTTTATTCATCAAAAACTATCTGGTCATGATTTTTTCTAGAGAGTTGAAGTATGCACCTTCCAGTTTTTTTCTATCAATGTCAATAAGATCATTAATAATCATCTTATTAGTTGTATTTACTCTACCTATGGTCTGTGTATGTACATCTAGTTTTTGAGCTAGCAGAATCAACTCATATAATGCGGCCTCTTCCAAAGTCACAACAATAACTGACTGACATTCACCAAACAGGAGTTCATCACTCCTCAACTTTCGATCGATAGCCAACTCCACACCTATACCTTTTTGTGAGTATACAAGCGATTCACAAATATTAACACCCAATCCTCCATCTGACAAATCATGGGCTGATTTAATAATACCTTGTTTGATAGCACTCAAACATAGCTCCTGAACACCTAGCTCTAGTTCAAGATTAAGATGTGGTATCGGACCTTTCACTTCATTATGAATGATTTTTAAGTATTCAGAACCACCAATACAACCATTCAGAGCACCCAGTGTTACAATAAAATCACCATCATGTTTGAAATCAATAGTTGTATTATGCTTAATATTTTTTAGTAACCCAACCATTCCTATTACAGGAGTGGGATAGATTGCAGATTCACTCGTCTCATTATAAAAACTGACATTACCTCCTGTAACTGGCGTATTAAATATTCTACAAGCATCTCCAATACCAGTGATAGCTTCCTTGAACTGCCAGTAGATCTCCGGATCCTGAGGGTTTCCAAAATTAAGGCAATTTGTGATGGCAATTGGTTCTGCCCCTGAACAAACCACATTCCTTGCTGATTCTGCCACAGCGATCTGACCACCTATTTTAGGGTTTAAATATACATATCGGCCATTACAGTCTGTACTGATTGCTAAACCCCTTTGAGAACCTTTTAGTCGTATAACAGCTGCATCACCACCTGGCCCCTGGACTGTATTACTGCGGACAGTAGAGTCATATTGGCGGAATACAAACTGCTTACTGGTTATATTGGGAGATGATAGAAGTGTGAGCAGTGTTTTATTATAGTCATTTGGCTTTGGAATAGAATCAATTTTAAGACTATTTATTTCTGTAAAATAAGGTGGTTCGCTTACGGGCATATCGTATTGAGGAGCACCACCACCCAGAACCAGTTCTTCTGATGGAATTTCTGCCACCTTTTCCCCTTCATTAATAACTTCAAGCATTCCAGTATTAGTTACTTCTCCGACTCTGGTACAATCTAATTCCCATTTATCAAAAATATCTTTTAATTCAGAATCAAAACCTTTTTCAATTACAATAAGCATTCGCTCTTGACTTTCAGAAAGCATAATTTCATAAGGACTCATATCTCTTTCACGAAGAGGTACCTTATTTAGATCAATTTTTATACCTGACTTCCCTTTTGCCGACATTTCAGAGCATGAGCAGGTAATACCAGCTGCACCCATATCCTGCATTCCAACCAACCATTCTTTTTTACATAGTTCTAATGACGCTTCCATAAGAAGTTTTTCAGTAAATGGATCACCAACTTGGACATTTGATCGTTTGGATTCGGTTTCATCTGTCAGTTCTACTGATGCAAATGTGGCTCCATGTATTCCATCTCGTCCAGTAGTACTGCCCACAATATACACTGGGTTGCCATTACCTTCAGCTGTTGCACTTGCCACATGATTTATATCAACAATTCCTAGTGCCATGGCATTAACAAGACAATTGCCTGAATAAGCATTCTCAATGACTACCTCACCGCCAATAGTCGGAATCCCCAAACAATTACCATAATCAGCTATACCTTCAACCACATGATCCAATAGGAAACGATTTCTTGCTCGCTCTAGGCTTCCAAACCTAAGACTATTCATAGAAGCAATTGGACGGGCACCCATTGTAAAGATATCTCGCATTATGCCTCCTACTCCCGTTGCTGCACCTTCATAGGGTTCAACTGCTGATGGATGATTGTGTGATTCTATTTTAAATGCTGCAGCAATACCATCACCTAAGTCTACCAAACCTGCATTCTCCTCACCAGCACATACCATTAAACGTCCTCCTTCCCGAGGCAATGTTTTTAACATTTTAATGGATGATTTATAAGAGCAATGCTCACTCCACATCACAGAAAATATTCCCAGTTCAACATAATTAGGATTTCTGCCAAGTATTTCTAGAATTCTTGAATATTCTTCTTTTGAAAGTCCATGTTCCTTAGCTATTTCTACATCAATTAGAGGTTCTTGAAGCACAAAATATTCCTTATACTAGTTCAACTACAGATTAGATGATAATTTATTCAGAGAGGATGCTATTGTTACTATTAACTTTCATCTCATACACTCTTCTATTTTCATCTAAAAGCTTAACATGGATCAGGTCAGTGGGCTCTAATGGACCATTGATCTCTATCCAGGAACGGACTCCTTTGGTAAAATATCCACTTTCGGTAATATGGGTTTTAATCTGCCCTACATTGGTTGCCAGATAAAAATCAGTCTCCGATGATGGAAAGAAAAATCGATATTTCTCTGGTATATAAATCCGATTATACATATTCAGAGTGTGCAGATCTTCTGAAATATCTAAATATATATCATTTATCTCTTCCACCTCATCAATTCCATCTCCCCATAGCTCTCCTTGTGCAAAGGAAGGTTCAGAGTGAATACTAATTTCTATATCTTCACCATCTTTCAGATGGAGAGACTCTGTAATTAAATCAGGTATTTTAACAAATAAACTATTACGGATTCTTTCTAATTTTACATGTATGAGTCGCATATGGCTAAAATTACATTAAATTGATGTTAATTAAATAATGTCAATTCAGAATTATTCTCAATGTCCATTGTTATATCTTCCTTTTGAGTATTCTCTAGCCATTTGAATCCACTCATTCTAAGGTAGTTACCCAACTTGTTTCCCATTGCCTTCCAGCCTTTGATTTCAACAAAGTCTACCAGGTTTTCTTTCTTTGTTTTTTTATCTCCACGCTTGGTACGGTAACTGAATTCCAAAAGCGGTTTTTTATCTGTTGATACCAAAGAAAGCTTAGATCCACGGTTTTCACTGATAAAGCTAAATCGCTTTCCTGTAGTTGTAGTTTCAATCTGAAACCGCTTCACACAATAATTCCGAGAGCCTCCATCAAAATGCAACGCTGTAATGATTTTCTCAGTATTAAATTTTTCAATCATTTCTATTTCATTCAGTTTATACCGATTGGTGAGTTCAAAATCAGTAAGCTCATAAGAGCCCTCTTCATATATCACCAGAATTGATTCACCGGTATTAAAACTACCAAGGTATCTACCTTGTTTATCTGTATTCAATCTGCCAATATTCTCATCCAGCCAGATATCCCGGCCTCCCAGTGTAGAGTCCCCGACTTCTTTCTGAACTACTTTCCTAATTCGGTACTTAGCAACTATATTCCCCTTAACAGCTCTGCCCTTAATGGCAAGTTGGCTGAAATCAAAATCAAATATTTTTTTCCGTGCCTTAACTGAACTGTGCAGGCTCACCGTCACCATTTCTGATTCACTGTTGGGATTGGCAGTAAAATATATCATCTCCGATTTTTCACTACCCTGTGTCACATCATATTCTCTATCACGCACGATGGATGTTACTGAGAATCGCTTCCCATAACAAATGCCGCTTCCGCCGTCACGGTAAATGGTATTATACACCATATGTTTATCATTCTTCTTCCATACTGCAGCATGAATAATGTCTTTGCCTACAAAAATTTTATCTCCAACAGCTGTGATAATAAATTTGCCATCCTTACGAAAAACAATGACATTATCTAAATCTGAACAGTCGCAGACATATTCATCCTTCCTGAGGCTAGTACCAACAAAACCATCCTCCCTATTCATATAGAGTTTCATATTGGCAGCAGCTACCCGGCGGGCCTTAATGGTATCAAACTGGGAAATCACAGTTCTCCTCTCCCTGCCCTCACCATGATTTTTCAATATCTGATCAAAGTATCGAATGGCATATTCTGTTAAATGTAATAGGTTATTTTTAACTTCATCTAAGTCAGTTTCAATTTTTGCAATGAGCTCATCAGCTTTCAAACTGTCAAATTTAGAAATACGTTTAATCTTGATTTCAGTAAGACGTAGTAGATCATCTTCAACCACTTCACGCTTCAGCTGAGATTTAAATGGATCTAACCCCTTATCTATGGTGGTAATTACAGCCTCCCAGGTTTCACATTCTTCAATATCTAGGTAGATACGGCTTTCTATAAATATCCGTTCTAATGATGAGAAATGCCATTTTTCTTCTAATACCTTCTTCTGAATTTCCAGCTCTTTTTGCAGCAGTTCCACCGTATTGTCTGTAGATATCTTCAAAAGCTCATCAACAGATAGAAACATGGGGGTTTCATCTATAATGACACAGCAGTTAGGAGAAATGCTAACTTCACAGTTTGTAAAAGCATAGAGGGCATCTATGGCCACATCCGGTGAAACGCCCTGCTTGAGATGAACCATAATTTCCACTTTGCTGGCTGTATTGTCCTCTACTTTCTTGATTTTAATTTTACCGCTTTCATTGGCCTTCAGAATGGTATCAATGATGCTGCCTGTTGTAGTGTTATAGGGTACAGATTTAATAGATAAGGTGGATTTATCCACCACTTCAATTTCTGCCCTGAGACGAATCTTGCCTCCCTTCTGCCCTTTATTATACTGCGTGAAGTCCCCCATACCCCCCGATGCAAAATCCGGAAGGAGTTTTGGTTTTTTCCCATTTAATACATCAATAGAGCCTTTTATAAGCTCACAGAAATTATGCGGCATAATTTTGGTGGAAAGTCCCACAGCAATCCCTTCCACTCCCTGTGCTAAAATCATTGGGAATTTAACGGGCAATGCAACCGGTTCCTGCTTTCTACCATCATAGGAATTCTGCCAGTCTGTGACATCCTTATTAAATACCACCTCCAGGGAAAATTTAGAAAGCCGTGCCTCAATATATCGAGGAGCTGCGGACGAATCACCCGTGCGTGTATCCCCCCAGTTTCCCTGGGTATCAATGAGCAGGTCTTTCTGACCCATATTTACCAGGGCATCACCAATGGCTGCATCACCATGGGGATGAAATTGCATGGTCTGCCCAATAATATTGGCTACCTTATGAAAACGACCATCATCCATTTCTTTCATGGCATGCAGTATGCGCCGCTGTACCGGCTTGAACCCATCTTCATACTTTGGAACTGCACGTTCCAGAATCACATAGGAGGCATAATCCAGAAACCAGTTTTTATACAGATTGGAGACCGGCTTAGCTCCTTTAAGATTTTCTTCTGGTGATCCGGTAGGTCCGTTATCTATTGACTTATTCGCAGGCAATGGTTTCTTCTACCTCATCTTCTTCAATTCGCAGGTTTTCAATAATAAATTTCTGGCGGTCTTCTGTGTTTTTGCCCATATAGTATCTGAGAAGATCCTTCACTGATGTTTTACCCCTGACAATGACAGGCTCTAGACGGATTGAGTCACCTATAAAAAGACCAAATTCATCCGGAGATATTTCGCCAAGGCCCTTAAACCGAGTAATCTCCGGTTTCCCCCCTAATATTTTGACAGCCTTTTGTTTTTCATCTTCAGAATAACAATACAGAGTTTCCTTTTTATTACGAACCCTAAACAGTGGAGTTTCAAGAATATAGACATGTCCATTCTTCACGAGATCTGGGAAAAACTGCAGAAAAAACGTCAAAATCAGCAGTCGGATATGCATTCCATCCACATCGGCATCTGTAGCCACTACCACCTGGTTATACCGGAGATTATGCAGCCCCTCTTCAATATTTAGTGCATGATGTAGGAGATTGAACTCTTCATTTTCGTAGACCACCTTCTTTTTCATTCCAAATGAGTTCAGTGGTTTTCCCCTGAGACTAAATACTGCCTGTGTTCCAACATCCCTGGATTTGGTAATTGACCCACTAGCTGAATCTCCTTCTGTTATAAAAATAGTGGAATTTAATCTTTTTTCTTCATCTGCCTTTTCATCATTCAGATGCACCCTGCAGTCCCTGAGTTTCTTATTATGAAGATTGGCTTTCTTCGCCCGCTGGTTGGCCAGTTTTTTAATGCCAGCCATATCCTTACGTTCCCGCTCAGACTGCATGATACGGTTTAAAAGGATTGCTGCCACGTCTGAATTCTGGTGAAGATAGTTATCCAGCTCCCGCTTTATGAAATCATTTATAAAAATACGGACGGTGGGTCCATCCGGCCCCATTTCGATAGAACCCAATCTTGTCTTAGTCTGTGATTCAAATACAGGGTTCTGTATGCGGAGTGATATTGTGCCAATAATAGATGCTCTTATATCTGATGGATCAAAATCTTTTTTATAAAATTCCCGTATTGTGCGGACTACGGCCTCACGGAACGCTGCCAAGTGAGTTCCACCCTGGGTGGTATGCTGTCCATTTACAAATGAGTAGTATTCCTCACCATATTGGTCGCAGTGTGTAAGAGCAGCTTCAATGTCGTCACCTTTCAGATGGATAATGGGATATCGGATTTTTTCTACATCGGTTTTTCGTTCCAAAAGATCTTTCAGACCGTTTTCTGAATGGAATTTCTCTCCGTTGAAATTAATAGTAAGGCCGGAGTTGAGGTACACATAATTCCAAATCTGGTCTTCCACGTATTCCGGGAGAAAATGATAATTTTTAAATATTTCACTGTCTGGCGTAAATACCACCCGGGTACCGTTCCGTGTGGTAGTTTTCTCAATTTTATGATCCTCGGTGATTTCACCCCGGACATATTCCACAGCTTTCATCTCTCCATCTCTTATGGACTGCACAGTAAAACCTTCTGACAATGCATTGACCGCTTTGGTACCCACACCATTTAAACCTACAGACTTTTTAAACGCCTCAGTATCATACTTTCCACCCGTATTGATTTTGGATACGCAATCAATAACCTTGCCCAGCGGAATGCCCCGTCCATAATCACGTACCGTTACCTTCTGGCCAGATACTTTGATTTCAATAGTCTTACCATGACCCATAATAAACTCATCAATACCGTTATCCATTACTTCCTTGAGCAGAATATAGATACCGTCATCATGAGAAGAACCATCACCCAGTTTGCCAATATACATCCCCGGACGGGTGCGGATATGCTCCTTCCAGTCAAGCGATTTTATGGTAGATTCATCATATATGGGCTCAGGCATAATTTGGGTTAGTTAGTATGAGGTTTTAATTTTTGCATTTTACCGTCGGGGAATTTTAGCAATTTAGAAGGATGTGGAAAAAGGGGAAAATCAATATATATTTCATAAACATTTCCTGCCTAATTTTTCATACAGTAAAAACCACATAAATGGATACTAAAACACAGAAACAAATTACTACCTGGCTGTTTTCTGCAAGCCTCCTAATTTTTATTATGGTGATTATCGGCGGAATTACCCGCCTTACCAGATCCGGCCTTTCCATGGTTGAGTGGCACCCAATATCAGGAGTTGTACCCCCTATAACAGAGGATGCATGGATATTAGAGTTTGAAAAATATAAAGACTTTCCCGAATATAAGAAACTGAATCAGGGCATGACTCTTTCTCAGTTCAAGTTTATCTTTTTCTGGGAGTATATTCATCGCCTAATCGGTAGGCTAATTGGAATATTCTTTATCATTCCCTTTGCATACTTTTTTATAAAAAAGAAGCTGGAACCTCCATTAATGAAAAAACTCCTCTGGATGTTTGTATTCGGTGGTCTCCAGGGGCTGTACGGCTGGTATATGGTAAAAAGCGGTCTTGTGGACAACCCTCATGTGAGCCATTACCGACTGGCGGGACACCTTATTTTGGCGTTTGGACTCATGGCATATATATTATGGACAGCGCTGGATGTAAACCGTCAACGCTTTATAAAAGGAACTGGCTATAATAAAGAGCATTTCCGACCGGTTCTGCACTGGATTATCGCCATTATCATGCTACAAATCATTTACGGCGCTTTTACAGCAGGGCTCAAAGCTGGCTACGGCTGGAACACCTTCCCTAAAATGGCAGGCCAGTGGATACCCGGCGGACTGCTTCCCTTGTCCCCCTGGTACATTAATTTACTTGAACACAATTTCACAGTGCAGTTTATTCACCGCATGCTGGGCTGGGGCCTGTGTATACTCATACCCGGTTTTTGGCGATATACACGAGGCTTTGACCTAACTCCGCAACAGGACTTTGCCATCACAGCTCTAATGAATGTAGTGATCGTCCAATTTTTACTTGGGATGTTCACCCTTATCTGGGTGGTCCCGGTATGGCTTGGGATATTACACCAGGCTGGGGCGTTTGTACTCCTGGGAACATGGGTCTATAGTTATTATCTTGTCAGCTATATAGAGTAGAAAAATATAATTACTTCATTAAGAGTATGATTAAGTATGAAAAATAATCGTCCTCTGCCCATCCAGGATAATTCGGTGCTGCAGATGAGCTTTTACAGCAGATGTAAGTACCCTGCGCTCAATATCCCGGCCGGCCTGTATCATCTCCTGGACAGAATGCTGATGATTTACTGACACCACATCCTGCTCGATAATAGGGCCTTCATCCAGATCCGCCGTTACATAGTGAGCTGTAGCACCTATCATTTTTACTCCCCTTTCCCATGCCTGTCGGTAGGGAGACTTCCCCTTGAATGCCGGCAGGAAACCATGATGGATATTGATTATTCTACCTTGATAGTCTGCCACAAACTCAGGAGATAAAATCTGCATATAACGTGCCAGTACCAGCAGATCAATATTTTCTTTCTTAATTATTTTACGAATTGCACTTTCCTGATCTGTCTTTGTTTTAGGTAATATAGAAAGATGATGAAAGGGAATATTAAACTGCTTTGCTGTATTTTCAAGATCCTGATGGTTGCTGATAATACAGGGGATTTCACAGGGAAGTTCCCCAGACTGATGTTTAATCAAAAGGTCATAGAGAGGAGCAGCCTCCTTTGTAGCAAAAATGGCCATTTTCTGGCGATTTTCAGGGTAGTAAAATTGAATCTTCGCATTCATCTTTTTCACCTGTGACATGATAATTTCATGAAGGTCATCTTCAGAAATTTCCATATTTTTCAGATCTGCATGGATACGCATAAAAAAAAGCTTTTCATCGGGCTCAACATGTTGCTCCAGATTTAAGACATTCACTCCATGATCATATAAAATACCTGTAAACTGGGCAATAATTCCCCGCTGATCTGGACAATTAATATGTAGTATTAAACCTCTCATTTTTATGTTCCATATGCATTAATTATTGGATATCTCCTTCCAACTCCAAATGCTTTTGATGAAATCCTGATGCCAGGGGGAGCCTGCCTGCGTTTATATTCTGCTAATCTTATTTTTTTCATTAAATCACTTATTAGTGCTGAATCATAACCTTCTTCCTTTAATTCATCAACACGTTCCGGCTCCGTTATAAGGATATCTACCAGCGGACTCACTACATCATAATCAAAGGGATCAACCTGACCAGGCCTCAGTTCAGCCGAAGGCGGTTTGGTAATGGAATTTTCAGGAATCACCTCTATTCCTGCATTTTCATTAATCCAGCGAGATACAGCATACACTTGGGATTTATTGAGGTCGCTGATAACTGCCAGTGCGCCGGCCATATCGCCGTACATGGTACAATAACCCAGGGCAGTTTCTGTTTTATTGCCGGTATTTAAAAGGAGAGCTCCCTTTTTATTAGCAGTAGCCATGAGAATATTACCCCGTATCCGCGCCTGGAGGTTCTCTTCTGCCACTCCCCCTTTTGATCCATTAAATATGGGTGAGAGTCCTTCAAGCATCAACTGATTAATCTCTTTAATGGGCATTATCTCAAATTGGATACTCAGGTTCTCAGCCAATGCTTCTGCATCCTTAATACTGTGATCGGAAGAATAAATAGACGGCATGGCAATCCCCAGTAAATTATCTGCACCCAGAGCATTTGCTACAATCGCAGCAGTTAAGGCTGAATCAATGCCACCGCTTAGACCAATTACTCCTTTGGCATGACCGGTCTTTTTGAAATAATCTTTCACTCCCAGTGAAAGTGCCTGATAAATCTGCTCCTCTTCCGCAATAATCGGAACATTAACCGCTTTACCTTCATACATATCTATCACTTGTATATTTTCCTTAAATGCAGGATATAGTGCCACTACTTCGCAGGTAGGACTGATAATGCATGACTGCCCGTCAAACACCAGCTCATCCTGGGCGCCAACCAGGTTACAATATATAAAGTAACACTTTAAGTTATTAGCCTTATCCTTCATTAATTCAATACGTTCATATAGCCTATTTAAATGAAATGGAGAGGCGGAAATATTAATAAGTATCTCAGCGCCTTCTTGGATAAGTTCTCGGCTCACCTTCAATTCATATTCTTCATCCCATAAGTCTTCACAGACCTGTAGACCCAATTTATATTTAGAGCCTCTAATATTCAACTCAATAGGCTGTATTGATTTAGCTGATGTAAAATAGCGATCTTCATCAAACACATCGTATGTTGGCAGATGAGCTTTGTCCCGATAGGTTATAACGCCACCATCCTGAAGAACTGCGGCTGTGTTGAAGAGATTATCACTATCCTTCCGGATTGTTCCAATAATGATAGGAGTGGTACTTGCTGATGCGGCAATTTCATCCAAAGCATCCTGTGCTTTTTGAATGAAAGATCCATCTAACAACAGATCCTGAGGAGGGTAACCGGTTAAAACCATTTCAGGGAAAACAATAATATCACACTGATTAGAAAATTCTTCAATAACCCTTTTTATTTTCCGAGTGTTATTCTGTAAAGATCCTACAGTAGGATTTATCTGAGCCAGAGATACTTTCATATTTTAGGGATTAAGTCTACCTATTGTTCTTGGGAAAGGTATGGTTTCACGAAGATGAGGGAGATTGCAGATCCATGCTACCACTCGCTCTATGCCCATGCCAAATCCTGAATGAGGAACAGATCCATACCGTCTCAGATCAAGGAACCATTCATAATCCGCCTGGTTCAGGTTTTCTTCCTTTATCCGTTCTACCAGGTTATCAATTTCTGTTTCCCTTTCAGATCCGCCTACAATTTCACCATAGCCCTCAGGCGCAATAATATCCATTCCTAGTACAACCTTATCATTCTCAGGATCACGCTTCATATAAAATGCTTTGATATCTGATGGAAAACGATGGACTATGACTGGCTGGTTAAACTGTTCTCCAATAAATGTTTCTTCAGGAGCACCAAAATCACCCCCCCATTTAAAATCAATGCCACCCTTATTTAAAATATCCACACATTCGCTGTAACTGATCCGTGGGAAAGGAGCTTGAATGGATTCAAGTTTTGATAAATCTCTTTCCAGAACTTTCAGTTCATTTTCCCTGTATTCCAGTACCCGGTCAATAATGAAGAGGATGAGTTTTTCAGCCCAGTCCATATCTTCATCAATATCGCAGAAGGCGATTTCTGGTTCCACCATCCAAAATTCAGTGAGATGCCGACGGGTTTTACTCTTTTCTGCCCGGAATGCAGGTCCGAAATTATAATGCCTTCCCACCGCCATGGCAGCTGCTTCTCCATACAATTGTCCTGTTTGTGCTAAATATGCCGACTCTCCAAAATATTCAGTGCCAAAGAGGGTGGATGTCCCTTCAGCTGCATTAGGGGTGAAAATAGGCGAATCACAGAGAGTAAAATCATTGGAATCAAAGAAATCACGAACCGCTTTAATAATTTCATGACGAACCCGCAGAATGGCATGTTGCCGTTTACTGCGTAGCCATAAATGACGATGATTCATGAGGAAATCCGTACCATGCTCCTTGGGCGATATGGGATACTCGCTACTGAGCTGATGCAGACTTAAATCCGTTGTGATGATTTCAAACCCACCGGGTGCTCGTTCATTTTTTACCACCTCACCATTTACTGAAACAGAAGATTCCTGCGTAAGGCTTTTAAATGCATCAAAATTCTCTTCACCTACATCATTTTTTGCTACAATACACTGTATTAACCCAAAACCATCCCGCAACATTAAGAATCCAATTTTCCCACTCCGACGGGAATTGTAAACCCATCCATTTAGCCTTACAACCTGACCTACATAATCAGAAATACGATTTATTCTTGCAACTATCATATGCTCCTCAGTTTACCAAGTATTGGTTATTTCATTTACAATATCTTTAGTTAGTCGGCGAAGTGATATATCTAGAGCACTTTCTCTAGGAGAACCACTCTCATCATTATCTTCATCATCAATAAGATTATCACCATCATTATCCAATCCATCCGTGCTGATATCGAAACCTGGAGTATAAGACCCCCAACTATTCATTTTCTTTTCAAACAGAATTTCATCTCGTTTCAGATCATACCAAGTAACTGTTGCCAGAACTGTCAATTTCCATTCTTGCACCTCTTCTAAACCCATATCAGATAGTACAACAGTGTAAGGCCTTTCTGTAACTGATCTAATAACCACATTCAGACGACTATCAGCCTGTTCAGGACGCACAATATCCAAAATATTTTCACTAATCATCAGCTCATTTAATTCCTCATTCAGAATAACTGCAGCTACAAACTCAGCTGATTCATTGGTGACTGGTGCCAGAGAGATACTATGTATATGCGGTGGTAGAGACCCTTTCATAGAGTAGAACCAGCATCCTTGATAAAATAATACTGCAATGATGATTAATAGATTATTTTTAAACATTGTCCTTAAATTTTTTCTGAATTCCATAATCATTAATCTTGCGGTAAAGTGTTCTCTCAGATATATCCAAAGAACGCGCTGCTTTCCGTCGATTCCCATTAAATTTTTCCAATGTACGCTCAATGATTTCATGCTCTAGTTCACTCATTGAGGTTTCACCAATAGCATCTTCTTGGATGGCATGGAAAGTACCATCCTCAACCTGATTCAATGTATTTGTACTTCCAGAATTGTCAGCTGGAGGAAGATAAAGGGCTGGATTAGAAGGCATTACTTCATCTACTGGCATTCCCCGTCCACCCATAATCATTTGTTTAATTTCATTCATATCTTGCCTCAAAAATAGCAACTGTTTTAAAATCAGCTCACGCTCAACCTTATCAGAATCTGCATCTACAAACACAGGAAGATTCGAGTTGGACTGATATGTATCTAGCTTAAGATGCCGATTCACCATCTCCTCAGTAATACGCTTTCCCTCATTAATCACCAATAAACTTTCCACTGCATTTTTCAGCTCACGAACATTTCCTGGCCAGGGATAATGTTTCATCACCATCAGCGATTCGGATGAAAAGCCTTTAAAAGTTATATCATTTTTGGCTGTAAATTCCAGACCAAATCGCTCCACAAAAAGATGAAAATCACTTAAATGCTCTCTAAGAGGAGGCACATTAATATTAATGGTTTTTAATCGAAAATAGAGATCCTGACGAAAATTACCATCTTGCACCTCTTGTGAAAGATGTCGATGAGTAGCAGCGATTATTCTAACATCAGTTTTCATGATTTTTGTATCACCTACACGCATAAATTCGCCCTGTTCAATTACCCGTAAAAGCTTTGCTTGAGTCTCAAGAGGCAACTCTCCGATTTCATCAAGGAAGATTGTACCCTTATTGGCTGCTTCAAAATAGCCAGCACGGGCTTCCGTAGCACCTGTAAATGAACCTTTTTTATGGCCAAAAAGCTCGCTTTCAATAATTCCTGCAGGAATAGCTGCACAATTCACGATAACCATTCTTTCAAATTTCCGTCGGCTGTTCTTATGTATTGCTTTTGCAACTAATTCCTTACCAGAACCCGATTCTCCCGTTATCAATACAGAAATGTCAGTAATTGCAACTTGGCCAATCAACGCCAACATTTCTTGTATTTCGTCCGACTCACCGATAATACCTGCGGAACGTCGGATTTTATCGATGTCTATCATACTATTTTCCTTTTTTTATTATTTGCATCCCTCGCGAACCTATATCCTTGCGATAAATTTTGCCATTAAAATCAATTCTCTTTACAATATCGTAAGCATCTTTAACTGCCGTTGAAAGATCATTACCAAAACCTACAGCGTTTAGTACTCGTCCTCCGCTAGTCACCATATCATACCCCTGTTTGCAGGTCCCCGCATGAAATACAAGGCGATCATTTAAACCATCTAATCCTTTGATTTTCATACCTCTATCATAGGACCCCGGATACCCCTCTACCGCTAATACTACAGTCACAGCTGTCTGAGATGAAATGTGTACTTTTGTGTCCATTAATTTTCCTTCAGTAGCATTCCACAATAATTCAAATAAGCTGGATTTTAATAGAGGCACTACAACCTGTGTTTCAGGGTCTCCCATACGCACATTAAACTCAATCACATAAGGGTTGCCATCTACAATCATCAGTCCCGCATAAAGAAACCCCCTATAAGGATGTCCTCGCTCACACATAGCATCCAAGACAGGCTGTATAATCTCTGATCCAACCCTGTTCAGAAGTTGCGGTGTTGAAAGAGGTGTGGGAGAGTAGGCTCCCATTCCTCCAGTATTTGGTCCTTTATCTCCATCAAAAACCCTCTTGTGATCCTGTGCTGTATTTATAATAATGTAATCCTTTTCGTCACACACGGCAAAAACTGATAACTCTTCACCATCCAAACACCTTTCCAATGAAATACGCCTTGCAGCATCCCCAAATTTCTGATCTTCAAAAATATCTTGCAAAGCCTGTTTATAATCTTTCTCATTTTTACAGACTATAACCCCTTTTCCTGACGCTAAACCATCTGCCTTAAGAACCAATGGAAGGCCAAGTATTTCTTTAAGTATTTCCACATCTTCTCTTGTGTTACAAGCATAATATAATGGTTGAGGGATGTTATTTTCTGCCATAAGATCACGGGCAAAAAGCTTACTGCTTTCCAACTGAGAACAATAAGAGTCTGGTCCAAAAATTCGCAGGTCTTCCTTTCTGAACACATCCACAATACCATCAGCCAGGGGATTTTCAGGACCTACAATAGTAAGAGCAATATTATTATCGTGTGCTATGCGTAATATTTCCTGATGATTTGCTAAATTCACAATAATGTTCTCAGCAATTTCTTCTGTCCCACCATTTCCAGGGGCACAAAAAACCTTATCCACGTTTTTATCATTTGAGAATGACCAAGCAAGAGCATGCTCTCTACCTCCAGAACCCAGAATTAACACATTTTTTTTCAATTCACATCCTTATAAATCAATTTACACTGACTCTTCTATAACTTTAATTTTATCCCGTAATATTGCTGCCTGCTCAAATTGTAGGTCTTTGGCATACTGAAGCATTTTTCTTTGCAATTCATCTAATGATTCTCTAGTTTCAATACCATCAAGAGTAGAAACATCAACCTCCACTCCCTCAGCCTTTGAAGCTTGGCCAGTCTCATCAGCCACAGCAGTGCTAAGCCTAATATCTTCCATAGATTTATATATGGTTTGAGGCTCAATCTTATGCTTTTTATTATATTTATTCTGAATCTTTTTCCGCCTTTTTGTCTCATCAAGTAGGTATTGCATAGAATCAGTGATTTTATCACCATACAAAATGACTTTTCCATGAATATTCCTTGCAGCTCTCCCAGAAACCTGCATGAGCGAAGAGCGAGATCGTAAAAATCCTTCCTTGTCGGCATCTATAACAGCTACTAAAGAAACTTCTGGCAGGTCCAGTCCTTCTCTTAACAAATTTATTCCTACCAATACATCAAAGGCTCCCACTCGAAGTCCCCTTAGAATTTGTATCCTTTCTACGGTATCAATATCACTATGCATATATTCGGCACGGACATTGACTCCTTTAAGATAATCCGTTAAATCCTCTGCCATCCTTTTGGTAAGAGTAGTGACCAGTACGCGTTCCTCGCGATTAATAGTCTGACGAATTTCCCCAATCAGATCATCAATTTGTCCCTTTGATTTTCTAATAACAATCTCTGGATCAGTCAAGCCAGTCGGACGAATAATCTGTTCCACTATTGCCCCCTCTGTCTGCTGTAGTTCATAGTCCCCAGGAGTTGCCGATACGTAGATAACCTGGCTTATTGCCTTTTCAAATTCATCAAACTTCATAGGACGATTATCCAATGCAGACGGAAGGCGAAATCCATGCTCAACTAGTGTCATTTTTCTTGATCGATCACCATTATACATAGCTCGTATTTGAGGGACTGATACATGGGATTCATCCGCAAAGAGCAGAAAATCATCTGGGAAAAAATCAATAAGGGTACTCGGTCGTTCTCCCTCTTTTCTATCTTCCAAATGTCGGGAATAGTTTTCAATACCAGAACAATACCCTAGCTCTACCATCATTTCTATATCATAGAGTGTACGTTGTTCCAATCGCTGAGCCTCTAGGAGGAGTCCTTCATTCCGTAAATGTTGCAGTCTATCAGAGAGTTCCTTTCTGATTTTTCCCATGGCTCTATTAAGATTTTCTCGTGTAGTGACAAAATGCTTGGCGGGATATATCCAGAAATCATTAAACTCCCGATGCATTTGACCTGTGAGCGGGTGAAAGGTGTATATTTTTTCAATATCATCTCCAAGAAGCTCAATTCTTAAAGCCCATTCTTCATATGCCGGAAAAATTTCAATAACATCACCCCTAATTCTGAAAGTTCCTGGTTCCAGCACCAAGTCATTTCGCATATAATGAATACTAACTAGAGAATGGAGAAATTCTTTCAGGTTAAGGGAAACAGATTTATCGATATGCACCAACAAGGACTTATAAGTATCCGGTGAGCCAATGCCATATATGCAACTCACGGAACAAATAATAATCACATCTTTCCGGCAGATCAAGGATGTAGTAGCTTTCAATCGGAGACGATCAATTTCCTCATTCATGGACATATCTTTTTCAATAAAAGTATCTGTAATGGGCAAATATGCTTCCGGCTGGTAATAATCATAATATGAAATAAAAAACTCAACAGCATTATCAGGGAAAAGACTCTTAAATTCTCCATAGAGTTGGGCTGCTAGGGTTTTGTTATGGGAAAGGATAAGAGTGGGTTTCTGTAGCCTTTCGATCACATTAGCCATAGTAAATGTCTTGCCAGAACCAGTAATGCCTAGTAAAACCTGTTCCCTTTCTTTATTATTAATTCCTGAAACAAGCTTTTCAATTGCCTGAGGCTGATCTCCTGCGGGAAGATAGGAAGATTGTAAATTAAAACCTGCCATTATGACCTATAATCTACATATTTCCGTTGATATAATAAAATGACATTTTTTCACAAGTATGACAAAAGCTATAGATTGCTATCACTATGCAGAATCTAATTGGATGTTAATTATTATTTATTCCATAATCTAAAATCAATTAATTTATAACTATATTAATCTAATAAATATATAAATCATTGATATCTTCAAAATAAATCTGTGCTTGCATGGAAAATTCAAACCTATATAATACTTTTATCATTGTAAATCCCACTGCTGGAGATGGACAGGCAGAAAAACGTTGGGGAAATTTTGAAAATAGACTAAGAAAAAATAATATTCAATACCAGTCCGTTTTCACAGAATACCAAAATCATGCTACAAAACTTATTTCTGATGCTATTTTATCCGGTCACAAACGTATTGGAGTTTTCAGTGGGGATGGAACCTTAAACGAAGTCATCCAGGGCATGTTCAAGAATGATAAAATTTTGAGAGAAAATGTAAAACTTATTTATTTCCCTGCAGGAAGCAGTTGTGATTTTGAAAAGAAATTTAATAAGCGTAGGAACTTAATAGATCGCATTAAAGCAAATGATGCTTTATCAATTGATATTTTCAAGGTTGAATGCACTGATTTTTCAGGAAAGAATATAAGTCGCTATATTGTCAACAATTCCAGCATTGGGATTATCAGCTTAGCGAATGAAAAGTTTAATTCAGTATCGGGTTTGACTAAAATAATTAAACAGATGAACGTAGATACTGGAGCAATCATCTGCGGTCTGAAGGCTATTACGCAGTTTTGCCCCTTTAATGCTGAAATGTTTCTGGATGGCGAAAACATTCCACTGAAAAACCTCTCCAATGTCACCGTATTTAAGACAGCATATTTTGGAGGAGACATGAACTACGGCATTGAAACAGTCCAGGATGATGGACAGATGTCAATAGTCTGGCTGGATGGTACTTCCAGATTAGGACTGACTGCCCTAATGCCATCTCTCTTTACAGGCAAAATCCTGAAAAAGAAACAGGCTCACTACAGAACTTGCCGTGAGTTTGAACTCACTACGAAAGATTCTGTCATTGTTGAGACGGATGGCGAAAATATCGGAGTTCCACCGGTAAAATATACCATCCTTCCTCAGGCTCTGAAGGTTATTTTTTAAGCATCATATGTCAGCAATGGATCAGATGATAGAAAAAGTAAAAGGGATACCTAGAGGGCTAGTCAGCTATCTGGAAAAATGGGTACGAAAACTCCCCTCAGTAAAAAAAGAAATCGATAGCCAGACGGAAGCCATGATTGACAGCCTCCAGCCATCTCTTAAACCTTATACAGGGCAGTTTAATACCTATACAAGCCTTCCAACTGAAAGCAGGGTTAAGGAGAAAATACTATCTGAAATAAAAGAAATTACATCTTTAGAAAAATCCAGATGGCAGAAAGGATATGTTTCCGGGGCAGTATACCACGGAGACAACGAACATATAGATTTCCTGAATCGGGTCTATGCACTCCAGTCCCAGAGCAATCCTCTTCATTCCGACCTTTTCCCCAGTGCTAGCAAGTTTGAATCAGAAATAGTCTCCATGACAGCCCATATGCTGGGGGCAAATCAAACTAAAGATGATGTCTGTGGCGTTGTGAGCTCAGGTGGGACAGAAAGTATTTTACTAGCCATGAAAACATATCGTGATAGAGGCCGTGAACTGCACAATATTTTCCGGCCTAATATTGTTATTCCCGTAACAGCTCATGCTGCATTTGACAAAGCCGGGGAATATTTCAAGATTAAGATAAAACGAATTCCTGTGGATGAAAATTATCAGGCAGATTTAAGAGCCATTAAGAAAGCATCCAATGGAAATACCATCTGCATTGTTGGCTCCGCCCCTAATTTCCCAAATGGAATTGTAGACCCAATTGAAAAAATGTCAGAAATTTCTCTGGAAAGAGGAATAGGTTTTCATGTAGATGCCTGCCTGGGCGGGTTTGTACTCCCCTTTGCTGAAAAGCTGGGATATCCTATAAAACCCTTTGATTTCCGCCTGCCCGGTGTCACATCCATGTCCGCCGATACCCATAAATACGGATATGCACCCAAGGGTACATCGGTGATTTTGTACCGCAATCCTGAACTGCGACAGTACCAGTACTACACCATTGCAGACTGGCCCGGCGGCCTGTACTTCTCTCCTACTTTTGCTGGCAGTCGCCCCGGAGCACTGAGTGCTGCCTGCTGGGCAGCAATGCTATCCATGGGCGAAGATGGGTACAAGGATTCTATACAGAAAATACTGGAAACAGCAAAAGCCATGAAAAAGGGGATTGATGAAATTAATGAACTTAAAATCATGGGCGATCCATTATGGGTGATTGCTTTTGAATCTAAACAGTTGGATATTTACAAAGTCATGGATCAGATGACAGAGAAGGGGTGGAACCTGAACGGCCTCCATAAACCCGCCTGTGTACATATCTGCGTCACGCTCCGGCATACCGAAAAAGGGATTGCAGATCGGTTTCTATCTGACTTGAAAGAAGCAATCTCCTATGTTCAATCTAATCCTTCAAAATCAGGCGGAATGGCACCAGTGTACGGCATGGCTGCGTCTCTGCCATTTAAGGGGATTGTACGAGATTTATTGAAGAAATATATGGATTTGTATTATAGAATAATACTCTAAATATTTGAACCAAGAAACTGGATTATCTGTGTTGAATCCCTCTCAGGTGTCTATGGAATTTTAATGTATCTTGTATGCCTGTCCATTGTGTACTGGTATATCAGGCAGATAAAATAACAATAACTACTCGCTAAGCGCCTTTGTCAAGCTCCCTCTGACATTTTTAAGTAATTGTACCCCAACATCATAAACGCAGTTTGTTTTATTCATTACAATTGCAATTTTCACTTCCCCCTTCGCAGACTGTAACAGTTGCAGTGAATCGTCATAATCTAATCCGGTGAGATGTGAAATAATCCGGGTGCCCCGATCCCATAACTTCTTATTGGATGCTTTCAGGTCCACCATAAGATTCCCATAGGTTTTATTGAGTTTGATCATGAGGGTAGTGGTAATCATATTAAGCACCAGTTTTGTAGCTGTGCCAGCTTTCATTCGGGTGGAGCCGGTAATGATTTCAGGACCCACAATCATGGAAATCATATGGTCTACATACTCTAGCTTTGGCGGTTTATTGCATGAAATGAGTCCAGTGAGCGCACCTATTTCCTTTGCCTGTTCCAAGGCTCCCAGTACAAAAGGAGTTGAACTGCTGGCTGTAATCCCCAACACTGTGTCATTGGTAGTAATATTATGATCAGAAACCGCCTGAGCACCATCTTCAGGATAATCTTCAGCCCCTTCAATAGAGCGAACTAGTGCATCATTTCCCCCAGCAATAATTCCCTGTACCATTTCCGGATCAGTGCTATATGTTGGAGGACATTCTGCTGCATCCAGCACACCCAATCGTCCACTTGTACCAGAGCCAACATAGAATAACCTCCCATTATCTTTAAACCTAGGAATCAAGGCATCAATAAACTCCTTTATCTGTGGAAGACTTTTCTGGACTGCTAATGGAACACCAATATCCTCCCTATTAATAATTTCCAAAATGCCTAAAACTGGCTGTTCGTCAATGTGTGATGACATTGGATTTTGCTGTTCAGTAATTTTATTAATATCCATAGTCTTTCCTTTGTTTAAAAACATAAAATGCTCTAACTTTAAAAATCTATTTTATTTTTATTATAAATGCTTGATTTAAACTTAGCTATATTGGGGCTCATTCTTTCAATTGTTTATTCTAGTTCAGAAATAGCCCTTTTGTCTGCTAATACCCTGCAATTGGATGTATGGGAAAAACAGAAAAAAATTATGGCGACTTTGGCTTCTTCAATATTGGACAAGAAACCAGAATATCTGTCTGTCATACTCATTGGTACAAATCTTTCAAATATATTGGCAACCTCTTTTGCCACTGTCTTTTTACTTAGATCAGATATGCTACCTCCTCAATTGATTGTCGTTCCAATTGCAGTGATAATATTACTTTTTGGCGAAATATTGCCCAAGACTATTATACGACAGTATGCTAACTTAGGCTTAGTTCTACTTTCCCCTTTTCTAAAGCTTTCTTACTATATCCTTTACCCTGCAATACTAGTTTTACGATTCTCTGGCTGGATGTCAGTGTCAGAACGCATTAGCAAAACAGAAGAGGAAATAGAAGAAAAAAGAGATGATTTACAATATGCTTATGAGCAAGTGGATGATCCTAAAACTATTGAGAAAGATCAACAGGCCATGATTTCAAATGTATTTGATTTTCGTGAAAGCAACGTGTCTCATGCCATGACTCCTAGAACTGATATTTCTGCTATCTCTAAATTGGAATCTTTGGAAAAAGCACTTCATGCTTTTATTGATTCTAGCCATTCAAAGTTACCTGTTTATGAAAAAAATCTGGACAATATCATTGGCGTAGTCTATCTCTATGATCTATTTCATAAACCACAGAGTCTTCAGGAAGTTATAAAGCCAGTACTTTTTGTTCCATATTCTAAATCAGTAATGGATCTTTTAGGTGAATTCCAATCAGCCCGGCATGCCATGGCAGTGGTTCTGGATGAGCATGGTGGTGTTGCAGGACTCGTAACAGCTGAAGATGTTTTTGAAGAGTTATTTGGAGATTTTGAAGATGAGTTTGATGAAGAAAAAGAAAAATCAGCAATGCAAGATGATGGATCCATCATTGTCAATGCCCGCGTTGATCGGGATGATTTTAATAAAGAATATGGTAATATTATTCCAAAAGGAGACTATGAAACAGTTGGAGGTTATATTATTTCTGAACTAGGGAGAATCCCAAATCAAGGGGAACATCTTTTTCTTCCAATTGGACAAATACTAATTAAAAAAAGTTCATCTCGGCAAATCCTCCAAATTCAGATTTTTCCGATTAATACTTACTAAGCTACAACTTCTTCCATTTGATGAGAGTATTTACCCCATGTTGCTAAACTATTGTATTTAGCTCTTTGATAAAAGGCTTCTTGCGCTATAACAATATTTTGATCTTCACCACGCCATGCCTCAAGTGCTGAATTTTGCAAAGCTCTTCCATATGAAAATGTTAAATTCCAAGGCAGGTTCCCTCCATATTCTGCATTCATTTTATTTAAATGAGCTGTGGCATCTTGATTACTTTGACCGCCTGATAAGAAAGCGCATCCTGGAACCTCATCAGGGACAGTTTCTCTAAGACATTCTACTGTTCGCTCTGACACTTCTTCTACACTGGCTTGTTCTAAACAGCCAATTCCAGATACAACCATATTGGGCTTGAGTACAATTCCCTCTAAATAAATATTATGCATATCAAGCTCTTCAAAAACCTTTGAAAAAGTTTTGATCGAAACGTCATAACATGTTAATACTGTATGGTTTCCATCCATTATTATTTCAGGTTCAACAATTGGAACAATTGAAGTCTCCTGACAAAGTGCTGCATACCGCGCAAGTGCATGTGCATTGGCGTTGATGCATGCATTCGTTGGAGTACCATCGCCAATTGTAATAACAGCACGCCACTTTGCAAACCGGGCACCCAGAGTATAGTAATTTTCAAGACGCTGTTGTAGCCCATCTAACCCTTCTGTAATTTTTTCATTAAAATGCAAAGCCAATGGTTTAACACCCATATCCACTTTTATACCAGGAATTACATTTTTTGACATAAGGTATTCTGCAAATGGTATGCCCATATCTATAGTACTTTGCCTGATAGTCTCATCATACATAATTACACCACTGATATACTCTTCCATTCCTGGAGTACTAAATAATAAATCCCTATACTTATTCCGGTTTACAATGGTAGACTCCACATTAATACTTTCGAATCTTTTCGTACAGGTAGGAGTGCTTTCATCTGCTGCTAATATTCCTTTCCCTTTCACAACCATACCATTTGCTGTTTTTTTTAATTGGTCATAATTCATATTTATCCCCTCTCTCTAATAAATTATATTTCAATTTCTTTAAGCAGTGATTGGAACCATTCTTCATTGGGATTAAAGGGTTTACCTCCTTTTATCCTTTCAAAATCAATACATGCTAATTTATTATCACTCTCTTCATCAAGTCCAATAACCCCGGATTCTCCCTTCATAGCACACTCTACTGCCATGTCTGCTGTATCCAAGATAAGACTCAGGTCTTTTTCATTGGGTTTTGCAGATCGTGCGAAATATCCACTTTTCTGAACCAAAACTTTATCTGCATCAATCTTCTTTGCAAACTGTCTTGCAAACCAATTTCCAGGATTGATTTTATCGAGACGAACATGACCAAAGGCATCCCTTTTAATTTCTTCATTTTTTTCATCCATCTCATGCATTATACTTTCTATACCTGCACCTTCACTGAGAAATATATTGACAGAATCTTTTTCATCCATTCGTTGTTTTAGTCGCACCATTTCATTCTCAATATCAATCTCTATTTCAGGGATATAAACTGCATCTAAATCCCAGCGTTCTTTTGTTAATAGCATAGATGGGAGAAAATTCCTGTTGCTTAATCTATTTCGATATTCCAAGGCTGTAGCAGCTGTAAGCCAACCGCAATTTCTTCCCATAATCTCATGTATTATTAGCTGCCTAGAGCTTGTAGTATTCTCATTTGATACATTCTCAAAGAAAATGGCACCCTGCTCTGCTGCAGTCCAAGCACCAAGAGTTTGCTGGATGGGAAAAATATCGTTATCAATGGTCTTTGGAAGCCCTACAACTGTCAATTCATAATTATTATTTTTCAGGTAGTTGATTAGATCACCAGCAGAAATATTGGTATCATCACCTCCAATGGTATGTAAGATAGATACATTATCGCCAACCAACTGATCTGCAGCAACTTTAAGAGGATCTTCACCCTTTCTAATATATCCGTTTTTTATACAATCATCTATGTTCGTGAGTTTTACTCTACTATTTCCAATAGGGCTTCCTCCATATTCATATAAAATTTCTGCATTTTTAATGACATCCTCGCCAATAGATAATGATTCTCCAGTTAATAGTCCTTTATAGCCATTCAGGTATCCTAACATAGTAAAACTGGTATCTTGCTTAGAATAATTCCGGATTAACCTTCCAATGGATGAGGATAAGCAAGGGGCAATGCCCCCAGCAGTTAAAAAGGCAACATTCATTTAATTTTTATATTCTATTTATTTTTTATAGCTATTTAAAGTATATAAATTACTACCACCACATTATTTATATATAAGTAAATTCTCTGTTATAATGAGCCATTTTTCTTATTATTACATTATTCATATTACTCTATCAATATCATTGGTCTGCAACTTTCTTTTAGCAGGTTCAATCAATTGTACAATATGTCTTCTGCCACTGGATAAAACATTTTCGATTGATGCATGGGGAAATGTCTTTCATACAGAACATGAGAATAAAGGAATTTTTTGCCATTCTTGCTCCAGAATTATTTCCCAAGGCGTTACGCAGGGTGGTTATATATATCCGGATGGACGTCATCTATGTAGTCTATGCATAGCAACAGCAGTAAATAGTGACTCAGCAATTTACTCTGCTTTTAAATCTGTAATTTCTCAGCTTGAGAAAATTGGAATTCTTGATTTATCTATGAATATACCCATCAAACTTGTAGACATCCATCAATTAAATCAAGAGGCTAACAAGCTAGCCCACGCCAAGCTAAAAGGATTTACACAAATAAATTCTGGAAATGGAAAATATGAATTTGTAAATAATATTCATATTTCAATATTATCTGGTTTACCCAGAGTTGAATTTGAGGCTATTTTGGCACATGAGTTATTACATGTCTGGCTCCATCAGAATAAAACAAAATTATCATCTGAAGCAGAGGAAGGCTTTTGTAACCTTGGAAGATACTTGATCTATAATAATGATCAGACTCAGTTTTCTACTATTCACCTCCAATCTATGGAAAAAGATTCTGACCCCATTTATGGTATTGAATACCGAAAGATGAAAGCACAACTTAAAAAAAATGGATGGGATAACTTAATTTCAAATTTAATGAATTAATTATGATAATTTTAAGGCTCTTATTTCACTATTTATGGTAAATAATAATTATCAGGATACAGATCCACAGGAAACCCAAGAATGGATAGAATCGCTCAGAGCTATTCTGGAAACTTCAGGCGTAGAACGTACACATTATATTCTAAAAAAATTAATTGAATATGGTAGACGAAATGGTATCCGAATGCCATATAGTGCAACAACTGACTATGTGAATACAATCCCATTCAGCCAGCAAAAACCATTCCCCGGTGATAGAGATATTGAGAGAAGAATCAAATCATTGATTCGCTGGAATGCAATGGCAATGGTTGTTCGTGCTAACAGGGAAAACCATGGTATCGGCGGACATATTTCTTCTTACGCATCCTCTGCTACTCTGTATGAAGTTGCATTTAATCATTTCTTAAGAGGCCCTAATTACCATAATGGCGATCTAGTGTTCTTACAGGGTCATTCTGCCCCAGGAATTTATGCACGGGCCTTTTTGGAAGGCAGAATCAATGAAAAGGAACTGGTTAATTTCAGGAAAGAATTATCAGAGGATGGAGGGTTATCTTCTTATCCTCATCCATGGTTAATGCCCAATTTCTGGCAATTCCCTACCGTTTCTATGGGTTTAAGTCCAATCATGGCTATATATCAGGCTCGATTTATGCATTATATGCATGATAGAGGACTCATGAAAAACCATAATAGAAAAGTTTGGGCATTCCTAGGAGATGGAGAAATGGATGAGCCTGAATCTATGGGAGCATTAACCTTAGCTGTACGAGAAAAACTGGATAACTTAATTTTTGTAGTAAACTGTAATCTGCAACGATTAGATGGTCCGGTCAGAGGAAATGGGAAAATTATTCAGGAATTAGAAGGTGCTTTCAGGGGTGCAGGTTGGAATGTAATTAAGGTTGTATGGGGTTCCGATTGGGATACATTCCTTGAAAAAGATGAAAAAGGATTACTCATACAAAGGTTGGATGAATTGGTAGATGGGGATAGTTTAAAATATATAGTTGAAGGTGGCAAATACATTAGAGAACATTTCTGGGGAAAATATCCTGAGCTTCACAAAATGGTTGATCAATATACTGATGATGAAATATGGCAATTTAGTGTTGGTGGCCATGATCCAGCAAAAGTGTATGCAGCTTATTTAGAGGCTGTGAACCATAAAGAGCAGCCTACTGTTATATTAGCCCATACAATTAAAGGATATGGTTTAGGGGAGGCTGGAGAAGGTAGAAACATAACGCATCAACAAAAAAAACTAAATGAAGAAGAACTACTTCATTTTCGTTCTCGTTTTGATATTCCTTTATCAGATGAAGAATGTATAAAAGCACCTTTTTATAAACCCGGTAAAGATAGCGATGAAATTAAATATTTAAAAATGCGCAGAGAAGAGTTAGGTGGTTTTCTACCCCAAAGATCAGATATTGCAAATGCATTACATATCCCTGGCTTAGACATAATGAATGAACTTCTGGAAGGTTCAGGTGAACGAGAAATTTCAACCACCATGGCCTTTGTACGCTTATTAACCATTCTCTGCAAGGATGAATCTATTGGAAAACATATTGTTCCAATCATTCCTGATGAAGCTAGAACATTTGGTATAGATCCGTTATTCAGGCAAATTGGTATTTATTCACATGTTGGTCAGGTATATGACCCCGTAGATTCAGAGCAATTTCTTTACTATAGGGAAGCTACAGATGGTCAAATACTTGAAGAAGGGATTAATGAGGCTGGGGCTATATCTTCTTTTATAGCAGCAGGGACTTCATATAGTAATCAC
>Ga0187827_10001468_pt1 | contig 34600 bp, 40 predicted proteins | sample ETNtaG_39_FD_167969 | JGI IMG/M metagenome (GOLD analysis project Ga0187827, IMG submission 167969) | Marine microbial and viral communities from oxygen minimum zone, Eastern Pacific Ocean - ETNP2014_SV_150_PacBio MetaG (Illumina Assembly) | ecosystem: Environmental > Aquatic > Marine > Hypoxic...
CACCTGCTGCAATTCTTAATTCAAATGAATTTTGAAGTAATAATTGACCTAAAAAAGTTGAGGCTGCTCCAAATATTATAAAAACTATAGAAAAACCAACAGTAAATAAAATAATTGGAATTAGATTCGCGTGTTTTTTTTCAATTAATTCATTTAAAGAACTTCCTGAAATGTAAGAAATATATCCGGGTATAAGAGGTAAGACGCATGGTGATAAAAAGCTTATTAATCCCGCTCCGAAAGCTATAAAAATATCAATCATAAATATTTATTATCTGTTTATACCGAAACTACTTTTGCTGATTGTTTTCCAAGATTGTCAATGGACAGTTTCATTCTGTCGCCTGCTTTTAGAAAAACTTGAGGCTTTCTACCCATTCCAACACCTGGTGGGGTACCCGTTGTAATTATATCTCCTGGTTGTAATGACATAAATTTACTTAAATAAGAAACAATAAAATAAACATTAAATATCATTGTTTTTGTATTTCCTGTTTGCATTCTTTTTTCATTTACATCTAAACTTAAATTTAAATTGTTAATATCTTTTATTTCATCTGTGGTTACGATGTATGGTCCAATTGGCCCATATGTATCATGTGATTTTCCTTTTACCCATTGTCCTAGTTTTTCAATTTGCCACTCTCTTTCGCTAATATCGTTAACTAAACAATAGCCTAATATATGATCTGCAGCGTCTTTCTCTTCGGTGTTTTTAACTTCTTTACCAATAATTATTCCTAGTTCAACTTCCCAATCTAATTTTTTTGAATTTTTTTCAATTTCAATATCATCATTAGGACCACAAACGCTACTATTTGCTTTCATAAATACAATTGGTTCTTTTGGAACTTCTGCTCCTACCTCTTTAGCATGATCCGAATAATTTAGACCTATGGCTACAAATTTTCCTGGTTTGCTTACACAGGGTCCTATTCTCTCTTCCTTTGATAATTCTGGTAACCTTTGTAAATCTATAGCTTTTAATTTTTCAATGATTGAAAAATTTAAATTTTCAGGAGTAAAATCATTTAAATAGGAACTTAAATCTCTAATAGATCCATTTGAGTCTAATACTGCTGGTTTTTCTTTTCCTTTTTTTCCAACTCTTAATAACTTCATAAATTCTCCTAATATGTAGCTCTTCCACCACTTAAATCAAATACTGCTGCAGTAGAAAAAGAGTTTTCTTCTGCCGCTAACCATGTGACTAATGATGCTAATTCTTCTACTTTAGCAAATCTTTGTCTGGGAATTTTAGATAACATGTAATCGATATGTTCTTGAGTAATTTGATCAAAAATTCTAGTTTTAGCTGCTGCAGGTGTAACACAATTAACAGCAATATTTTTATCTGCCAATTCCTTGCCTAAAGATTTTGTGAGACCTATAACTCCAGCTTTTGCTGCACTATATGCGCTTGCATTAGGGTTGCCTTCTTTGCCAGCTATTGAAGCAATATTAACTATTCTTCCATAATTATTTTTTATCATATATGGGATAATAGCTTTGCAACAATAAAAAACTGAATTTAAATTTAAATTAATTACTTTCAACCATTCATCATTTGGATAATCCCAAACTTTTGCGTTTTTACCTGCTATACCAGCATTATTCACAAATATATCTATATTCTTCTCTTTAGTTAATTTTTCAATATTATTACTTACATCGTTAAAATTAGTTACATCAACAATTTGATGACTGCATTTATTTGATGAAAGGTTTATTAATGCTTCATCAATCGCTTTTTGGTCTATATCCCAAATTATTACCTCTGCTCCTGAGTCCAAAAATCTTTTTGCAATCGCGTAACCAAAACCTTGTGCTCCTCCAGTTACTATAGCTATTCTGTTTTTTAAGTTATATTGATTCATTACCATTCATTTATATTAAATTAAAAAAACTATAACATTAGCCTTTAATGCCAAGATGAGTATATTTTATATTAAGATAATCTTTAATTGCCATAGATCCTCCTTCTCTTCCATATCCGGCTTGTTTGATTCCACCAAAAGGCGCTTCGGCTATAGCAACCACTGGAGTATTTACAGCTACTGTACCTGTTTCCATTAATTCAGATGCTCTATGAGCTTTTTCCATTGAGTTTGTACATATGTAGCTCGCAAGTCCTAATTCATGTTTATTGGCTCTTTCAACTACTTCATCAAAAGTCTTAAATGACAACATTGGAACTAATGGACCAAAAGGTTCTATTTTCATTATAGTAAAATCATCTTTTACATCATCAAATATTGTGGGTTCATAAAAATAACCTTTGTTAAATCCAGAAGGTCTTTTTCCTCCAAGCAAAACTTTTGCCCCTTCTTGTTTAGTTTTTTCAACCAAATCCTCAACCTCATTTAATCGCTTTTTTGTTGTTAAAGGACCTAGTTGAGTATCTGGATCCATTCCATTTCCAATTTTTAGTTTTTTTGTTTTTTCAACGAACAAATTTACAAATTCCTCTTTCTTATTTTCTTGTATGTAAAATCTATTAGGAGAAATACAAACTTGTCCATTATTTCTAAACTTTGAAGCTACTGCCATATCGGCTGCTTTTTTAATATCTGCATCATCAAAAACTATAAATGGCGAATGGCCACTTAATTCCATAGTAACCCTTTGCACTTTATCTGCTGCTTGTTTTAAAATTAGTTTTCCAACTCTTGATGAGCCAGTAACTGAAATCTTTTTTACTATATCTGAAGCAATTAATTGAGAGGCAATACTTGGTGGGTCTCCTGATAATAAATTAACTACGCCAGGTGGTACTCCACATTCTCTACATATATCAACCAACTCCATTACTGTTCCTGGAGTTATTACATCTGGTTTAATTATAACTGAACATCCAGCAGCAAGTGCAGTAGAAATTTTTCTAGAAGATAAAACTAATGGGAAGTTCCAGGGAGATAAAGCTGCAACCACACCCACTGGCTGATAATAAATATGAACTCTTGTATCAGAAAATCTACTTTCTACAGTTTGTCCATAAATTCTTTTTGTTTCTTCTGCATTCCATTCAAAAATATCCGCAGATCCTCCAACTTCTCCTTTGGCTTCTGCAAAAGGCTTTCCAACTTCAAGAGTCATCCATTTAGCTAATACATCTTGCTTTTCTCTCATCTTGTCCGCAATTTTTCTTATAATGTATGATCTTTGCCACGGTGGAGTATTCTTCCAAACTTCTAAACCTTTTTCTGCAGACTTTAATGCTTTTTCAACATCTTTTGGTGTTGCTTTTGATGCGCTTCCAATCACTTCTTCTGTTGCGGGATTAATAACTTCATAAGTTCCTTTGTCTGTTGATTGTTGCCATTTACCTTCAATAAATTGACCAAATTTTTCGTACATAAAACCTTTTCTATTTTAAGTTGTGATTATTTTAACTTATTTAATAAAAATTTAATTTAAGAATGTTATAATATTTTTTAAGAAAGGAGTAAATATGTCAACATTTTATGCATTGGGTAAATATACTGCTCAAGGATTTCAAGGTTTTTGCAAGGATCCAAAGTCAGATAGAGCACAAGCAGCTCGAACTGCAGCAGAAGCTGTTGGAGCCAAATTAGTTTCATATACTGGTTTAAGAGGACCTTATGATTTTTTAGCAGTATTCGAAGGAACTTTTGCACAAGGCGCTGGTATTAAAATGGCAACAGAAGCTAGTGGAGCTCTATGCGATATTGCAGTTTGTGAAGCAATTAACATTAATGAAGTTGCAGAAAACGCTGCAAAAATAGCGGGAGCATATAAAGGTCCAGGAAAATAAATAATTTAACTTATAGTCTTAAAAGTTAAAAGTTATCAAGCTTCGTATAAGGTTGGAAACATTTTCCCACCTAATGGGTTTCCATTTTTATATCCAGCCTCTTGCATAGCTTTTCTGTAATTGTAGCTAGTCCAATCACCAACATAACTAATTTTTGCATCTTCTTTGGCTACTCTTAAAGTATAACGGCTCAATGTTTTATCTGGAATTGTTAAGCTTAGAGTTCCATGAAGTGATCTCATATCAAAGATGATACAATCTCCTAAATCACAATCCCATTGTAAAAACTCATACTTATCTTTGTTTCCTAAAATGTCTGGTGGTATTTCATATTTTTTGCCATTGATAACACATTCATTTCCTTCAATTTTGTGACCATCTTTAAATAAGACTCTTAAAAATAATTTATTCCATAAATGAGAACCTTTTATAAAAGAAATTCCTTCTTCTTTTTTTGTTGGTTCTAGCGGTAACCAAAGAACACACATGGTTCCTTCCATATCAAAATAACTTATGTCATGATGAAATGGTGTTGAAGACTTAGATCCTCCTTCTCTTAAAAACCAATTATCCATTACAAGATTTATTTTTTTAGCTGACATTAATTCTGAAGCCATTTGTGCATAAGGTGAGTTAAATACGAAGTCTTTAAATTCTGGAATTAATTGCCACGTCCAATAATCTTCCAAATAAGCTGGAACTCCCTTTTGAAGTGTATGAGACTTAAATCTTGGGCTTGGATTTTTAATGTCTTTTTTAATTCCATTTTGAAGCTTTTCAATCCAACTAATATCAAATTTACCTTTTAAAAATATTGCACCATCCTTTTTAAATTGACTTATCTCATCATTTGTAAGTATTTTGCCCATGATATAATTTTTTATTTATGATAACTTAAAATAAAAAAAATTAAACAAAATGCTTAGAGATAATTTCGGTAGAACATTTAGATATATTAGATTATCAATAACTGACGTTTGTAACTTTAAATGTGGATATTGTCTCCCTAATGGTTATCAAATCGACAAAAGTGACAACAGAAAGTTTCTTCATATAAATGAAATAAAGCGATTAGCAAAAAGTCTTTCTGATTTAGGAGTTTGTAAAATCAGATTAACTGGTGGTGAACCAACTGTCAGAAAAGATTTTTTTGAAATAATTAAAATTTTAAAAAATGAGTCCGGAATCAGAAAAGTTTTCATAACCACAAATGGTTATCATTTAGATCAAAAAGCAAAAAATATTGTAAATAGCGGACTAAACGGAATTAATATAAGTGTTGATAGTTTAAATCGTGAAACTTTTAAAAATGTAACTGGCCATGATAGGCTTCCAGAAATTTTAAAAGGTATAAATAAATTACAAGATCAGGGTTTTGAAAATATAAAAATTAATGCTGTCCTTTTAAATGGGATTAATTCATCAGAAAAAGATTTTGAAGCATGGTCCAAATTCATTAAGAATAATAAAGTTGATTTTCGATGTATAGAACTAATGCAAACGGGAGATAACCCGGACTACTTCAAAAAATATCATGTATCAGGAAGTATATTTAAAAATTACTTAAATAAAAATAAATGGATACAACAAACTTTAGGAAGAGATGCGGGTCCTTCTCTAAATTACATTAACCCAGAATTTAAAGGTAAATTTGGAATTATAGCCCCTTATTCAAAAGATTTTTGTAAAACTTGCAATCGTTTAAGAATTACATCTAGAGGGGACTTAAGATTGTGCTTGTTTGGAAATACAGGGATAAGTATTAGACACTTGCTTCAAAGAGATGATCAATTAGATGAGTTAAAGGATTTAATTTTAAAACAACTTAATTTTAAAAAAGAATCTCATTATTTAGAACTTGGAGAAACAGGATTAACAAAAAATTTATCAACTACAGGAGGATAATTGAGTAACTTAAAAATAATTAATCAAGAAGAGCTTAAAGATTGGGCGAAAGAAATCTTTAAAAAGAATTCTTTTAATATGGTTGATGTTTCGTCAAAAAAAGAAACTTTTAGAAGAGCTTTAGCTTCTGGTAAAATTTATGTTGAAAAAGAAGTTTTTAATTTAATCAAGAATAAACAAATGCCCAAGGGAGACCCTGTGACTTTAGCTGAAGTTTCTGCTGTTTTGGGAGTAAAAAAAACGAGTGAATTAATTCCTTTATGCCATCCACTTCCAATTGACCACATTGCAACTAAAATTATTATGCACGAAGAAGATTTTTCTCTAGAAGTATTTTGTGTTGTATCGGCAGTTGCAAAAACAGGCGTTGAGATGGAAGCAATTATGGGAGTTAATGCTGCACTAATTACTATTTACGACTTAAGTAAAATTGTAAATCCACATCTAAAAATTGATGATGTTAAATTATTAATTAAAGAAGGCGGAAAGAGCGGATTGTGGACAAACCCAGATGGACTTCCTAAATTTTTAGAAAATATTTTTTAATTATGAAAGTTAAACTTGAACTATTTGGTGCAAGTAGAGATCTAAGCGATAAAGACTTTTTAGAATTTAATATTGAAAAAAAAATTTCAATTAAAGATTTAAAGAAAAAAATAATTAATTATGTAGATGAAAAGTTTAAAGGAAATGAAAATTATAAAAAAATAATTGAAACTTCAGCTTTTTGCTCAGAAGATAATAATATTATTTCCGAAAATTATAAAATTACGAAAGATCAAAAAATTGGAATTATTCCCCCTATTGGAGGTGGTTGATGCTTCATAGAAAAATAATAGATCTTAAAAAAGAAAAAATTGAGGTTAAAAAGGCTGAAGATTTTATATCTTCATCTAAATTTGGCGCATCATTGATTTTCAAAGGAACTGTTAGAGAAAATAATAAAAATAAAAAAGTAACTGGAATTACATATGATAGCCACGATGAGTTGGTGATTAAAAGTTTTGAAGAAATTTATGGTGAAGTAGATCAAAAATTAAAAATAAAAGATAAAGCAGTTTATATTGAACATGTGAAAGGATACGTTGGACTAGGTGAAATAAGCATCATCATTGCAATTGCTTGTCCTCATAGAGCAGAAACTTATATTCTTTCTAGATATATAATTGAAGAAATTAAAAAAAGATCTCCTATTTGGAAAAAAGAGCATTATGAAAATGAAGAAAGTGAATGGTTAAAAGGAAATCCAATTCAAGTTAACTAAAATCTTTTTTATAATCAAAATCCTTAAAATTTTTAATAGATAAAACTTTTATATAGTTAGTATTATTTTTTAATCTTTTGACCATAAATTTAGCACCAACATCTCCTTTAATTTTTCTAAATTTGCTTAATACTGAGATATCAAAACCTATTGGATTACCTACTTTATTTTTGAATTTTAATGCGTGAACTAAATGTTTTTTTTTAAGTATAGAGCTATGAATTTTATTTATATCTGAAGTTTTTATAAAAGGCATGTCAGATTGAACAATTATAAATCCTTTGTCATTTTTTGTTATTTTTCTTAATCCAGCTTTGATTGATGAAGACATGCCTAGTTTAAACTTTTTATTTATCACAAATATATTTTTTCTATTTTTCTTAATTACTTTTTTTATTTTTTTATCTTGATAACCAAGAACTATCACAATTTTTTTTATCTTGCTTTTGGCCAATGCTAAAAGTGAATGTTGAATTAAAGGTTTTTTTTTAAATTTTTTAATTAATTTATTTTCGTCTTTTAATCTTTTAGATTGTCCTGCAGCTAAAAGTATTGCTTTAATCATTTTTTAATCTCCAATTAAATGGTGTGATAGTATTCTTGTTTGATTTTCAATTCTATGTTCAAACAAAAAAAGACCTTGCCAAGTTCCAAGAATTAACTTTTTATTTTTCAAACTTAAAGTTAATTGATTATTAGTAAGCGCTGATTTTATATGAGCAGGCATATCATCTTTGCCTTCCGTAGTATGTTTGTACAATTTTGTGTCCATAGGTACTAACTTGTGAAAAAAATTTTTAAGATCATATAATACATCTGGATCTGCATTCTCTTGAATAACTAAAGAGGCGCTAGTATGTAATATATTGATATTTAAGATACCATTTTGAATTTTTTGTTTATCAATCCAATCTAAAGTACTTTCGGTGAAATTGTAAAAACCTTGTCCTTCGGTTTTAATTTTTATTTCTTCAAATACTTGTTGCATTTATTTTTTGTAAGTTTCAGATACTAGCTGGGCAATAATAGATAATGCTATCTCTGGAGCAGATCTTCCGCCTAGTTTAATACCAATTGGACCATGTATTGAATTAATTTGCTCACTGCTAAAACCTGCATCTTTTAATCTTTGGCATCTGTTTTCATGAGTCTTCTTACTACCTAATGCTCCAATGTAATAAAACTTTTTGTTAAGAGCGTGTTGCAATGCTGGATCATCTATTTTGGGATCGTGAGTTAATGCAATTAGGGCAGAATTTTCATTTGTTTCTATTTCTTTAAAAGCTTCGTTTGGCCATTTGTTAATAATTTTCATATCTGGAAATCTTTGTTCTGATGCAAAATAGCCTCGTGGATCTATAATAGAAATTTCAAAGTTCAAACTTTTTGCAAAATCTACTAGATATTGAGCTATATGAACTGCACCTACAATAATAACTTTTATAGGTCTAATATATGTTTCAATAAATATTTCTGTTTTTTCTATTACTCCATTTTTTTTTAATTTAAAAAAATTATCAATTTGCTTTTTATGAATTTCAAATTCTTTGCTTAATGATTTTCCAGGTTCATATATTTCACTTAAACCATTTTCAAGATTAGTCACAATTGCAAATTCTGTCTTTGAAGCTTTCTTTTTAATTATTTCTTTAAGTTGAGAATGTTTCATTTAAACAATAAAAAAATGATAGATTAACAATCCAATAATTAGACCTTTAACAAAACTTATCCAAAGCAATCCATAATCAGAAACATTTAAAAATTTTTTCCACCAATTTATATATTTTTTGTGTATTTCAATCATAAATTTTAATTTATCTGTTCTAGGTATACTTCAATTTCTCCACCACAAGCAAGTCCTACTTCCCAAGCACTTTCGTTAGAAACTTTAAATTCAATTTTTTTACATGGTTTATTGTCTTTAATTAAATCCATGCATTCTCTAACTACAGCAGACTCAACGCAGCCGCCAGAAACTGAGCCTGAAAAATCTCCTTGTTCATTAACAATCATTCTACTTCCAACTTGTCTGGGTGATGATCCCCAAGTTTGAATTACAGTTGCTAAAACTACTTTTTGATTAGTTTTTATCCAGTCGTTTGCTTCTTCCAGAATTTTTTCATCAAATGAGTTTTTCATTTGATAAAATATAAATGTTTACTAGCAAGCCTCAACAGCTTTTTTTGCAAACACTTTTACCATGTTTGCTCTATATTCTGAAGATGCATGTATATCGGAGTTCATTCCTGATGAAGAAATTCTAACTGAATCTACCACTGAAGATGAAAATTTATTTGATAATGCTTTTGCCAAACTTTTATCATTATAAACACAAGACTTTGCCCCTGTAACTGCAACATTAATTACCTTTTTATGTTTAGCAACATAAACTCCAACAACAGCATATCTCGATGCTGGATTTGGGTATTTTTGATAATTTGATTTTTCTGGTATTGAAAATTCTATAGCTTCTATAATTTCTCCACTCTTTAAAACAGTTTCGAACATTCCTTTAAAAAATTTTTCAGCATCAATCTTTCTCTTATTTGTATGAATAACTGCATTCAAAGCTATACATGCAGATGGATAATCTGCTGACGGATCATTGTTAGCAATAGATCCTCCGATTGTTCCTCTATTTCTTACTTGAGGATCTCCAATTCCTTCTGCTAAAGCAGCCAAAGATGGTATTGCTTTTTTTACATCTTTTGAATTAGCAACTTCTACATGCTTTGTTGTTGCTCCAATTTTTACAGACTTGCCGCTGACTTTAATTCCTGACAGACTTTTTATTCCTTTTATATCGATAATATCTTTATAACTTGCTAAACCTAATTTTATTGAAGGAATAGTTGTCATTCCACCTGCTAGGTAAGCTGATTTAGAAGATGACAGCTTTGAAGCTTCTTTTACATCTTTTGCTGAGTGGTAATTAAATGTTTTCATATTTTCTCCTTATGCTGCTTCCAAATTTTTTTTTTTATTTTGATTACAAGCTTTCCAAACTTTTTCCGCTGTTGCAGGCATAGAAATTTCTGTTCCAATAGCATTCATAACAGCATTCATTACCGCTGGCGGGGCAGCGATTGCTCCTGCTTCACCACATCCTTTTGTTCCTAATGGGTTTGTTGTTGCGGGTGTACAAGTAAATCCTAAATTGAATTCTGGAAAATTGTCAGCTCTTGGCATTGTATAATCCATATAAGAAGCTGTAACTAGTTGACCAGAATCGTCATAGTGACAATTTTCATAAAGCGCTTGTCCTATTCCTTGAACTACTCCACCATGAACTTGTCCTTCAACTACTAAAGGATTAATAATTGTTCCAAAATCATCCATAGCAGTATATTTGACTACTTTTGTTTCTCCAGTTTCAGGATCAACTTCTACTTCGCAAATATGTGAACCTGATGGGAAAGAAAAATTAACAGGATCAAAGAAAGAAGTTTCTTTAAGTCCAGGTTCTTCTCCTTCTGGAAGAGGAGATTTTAGCTCTCCGTAAGTTCCAGGTAAATAACAAGCAAAAGCAACTTCACCAATTGTTTTTTTCTTATTAGATTTAGCTACTACAAATTCTCCATTCTTAAAGTCAACTTCGTCTTCGCTAACTTCTAACATTTTAGCAGCAACTCTTTTGCCTTTTGCTACTATTTTATCACAAGCTTTAACTATTGCAGTTCCTCCTACAGTTAATGATCTTGATCCGTATGTTCCGTATCCAAATGGACCTTTATCAGTATCACCATGAGATATTTCAATATTTTCTATTGGTACTCCTAGTTGATCGGCTGCTATTTGCGCAAATGTTGTGTCATGACCTTGTCCGTGGCTATGCGAACCTGTAAATACAGTTACATTTCCAGTTGGGTTAAACCTAACTTCTGCCGATTCCCATAAACCTATACCACATCCTAACATCATAACTACTGGGGATGGTGCTATTCCACAAGCTTCAAAATATGAACATAAGCCTATTCCTCTTAACTTACCTTTAGACTCTGAATCTTTTTTTCTTTTTTCAAAACCTTTGTAATCAGCTGCTTCCATTGCTTTATTTAAACCAGTTACATAATCTCCTGAGTCTACTTGATGAACTAAAGTTTGTTTAAATGGAAATTCAGTAGGAAAGTTTTTCATTCTTATTTCAGCAGGATCCATACCTAATTCTCTTGCTGCTTTTTCGACAAGTGTTTCAATTGTATATGTTGCTTCCGGTCTCCCCGCTCCTCTATAAGCATCAACGGGTGCGGTGTTACTAAAAACTGCTTTTACATTAGTATATGCGGCAGGCATTTTGTATACACCCGTAGCACAAGGACCAAACAAATAAGTTGGTGTTACAGTTGCAAATACGGAAGCATAAGCTCCTATATTTGCTATTGTTTCATTTTTAAATCCTAAAAATGTTCCATCATTTTTTACTGCAAGTTCGGCATGTGTAACATGATCTCTTCCATGACAATCTGATAAAAAAGATTCAGTTCTATCGGCAACCCATTTTATTGGTCTTTCAATTTTTTTTGTAGCCCAACTACAAACAACTTCTTCAGCATACGGGTAAATTTTTGAACCAAATCCACCTCCAACATCGGGAGCTATAACTCTTAATTTGTTTTCAGGTGCAACGCCATTGAATGCAGAAATAATTATTCTCGCTAAATGCGGATTTTGGCTAGTGCTATATAAAGTTATTTCTTCAGTAGATGGATTATAATCAGCGTTTGCTGCTCTTGGTTCCATAGCATTTGGAACAAGTCTATTATTTATTAAATCAATTTTAATAATTTTGTCTGCTTTATCAAAAGCTTCTTTTACTTTAGCTCTATCTCCTAATAACCAATCAAAACATAAATTTTTTGGAATATCTTTGTAGATTTGGTCTGAGTTCATAGCTTCTTTTGTATCCACCACGGCTTTCAAAATTTTATAATCTACCTTAACAAGTTCTGCTGCATTTCTAGCTTCATCAAGCGACTCTGCTATTACAACTGCAACATGGTCTCCTACATAATTAACTGTATCGCTTGCAAGTGGTGGGTGAGCTGGAACTTTCATATCTGAACCATCTTCGCTTTTAATTTTCCATCCAGCTATCAAACCTCCTATTTTATCATTAGCTATGTCTGCTCCTGTAAGCACAGATATTACTCCTGGAGCTTTTAAAGCTTTAGAAGTATCAACTTTTTTAATTTGAGCTCTAGCATGAGGAGAACGTACGAAATATGCAAAAGTTTGATTAACAAAGTTTACGTCTGCAGTATATTTTCCTCTACCTGTTAAAAGTTTCTTGTCTTCTTTTCTTTCAACTCTTGATCCAACTAAGCTTGCCATAATTTTATATCCTCCTACATTTTTGAAGCTGCTTCTTTAACAGCAGCTACTATATTTTGATAACCAGTACATCTACAAATGTTTCCTTCTAACCACTCTCTAATTTCTGTATCGCTTGGTTTTTTATTATTTTTTAATAAATCAATTGCACTCATAACCATCCCTGGAGTACAAAATCCACATTGAAGACCATGAAGTTTTTTGAATGCTTCTTGCATTGGATGCATTTTTCCATTTTGAGCTATACCTTCAATTGTTGTTATTTTAGATCCATCCACATCTGCAGCAAATGCTGTACAGCTTTTTATTGATTTTCCATCTACATGAACTACACACGCTCCACATTGACTCGTATCGCATCCAACATGTGTGCCTGTTAAGTTTAGAATATCTCTTAAAAAAACTGATAAAATAGTATGGTCATTTATCTCTTTTGTAATTTTATTACCATTTACTTCAACGCTCACCTTTTTCATGTTCCACACCTCCCTTGAAAAAGTTAGTAATTTGTTTTGTTTATATAAACACAATAAAAAAAAATGTTCAAATAGTTATGGAATAAAGATTCTAGTATAGCGCGATTTATTTGATTAAGAATATTAATATCCCTAATAAAATTATTGATGAAATATAAATTAAAAATTTATTATTGAATTTTTTTGCAATTTTACTTTTGGGAATTGCTTCTTGATTTTTGCTTTTGGGTTTAGAATCTGTTTCCGTTGAAATTAAATTTGAAAAATTGCCAAAAAAAATATCTGCCATTTTTTTTGCTGTCATGTCAATTAATCTTGAGCCAACCTGTGCAATTTTTCCACCAACATTTGCTTCAACTTCATAAATTAGTTTAGTTCCACCTTCAGAGTCTTCTAATTTAACTTTCGCCTCTCCTGAAGCAAAGCCAACGGGTGAGTTCCCAGATCCTTCAATCACATAACTATTTGGTGCATTAATCTCTTTTAACTCAATATTTCCTGTAAAACTTGCATTAAAAGGACCAATTTTATTTGTTGCTGTGGCTGTAAATTCAGTTTCAGAATCTTTTTTAAAATCTTCACATCCAGGAATTGATTTTTTTAATATTTCTGGGTCATTTAAAGCTTCCCATACCTTTTGTTTTTCTAGATTAATTTGATATGATCCGCTAAGCTTCATAAGTTATTAATATACTAATCAATTATGGATGATAATACAAAAAAAGATTTACAGTCAGCAGTCTTCGAAAGATTAATTGAACATCTCAGAAAAAGAAACGATGTTCAAAACATTGATATAATGAATCTTGCTGGTTTTTGCAGAAATTGTTTGTCTAAATGGTATAGAGAAGAAGCTGAAAAAAAAGGTATAAATATTTCTGATCCAGATGCAAGAGAACATGTTTATGGAATGCCTTATTCAGAATGGAAAGAAAAATATCAAAAATAAAATAAATTTATTTTTCTTTGAGTCTAGGAAATAATTCTACAAAATTACAAGGTTTATGATTTATATCCAATTGATAAACTAAAATTTCATCCCATGCATCAGTAACTCCTCCTGAAGATCCCGGTAGAGCAAATATATATTTACCATTAGCTAATACTGCGCATGCTCTTGATTGCATAGAAGAAGTACCAACAGTTTTTAAACTGATTGTTCTGAAGATCTCACCAAATCCTGGAATATGCTTGTCTGCTATTTCATTTAAGGCTTCAGGTGTAATGTCTCTTCCTGTCAATCCAGTTCCTCCTGTTGTTATAACAATATCAATTTCTTTTTTTTCAATCCATTGATTAAGAATTTTTATTATTTCATCCTTAGTATCCTTGCAAATTTTTCTATCTATTAAATTGTGATTTGCTTTTTTAATTTTTTCTACAAGTATAGCTCCAGATTTATCTGTATCTAAAGTTCTTGTGTCGGTTACTGTCAGAAGTGCTATATTAACGCTCATAAAATTAAAATGATTATACTATCTATATCATTCTTTGTAACTGCCATTTTATATGCCAGTGTTGGATTTGGTGGTGGATCTACTTACCTTGCTCTATTACTTATATTAGACGTTCCTTATTATATTTTTCCAGTAATAGCTTTGATATGTAACATATTTGTAGTTTCAGGAAATAGTTTCAACTACATCAGAGCAGGAAATTTAAATTTAAAATTATTAATTCCATATTTGATTGGATCTATGCCACTTGCATACATTGGGGGATCTTTAGAAATAGATAAAAACTTATTCGAATTTTTTTTATTTTTAGTTTTAACTTTTGCTGGAACAATGCTTTTAATAAATTTTAAATCGTATGATGATGAAAATGCAACATATAAAGATATTCCAATGATTATTTCAATTTTAATAGGTGGAATATTAGGTTTTGTTTCTGGAGTTGTTGGAATCGGGGGTGGTATATTTTTAAGTCCAATTCTTTTTTTAATAAAAGCAGGTAAACCAAAGCATATAGTTACTGCTGCTTCTTTATTCATTCTTATTAACTCAATTTCTGGTGTTATTGGTCAATTAACAAAAAATATTGTTTTAATTGAAGTATCAAATTACTGGTATTTGTTTTTGACTGTAATGATAGGTGGCCATATTGGTAATTTTTTAAATTTAAAAATATTTCCAACTAGAATTTTAGCCTTGGTTACAGCAGCTCTTGTATTGTTTGTTGCTATTAGAATTGGTGTAAAATTATTTGCTTAAAATGGACATAAACTATTTTAAATCAACCAGGATTCTTGACGGAGGTATGGGTCAAGAATTGCTTATTAAAGGATTAAAACCAAAAGGAACATTGTGGTCTGCACATGCTTTAATTGATGAGAGTTGTCATCAAATGGTTATTGATGCTCATTTAGATTTTATAAATGCTGGAGCTGAAGTAATAGTTACATCAACATTTACTGCTCGAAGAAATAGATTAATACAAAATGATTGTGAAAAATATTTTGAACAAATAAATATTAAAGCAGTTGAATTGGCACAAAAAGCAAGAGATATCTCAAAAAAAGATATTTTAATTGCTGGAGGTTTGCCTAATCAAAAACAAACTTATGAATCTAACTTAGGAAAAGATTTAGACTCAATAGAAAAAAATTTTTATGACCAAGCTAAAATACTTAAAAATGGGATTGATTTTTTTTATCTCGATGTGATGAGTAGTGGACTAGAGTGTGAAATTGCACTTAAAACAATTGGATCATTTAATTTACCAGTTTTAGTTGGTGTTCATCTAAGAGACAATGGTCAACTTCCTTCTGGGGAAAAAATTGAAGATATAGTTAAAAATTATAAAAATAAAAACTGGCTTGGTATTATTATGGCTTGTGTTTCTCCAAAAGCCTATGAGGCTGTTACTAATAATTTAAAAAAAATAGATATACCTTATGGATTTAAGTTAAATGCATTTAAAAAAATTCCAGATGGTTATACGGTAGCTTCAAAAGATGCGTGGGGAAATGCTGGAAATCCAAACACTGTCTTAGGAATAAATACTGAATTAAATGAGTCTAAATTCTATGAATATGCAAAAAAATTTATGGAAAACGGTGCTACTATATTAGGTGGATGCTGCGAAATAAGACCTTCTCACATAAAAGAAATTTCTAAGCTGAAGTAATTTTTTTACTATTTGATTTTTTAACAAAATAAATACCAATAATTATAGCAACAACAGCAACTAAAACTTTAGGTGTAATTATTTCTTTCAAAAAAATGTAACTTAATATTATTCCAAATATTGGAATTAGATAAGCTACTTGAGCTTGAAAAACTAAACCATTATTTATTAGTATTCTAAATCTAAGCAACCATGCCAAACCAGTAGCAACTACCCCAAGATAAATAACAGATATTATTGATTCCATACTTGGATTTAAATTCCAAGGCTGTTCAGTAAAAACAGTAATTGGAATTAGAAATAATGTTGCCCAAATTAGTATTGAAGCTGTTACATTTTCATTTTTTTTATTACTTATTTTAAGAGTTAATAAACCTCCTATTACATAAAAAGTTGAAGCAAAAAAAATTATTAAGGCAGAAAAAAAATTATTTTCATTAATTAAAATATTATCTGAAAAAAGAAAAACTATTCCTGAAAATCCAAGCAGGACACCAAATGTTTTTGTAAGATTAATTTTTTCATTACTGGTAAAAAAATGAGCCAGAACCGTAGCACTTAAAGGTGTACTTGCCATTAATATTGCGGCTAAATTACTCTGAACTTTTTGAACTCCATATGCAATTAAAAAAAAAGGAATAACTAAGTTTACCATGCCAATTAAAGCAAACCATTGCCAATCTTTTGAAAATGCTTCAATTTTTATTTTTTTGTATAAACAAAGTGCAACAACGGGTATAGCTCCAAAAAAAATTCTTAAAAATGCAATTGTAACTGGTCCAAAAGAATAGGTTGCAATTTTTATATTAAAAAATGCTGACGACCATATTAAAGCTAAAACAGTCAAAAGAATATAATCTGTTAGTTTTGGACTTCTCATTCAGATATATCTTTAACTGACCCATTTGTAATTTTACAAAGATTTTTAAAATTAATTTTGAAAATGCTATTAGGATGACCTGCTGCTGCAAATACATGTTCAAATCTTTCTAGAGATTTATCTATAAAAATATCAATTTTATTTAAATGTCCCACCGGAGAAACTCCTCCAATTGTAAAACCTGTTATTTCTTTTACCTGGTCAGCATTTGCCATACTTACATCTTTTTCATTTAATAATTTTTTAATTTTATTTAGGGAGCATCTCTTATCACCTGCAACTAAACATAACAAGAATGAGCTTTTTGTTCTAAGTAACAAGCTTTTTACGATCGAGCCAACTTCTGTTTTTAAACTTTCCGAAGCATCTTTTGCAGTTCGTGCTGAGCTAATTAAAGTTTCTACTTTTAATGATTTGTCAAAATCATTTAGAATTTTTAAAACTCTTTGGACCGGTTCTTTATTTAACAAATCTTCCATTCAACCAATAATTGTAATAATTTGTGAATTGATAATTTCATATTAATTTTCATTTATCCATGTAAGAAATGCATACGTGATATCTTGTTTAAATATCTTGATATTAATAAAATCTACGTTTATTAAAAGGGAAATTATGAGTTCAAGCAAAGTACTAAAGCTAATAAAAGACAAGGAAATTGAATCTGTCGATTTAAGATTTACTGACCCTAGAGGAAAACTTCAGCATTTAACAATGGATTCAACAATAGTTGACGATGACATGTTAAACGATGGAGTTTTTTTTGATGGTTCGTCAATAGCTGGTTGGAAGGCTATTAATGAGTCAGATATGATTTTAAAACCTGATTTAAGTAGACATGTAATTGATCCTTATACTTCTCATAACACTCTTATTCTTTTCTGCGATATTTTAGATGCTGTTAAAAAAAATTCTTATGAAAGAGATCCAAGAGGAATAGCAAAAAAAGCTGAAGCATATTTAAAAACTACTGGATTAGGAGATAAAGCTTATTTTGGACCAGAGCCTGAATTTTTTGTATTTGACGATGTGAAGATAAAAAATGAAATGAATGAAATAGGATTTTCAATTGATAGTTCGGAAGGTCCTTATAACTCAGGTAGAAGTTACGAAAATGGAAATATGGGACATAGACCAGTAGTAAAAGGTGGATATTTCCCAGTGCCTCCAGTTGATAGTGCTCAAGACATGCGAGGTGAATATTTAAAAGGTTTAAGAGAAGTTGGAATAACTGTTGAAAAACATCACCATGAAGTAGCACCAAGTCAACACGAACTTGGTATGTTATTTGGAACATTGGTTAGCCAAGCTGATAATGTACAGTTATATAAATATGTTGTTCAAATGGTTTCTCATTCTTTTGGAAAAACTGCTACGTTTATGCCAAAGCCTGTTAAAGGTGACAATGGTTCTGGTATGCATGTTCATCAATCTATTTGGAAAGGAAATACTCCTGTATTTTCAGGAAATAAATACGCAGGTTTATCTCAAACAGCACTTTATTATATTGGTGGAATATTGAAACATGCAAAAGCAATTAATGCTTTCTCTAACGCAACAACTAACAGTTATAAAAGATTAATTCCTGGTTTTGAAGCTCCAGTATTGTTGGCTTACTCTGCTAGAAATAGATCTGCATCTTGTAGAATACCTATTACATTAAGTAAAAAAGGAGCTAGATGTGAAATTAGATTCCCAGATGCATCTGGAAATCCATATTTAACTTTTGCTTCAATGTTAATGGCGGGCTTAGATGGAATAAAAAACAAAATTGATCCAGGAAGTTCTTTTGATAAAGATTTATATGCTTTATCTGAAAAAGAAGTTAAAAAAGTTCCTACAGTTTGCGGTTCTCTAAGAGAGGCTATGGAAAGTCTTGATAGAGACAGAACTTTTTTAAAACAAGGAAATGTTTTTACTGATGATCAAATTGATGCTTATATTGCATTAAAATTTGAAGAAATACATAATTTTGAACACACTCCACATCCTGTTGAGTTTGAAATGTATTACAGCTGCTAAAATTATTTTTTACTTTTTAGGATTTTTTCGTTAGCAATCTTATTCTTATTTACACCTTTTTTGATAGTGTAATCCAAAGTGCCATGAGCACCTGCTTGAACCTCTTTACGCAAAGTCCTAAACAAAGATTTTTCTTTTTTGCTTTCAGCAAGCTTATTTGAGTGTTTTTCCAGATGTTTTGTATCTCTCATAATTAAACATTATACCTTAAAAGATTCGCCACAGCCACATCTTTCAGTTTCGTTGGGATTTTTAAAGACAAAAGACGAGGAAAATTCTCCTTTTTTGTAGTCCATTTCAGTGCCCAAAAGATACATTATGGCGCCAGGATCTACGAAAAGTTTAACTCCTTTATCTTCAACTATCTCGTCATTTGGGTTAATTTCTTTTGTATATTCCATAATATATGACATTCCAGCACAACCGCCAGATTTAACACCCACTCTTACTCCAACAGCATTACTTTCTGCTTTTGACATTATTTCCTTTATTCTAAGAGCAGCATTTTCACTTAATGTAATTATTTGTTTTGTCATAAATTTAATTCTAATTTTGCAGCTTCAGACATCATAGATTTATCCCAGGGTGGTTCCCATACTAATTTTAAATCAACATCTTTTACTTCTTTCATTTCTTTAACGCTATTCTTTACTTCATTCGGTAAACTTTCAGCAACTGGACAATTTGGCGTGGTTAAAGTCATGTCTATTTTTACATTATTCTTTTCATCAACAATTATATCATAAATTAAACCTAGTTCATAAATATTAACTGGTATTTCCGGGTCATATATTTTCTTTATTTCCTTAATTATTTTTTCTTTTAACTTCATAAGTTTTCAGTATTAATTTCTTTTTGTGAATTATTTACAGCAGAAGTTAATGTGTGCCAAGCCAAAGTAGCGCATTTAACTCTCATAGGATATTTTTTAACACCCGACAAGCACATTAGTTTTGTTTTTTCATCATCTTTCAAATCATTATTATCTAAATTTTCTTTATTTTTAATCATTTCTAAAAAATCTTTAACTATTTCATTAATTTGTTTTTCATTTTTACCATTTAATAATTCCGTCATAATTGAAGCGGATGCCATTGAAATAGCACATCCGCTTCCTTCAAATGAAATATCTTGAATTTTTTTATTTTCATCTAATTTTAAAAAAATATGAACTTTATCTCCGCAAAGTGGATTGTACCCTTTGGCATCCTTATTAAAATTTTCAGCTTTTCTTAAATTTCTTGGATTCTTCCCATGATCCAAAATAATTTCCTGATATAATTCTTTTAAGTTCATTTTAATTCAAATATTTTTTTACATTTATTAATAGACTCTTTTAATTTATCAATGTCATCTTTTGTATTATAAACTCCAATGGAAGCTCTTGCAGAAGCTGTTAAATTTAATTTTTCATGAAGTATTTGACAGCAATGATGTCCAGCTCTAATTGCTATACCTTCTTCATCTAATATGGTTGCTATATCGTGCGGATGTATTCCATCAATATTAAATGAAAGTACACTTCCTCTATTTTGGGGATTGCCTATTAATTTAACTGAATTATTTTTTCTTAATATTTCTTCTCCATATTGAATTAACTCGGATTCGTGTCTTTCAATATTTTTAATTCCTATTTTTTCTATGAATTTGATAGACTCATTGAAAGCAATAACCTGAGCTGTTGCCATAGTTCCTGCTTCATATTTATTTGGAAGATCTCCATAAGTAACACCATCTTTGTTAACTTCCTGGATCATGCCTCCGCCACCTTGATATGGTGGTAAATCATCTAACCATTTTTTTTTGGCATAAAGTATTCCTAAGCCTGTTGGTCCGTACATTTTATGACAAGAAATTGCATAAAAATCACAATCAATATCTTGCATATCTAGCTTTAAATGTGGTGCTCCCTGGCAACCATCAATTAGAACTGGAATATCTTTTGAATGGGCTAATGCAGTTATTTCTTTAATTGGTAAAATTGCACCAGTAACATTTGATATGTGTGTCACAGCAATTAACTTTGTATTTTTACTTATTTTTTTTTCAATACTTTCTAAAGTAATTTCACCGTTTTCATTAATTTCTGAAAAATTTATTTTTATTTTTTTTGAATTTTTTAAAAAATGCCATGGAACATAATTTGAATGATGCTCTAGCTCAGTAAGTAAAACTTCATCTCCTTCATTTAGGTATTTTTGTCCAAAAGTATTAGCAACTAAATTGATTGCTTCGGTAGCGCCTTTTGTAAAAACGATTTCATTTTCATATTTTGCATTTAAGTATTTTTTAACTGAAGATCTTGTATTTTCATAAAGATTTGTAGCTGTTACCGCAAGGTAATGAACGCTCCTACCTACATTAGAAAATTCTTTAGTATAAAAGTCATATATTCTATCTATTACAACCTTGGGTTTCTGTGAAGAATTAGCGCTATCTAAATAAACAAGATCATTATTATGAACTTTATTATCAAATATAGGAAACTCTTTTTTTATATTATTAATGTTCATTGTTTTAGGTTCATGATATTTTTCATTAAGTTTTTAATTTCAAAGTCTGTAATTTTTTCAACTACATCTAATAAAAAACCATTAATTAAAAGTTTTTTTGCTTCTTTGTAATTTAATCCTCTAGATTTTAAGTAAAATATTGATTCTTCATTTAAATTTCCAGATGCAGAGCCATGAGAGCATTTAACATCATCAGCATAAATTTCCAATTCTGGTTTTGCATTAAACTCCGTATTTTCATTTAGTAAAACAGCTTTACTTAATTGATAACCATCCGTTTTTTGAGCTTTTGAATTAACAAAAATTTTACCTTGGTAAACTGCTTTTGATTTATCTTCTAAAACACCTTTGATTAATTGATAGCTCTTAGTATTTTCGATTAAATGATTTATATTAGTTTTAATTTCATGGTGCTTTGTTTCATTTAAAATAAAAACTCCATTTACAAATGCTGATGCATATTTTCCATTAAGATTACAATTTATTTCATTTTTTATAAATTCTGATCCAGATGATAGAAGAAATATTTCTGCTACACTATTGGAATCTTGATTAATATTGTTAAAATAATATTTTACATTACTGTTTGAATTATTATCAATTTTATAATTTTTCAAAATAGAATTTTTTTGAACATCGAAGTTATAATTAATATTTATAAAATTAGTAATTGATTCGTCGTTAGAAAAATCGACAAGTTTTAAAGAGCTATTTTCTTCAAGCAATATATCAACCTTTAAATTAATACTTTTTGAAACTAAATCTTTATTAGTAATGTTATAGATAACTAATGGTTTTTTAAGTGAATAATTTTTTTTTACAATTAATTTAAAATATTTACTAACAAATGCATTGTTCAAAAAAAGCAAAGAATTATTACTATTATTAGATTTTTCTAAAACTAAATTATCCAATATTTCAATTTTATTTTTTTCCTCATAATCAAACTCTATTTTTTCAATTCTACCATTTACAAAAACAAGCTTATTATGTTCTAAACCATCAAAAAAAATAGACTGATCTATTTTATTGGGCTTAGATAAATCGTTATAAAAACTTAAATTTTTTATATTTTTAGAAATTATTTGATTAAGATCTGAAAATTTCCAATTTTCTTCTCTTTTATTTGGAAATCCTTTTTCAATAAAATTAATAAAACTTTTTCTTTTAATCTCAATGTTCTTTTTAGAAAAATTTGAGTTTTCTAATAACTTTTCAAAATCTATTTTTAATTGTTCTTCCATTTAATTGAAATTTTCATATCCTTTATTTTCTAATTCTAACGCAAGTTCTGGGCCACCAGATTTAATTATTTTTCCATTCATTAAGACATGAACATAATCTGGCTTTATATAATCTAATAGTCTTTGATAATGAGTAATTATTAAAAATGAATTATCTTTTTTTCTTAAAGAGTTAACTCCACCAGCAACAATTTTAAGTGCATCAATATCTAAACCGGAGTCAGTTTCGTCTAAAATTGAAAGTTTTGGGTTTAAAATAGACATTTGCAATATTTCATTCTTCTTTTTTTCTCCACCAGAAAATCCAACATTCAATTGTCTGTTTAATTTTTCCTCATCAAATTTTAAATTTTGGGTTTTTAATTTTACTAATTTTAAAAATTCTATTGCATCAAGTTCTTTTTCTCCTCTGGCTTTTCTGATTGCATTAAGTGATGTTTTTAAAAAAATGTTTGTATTAACCCCAGGTATTTCAAGAGGATATTGAAAAGCTAAAAATATTCCTTTGTGAGCTCTCTCTTCTGTTTTAAGTTCAAAAAGATTTTTATTTTCAAATAAAATTTCTCCAGAAACATCGTAGCCTTTTTTTCCTGATAAAATATTTGATAAAGTGCTTTTTCCAGACCCATTGGGACCCATAATTGCGTGAACTTCGCCAGGTTTTATTTCTAGGTTAAATTCTTTTAAAATAGTTTTGTTGTCAATTTCGGCTTTTAAATTTTTTATTTTTAACATTTAACCAACACTTCCTTCTAAACTTATTCCAACAAGTTTTTGTGCTTCAACGGCAAACTCCATAGGTAATTGTTGTAAAACTTCTTTACAAAAACCATTAATTATCAAACCTGCGGCTTCTTCAGAATTTAAACCTCTTTGTTGACAATAATGAAGCTGTTCTTCGCTTATTTTTGATGTAGTAGCTTCATGAGCTATATTTGATTCTGAGTTTTTATTTTTTATATATGGAACTGTATGAGCTCCACATTTATTACCCATAAGCAAAGAATCGCATTGTGTATAATTTCTAGAGTTTTTTGCTTTTGGTGAAATATCTACTAATCCTCTATAAGTCATGTCAGAAAAACCAGCACTAATTCCTTTTGAAATAATTTTACTCTTGGTATTTTTTCCTAAATGAATCATTTTTGTTCCTGTATCAGCTTTTTGGTGGTTATTTGTAATAGCTATTGAGTAAAATTCTCCACTTGAATTATCACCTTGAAGGATACAGCTCGGATATTTCCAAGTAATAGCTGATCCTGTTTCTACTTGTGTCCAAGAAATCTTAGAATTTGCTCCTTTGCACAAGCCTCTTTTCGTTACAAAATTGTATATACCTCCTTTACCGTCTTTATCTCCTGGGTACCAATTTTGAACTGTAGAATATTTGATTTCAGCATCATCTAAAGCAATCAGCTCTACATTTGCAGCATGCAATTGATTCTCGTCTCTCATAGGAGCGGTACAGCCTTCTAGATAACTTACGTAACTTCCTTTATCTGCAATTATTAATGTTCTTTCGAATTGTCCTGTTTGTGATGCATTAATTCTAAAATATGTTGAAAGTTCCATTGGGCATCTTACTCCAGGGGGAATATAAACAAACGAACCATCTGTAAAAACAGATGAATTTAAAGTTGCAAAATAATGATCTGTTAAAGGAATTACTGATCCTATATATTTTTTTACAAGATCGGGATGTTTTTGTATTGCTTCTGAGAATGAACAAAAAATTACACCAACATCATTTAATTTATCTTTAAAAGTTGTAGCAACAGAAACAGAATCAAATACAGCATCTACGGCAATTTCGTTCAATCTTTTTTGTTCTTGTAGTGGTATACCAAGTTTTTTATAAGTTTCTAAAAGTTTTGGATCAAGCTCATCTAAACTTTTTGGTTTATCGCTTGCACTTTTAGGTGCTGAATAATAATAAATATCTTGATAATCAATTTTAGGATACTTTGGTTTTTGCCAATTTGGTTCTTTTAAACTTTTTAATCTTTCATAAGCTTTCATTCTCCAATCTAGCATCCATTTTGGTTCTTTTTTTACTTCTGATATAAATTTGATAACTTCTTTATTTAGACCTTTGGGTGCTTTGATATTTTCAATATCAGTAGTAAATCCATATTTATAATCTTTTAATTTGTCTATCTCTTTTTCTCTCATTTAAATTCTATTATCTTTTTGGTTTATTAGGTCACTTAATTTTTTTTTATCAAAAAAATTATTAATATAATCTTCAAGCTCGTCCCATAAATTATGAGTAATACATTTTGTACTTTTTCCATTACATCCTTTTTTAGAATGTTTTTGACAACCCATAGTTTTTACATCTTCTTCAACTGCTAAAAATATTTCTGAAAGTTTAATTTCCGATGCTTTTCTATTTAAGGTGTAGCCGCCTTTTTTTCCTCGAACACTATTAATAATTTTATTTCTTTTTAGTTTCAAAAATAACTGTTCTAAATAAACTAACGATATTCCTTGTCTTAAAGATATATCTCTAAGGGAAATTGGCTTGCTTGGATCAAACCTAGATAGATCCGCAAGTGCCATTACAGCATATCTTCCTTTACTTGATAATTTCATATTTTTTGCAATCTATGGGGTTTATATATACCTGACTAAATTAGTCAAGATTATAGAATATTTAAAGACTTGCTTTTTGTCACTCAATTTTGGTAGAAAAATGTAATTTTTTTTGAAAATAATAATCAAAATCTTATATGGATAACAAAATAGTTGAAATATTTATACCAGGGCCAGCTGGAAGGCTTGAAACAAAATATTATAAAAGTAAAAAAAACACTTCACCGATAGCTCTAGTTTTGCATCCACATCCTCAATACGGAGGAACAATGAATAATAAAGTAGTTGTCGATACTTTTCATGTATTTATGGAAAATGATTTTTCTGTTTGTAGAATAAATTTTAGAGGTGTTGGAAAAAGTGATGGTGAATTTGATAATGGTCAAGGAGAACTTGCTGATGCAGCGGCAGCTCTTGATTGGTTAGAAAGAGAAAATTTTGATAATTCACAATGCTGGATTTCAGGATTTTCATTTGGTTCTCTAATTTCAATGCAATTATTAATGAGAAGACCTGAAATAAATAGGTTTATTGCAATCTCTCCTCAACCAAATGTTTATGATTTTTCATTTTTATCTCCCTGTCCATCTTCGGGCTTAATAATTTATGGAAAAAAAGATGAACTTGTACCTATAGAACATATTGAGGAATTAAATAAAAGATTGAGTGCACAAACAGGTATTAAAGTTGAGTTTGAATCTGTTCCAGATGCTAATCATTTTTTTTCAAAAGCTGAGAAACCTCTAATCAAATCTTTAAATAATTATATAAAAAAAGAATCTGCTTTATATTAATAATTTTTAGCAGTTACACCACCGGTGCAGGGTTTTTTGCACCCAGTGGTTTCTGGAAATGATATAGGCAATCCTAAATATGATCTGATGGCAAGATAACCAAAAGCTTGTGACTCGATGTAACTTCCATCTATGCCTAGATTATCAATTTTTGAAATCTTATTTTTAATTTTATTTTGTATCGAATCTATTAAAAATTTATTTTTTCTTCCTCCTCCACATACGTAAATATCTTTATCTGATAATTTTTTAGATATAATATCTGATGTTAATTCAGTAATTGTTGCAGCTCCATCTTCTAAAGAAAGACTTTTGGCAAAAGAAATATCAAAATCATTAGTATCAAGAGATTTTTTTTTACTAGAGTCGTTATAAAAAAAATTATCTATTGCTTGCTTTAAAACAAATTTATCTATCTTTCCTGATCTAGCTATATCTCCATTGTTATCAAAATTTTTATCAGAGTTGGATATTATCCATTTATCAATTAAACAATTACCTGGTCCTATATCCATACTTGTCATTTTATAATTTTCATTAATAGATGTGATGTTTGCAATTCCACCTATATTTAAAATTATAATTGGTAGTTTTATTTTTCCTTTTTCTTTAAAAGTTTTGGCTAATAAATTATGATAAATTGGAGCTAATGGAGCTCCTTGACCATCATTTTCTAAGTCATTTTGTCTAAAATCATAAACAACTAGTTTTTTAGTTAATTGTGATAACATGTTTCCGTCACCCAATTGTTTGGTGATCTTTTTTTTTGGATCGTGAAATATTGTTTGTCCATGAAAACCCAAAAAATCAACTTCTATTTTTGAGGTTTCAAGAATTTCATTAACAGCATTTGCATGAAACAATGTAATTTCTCTTTCTAGTGATTTGATCTCATCAGAATACGCCTTTAAATCGTCTGCTACCAAGACTTTTGCTCTTATATTTATTAGTTTCTGACGAAGTTCATCTCCATATTCAAAGTATCTGTCCATTTTTATTGAATATTCTCTATTGCCATCTGACTTAATGATTGAAGCATCCACTCCATCCATTGAAGTTCCACTCATTAATCCTAAAGCTGTATATATCTTACCCATTCTTATTTTTTTTTATTAAATAATGTATATTGTGGAACTATAGACCTATGAATAAATTTTTAAAAGAATTTAAAGATAGAGGGTATTTCTACCAATGCACAAATGAAAATGAACTGTCTAAATTATTAGATAAAGAAAAAATCAAAGGTTATATCGGCTTTGATTGCACAGCTGAAAGTCTTCATGTTGGAAGTTTGCTTCAAATAATGTGTTTGAGATTAATGCAAAAGCACGGCCATAGACCAATTGTGCTAATTGGAGGTGGAACAACTAGAATTGGTGATCCTTCAGGTAAAGATAAAACAAGAAAAATTCTAACTGAAGAAGAAATAGAAAAAAATATTAAAAATATTGAAAAAATATTGAAAAATTATTTAGATAATAATGATCCAAAAACTAAACCTATATTTGTAAACAATTATTCATGGCTTAAAGGATTAAATTATATTTCTTTCTTAAGAGATATTGGAAAACATTTTACAATAAACAAAATGCTTACTTTTGAAAGTGTCAAAACTAGATTAGATAGAGAACAATCGTTAAGTTATATGGAGTTTAACTACATGATTTTGCAAGCGTATGATTTTTTAGAGTTAAATAAAAAAGAAAATTGTGCTTTACAAATTGGAGGGTCAGACCAGTGGGGAAATATAGTTAACGGAACAGAACTTATAAAAAGACATTCCAATAAACAAGCTTATGGTTTAACAACTCCTCTAATTACATTGGCATCAGGATCTAAAATGGGAAAAACAGAAACTGGTGCTATTTGGTTAGATAAAAAATTATTATCGCCTTATGATTATTGGCAATTCTGGAGAAACATTGATGACAGAGATGTAGTCAAATTTTTAAAAATGTTCACAGATTTAAATGTCGATGAAATAAATAAAATTAAAGATGAAGATATTAACCAATTAAAAATTAAATTAGCAAATGAAGCTACATCAATGCTTCATGGAAAAGATGAAGCTCTATCTGCAGAAAAAACTGCTAAGAAAACTTTTGAAGAAAATTCATTAGGAGAAAATTTACCTTCAATAGATATTCAATTAAAAGATGGTAGTAGTATAAATATAATTGATTTAATCATTTTCTCAAAAATTGAAAACTCAAAAAGTGAAATAAGAAGACTTATTAAAGCTAAAGGTATCAAAATAAATAATGAAACAGTTAATGATGAAAAATTTTTAATACAAAAAAAATTATTTGATAAGGATAGTTTTTTAAAGTTATCAATTGGTAAAAAGAAGCATTTAAAAATTAAATTATCTTAATTTTTTTTTATTTTTTCTATAGTTCTAGTTATAAATCTAGGTGTTAAAGTTTTAATAGGATTTACTTTTGTTTTTAAATTTTTAGGTGGTCCTTTAATTTTAAAACTAACTCCAAAAACACCTTCTCCAACTTTTTTTCCTACTAATAAATCTCCAAGCAATGGAATTGAGGAAATTGTCCTATTTATAGTTGTCGCGGGCACTAAAGTTCCTCTTAAGCTCACTAATTTATTACTTTCAACATAGCCTTCCATCATGATTGATATAGCTGGACCAATTGCATAAATTTCATCAATGGTCATTACATTGTCTTTGTTTGAATAAATCATTTCAAAATCAGTAAACCTCACACCTTCTCCAGTCAAAAGATCCGCAATCCCTTGGAGTGATGCTAAAGTTAATATTTTAGCTAATACAGGTACCTCTTGAACCTTAAAATTATCAATTATTAGTTTAGATTTTGAGACATTATTTATTTTTGTAGAACTAAAGTCTAAATTTCCACCTTCAAAACCTTTAATAAATTTATATTTTTTAACAAAAGGTTTTGCCCTATCTGAATAAAATGTTGTTACAATGCTATTATCTTTTTGTGTTTTAGCTGAAACAAATAGCTTTTCGTTATCACTAAAATTAGAATTTAAATTCAAATCAAAAATTTTACTATTTTTAATTTCTAAATTTCCATTTAAATTATTAACGGTACTTTTATCATCTAGCTTTACCTCGCTAATGACAATTTTTATTTTAGAATTTAAATTTTTAAATATTTCAAAAAAATTCTTATCTGTTTCAGAATTTGAAATATTTTCAATAAGTTTTATACTGTCAAAACTTTTTCCTGTTAACTCATAATTATTATTTTTTTTAATTAAAGTTATTTGATTCTTAAAATTATTTTTAGTAAAATAATCAAATCTTACTTCATCTATATTTAGTATTTTATTATTGTTTATTTCTAAATTATTTATTTCAATTTTGTTGTTATTTTCTTTATAATTTATATTTCTAAAAAATAACTTTTTTTTATTTTTAAATCCTTTAATTTGTAAAATTGCGTTGTCGTTTTTTATTTTATTGTAAGAAATATCTTCAGCTATTAGATGTAAATTTTCTAAATTTAAAAAAGTTTCAAAGTTTGTTTTATTTTTACTTTTTTCAATTTGAAATTTTATTAAATTTTTAAAATTATCATCAATATAAAAATCGCTAGATCCATCTATTAAAATTTTTTGTTTTGAATATTTGATATGAAGTTTATTTTCTTTTAAATTTATAAAATTATTATAGTTCTTTATATAATTTTTGATTTTATATAAATCATTTTTTAAAATTAATTCATCTAAATTCAATTTTGAGTCTACTTTAAGATTTCTAATTTTAAATTTTTTGCTTAAATCAAAAGTGAATTCAGAAATTGAGTCAAATTTCGTATTTGAAAAATCAAAGTTTTCTAAATTATCATTAAAAATTAATAAAATTAAATCATTATTAATTTTATTTTTTTTATTTTTTAAATTACCTTTTACAAAAAATTTATCATTTTTTTTTTGGATATTTAAAAATTCTGAATTAAAATTTATTTTATTAAATCTAAATAAAATTTTTTCAAACTTATAATCATTATCTTTAATTGAAAAATTAAAATTTAATTCTTTTATATTTTTGTTATTAAGTATTTGTAATTTAGCATTTAAAATTTTTCCTGTTAAATTATAATTACTTTTTATTTTTCCAGAGTCGTCAAAATTTAAATCAGCATTTATTTGAGCCATTCCACTTTTCACAAATTGATTTAGTAAAATAAGCTGTATAGAATTGTTTGTAAGCCTATAAAAATTAATATAACTACTTATTTCATTGTTTTTGCTTCTTATTGAGAGATTTTTTATTGCAAATTTATTTTGTACATATGAAGATAGTAAAATGCTTGATGAAATCTCTTTTAACTCTATATAGTTAGAATTATTTAATATTATTTTTGGATTTTCCGTTTTAATTTTTATTGAAATATTTTTTAAATCTAAATGCAACTTTACTTTCTTTAGATCTATATCTAAATCACTATTTTGTTTTTTAATTTGATCTTTTATAATTGAATTGAATTTTGATGTCGTAAATCCAAAATATGCAAAATATCCTATGAAGAGTAAAAATAAAATTAATATTAAAATTAATATTTTTAAAAAATTTTTAATCATTTAGTTTATATAGAGAACTTTCTAAAAATTCGTCAATTTCGCCGTCTAAGACTTTGTTGGGACTAGAGCTTTCAAAATTTGTTCTATTATCCTTAACCATTCTATATGGATGCAAAACATATGATCTAATTTGATGACCCCATCCAATATCTGATTTTGATTCTTCTGAACTTTTTAATTGTTGTTCTTTTTTTTTTAATTCATATTCATAAAGTCTGGCTTTTAGCATGTTCATACAAGTTTCTTTATTTTTGTGCTGCGACCTATCATTTTGGCATTGAACAACTATTTTTGTTGGTGCATGAGTTATTCTTACAGCACTATCGGTAGTGTTAACATGTTGTCCGCCTGCTCCACTGGATCTATAAGTATCAATACGCAAATCTTTTTCTTGTATTTCAACTTTAATACTTTCGTCAATCACTGGGTAAACCCAGACACTTGCAAAACTTGTGTGTCTTCTAGCTCCTGAGTCGAAAGGTGATATTCTTACCAAACGATGAATTCCTGATTCTGATTTTAAAAATCCATAAATATAATTTCCATCAATTTTTATAGTTGATGATTTAATTCCTGCTTCATCGCCTTTGTGTTCACTAATTAATTGACATTTATAATTTTTACTTGATGCCCATTTCATGTACATTCTTCTTAGCATTTCTGCCCAATCTTGGCTTTCAGTTCCACCAGCTCCAGCATGTATTTCTAAATAAGCATCTAAGCTATCTGCTTCATTAGATAAAAAACATTTTATTTCATTTTTTTTTATTTTTTTATGTAACTCTAAAATATTATTTTCAGAATCTTTTAAAATTGTTTGGTTGTTTTCTTCTAGAGCAAGGTTATATAAATCAACAATTTCATTGAATTGTTTTAAAGAAACTTCATAACTTTGAGCTAAATCTTCATAAAGTTTTTTTTCTTTTAAAATTTTTTCAGCTTTTGATTTGTTGTCCCAAAAATTTGGTTCCAAAATTATTTTATTTATATTTTCTAGCTTGGAGTAAATATCTTGTTTTTCAAAGATACTCCTGAATTCTTATGCATATTTTTTTTATTTCAGTTTGGTAATTTGAAAAATCAATATTCATTAATAGAATTTTAATATATTATTTTTGTCTAATTTTAAATTTAAATCATCGTTAATTAACAAATTTTTTGTTAAATCGCTTTTTTTAAATGCTTCAATTATAGTTGTTTTGGAGCCAAAATCTGCTTTTCTTCCAGTTTTTTGATCAATTACTAAAAATTTAATATTTTTTGCTACTTTAAAAGGTCTTGCTTCACTTCTTTTTACTGATTTTTTTATAAATGATTTAAAAATGGGCAATGCTGTTTTTGCACCTGTTTCATATTTTCCAAGAGTTTTTGGTTCATCGTGTCCTACATAAACGCCAATAACCAAGTTTGATGTAAAGCCAACAAACCATGCATCAGTATTTTCGTTTGTTGTTCCAGTTTTTCCTGCTAAATCTAGGTTTAAATCTTTTAATTTTCTTCCAGTTCCTCTTTGAATAGCACCTTCTAGCATTGAAGTAATTTGATAAGCAGTTTCCTCTGAAAAAATTTGTATAAAATTATCTTCAATTTTTGGAACATCTTTTCCTAAATACGAAATTTCTTTACATTTTTTGCAAAACCTTTTTTCTGAATTAAAAATGGTATTTCCTTCACTATCTTGAATCCTGTCTAAAAATATTGGTTCAACTAATTTTCCACCATTTACAAATGAACTGTATGCAGATGTTAGTTTTAATAAAGTTGTCTCTGCTGATCCTAATGAAATTGATAGTAGTTCCTCAGGGTTATCATAAATTTTTAAACTTTTTGCAAAATTTGCAATTTTATCAATTCCAATTTCTTGAGCAATTCTAACTGTCATCAAATTTCTAGATTTTTCAAGTCCTGTCCTAATTGTAGAAGGGCCATAAAATTTCTTACCATAATTTTCTGGTTTCCACATTTTTAGATCCTCTCCTTGATCAAGCACAACAGGAGCATCGAGAACGAGTGTAGATGGTGTAAATTTATTTTCTAAGGCTAAAGCATAAACAAAAGGTTTAAAGGCCGATCCTGGTTGTCTAAAAGCTTGAGTAGCTCTATTAAATTCACTTAATTTAAAGCTAAATCCGCCTGACATAGCAAGAACTCTTCCTGTGTATGGATTTAATATTACTATTCCTCCATTTGCTTTTGGAATTTGTTTTAAACTATATAAATTATCTTTAATATTTTTTACATAAACAACATCACCTATTTTAAAAATTTTATCTAATTCTTTTTTTGTCCAAGATGCATCATCATATTTTATAATTCCTTGGTTTTTTTTTTCCGTTTCAATTTCTACTGAAAATTTATTAATTTTTTTAACAATTGCTAGATCCCATCCTATTGTTTTTTCTAATTTGTATTTTTTTAAATTTTTATTCCATTTATCTGTAATTTTTTTGTTTAATATAGGACCACGCCAACCTTTTCTTTTATCGTATTCTTCCAATCCTTCTCTCAAAGATTGTGTGGCAATAGATTGTAATTCTAAATTTATAGGTGTTTTTATTGTAAAACCTTGCTTGTAAATTTTATTAAAACCATATTTTTCAACAAGATATTTTCTTACATCCTCCACATAATATCTTGCATCTTCTAAATATTTCTTTTTTCTTTTTCTTAATTTTATTTCTGAATTAATTAATTCACTATATTTTTCTTCATTTATATACGAGTTTTCTAGCAAATTTTTTATAACTAAATTTCTTCTATGTTTTGCTAAATCAGCATTTTTGAAAGGATTGTATTTGCTTGGAGCTTTGGGAAGAGCCGCTAAAAGCGAAGCTTCTGCGTAGTTTAGTTTGCTTATAGGTTTATCAAAATATTCTAAACTTGCAGATGCAATTCCATATGATCCTTCTCCTAAATATATTTGATTAAGATATAATTCTAGTATTCTTTCTTTTGATAGTGCTCTTTCTATTCTAAATGCAAGTATGGCTTCTTTAATTTTTCTATTAATGCTTACTTCATTGGTTAGAAGGAAGTTTTTGGCTACTTGTTGTGTAATTGTTGAGGCTCCTTCTAGTCTTTTTGAATAAATAATATTTGAAACATTGTTAATTGTAGCTCTCACAATGCCCTTGGCATCAACACCAGGATGGTAAAAAAAATTTTTATCTTCAGCTGATAAAAATGAATTAATAACAATTTTTGGTATGGAATCGTGTGGAACAAATATTCTTTTTTCAGAAGAAAAATCACTAACTAACTCACCTCCTCCCGAATACAGCTTGCTTGAAACTGCAGGTTTGTACATTTTTAAAAATTTATAATCTGGCAATTTGTTCGAATAAACCCAAAGTATCCCTATAATTAGGGCAAAAGAAAATAGGACTCCCGATGTTAAAAAAATAAGAATTTTTTTAAATAACTTGCTCATTTTTGTATAATTTAGTTTACGAATTTGTTAAACTTAAGGCACAGAATTTATAAAAAAATAATGAAAAACAATAATAAAAATCTATGTCAAAAAATTTGTATATTGATGCATCGCATCCAAATGAAACTAGAGTTGTACTTAAATCTGATGATAACATTGAAGATTACGAGTATGAAAGTGTAAACAATAGTTTAATCAAAAATAATATTTATCTTGGAAAAGTAAGCAGGATAGAACCTTCGCTACAAGCTGCTTTTGTTGACTTTGGTAGAGAAAGGCATGGTTTTTTGTCTTTTAACGATATTCAATCTGACTATTATCAGATACCAAAAAGTGATCTAGAAAAAATTAAAGAAGAAGAAGAAAAAGTAAGAGAAGAATTAATTAAAGAAGACGAAAAAACTGAACAAAATTTTATTGATGAAAATAAAAATATAGAAGAAAATAATAATGGTGCAAATGTTAGTCAAGATCCTATTGAAAAAACGCCTTTAGAAAATAAGATAGAGCAAAGCAAAAAAGAAAAAAGATATCCAACAAAAAGATATAAGATTCAAGAAGTTATTAAGCCTAATCAAGTAATTTTAATTCAAGTATTGAAAGATGAAAGAGGACTAAAAGGTGCTGCACTAACCACATTTATTTCTATAGCAGGAAAATATATTGT